>ENA-OQNI01000010-OQNI01000010.1-human-gut-metagenome-genome-assembly--contig:-NODE-10-length-334865-cov-7.508735_pt1 | contig 334865 bp, 292 predicted proteins | sample MGYA00242627_ERZ504876 | MGnify/ENA primary metagenome ERZ504876 (study PRJEB26092, sample SAMD00036386) | human gut metagenome | host: Homo sapiens | study: EMG produced TPA metagenomics assembly of... | reverse complement strand
CTAAAAATTACTTTTTGCTTTTATGTCTGTTCTTTCTTAGTCTTTTTTTACGCTTGTGCGTAGACATTTTATGTCTTTTTTTCTTCTTTCCGCTTGGCATAGCTTCAAAATTTTATGGGTTAATACTAATTGTTTATTATTTTTTCACAGCAATGGTGAATGTCTTAGCAGGTTTAAAAGCCGGAATGTTGTGTTCCGGAATGATGATAGTAGTGTTCTTTGAGATGTTACGAGCTGTTTTTTGAGCTCTTTTCTTTACTACAAAACTACCAAACCCGCGGAGATAAACATTTTCATCTTTAGATAAAGATGCCTTCACTGCGTCCATGAACGCTTCAACGGTTGCAAGCACTGTTACTTTGTCGATTCCGGTGTTCTTTGTAATTTCGTTTACAATATCAGCTTTAGTCATTTTTTTCTTAAAAAAAATATTATTACTATAGTTTTCTAATTTTTTGGACTGCAAATATATAGCTTTTTGGCGGCTCTAAAAAATATATTTTGGACATTTTTTGAAAAAAGTCAAAGCATTAGGTTTTGTTAGACTGAAAAACTGTATTTTTGTTCTTTTGAAAAAGGATGTGTGTCCTTTTGAGGTATGAAACTATATATGAATAGATTGACTGAAGCTTTATTGGATTGGTACGCGGATAATAAACGTGATTTGCCTTGGAGAGGCACTACTGATCCCTACCGGATATGGATTTCTGAGATTATTTTGCAGCAGACGAGAGTGGTACAAGGATATGAGTATTTTCTTCGTTTTATCCGCCGTTTTCCAGATGTGAGAACTTTGGCTTCGGCTTCGGAAGACGAGGTCTTGAAGTATTGGCAGGGATTGGGGTATTATTCTCGTGCCCGTAATCTGCATGCTGCTGCTAAGAGTATGAACGGTAAGTTTCCGGAAAGCTATCAGGAAGTGCGGGCTTTGAAGGGGGTAGGGGATTATACGGCTGCCGCCATTTGTTCCATAGCCTATAATATGCCCTATGCAGTAGTGGACGGAAATGTGTATCGAGTGCTTTCCCGTTATTGCGGCATTGATGTACCTATTGACTCTACGGAAGGAAAGAAGCTCTTTGCTGCTTTAGCTGATGAAATGCTCGATAAATCCCGCCCGGCTACTTATAATCAAGCTATAATGGATTTTGGGGCTATTCAGTGTACGCCACAGTCTCCTAACTGTATGTTTTGTCCTTTGGCGGATAGTTGTTCCGCCTTATCGAAAGGGCAGGTTATGCAACTTCCCGTGAAGCAACACAGAACAAAGACGTCCAACCGTTATTTTAATTATATATATGTACGCATGGGCGCGTGTACCTTTATACATAAACGAACGGCTGATGATATTTGGAAAAATCTGTTTGAATTGCCATTGGTTGAAACGGATAGAAATCTATCGGAAGAGGAATTTTTATCATCGGTATCCTTTCGCTCACTTATAGCGGAAGGAGAGGTACCGGAAGTACGTTTAGTGTTTCGAAATGTGAAACATGTGCTGTCCCATAGGGTGATATACGCTAACTTTTATGAAGTTGTTTTGCCGGAGAACTCCCGTTCTTTTTCGGAATACCAGTGTATCAGAATGGAAGATTTGGAGCAGTATCCGGTATCTCGCTTGGTACATGCTTTTTTGGAGAAGTATTTATAAAAGTTGGCTGTATTCTTGCATGATGTTGTTATTCTCGCTAATTTTGGCAACAAATTTTAAAATTGAAAGCGTATGTCAGTAAATAAAGTGATATTATTAGGAAATGTAGGCAGAGACCCCGAGGTGAGGTATCTCGATACCGGTGTGGCTGTTGCTACTTTCCCCTTGGCTACTTCAGACCGTGCCTATACATTGGCAAACGGAACGCAAGTTCCTGAACGTACGGAGTGGCATAATCTTGTCCTTTGGCGCGGACTGGCAGAAACGGCTGAGAAATATGTGCATAAAGGAGACAAACTTTATGTGGAGGGTAAAATACGGACCCGTTCGTATGATGATCAGACCGGTGCAAAACGCTATGTAACGGAGATTTTTGTAGATAACATGGAAATGCTGTCTGCAAGAAGCGCAGCGCCCGGAACTACACCGCAGGTAGGTATATCCGGACAAACGGCTGCTCCTGTACAGTCAACACACTCGCAGGCTGCTCCTGCACAAAATAATCCAACGGACGATTTACCGTTCTAATTGTTTAACTAAAACCAAAATCTTTGGACCCAGACGCTTATTTATGCCAATTGGCAGATATTTTTAACAGTATAACCGTACATACTCCTTCTGTTTCGGCTATTATAGCTATTGTATTGGCTGGTGTGCTTTTGCTTGCTTCCGGTTTTGCTTCGGCTTCCGAAATTGCATTTTTTTCACTCTCGCCGTCCGATTTGAATTCTATTGAAGAGGGGAAACATCCTTCTGATGAGAAAATCAGAAATTTGTTGGATGATACAGAACGACTGCTGGCCACGATACTGATTACGAACAATTTCGTGAATGTGACCATTATCATGCTCTGTAATTTCTTTTTTATGAATGTATTCCAATTCCATTCGGTTATTGCGGAATTTTTAATCCTAACGGTTGTATTGACTTTTCTGTTGCTGCTTTTCGGTGAGATTATGCCGAAGATTTATTCAGCGCAAAAAACATTGGCATTTTGCCGTTTTGCAGCTCCCGGTATCATGGCATGCCGTTCCATATTCTATCCGTTGTCGTCGATATTGGTACGCTCCACTTCGTTTCTTAACAAGCATTTTGTGCGTAAAAATCATAATATATCAGTAGATGAGCTTTCTCATGCGTTGGAATTGACAGATAAAGCCGAGCTTTCGGAAGAAAACAATATATTGGAGGGTATCATTCGTTTTGGAGGTGAGACGGCTAAGGAAGTCATGACATCGCGTCTGGATGTGGTTGACTTGGAAATTCGCACTTCTTTTAAGGATGTGTTAAAGTGCATCGTGGAGAACGCTTATTCGCGTATTCCTGTTTATGCGGAAACACGTGACAATATAAAAGGGGTGCTTTATATCAAGGATTTGCTCCCTCATTTGAATAAAGGAGATAATTTTCGTTGGCAATCATTGATTCGTCCGGCTTACTTTGTTCCGGAAACCAAGATGATTGATGATTTGCTGCGTGATTTTCAGGCAAACAAGATTCATATCGCTATTGTGGTGGATGAATTCGGAGGGACATCGGGTATTGTTACGATGGAAGATATTATTGAAGAGATTGTTGGGGAGATTCGTGACGAATACGATGATGAAGAACGTACTTATGCCGTACTCAATGACCACACATGGGTGTTTGAGGCTAAAACACAACTGACGGATTTCTATAAGATAACCAAGATAGATGAAGAAACTTTTGATGAAGTGGCAGGTGATGCCGATACTTTAGCGGGGCTTTTACTTGAGTTGAAAGGGGAATTTCCTGCGCTTCACGAGAAAGTAACTTATGATTATTATGAATTTGAGGTTCTTGAAATGGATAACCGCCGCATCTTAAAGGTGAAATTTACAATAAATGAACCGGTACGGGAGGGTTCAGAAACAGAGAAGTAATGCCTGTTTTTAAACAATATACAGAGAGTTCATATAAGTGGGGGATTTGGAAGACAAGTGAAAGTTTGGAAGAACTGCTTGCTTTACTTCCTCATAAAGAAAAATATGAAGAGGGTATTGGAAAATTTACAGCCATTTCTCGTAAGTTGGAGTGGCTGGCTGTGCGTGTATTACTATATACAATGCTTGGCGAAGAGAAAGAAATACACTATTATTCCAATGGCGAGCCCTATTTGGCAGACGGCTCTTTTTCCATCAGTATTTCACATACCAAAGGTTATGTAGCGGTCCTGTTAGGTGAACCGGGGAAAAGAGTCGGGATTGATATTGAGTGTTATAGCGAGCGGGTACGGAAAGTGGCGCATAAGTTTATGCGTGAAGATGAAAAAAAATCCTTATTCAAAGGTACGGAAACCTGGTCGTTGTTGCTTCACTGGTCTGCAAAAGAAACCATGTTTAAATGTATGAACGCTTCCGATGTTGATTTTCGGGAACATTTGCATGTAATGCCTTTTACACCTGACGAACAAGGTGTGTTCTCCGCCGCCGAATACCGTACGGCGGAGAAACAGATTTTTCAAATTTACTACTATTTGTTTTCAGACTTTGTCCTGACATTGAGTTTGTAGTTACAGCCTTTCCAATTGTACTGTAAAGTGACGCATTAACGGAGCTTCCCAAGTAATACGTACTCCTCTTGTAATTGTTTCGCGTCTGTCATATACATTTTTGAGCGCAGCGGCTATTACATTCATGTGGTTATCGGTATACACGCGGCGTGGAATAGCCAGCCGGAGTAAATCCAGTCCGTTGAAGCGGTTTTCACGGGTAACGGGATCACGGTCGGCAAGTAAATAACCGATTTCACATCCGCGTATGCCGGCTTCCAGATATAGCTCGACGGTTAAAGTCTGTGCAGGAAACTCTTCTTTAGGAACATGTGTTAAAACTTTGGGAGCATCTACAAAGATTGCATGTCCTCCGGCGGGACGTTGGTACGGTATTCCGTATTCATCTAATTTTTTAGCCAGATATTCTATCTGGCGAATACGGGTTTCAAGATTATTAAATTCGGTGTTTTCATCCAAGCCGATGGCAAGTGCATTCATATCTCGGCCATTCATACCGCCATAAGTAAGGTAACCCTCGAATTGTACGCAGAATCCTTTTGCTCCTTCATACCAGTCTTGTCGGCGGGTTGCAATAAATCCTCCCATATTTACGATGCCGTCTTTTTTGGCGCTCATTGTCATACCGTCTGCAAGGGCAAACATCTCTTTGGTTATTTCCTTTATGCTCTTATCTTGGTAACCATCTTCACGTGTCTTTATGAAATAGGCATTTTCGGCAAAACGGGCGGAGTCGAATATGACAGGTTTATTGTATTTATCGGCAATATTCCGGACTTCCCGTAAATTTTGCATGGAAACAGGTTGCCCGCCGGCTGTGTTATTGGTAATGGTAACAATGATAAATGGTATGCGGCTGTGATGTTCTTGTAATGCTTTTTCCAGCTTTGCAGGATCTACGTTGCCCTTAAAGGGAATTTCCAGTTGCGTTTGCCGTGCTTCGTCTATCGTACAGTCCAATGCTATTGCTTTTCGGCTTTCGATATGACCTTTGGTTGTGTCGAAATGAGAATTTCCCGGGATAATATCTCCTTCATGAACCAGATAAGAGAATAGTACATTTTCGGCAGCACGTCCCTGATGTGTAGGAATGACATATTCAAAACCGGTCAGGCGGGTAATGACTTCTTTCAATTTGAAGAAAGAAGAAGCCCCGGCATAGCTTTCGTCTCCGAGCATGATACCGGCCCATTGCCGGTCGCTCATGGCTCCTGTTCCCGAATCGGTGATAAGATCGATATAAACTTGTTCTGATTTTAGTTGAAAAACATTGTAATGGGCTTCTTTCAACCACTGTTCACGCTCCTGGCGGGTACTTTTACGAATAGGTTCCACCATTTTGATTTTCCATGATTCGGCAAATGGTAATTCCATAGATTATTTTTTATAAGTTAGACAATAGGTCAACGGATAAATCCATTTTTGTGTTTTATGTGCCGAATATAATGATTTTATAGATGATGAACAATGTTTTTGATGACTTTCTGTAAAACAAATGTCCGGGCGAATCACTTCGGCCGGACATCATTTAAATAAACTTGGCAGAGTTTATTCTCTTTTACTTTCTTTGAAAGAGTTTTGATGAATGAAATGATTGGATAGAATTTATCCCGTTCATTAGACTCAACGCTTTTTCCTCGAAAGCAATGATAAGATAATGCATGGCAGGTCTTCTGACTTGTTTCTGTTGCAGGCTGCCTTCCCGGAAAACGTTTCCAGTGGCATGGAGAGAGAATTCATTGTCTGCAACATTATGTGAAACTTACAGCAGCGGGACTGTTCAGGACTTGCACCTGATTCCCTTTTAATCGCCTCCTTTGAAAAAAGGCGGCAAACCAATGCATCGCAAAGATAATGAAAAAAGTAACAAACCAAAATGAATAAAAGAAATTATTTCTCCTTTGCCAACGTAAAAACGAATTCCAGTCCGCCACCTTGATTATTCTTGGCGGAGATTGTTCCGCCATGAATGATGACGGCATTTTTTACGATGGCAAGCCCTAAGCCTGTACCGCCCAATTTTCGAGAACGTCCTTTGTCTACACGATAAAAGCGTTCGAACAAACGATTCAGATGTTCTGGTGAAACGCCTACTCCGGTATCTGCAAAACTGAAATAATAGAAGTTCTCATCCTCACGGAAACAGTTGATGTTGATGTAGATATTGGTTCCTGCATAAGCCATGGCGTTATCCATGAGGTTACGGAATATGGAGTAGAGTAATGAATAGTTACCCTTTAATTGTATTTTGGGATGTAAACCGTTGACTACCGTAATATGCTTTTCTTCCAGTTCCAATGATACTTCGTTGACTATATTGGTGACAAGCATGCTGATGTCTACTTTCTCCATATCAATCATGTTGGCTGCTTCATCCATACGTGTCAGTACGGAGATATCCCGTAATAGACGGCTCAGCCGGTTGCTTTGGGCATAACACCGTTCAAGGAAAGTCTGCATCTTTTCGCGAGGGATGCTTTCATTGCTGACAATTGTTTCCAGATACCCTTGAATACTGCTTACAGGGGTTTTCAGTTCATGTGCAATGTTCTGTGTCAGTTGGCGTTTCAAACGTACTTGTTCTTCTTCCTGTGTGATGTCATTAATGGATATTTCAAAACTCAGATCCTGGAAGATGATACATTCTACAATGAATATGCGCCCGTTTTTATTGATGTTGATGGAGAGACGCTTCTCTTCTTTATCCGAAGGTTTTCTTTGTGCCTTACTGATAAAATCGGTGATTTTTTGAAATTCGTAAATGGAAAATATCTCCTCGGTAGTTTGCAAGTTGGAATCGGAGATTAAATTGCCGTATTGTGTAAAGAGGTTATTGACTAAGATTTCTTTTTTGTCTTTAGTAAATACACCCAATCCTTCGCGAGAAGTCTGTAGGTGTGTAATCAGTTTCTCACGTTCGATATATAACGCTTCTTTGGTTTCCCGCAAACGTTTATATATCTGTATAATGTGCTGGGATATTTCGCCAAGTTCATTATGCGGGAAAGCAGATTGTATATCGGTTTCCACCGGTTCGTTTTTATCGGCGCGTTTGGCAAATTCCCGCAGATGGTTGATTGCCGTACCCAGTTTGGATGTAAACTTATAGAAAACGAATATCAGCAATAAAGTAACAATAGCTGTAAACCAGAGGTAATGCGGATCGGCAGCCAGACTATTTACCAGGTTTACATCATAGGGTAATGCCGAGCGAATGATATACTGGGGATAGAGAGTTGCCGAATAGAAATAGGGTATGCCTGTTGTTTCGGAGGTGCGCCTTAAATCATATCCTTTGCCGTTCTTTAATGCTTTTTGGACTTCCTGACGATTAATGTGATTGCTGAATGCTTCTTGGGAAGTTTCATTGTAACTGTCATAAAGGACGCGGCCTTGTAAATTTACGATAGTGACACGAAGGTCTCTGTATGAACCTTTGGCTATATACCGGTTTAAAGTAGATGTCCATAGACTGTCCGGAATACTTCGCAGCTCCTGTTGCAGGCGTTCGTTATAGTCTTGGAGTTGCGTGTCGAGCAGTTCTACTTTATACTCTTTCTCCCGTTGATATTGATAAGCAATAAAACAGGCTGCAAAGACAAGAAATAATGAGATTACCGAAAGAAATAACTTCCGGCTGAATGACAGGAAATGTCTGTCATTATTCGGCTTCGAAGCAATAACCATATCCTAAGCGAGTTACAATACATTTGCCATATATTCCTATCTTTTTGCGCAGGCGGGTGATGTTTACGTCTATAGTGCGGTCCAACACATATACTTCGTCACTCCAGATGCGGCTCAATATGTCTTCGCGGGAAAATACGCGTCCTTTGTTTTGCAGTAGCAAGAGCAGTATTTCAAACTCTTTTTTGGTGAGGGGGGCTTCCTCTCCGTCTATGCTTACTTTCTTTTTGATGATATCAAGCACTAATGATTTATAGGCAATTTGTTCAGGTGCGCGCTCCGTTTCAGTTTGCCGGGTACGGCGTAATACGGCTTTAACGCGTGCTGCTACTTCGCGTAAGGAGAAAGGCTTGGAGATATAGTCGTCTGCTCCTATATTAAATCCGGTTACCGTATCATTTTCGGTGTCTTTGGCTGTGATAAAGATGATAGGAATCTTGGCCGTTTTCTTTTCTTTCTTTAGTATACTTGCCATTTTGAATCCGGAAATTTCCCCCATCATCACGTCCAGTAATAGCAGGTCGTAAGTACTGATGTCCATTTTCAAGGCATCTTCGGCAGAGTTTGCGGTATCTACTTCGTAGCCTTCATTCTCAAGGTTGAACTTTAAGATTTCGCATAAATCTTCTTCGTCGTCTACTACTAAAATCCGATATTCGTTCATTGTATTTCTGAATTAATGTAATGAGAGACGTACAGAGTCTCTTTATTACAAAGTTAAACTTTATTTCTTTTCTTCGACAAAATTGCGGCGTTTTTGTTACGATGGAATGAAACAAGTATTACATTGCGATTACAAAATCTCTCTTGCAACTAATTAAGTATTATCTTTGTAGTGTTTTAAAAAGGGTTTCTATATGAAAGAATTAATGGATATAAAGAGGTGGGGACAATCTAAGTGGCGTATGCCGTTAATAGTGGCTGTATTGGCTGTTGTAATCATTGGTTCGATTTGGTTGAACGTTGCTCCTTTCCGTTCCGGTTTTGAGATAACGGATGAATTGGGTGGGAATATTTTTCCTTCCAGCATTTTGTCTGTTGCAACGACAGATGCTCAGGTGATTGTGCCGGCTGATTCGATGTTTGTGGGAAACCCAAAATCTTGTATCGCTGTGAAAGTCCGGTCGGCAAAGGCTTATAGCCGGGTGAGGATAGAAGTTGCGGAAACCCCTTTCTTTTCCCGTTCCGTTTCGGAGTTTGTATTGGCAAGGCCACGTACCGAGTATACAATCTATCCCGATATTATCTGGAACTATGAAGCCTTGAAGAATAATAATCAGGCGGAGCCGATTAGCGTTGCCGTTACGGTAGAGATGAATAGGAAAGAGTTGGGGCAGCGGGTACGTACTTTTTCGGTGCGCAGTATCAATGAGTGTTTATTGGGGTATGTTACGGGGGGTACGAGATTTCATGATACCGGAATATTCTTTGCTGCTTATGTCAATGAAGAAAATCCTATGATAGACCATTTGCTGCGGGAAGCATTGAATACTCGTATAGTGAATCGTTTCCTCGGTTATCAGGGTAGTCCTGAGGCTGTCGATAATCAGGTTTATGCCTTGTGGAATGTTTTACAGAAACGTAATTTCCGGTATAGTTCGGTTTCTAATACAAGCCTGTCCAGCAATGTGGTTTTTTCTCAACGTGTTCGTACATTCGATGATGCCTTGGAGTCGTCGCAAATTAATTGTGTGGATGGGAGTGTTCTGTTTGCTTCTTTGCTGCGTGCCATAAATATCGAGCCGATACTGGTACGTACACCCGGACATATGTTTGTTGGTTATTATACTGATGCAAATCATAAAGATATGAAATTTCTTGAGACCACCATGATTGGGGATGTGGATTTGGACGATTTCTTTCCTGATGAACGGCTGGATTCTACTATGGTGGGAAAAACGCAGAATCAGATGTCCCGTATAACCTTTGATAAGTCTAAAGAGTATGCAAGTCGGAAATATAAAGAGAATGAAAAGGGCATTCATTCCGGCAGATTGAATTATATGTTTTTGGAAATATCCAAGGATGTAAGAAGGCGGATACAACCTATAGGAAAATAGTAAAGGTTGAATGGTTTATAAGATTAAATAGTACTTTGGGAACTTAGCGCATTATCAGCAGCAACAACCGAATATGGCACAGACATCCCAAGCAATGCAAGCAACACTAATGATAAGCAATAATTTCTTTTCATAAGCTCTTTTTATTTGGATTTATTTGCAAATTTATAAATTAATTCAGCAAATCAAAGAGAGATGTATTTAAAATATATTAAATAAATATTAATATATTTGCTTTTATAATTTTAAAATATTGGCAAATATAAAACAATAAACATTATTATTTCTTATCGGATAAGTAGCGTATATAATAAACGACTACACATTTATTATCATTCTGTTAATTCTTTTATCACATTTTTGGAAAATAGAAAATTGCTGAAAAAGCGGCGGTATTATTAACAATCAAAAACAAACATTTATATCCACAAAATATATAAAATAAAAAAAATATTAAAACAGAAGTGCAAGCAATTAGAAAACGTGAGTGATTGGAAACAAAGTTCCCAAAGTACTCAGCAAGCCAAAACAATCACAGGTAAAGTAGTGGATGTTGCAGGCGAACCGATTATTGGAGCCAGTGTATTAGTGAAAGGTTCCAGTACAGGTTCTGTTACTGACATCGATGGAAAATTCTCGGTAGAAGCTCCAGTGGGTAGCACATTGGTAGTCTCATTTGTTGGATATGCTACGGAAGAAGTGAAGGTAGGAGCGGCAAGCGACTATACGGTTACCCTGAAAGATGATACCCAGTCATTGAGTGAAGTTGTTGTAACGGCTATGGGCATTAAGAAAGAGAAAAAGGCGTTAGGTTATTCTGTTTCGGATATTAATTCCAAAGAGTTGATGAAGAACAAGCAAACGAATGTAGTAAACTCTTTGGCTGGTAAAATCCCCGGTGTGAATATTACGCAGGCAGGTGGTGCTGCGGGTGCCGGTTCCAATATTGTAATTCGTGGCGGTAACTCTGCCAGCGAATCTCGTGATAACCAGCCCTTGTTTGTTGTAGACGGTATTATCTATGATAACTCTACAGTAAATACCGGTAATTCCGGTACGGATGGCATGACGAAAACTGCAACTACTTTCAGCAACCGCGTAATGGATATTAACCCTGAAGACATTGAGAGCATGTCCGTGTTGAAAGGTGCTGCGGCTGCTGCGCTGTATGGCTCCCGTGCTGCTAATGGCGTTATTATCATTACGACTAAGAAAGGTGAAGAGGGTGCTGTAAGGGTGAATGTAAGCAGTAAATATACCTATTCATGGGCTAATAAATTACCGGAAGTTCAAAAACAGTATGGCCGTGGAGAATATAACACTTCTGGTGCTTTTATTGATAAGACGATGGATTCCTGGGGAGATCGGATTGATGGTATGGCTTATGATAATATAGATGATTTCTTTCAAGGAAGTAGTGTTTGGGATAATAGTGTAAGTGTGTCCGGCGGTAGTAAGAACGGTTCTTTCTATTTATCCGGTTCCAATTATCATCAGTCCGGCATTATCCCTACAACTGGTTATGACAAGACGACTTTCCGCTTTAATGGTGAACAGAAATACGGCATCCTGACAGTAGGAGCCAATGTTTCTTATTCGCAGGCAAGTACTGATAAGACACTGACCAGTGCAGGTTTGTACGGACAGGGCGGTAACGGTGCAATGACCGCTGTTTACGGATGGCCTGTCGACGATCAGATGAGTCGCTATCTGAATGATGATGGTAGTAAATACCGCATATTGGAGGGTTTGCAGGATTTGGAGGATGATGTTGAAAATCCGTATTGGATTCTGAATAAAAATACTTTGACGGACGAAACATCCCGTTTTACGGGTGCAGTCAATGCAAGCCTCAAACTGACAGACTGGTGGGATGTTTCCGCACGTGCGGGTATTGATAAGTACACTACCAGTTCCAATACGCTTCGACGTCCGGGTGGTGCGGTCAAGCAGATATATCAGAACGGTTATATGTCCAAAGGTGATGTGAATTACCAATACATTACTACGAATGTGATGTCTAACTTCCATAAGACTTTCGGTGATTTTGATTTGAATCTTCTGGTAGGTACTACTACAGAAGCTACGAAGACAACGAATAACACTCGTTGGGGGTATAATTTTGTAACGGAAGGGCTTTACAGTTTCAACAATATTATTAAAGCCAACCAGTATTTCAAAGAGAGTACGGTACGCAAACGCATGGTAGGCCTTTACGGTGAATTCCGTGCTTCGTACAAGAATCTTGTTTATCTGACAGTGACCGGACGTAACGACTGGTCTTCTACATTGCCGGTGAATAACCGTTCTTATTTTTATCCTTCCGTAAGCGGTTCGTTTGTGTTTACCGAACTGCTGCCGAAGAACAACGTACTTTCATTCGGTAAGATCCGCGGTTCATGGGCACGGGTAGGTAAAGATGCCGATGCCTATTCTTTGGGATACTATATGTGGCCGGTAGCTACGCTGAACGGTGGCAAATATGGTATGGGCAACAGTTGGACAGGCGGTAGTGTCGGTTTGAAACCTGAAATACAGGATTCTTATGAATTGGGTTTGGAAATGCGTTTCTTCAACGGACGTTTGGGCTTTGATTATACTTACTATCAAAGCAAGACGAAAGACCAGATTTGTGCACCGCGTTTGGCACAGTCTACGGGATACATTTTCCTTACGTTGAATGGCGGTTCGGTAGAAAATAAGGGTATGGAGCTCTCGATTACAGGTAAACCTATTGTAACGAAAGACTTCCAATGGGAAACGACATTGAATCTTTCCGGTAACCGTGGACGATTGGGAGATTTTATCGACGGTGTGGATATTTTCTATGTGACGGATGCGCAGGTTGGTGCAGCCAAAGCCGGTTCAATACCCAATGGCGGTTATTTTTTGGGATTGACGGGTAATAAGTATGAAACGGCTCAAGGGCCCGACGGCAAGATGTACAATGTTATCGACCCGTCTACAGGTTTGTATAAGGATACGCAAGTTGAAACCAATATTGTGGGTAACCGTGAACCGAAGCTGATAGGTGGTTTTAATAATAGTTTCAGCTATAAGAATTTCAACCTTTCTTTCTTGTTCGATATCCGTCTGGGAGGTGACATCTATAATGGGACCGAATACTATCTCGTGACGAAAGGATTGAGCACAAAGACAATAAACAGAGAATCCGTATCATTTACGGGTGTTGTCAATACGGGCACTGCTGCAAAACCGTCTTATGAAACCAAAACAATTACCTATAATGCCAATGAAACTTATCAGGTTGGTAACTCTACCCGTTCCGGCAAGTATATGATTCAGGAGTATTATAAGAATTATGCCAAGAACGCCTATAACTTTATAACTGACACCAATTGGCTGCGTTTGCGTTCTATTTCCTTGTCCTACGATTTCAAGGATTTGTTGAAGAAACAAAATATAATCAAGGGGCTGACTGCTACAATTACGGGAACTAATCTGTTTGTTTGGACAAACTACAAGGGTATGGATCCTGAAACATGCGTTTCAGGTTCCGGTACAGGTGGTTCCGGTTCTGCAGGTATCGACTATTGCGGTGTTCCGGCCACAGCCGGCATGTCGTTTGGCATTAATCTTACATTCTAATAACAGATTTAAAAAGATAAGAGTATGAAGAAACTAATACATATTGCACTTGGCTTGGCGCTTGTGTTCGGCATGTCTTCTTGCGAGGACTACCTGGATGTGAATACAGATCCGGATAATCCGGTTTCCGAAACCGTATCACCGCAGCTTCGCCTGCCGTGGATACAGAACTATTATGCTTACGCATGGGGTACAGCCAGTATGCGTACCAATACGATTGCCGGTATCATGACACAGACCGGCGGCACGGCTGCCAACAGCCTCTTGTCATCATGGAATCCTGCCCAAAGTTCATGTACCACTATTTATCAGAATTTTTATCTGGGTGCAGGTGTAAATATCGATCCTTTGATAGAGAAGGCAGAAACGGAAGGAGCTTATCATTATGAAGGTGCAGCTTATTGCATTAAGGCGATGGGATTTATGATGATGCTCGACTTGCATGGCGAGCTGCCTGTTCAGGAAGCGTTTACCGGTAAGACCAATCCGGCCTATGATGACGGTAAAACCATGTATGAACTCTGTATGGGGTATCTGGACAAAGCTATCGAGAATTTTGGCAAGCAGCAGAACACCACGGCTCCCGCATTGAGTGCAGGCGATTTATGGAATGGCGGAGAGGTTTCCAGGTGGCTGAAATTATGTTACGGTCTGAAAGCCCGTTATTTGCTGAAATTATCCAAGAAAGCGGATTTGTATGATCCGGAAGCTATTTTGACGGCATTGAACTCTGCGCCTCAGTCGAATGATGACAACACCATTATGAAACATTATAATGTGGAAGGGGATGAGGTTAATTTTACGGTGAGCGATCCTTATCAGGCTTCCGTTATTTGGGATTGTACCGGATACGGCTCGACACAACGTCTGACGCGCTGGTATGTTAATCTGTTGACTAATAAATTTACAGGTGGTTCGGGTGCGGAAGACCCCCGTTTGTCAAAGCTTGTTCCTGCCATGATGACAAATGTGAAACTGAATGCTGATGGTAAAATAACGGCTAATGAATGGATTCGTGATGCCGGGGTGGATGTGATACATTCCACTACACGCGCAGAAGGCGGTCCGGTAGCTGCTTTGTTTGTAACGGGTGGAGAAACCGGTTATAATAAGGAAAAAGGCGGATTTATGATAACTTATGATTTATCCAAAGCGGATAATGAAACAAAGACGAAATTTATTGCTGATGCTCAGGCCATACACCAGACAACGGTCGACGGCAACAATGTGACCGTGCTTTATCAAAAGGGTTCTGCATATTGCAATAATAAGGATTATAAGCGTGCAGGTGATACTATTTATGTAAATTTACGTTCTAACGGTATGGCCAATAGCGGGCGGAACACTACGGATATGTATTACTATACCGATGCGAAATCAGACTATGTGGGCGGTACGGGTACATTCTATGCACGTCCTAATTCAGATTCCGATATTCTTACTTATTCGGAAATGTGTTTTATCAAGGCGGAAGTCCTTTTCCGCAAAGGAGATACCGATGGTGCATTGGATGCCTATCAAAAAGGCATAAAGGCAAACTTTGACCGTATGCAGGCTAAATTGAAATCATGGGAAGCCGAAGGAACAAAGAATCCGGATCAGAAGCCGATGGATGAAGGTGAAATCAGTACTTATATGGCAAGTTCTTCCGTATGTCAGAATGCTGCCAGTCTGACCTTGTTCGAGATTATGCGTCAGAAGATTATCGCATTGGGTATCAATACCGAAAATTGGAATGATATGCGCCGTTTGGATTATGACTATGTGGATTACGACCGTCCGCAGGATTTCACGGCTGTCAGCAAGATTGTAGGTACTTCTAAGAATGAGCCTACTTATTGGTTCCGTCGTTTCAGTCAGAGTACTCATGAGAGCAACTATAATCTGACTCAGCTAAAGGCATCCAACAAGCAAGCCATGACAGACCCGATTTGGTCGTGTCCGGTTTGGTGGGATTGTGCGACAGATAATGAGTATTACGGTTACATTAAGTAGGTCATAACCTTATTAGTTTATAGAATGTTAATTTAAATATCTTAAAATCTTGATGCACATATTATTTCATTGATTATCTTTGCACTCGAAATATGGATTTATAAGATATATTAAAATATTGGAGACCTAAACAGTCTTCATTCATAGATGATGATTGGAACAGTCGGTTCGTGAGAATCGGCTGTTTTTTGTTGGGTTTGTTTGCATATCAACAGCGGTAATGTTACTTTTGCAAGAAAGAACCCATTTAGTCAATGAAGTATGAAACAAGGTAAGAAATACATTTCTCCGGGAGCATGGTTCTCTATGGTTTATCCGGCAGACTGGAATGAATTTGAAGACGGGGAAGGCTCTTTCCTGTTTTATAATCCTAACGAGTGGACCGGTAATTTCCGTATATCGGCTTATAAGGGAGATACTGCATACGGCAGGGAATCTGTTAAGCAGGAACTCAAAGAGAATACTTCGGCCACACTTGTGAAAATAGGTCGTCTGGATTGTGCGTACAGTAAGGAGATGTTCGAGGAAGAAGGAACATACTACACTTCCCATCTCTGGATAGCTGGGATAGACGATGTTGCTTTTGAATGCTCGTTTACGGTGCGTAAGGGAGAGCCGGTGGCAGAGGCCGAAAGCATCATAGCTTCATTGGAAGTCCGTCGGGCCGGCCAAAAATATCCGGCAGAGATAATTCCGGTGCGCCTATCGGAAATTTACCGGATAAACGAAGCATACGAGTGGGTGTGTACCACTGTAAAAGAGCAGTTGAAGAAAGACTTCCAGGGACAGGAAGAAGATATAGCCAATATGCAGCAGGTCATAGACAGCGGCAGCATAGGCGCCAAGAAAAAAGAGGTATGGTTGTCGCTGGGTATTACGCTTTGTGTGATTTTGGCTAATGAAGTAGACGGTTTGGAATGGCGTACGCTTATCGACGGCAATCGTGAAGCCCCTGTTCTGACGAGTGTTGCGGGCAATACCGTGATAGACCCGATGAAATTGGTATGGAGCAAAGTCAAAGCCGGAGAGCCCTGCAATCTTGCAGAGGTTTACCGGAATTTACTTTCATGACAAGCCATTGCCCGATTCATATTGCCGTCTGCATGGCAATTTCTCAATTTTAATTCTCAACTCTCAATTTAATAAGTTTTGGCAGCAGTAAATTCAATCCTTCAAGTGGAAAACCTGACTAAGTCGTTTGGCGACTTGGTACTATTCGAGAATATATCCTTTGGTTTGTCCGAAGGGCAACGGGTGGGGCTTATTGCCAAGAATGGCAGCGGCAAGTCCACACTGCTTAATATCCTTTCCGGAAAAGAAGGCTATGACGGCGGTACAATCTCTTTCAGACGTGATATACGTGTCGGCTATCTGGAACAAGACCCTCAATATCCGGAAGAGCTGACTGTGTTGGAAGCATGTTTTCATCATGGCAACAGTACCGTAGAGCTGATAAAGGAGTATGAACGTTGCATGGAGACGGAAGGGCATCCCGGTTTGGATGAAATTCTGGTGCGCATGGACCATGAGAAGGCCTGGGAGTATGAGCAGAAAGCCAAACAAATTCTTTCCCAACTCAAAATCCGCGATTTCAATCAGCAGGTGAAGTCTCTGTCCGGCGGACAATTGAAACGTGTGGCGCTTGCCAATACGCTTATCACCGAACCCGATCTCCTTATATTGGATGAGCCTACCAACCACCTCGACCTTGATATGACCGAATGGCTGGAAGATTATCTGCGCCGTACCAACCTCACTTTGCTGATGGTGACGCACGACCGCTACTTCCTCGACCGCGTCTGCTCGGAGATTATCGAGATAGACAACCGCTGTATATATCAGTACAAGGGCAATTACAGCTATTATCTGGAAAAACGCGAAGAGCGCATCGAGGCCAAGACCGTAGAGATAGAACGCGCCAATAACCTGTATCGTACGGAGCTTGAATGGATGCGGCGTATGCCGCAAGCCAGAGGGCATAAGGCACGTTACCGGGAAGATGCTTTTTATGAATTGGAGAAGGTAGCCAAGCAACGTTTCAATAACGATAATGTAAAGCTGGATGTAAAGGCATCCTATATTGGCAGCAAGATATTCGAGGCAGACCACCTCTATAAGTCCTTTGGCGACTTGAAGATACTGGATGATTTCTCCTACATCTTCGCCCGCTATGAGAAGATGGGCATCGTGGGGAATAACGGTACGGGCAAGTCGACCTTCATCAAGATACTGATGGGACAGGAGTTGGCGGATAGTGGTACGCTGGACATCGGCGAAACCGTCCGTTTCGGCTATTATTCGCAGGAGGGTTTGCAGTTTGACGAGCAGATGAAAGTCATCGATGTGGTGCAGGACATTGCGGAAGTGATAGAGCTGGGTAACGGCAAGCGTCTGACGGCATCGCAGTTTTTGCAACATTTCCTCTTTACGCCTGAAACGCAGCACAGCTATGTCTATAAGCTGAGCGGTGGCGAGCGCCGCCGTCTCTATCTGTGTACGGTGCTGATGCGCAATCCTAATTTCCTGGTTCTGGACGAGCCTACCAACGACCTGGACATCGTTACGCTGAACGTATTGGAAGAGTACTTGCAGAACTTCAAGGGATGTGTGATTGTGGTGAGCCACGACCGCTACTTCATGGATAAGGTGGTGGACCACTTGCTGGTGTTTAACGGGCAGGGAGACATCCGCGATTTCCCCGGCAACTATACGCAGTATCGTGACTGGAAGGATGTGAAAGCCGCCCAAGAGAAGGAAAAGGAAAAAGAAGCGGCTAAAACTCAGGAAGAAAAGACTGCGAAAGTGCGTCTGAATGAAAAGCGCCGTATGTCTTTCAAGGAGAAGCGCGAATTTGAACAACTCGAACAGGAGATTGCGGCATTGGAAGCCGAAAAGCAATCCATTGAAGAGGCGTTGTGCAGCGGTGCGCTATCCGTAGAGGAATTGACGGAGAAGTCAAAACGCTTGCCGGAACTGACGGACTTGATTGATGAAAAGACCATGCGCTGGCTGGAACTGAGCGAGATAGAGTCGAACTGAGAAACCGTTCCGGTTTCTATTGGCAGACTGATGAGGTGCCGGAATAAGAATCTAATTAAAATATACGAGAATGAGCAGAAGCAAGAATCTGACGAACTATCATAGTCACAGCCTGTATTGTGACGGACGTGCCAGCATGGAAGATTTCGTGCGGTTTGCCTTGAGCGAGGGATTTACTTCGTATGGCTTCTCATCCCATGCCCCGTTGCCTTTTTCTACGGCATGGACTATGGAGTGGGACCGTATGAACGACTATCAGGCCGAATTTCATCGGATAAAGGAAAAGTATGCCGGAAAGATAGAACTTTATCTCGGCTTGGAAATAGATTATTTAAATGAAGAGAGCAATCCGTCTGCTGCCCGTTTTCGTGAACTGCCGCTGGATTATCGCATCGGTTCCGTGCACATGCTGTATAATGAACGGGGCGAAGTGGTGGATGTGGATGTTCCGGCCGATGTTTTCAGGCAGATAGTAGATAAGCAGTTTGGCGGCGACTTGGAGCAGGTGGTGCGCTTGTACTACGGACGGTTGAGGCGTATGCTGGAGTTGGGCGGGTTCGATGTAGTGGGACATGCGGACAAGATGCACTATAATGCTGCTTGCTATCGTCCCGGTCTGCTTGACGAGGCTTGGTATGATACGCTCGTGAAAGAGTACTTTGAAGACATTGCCGCACGAGGCTATCAGGTGGAAATCAATACCAAGTCTTACCATGATTTGGGCACTTTCTATCCCAACGGACGTTATTTCCCGTTATTGCGCAGTTTGGGTATCCGCGTTCAGGTCAATAGCGACTCTCACTATCCGGAGCGGATTAACAGCGGTCGCCTGGAAGCATTGCGGGCATTAAAGCAGGCAGGGTATGAAACTGTGATGGAGATGTACAACGGGGTATGGCAGGAGATGCCGATAGTATTATAAGAATCCTGTAAAACAGAAACCCGGTAGTTTGTTCCTCAAAAATTGTATTAAGACGTGCACCTGATGCTCTTTTTAGGCAGGGATTACACAGATTTCGATTTCCCGTGCCTAAAAAAAGCACACAGTTGAGCATTCTCTATTTGGGCATATTCTCTTTACTTGTATATGCTGTTATTTCTTCAACAGGAACTCATCGATAGCCTTTTTGTAGGTTGCCTTATCGGCAGCTCCGCGGAATAACTGGGGTTCGCCCTGCATCGGAATAAAGACAAACAGAGGAATACTGGTGGCGTTGAACAAGGCTGCCAGTTCTTTCTCCTTATCCACATTGACTTTGTATATTACGATTTTCCCGGCATATTCTTTCGCCAGTTCCTTCATAATAGGCGCTGTCATCCGGCAAGGTCCGCACCAGTCGGCATATAAGTCGATGATGGCGGGTTTGTCGCCTTTATATTTCCACTCTTTGGACTTCTCGTAATCGAATATATCCTTGATGAACATGGCTTTGTTCATTACGATTACGCTACCGTCCTGGGCAGTCTTTTGCGTTTCAGCTTGTTTCTGTTCGGTTCCACCGGTGCAAGCATAAGTCAGCATGCTTGAGAAGATGAGAACCGCCATGGTTATGATTTTCTTCATGTTTCTTAATTATGAGTTTTGTTCGATAATGGCTTTAAGTTCCTTACCGCTGATTACCCCCGAATGACGCCACAAAGCTTCACCCTTTCTGAACAGGATAAAGGTAGGAACCATCTGTATACGATAGCTTGCAGCCAATTCTTCATGCTGGTCCACATCGATTTTTGCAATACGCGCTCTGTCGCCGATTTCGCTTTTCAATGCTTCCAGCACGGGGTGCATGGCTTTACAAGGTCCGCACCAGGTAGCAAAAAAGTCCACTAAAACAGGTTTTTCCGATTGTATTAATTCTTCAAATTTCTCCATAATCTTTGTCTTATATATAGTTTATGAATATATAACGGATAAACGAAGAAATTGTTCGCCGTCAATTGTAATTTAGTAATAACTAATTACTTTTTGTCATGTCCAGTTCCGCTTCGCTAATCGTCAGCTCCTTGATGATGTGCGAAGCACCGGCATACTTGTCTATGATAAACAACGTATAGCGGATATCCACACAGGCGGCACGTTGCGAAGATGGACGGAAAGCGATGTCACCCGTCAGACCCTCGTAGTTGCGGTCGAAAGCCGTACCTATCAGTTCGCCTTTGGCATTGAACACCGGGCTGCCGGAGTTTCCGCCCGTATTGTCCGTGTTCACGATGAAGCATACGGGCATCTCGCCGTCGGGCATGGCATATCGTCCGAAATCTTTTGTCTGGTACAATTGTTTCAGTTTGGCAGGCACCACAAACTCCCAATTGTCGGGGTCTTCCTTTTCCATTGCCCCCTTTAGGGTGGTGTAATATCCGTATTCCACACCGTCGGCAGGTTTATACGGCAATACGCGTCCATAGGTCAGGCGCAGGGTGGAGTTGGCATCGGGATATATAGGTGTGCCGGCTTCCCGCTTCATGTCCATCATGCCTTTTACCCATACCTTGTGAGCGGCATTATAGTTGCGGTTGGCATCCATCATGGCAATGGTAGTTTGCAACAGACCGTCGGTGATGGAGTATTTGAGCAGTGTCATCCAGTCGTTGCCAATCTTATACAAGCTGGGTTTGCGGATGAACTTGGCGAAATTCTCCTTGCTGCCGAAGATGGAATATTCGAAGCAGGCATCGATAAAGGCATCGCTGTCTCCCTTGAAACGCTTGTCGATAACTTTGAAAATACCGATGCGCTGTTCGGCAGGAATGTATTTCATGTAGGTTTGCAGCATCTTCTTTCCTACAATCCGCTCCACTTCGGGGAAGGGGACGGACGCGAAATACTTGTCGGCGGCAACTTGCAGACTGTCGGCGGCGGTTTTTATCCGGGCTTTATCCTTGCTTTTCAGGGCAGAAACCAGGGCGGCGGTACTCGGAATCCGCATGAAGTCGAGTCCCGTAACCAATGCTTCCTGAATGGCCTGCTGATGATAGAGAGCATTGCGGCGATGCTTCACGATGCCGCGTATTTGGTCGAAAGCCTTTTGATAAGAACTGTCGTTCAGGGCACGGCCGCGTGCAAGGAGCTGTTCCTGCTGTGCGCGTTTCGTATCTAGTATTTTCAGGCGGACAAGCCCTTCGTTCATGCCGATGGCATTCTTCCAGTAATTAGCGGATGAGGCGTATTTACTTGCATAGTGGATGCGCACGGCATCGTCTTTTAGCATTTGCTCCATGAGGGCTTTCTGGCGGATGTCACGCACGTGGTGGCGCATGAAGTTGGTGGTTTGCATACGTTCTTCCACTTCGTCGGAAATCATGTAGCGCCAGTTGCGTCCGGGAAACCCCATGACAAACGTGAAGTCGCCTTCACGATAGCCGGCGAGGCTGATGGTGAGGTGCTTCTTTACCTGCAAGGGCACATTGTCGGGGTTGTAAGCGGCGGGTTGGCCGTCCTTGCCGGCATAGATGCGGAATAAAGAGAAGTCGCCCGTGTGGCGCGGCCACATCCAGTTGTCCGTATCGGCTCCGAACTTGCCGATGGAAGAGGGAGGAGCACCTACCATGCGGATATCGCTGTAGGTTGTCTTTAGGAACAAGTAATATTTGTTTCCGCCGTAGAATGCTTTCAGTTCTGCTTTACGGCCGGATGTCAGCGTGATGCCTTGCGCGGATAGGAAACGGTCGGCTATCATGGCAAGGTATTTGGGCGAGAGGTAATTTGTGCCGTTCGGGTCAGAGTCTATCTGTAACTGGTCGTTTACGTAGTCCGTCACGTCCATTATCTCGTCGATGTAGGTCACAGTAAGTCCCTTGCAGGGCAGCTCCTCGCTGCGGGACATTGCCCAAAAACCATCGGTCAGGTAATCGTGCTCCACGCTGCTGTGTTGCTGGATGGCTCCATAGCCGCAGTGATGATTGGTCAGTACCAGCCCTTCTGCCGAGATAACCTCACCCGTGCAACCGCCGCCGAAATGCACTACCGCATCTTTCAGGGCTATGCTGTTGGGGTTGTATATCTGTTCGGCAGGGATAAGCAGGCCGAGCTCTGTCATGGCAACCTCGTTCTGCTGTTTGAGGTCGGTAAGCATCCACATTCCTTCGTCGGCGTGTGCCGAAAGGATGCCGGATGTAAGGAATAATGATAATATGATTCGTCTCATGTAACTATGCGTTAGAAGGTGTTCTGAGAGAGGGAAATTCAATATACGACTAAATAGAATTCAGTATACGAGTGAATGGCATTCAGTATACGACCGAATGCCATTCACTTTCATACCCTTTTGGGGATGGGTTCCCATTACTCGATGATGTTCATTTCTTTTATCAGATGTCCGCAGTCTCCCAGTTTTTCCAGAATGAAGAGTACATAGCGGATGTCCAGTGCGATGCAACGTTGCAGGTTGTTGTCGAAGTTGATGTCACCGCTCAAGGATTCCCAGTTGCCGTCGAATGCACAGCCGATAAGCTGTCCTTCACCGTTGATGACGGGACTGCCGGAGTTACCGCCGGTGATGTCGTTGGTAGTCAGGAAGCAAACGGGCATTGTGCCGTCGGCCATGGCATAGCGTCCGAAGTCTTTATTGAGGATAAGCTCCTTCAGTTTGGCGGGCACTACGAATTCGCGGTCTTCGGGGTTTTCTTTTTCAAGAATGCCGTCTGTGGTGGTGTAGTAATTGTAGTGTATGGCATCGCGCGGGCTGTATGCTTTCACATTGCCGTAGGTCAGACGGAGCGTGAAGTTGGCGTCCGGATAAGAGGGTACGGGTAGTTTCATCTCGCCCAGTCCGCGGATATATGCTTTATGCAGCAACTCAAGACCGTTGCTCAGTGCCTTTTCTTCTATGGAAACGGCTTTCAGCTTTTCTATCTTCGAGCGGGAGTAAGCTGTGGCAGGGTCTTTTTCGATAGCCTTTACCGTAGGTTTCTTCATGAACTTGTCGAAGTTGGTGCGGTTGGCAAGGATGGAGTTGTCGTACATATCATCTACGAAAGCATTGTAGTCGCCTTTGTACTTGCTTTGGATAGTCTGGTAGAAAACGGGCAACTGTTCAGGTTGCAGTTTTTGGGCGAGAGCGGGCAGGATGGCTTTGGCTACGGCACGGTCTACTTCGTGGTCGTAGTCTTTGTTGTGGATGTCGTTAAACACCTCTTCCAACTGTGCTTTGGAAACAGCAAGCAAAGAGTCGTTTTTCTCTTTCAGCGCCGTCTTTATCTTATGCATAATCATGTACGGGCTTCCGAATTCGATAGCGCCGCTCAAGGCTTCGTACAAGTAGTTGAACTGACGGGTAACCGGCATTCTCTTGGCAATGATTTCGTCGATTCTCTCTACTACACCCTCGTATTCGGTTTTACCTTTGGCAAATTCGGCAAAGTTCTTTTCCTGTTTCGCTTTTGTGCCCAGCACATCGTTGTCGATAATTGCCTTGTTCATGCCGATGGAGTTTTTCCAGTAGTTGCTGCTTCCGGCAAATTTGCTGGCATACTGGATGCGGGTTTTGTCGCTGGCATCCATGTACTTGCGCAGTACATCGAGGCGGACACCGCGCATGTCAATCATGGCCTGGTTGTCTGCTTCCATGCGTTCTTTCACTTCCGACCGGGTGAGGTAACGGCTGGTGCTGCCGGGGAATCCCATAATCATGGCATAGTCGTTTTCTTTCAGTCCTTTGATGGAAATGGACAGGAATTTCGGAGTCTTCAAAGGTACGTTGCTTGCATTGTATTCGGCCGGTTCTCCGTTGGCATCGGCATAGATGCGGAACATGGAGAAGTCGCCCGTGTGGCGCGGCCACATCCAGTTGTCGGTTTCACCGCCGAACTTACCTACCGAGGAAGGGGGAGCAGCTACCATGCGTACGTCACTGTACACTTTGTAATAGAACAGGTAGAATTTATTTCCCGCATAGAAAGGAAGTGCTCTTACCTCGATGCCCGGTTTGCCTTTCAAATCACTCTTTTCCAGTTCTTCTTTGGCAAGTTTGCCGAGGAACGGGGCGGTCAATGCATCGACTTCCGTCACTTCTCCGGCTTTGACTTTCGCGTTTACGAGGTCGGTGATGTCTACAATGCGGTGCACGAAACGGAATTTCAATCCCGGAGTAGGCAACTCTTCATTGCGGCTTTTTGCCCAGAAACCGTCTGTCAGGTAATCGTGTTCCACTGAGCTGTGCTGTTGGATAGCACCGTAGCCGCAGTGGTGATTGGTGAGAATCAGTCCTTCGGGTGAGATGATTTCGCCCGTACAACCACCGCCAAAGATGCCGACGGCATCTTTCAGCGATACTCCGTTCGGGTTGTATAAATCATCGGCTGCAAGTTTCAGTCCTTGTTTCTTCATCATGTCGATAGAGTTCTGCTGCTTCATCAGTTGCAGTAACCACATTCCTTCGTCTGCACGTGCCGAGCAGACTGTCAGTACGGCGACCGCCGCAATCAAATACTTCGTTACTTTCATCTTTTTTGTTGTTAATTTACTATATGATTTTTAATTGAATCTTCCTTCCCGGATAGCATCCATGATGTTGGCAGGCGGACGCTGGTTCATCAGCTCTTGCTTCATGAAATCCATGTAAGGAGCCACATGCTTGAAGAATTTCCGGTAGCCGGCGCATAGGTAGTTCAGTCCGGGTTCGCCGTCGGCAGTATGTGCAAAGCGGTTTTTAGGACATTCACCGTTGCAGGCAAACAGCCATTCGCACTCCCTGCACTGGGTAGGGAGCGACTTTTGCTTCATCTGTCCGAAGGCTTGCTGACGTTCGCTGTACATCATTTCCACCAGTGTTTTCTGATAGATGTTTCCCAGCTTGTATTCTGGAAATACAAAGTGGTCACAGGCATATACATCGCCGTTGAATTCCATTACACCGGCATGTCCGCAGGTCTTTGCCATGGAGCATACGCCCGGCTGTTCGCCCACCCAGTTGGCAAGGGTGGAGTCGAAGAGCTGGATATAGTAAGTACCTACATCCTGTTTCACCCATTCATCGAACAGGGTACAGAGGAAGTTTCCCCATTGTTCCGGGCTAACGGAGAAGTCCGCCAGTTCCGTAGCTTTTTCCTTATCGGTCAGTGAGGCCAGATGGCGTCCGTCTTGGTGCGGCATGATGCGTTCTACGATAGGAGCGAACTGGATATAATGAGAACCGATTTCTTTGAAGAATTTATAGAATTCAAGGGGATAGTCGGCATTGAAGTCATTTACTACCGCCATCGCGTTCCATTCTACTCCGTGCTTTTTCAGCAGGTTGATGCCTTGCATCACTTTGACAAAGGATGGTCTTCCAAGCCTGTTTTTACGGTATTCGTCATGAAACTCCTGCGGCCCGTCGATAGATACGCCCACCAGCCAATTGTTCTCTTTGAAGAACTCGCACCATTCGTCGGTGAGCAGTGTGCCGTTGGTTTGTATGCAGTTGTCAATCGTCCGTCCGTTGGCGTATTTCTTTTGCAGTTCCATCGCTTTTTTGTAGAAGGCCAGCGGGCGCATCAGGGTTTCTCCGCCGTGCCAGGTGAACAATACTTGAGGCATTGTTTGCGAATTGATATATTCTTCAATGAACTTCTCCAGCAGTTCATCGCTCATCACGTGTTTTGGATTGTTTACATACAGTTTGGACTTCTCCAGATAATAACAATAATCGCATGCCAGGTTGCATACAGCCCCTACGGGCTTGAGCATTACATAAAGAGGTTTGGCAAAAGGAGCATAGGTTGACATGTATATTTCTCCGTTTTTTATATTTATGATTGTGCAAAAATACGTAAACCAAATGAAAATTCCTTTCTTTCTATCCCGTTTATAAGGAATATTAATACCTTTGCCACGTATAATTCATAAATCGTTTCCTGCATGATTAGAATGAGTGTAAATCGTATTTTGCCTCTTTTGCTTTTACTCGTGTTTTTCACTTCTTGTGCCCGAAAATACAAGGTGGAAGGCAGTTCTTCAGTGACAAGCCTTGATGGAAAAATGTTGTTTCTTAAAACTCTTCAGAACGGGCAGTGGGTAGCTGTCGATTCTGCGGAAGTTATCCATGGGCTTTTCTCAATGAAAGGTCCTGTAGATTCTGTGATGATGGTAACTCTCTATATGGACGATGAAGGGATTATGCCGCTTGTACTGGAAGACGGTAAGATAGAAGTCTCTATTTCAAATACGCAATTGGCAGCTAAAGGGACATTGCTCAATGATCGGCTGTATGAGTTTATAGAAAAACGGAATGCACTGGAACTGCAGATAGAGGAGCTCGACCGCAAAGAGGCGCGTATGGTGCTGGACGGAGCCAATTTGGAAGATGTCCATAAGGAGCTGGCGAAAGAAGGGGAAACTCTTGTTGAAGAAATGAATAATTATGTGAAGCAGTTCATCATTGACAACAATGAAAATGTTTTGGGTCCAAGCGTGTTTATGATGATGTGCAGCACATTACCGTATCCTGTCATGACTCCGCAGATAGAGGATATTATGCGAACCGCTCCATTGGCATTCAAGCAGAATCAGTTGATAAAGGAGTTCCTTTCAAAGGCGAAGGAAAACATGCAGTTGATTGAGGAACACCAGCGCGTCAGGCAAAACGCTTCAACTGATACTTCCGCCAATAAACCGTAGGCAGTGCGGATGAAAGACTTCAACGGTCTTGATCTTCGTTTTTAACCATTCCTTTAAACTTCTCCGGAAGGCTGCTTTCTACTGCTGTATAGGCTTCCGCCATAGTTGCCTTGATGTTCTCCACTCCTTGTCCCTTAGGGGCAATCGGTTCATGAATAGTCAGTATCATGCGGTGGCGGTGTATCCACTTGCCCGTGCGGGGAAGTATCTCAAACGAACCGTCGATGGTAACGGGCACTACCGCCAGTTGCAGTTCGTCTGCCAATTGGAAGGCTCCCCTCTTGAAGTATCCCATGTGACCGGTGAATGTGCGTGCTCCTTCGGGGAATACTACCAATGAGACTCCATCCTTTAAGGAAGCCTCTGCCTGGCGCATGGTGGCCAGTACTTTTTTAGGACTGGAACGGTCTACGAAGATGTGTCCCGCGCTTTCACATGCTTTGCCTACGAACGGAATCTTTCGAAGGCTTTTCTTCATCATCCATTTGAAGTTTCTGCCCAAAAAGCCGTAAATCAGGAAAATATCGAAAGAACCCTGATGGTTTGGGACAAACACATAAGAAGTACGTTTGTGAAGTTTCTCGCGTCCGTTTATCTTTACCGGAATGAGCAGCAGGTAGCAAATCAGTTGTGACCATATTTTACCCGGATAATATCCCCAGAAATGAGCGCCCCCCAGTAACGAACCGATAATTGTGACCAATGCGGTAAGGACAGTCAGGACCAATAAAACAGGCAGTGCAAAGCAAATCTGGTAAATATTGTAGAGTATCTTCATGGGTTGTGGATTTTATTGCCACAAAGATAGGTCTTTTTTATATTCTGTCACTCTTTCTCGCTAACTAATTTTATGACGGTGACTTCGGGCCATGCACCGAAGCGGAAAGGCAGACCTACGTATCCTATACCGACATTTACATACAGGGCGCGTTTGCCTTCGTAGTACATACCGCTCCATTCAGGGTAGATGAGAGAAGATAATGAGTGTCCGCATATTTCCATCTGCATGGCGTGCGTATGTCCGGAAAGGGTTAACTCTATATCCGAATCAGGCAAAACTTCGCGTCGCCAGTGCGTAGGGTTATGGCTGAGCAGTATACGGAACATGCCTTCCGTGCCTTGCATGGCTTTGGATAAATCGGCGAATTGTGAGAAAGGCGGTTCACCGTCGTTCTCAACACCTATCAGCGCTATGCTGTCGCCCTTATGATATAGGATGCAATGCTCGTTATTCAGCATTTCCCAACCCATATCTTTTTGCTGTCCTATTAGATACTCCAAGTTGGCTGCTTCCTCTTTTCTGTTATGCCAGCGGTAATATGTCCCGTAATCGTGATTGCCGAGGATAGAATATACTCCGTCGGGAGCATGAAGCAGGGAAAGTGTCTCTTTGAAACCGTCCAGTTCGTGGCTTTGCTGATTGACTAAATCACCGGTAAAGACAATGAGGTCCGCTTGCTGTTCGTTCACCAGCGTAACCAGACGCCGGATAGCTTCCGGATTTCCTAACCAACTGCCTATATGTATATCCGATAGCTGAAGAATGCGGTAACCGTCAAAACCTTTGGGAATGTTGGGCGAGCGATATTCGACATTCTTTATCTCAAAGCGCGTGATACCGGCAATGGCTCCGTAAAGGATATTGGCAAAACCGATTATCCCCAATATCAATCCGAGAAGTGTGTAAGGAAGCCGGTGGGCAACGAAAGGAAAACGAGGATTCCTGAACGGCGTATGGAAAATGATGAATGACAAAAGGCGGCTGATTCCCCGCATCAATATGCCAAACAGCGAACAAAGCATGAATACCGTCTTCGGGACGGCAAATAGCATTACGGCCACTGCCAGCCTGCCGATGCCTTGCGGATGGCGTGAAAGCGCATTGTCACCTGTCATATAGATGTAATACATATATATAGCTACCAGCACAACTGTAGGAAGCCAATACACACTGCGCCAAAGTATGTTACGTGTTCTCTTTACGATGTACACCAAGTAGATGTACATGTCCGGTAAAAGCAGGCATAAGATAAGTATGAGAGTTATTCGGTGCATATATCTTTCAATTCTTCTATGTTCTTTTTAATGCTGTCGAGGTGTTTGTAAACGACTTTTTTATATATGAAATAAATAAGAAGTGCATCCAGGATGATGTAGCAACCGAGCAAGACTGCTTGTACCATGAGAGGGAGTGTATAGTAATCCATTATCCAGAAGAACAGTATGGTGAAGATAACGGTCCAGGCAGCTACTGCCCATATTTCGTAACGGGTCCAGTTACGGAATCTGGTCATGCGTCGGCTCACTTCGGCTACGGACATTTCGTCTATGTGGGTGTTCTTGTTCCAAAGGTAGGTTTTCCAGTCCCACCACATACCGCTGAGAATAGTTACGGTAATGAAAATCAGAAATAGAATTATCTTGTTCTGCAAATGCTCGTTGAAACCGAAGGTAGGCAGTAAGAACCACACCAGCAGGATGACAGCCAATCCTACCGCACCTGTTCCAAGCGAGAAGCGTTGCAGGATAACGAGTCGTCCCAAACTGTGCCGGGTATTTGTTTTATAATTTGCAATCAGTTCTTTTATCTGTTTCTCATCGGCAATAGGTTCCTTTTGCAACTGTGCATCCAGGGCATTCCATGATTTTTTCAGTTCGTCCAGTTCCATATATTAATCCTCCTTATTCATCTTTTTTAGTTTGTCTTTAATACGGTTGAGTTTGGTGGCCACGTTGGTTACGGTCAGTCCGGTAATCTCGGAAATATCTTCATAGCTTTTTTCTTCCAGATAAAGCAGGATGATAGACTTCTCCAACTGTCCCAGCCGGTTTATCATCCGGTAGAGTTGCTGTAACATGGCTTGCGTTTCGTCGTCCTCTTCGCTGCGGTCGGCTTCCTGGGTGAGGGTGACAATCTCCGGAATGTTCTTTTCTTTCCGTATGAAGCTGATACAGGTATTCAAGGCGATACGGTAAATCCACGTCGAGATTTTACATTCCCTTCTGAATTTAGGAAACGCTTTCCATATATTGAGCACTACTTCCTGATACAGGTCATTAAGAGTCGCGTTCGGAGTGGTGTACAGGTAACACACCTTATAGATGACGCGCTCATATTCCCGTATGACGGACAGAAACTCTTGTTCTACATTTTCCATTGTGTATGCTTGCTCGAATCGCTTTTATTCTGTTTGTCGTAAGAGAAACCGGAAAATCACACTTGCAACATTTAACTCTTTAAATTTGCTGCCAGGAACTTTCGCATTTCCTCAATCGGTTTACCGCGCCGGCAGGCATAATCTTCCAACTGGTCTTCACCAATCTTGCCTACGGCGAAATAGCGTGACTGGGGATGTGAAAACATAAGACCACAGACAGAAGCATGCGGATACATGGCTCCGTTTTCGGTGAGCGTAATGCCTATCTGTTTCATATCCAGCAATTCGTCCAATATAAAGTTTACGGATTGGTCGGGTAGGGAAGGATAGCCTACTGCTGGACGGATGCCCTGATATTTCTCAACCAGCAAATCCGGAATGGAAAGCGATTCATCGGGAGCATATCCCCAGACTGTCTTGCGCACATATTCGTGCATCTTTTCTGTTGCGGCTTCGGCAAGCCGGTCTGTCAGGGTCTGTACGAGAAGATGCTTATAAGGATCGTCTTTATAACATCCTTCGCTCTCCGCACTGACGGAAGATGCAAAAAGCCCTATCGTATCCGGCACTCCGGATGAAAGAGGCCGTATGAAATCGCTCAGGCAGAGAAACGGACTTCCGTCCGGATGAGGTGTCTGCTGGCGGAGCAGAGGGAACACCGTATCTTCGATGATGAGATTGTCTCCCTCTGCATTGGCACTGCATAGCCTGTAAATACATTGCACCGAAATTTTCTCATCCAACCGGTTGAGTACTCTGCCGGCTTCCTTAAACAATTGCATAGCCTCGGCGGCTTTGGAGCGTTCTTCTTGCGGAAAAGCCGCAAGCCACATGGCGCGGCAGGAATCGCAACCGTGAATGTTGGCGATTGCTGCAAACTTAGGTTGAAAGCCCCAGGCATGGAAAAAATAAATCCAGTTGATATAGGGGCTTACTTCATGGATTTTATAATTGATAGTTGGCAATTGATAATCTCTATATAAGGTTATGCTCTGAATAGATAATACTATATTATGCTCCTGCTGACGGATAATCAAACCGCAGCTCTTCACCGCGGTAAGAATCGTTCACAGTATTGCCGTTGTAAATAAGATGTCCGTTGGCAAACGTTTTTTCTACTTTCCAGTTGAACGTATGCCCTTCCAAAGGACTCCAGCCGCATTTGCTCAGAATCTTGTCGGTAGTGACTTCCCAGGGAGAGTTAGGGCGTACCAGCACTAAATCCGCCTGATAGCCTTCACGGATATATCCACGCTGGCAAATACCGTATATCCGGGCAGGTGCATGACACATTTTCTGAACAACCGTTTCCAGTGAGAACACTCCTTCGTCTACCAGTTCTAACATACTGACAAGGGAGAATTGTATCATAGGCATACCGGACATTGCTTTCAAAGCCCCGCCCTCTTTCTCGCTCAACAAGTGAGGGGCGTGGTCGGTGGCGATAACGTCAATCAGTCCTGAGTTGACAGCGGTCCGCAGTGCTTCCCGGTCTGTTTTTCGTTTAACGGCAGGATTACACTTTATGCGTGCGCCCAAACTGTTGTAGTGCGTCAGCGTAAAAAGTAAATGCGCTACACATGCTTCAGCGGTGATGTTCTTGTTTGCCAAAGGTTCGTCACTGAACAGTTGCAGTTCTTTGGCTGTGGAAACATGCAGGATGTGCAGGCGCGCTCCGGCAATCTTTGCCAGACGGACAGCCAGTTCGGAAGAGGCATAACATGCCGGAACGGAACGGATACTGGGGTGGGCACTGACGGGAATGTCATCCGCTCCTTTATATTTTTGCTTGTATTTCTCAATATTGTTTTTTATTGTTTCCTGATCTTCGCAATGGGCGGCAATCAGCATATCCGTACCGTTGAATATATTCAGCAGGCTGTTCATTTTATCCACCAGCATATTACCGGTACTGGAGCCCATGAACAGCTTGATGCCGCAAACGCGGTGTTTGTCCAGCTTGTCAAATTCTGTATAGTTGTTGTTGGTTGCTCCGAAGTAGCAGGAATGGTTGACGATACACTTCTCATTCAACAAGTCGAGTTTGGCATTCAAGGCATCCAACGTTACGGTCAGCGGATTGGTATTGGGCATGTCCATAATGGAAGTCACCCCGCCGGCAGCCGCTGCACGGCTTTCCGTCAGAATATCTGCCTTATGGGTAAGACCCGGATCACGAAAATGCACATGGTCGTCGATAATGCCGGGCAGCAGGTAGCAGCCTGTTGCATCAATCACTTCTTCACAAGGGGCGGAAAGAGGCTTCCAGTTGGTAAGTACTTCGGCGATGCGCCCGTTTTCTATCACTACCGAGCCTTGTACGCTTTGTCCTTCGTTGATAATCGTAGCGTTGTGTATCAGTGTTCTTTTCATATCTTTAGTTTTTTAAGTCTGGATATTTATGGAACAGGCTGTTCCATTTCAGCCGGATAACTCCGAACACGGCTTCTCCGAAAATACTGCTGTTCATCTTGGATGTTCCCAGTTCGCGGTTGATGAAGATAACCGGCACTTCCTTTACATTCGCTCCGCATTTGTAAGCGGTGAATTTCATTTCTATCTGGAAAGCATACCCTTTGAAGCGGATGCCGTCCAGATTGATGGTTTGCAATACCTTGCGGCGGTAGCATACAAAGCCGGCGGTAGTGTCATGTATGGGCAATCCCGTGATAAACCGTACATATTTGGAAGCGAAATAAGACATCAGCACACGTCCCATAGGCCAGTTTACCACATTCACGCCGCTGACGTAGCGCGAGCCGATGGCCACATCCGCTCCCTCTTCGGTACAAGCCCGGTAGAGGCGGGGTAGGTCTTTGGGGTTATGGCTGAAATCGGCATCCATTTCGAATATATATTGGTAGTCGCGTTGCAAAGCCCATTTGAATCCGGCTATGTAGGCCGTACCCAGTCCCAGTTTTCCCTTACGCTCTACCATAAACAGGCGGTCGGGAAACTCGCGTTGCAAGTCTTTTACGATGGTGGCTGTGCCGTCGGGAGAACCGTCTTCGATGACAAGTATGTGGAATCCGTGTTCCAGGGCAAAAACAGCACGGATGATATTCTCGATATTTTCCCGTTCATTGTAGGTGGGGATGATGACAATACTGTCTGATGTCTGCATATTCATTGAAAATAGATGGAGCTTGTTATTGGGAACAAAAGTAGTGCTTTTCTATTACTTACAGATAAAACTAAGGATTATTTATGTATTTTTGCAACGGAAATTCGTTATGGAACATTTATGAGTTTACACAGATTATCGGTTTCTCTTAATCTGTGTAACTTTGTGTAATCTACGGTGAACTAAAAAAGACAGCAATGATTATTACCGAACTACAACAATTATACGCCACCCACCCCAATGTAGAAGGCATGTGCAAGTTGCTAAAGGACAATTCCGTCCGTCATCTCTATTGCAGTGGTTTGTGCGCCTCTGCCGCCTCACTGTTTTCATCCGTGCTGGTGCAACGGGCGGAATGTCCGTTTGTCTTTATCCTCGGCGATTTGGAAGAGGCGGGATATTTCTACCACGACCTGACACAGATTTTGGGAACCGGACAGGTGTTGTTTTTTCCTTCTTCTTTCCGCCGTGCCATAAAGTACGGCCAGAAAGATGCGGCTAACGAGATTCTCCGTACGGAAGTGCTGAGCCGTTTGCAAAAGGGAGAAGAGGGGCTTTGTGTAGTTACCTATCCGGATGCGTTGGCGGAAAAAGTTGTATCCCGTAAGGAACTGGGAGATAAAACCTTGAAGCTTCATGCCGGTGAAAAGGTGGATATGGACTTTGTTACGGAAGTGCTGCGCAGCTATGGGTTCGAGTATGTGGATTATGTGTACGAGCCGGGGCAGTATGCTGTGCGCGGCAGTATTATCGACGTCTTTTCCTTTTCGTCCGAGTTTCCTTTCCGTATCGACTTTTTTGGAGATGAGGTGGAGAGTATCCGTACTTTTGAAGTGGAGAGCCAGCTTTCCAAAGAGAAGAAAGAGGAGATTGTCATTGTTCCCGATTTAAGCCGTAGCTTGGAGCAAGGGGGGAATGGCGGCATGGTTTCTTTCTTGGATTTTCTGCGGCCGGATACCTTGCTGGCGATGCGTGATTTCCTTTGGTTGCGGGAGCGTATTCAGGTCGTCCACGATGAATCGCTTACCGCACAGGCTATTGCAGCCTGCGAAGCCGAAGAAAACGGTGCAATCTCTCTGGAAGGTAAGTTGATTGATGGAGGAGAGTTTACTTTGCGTGCCCTCGATTTCCGCCGCATGGAATTCGGTACGAAGCCCACCGGAACGCCGGATGCGACAGTTGCATTCAGCACCGTTGCACAGCCTATCTTCCATAAGAATTTCGACTTGGTGGCAGAAAGTTTCCGCGACTATCTTTCCCGCAACTATACCCTCTATATATGCAGCGACAGTCTGAAGCAGACCGACCGTATCCGCGCTATCTTTGAAGACCGGGGAGATAATATCTCCTTCACACCCGTTGAACGTACCCTGCATGAGGGTTTTGCCGACGATACGTTGCGTCTCTGCATCTTTACCGACCACCAGCTTTTCGACCGTTTCCATAAATACAACCTGAAAAGCGATAAAGCCCGCAGTGGCAAGGTGGCCCTGAGCCTGAAGGAGCTGAACCAGTTTACCCCTGGAGATTACGTGGTACATACCGACCACGGCGTGGGGCGTTTTACGGGATTGGTACGTATTCCCAACGGAGACACTACGCAGGAAGTAATGCGCCTGGTCTATCAGAATGACGATGTGGTCTTTGTCTCCATCCACTCTTTGCACAAGGTTTCCAAGTACAAAGGCAAAGAAGGTGAAGCTCCCCGTCTCAACAAATTGGGAACCGGTGCGTGGGAGAAACTGAAGGACCGTACCAAGACCAAGATTAAGGATATAGCCCGCGACCTGATAAAACTCTATTCGCAACGGCGCGAAGAGAAAGGCTTCCAATACAGTCCCGACAGTTTCCTGCAACGGGAGCTGGAAGCGTCTTTTATTTACGAGGATACCCCCGACCAGAGCAAGGCGACTGCCGACGTAAAGGCGGATATGGAAAGTGCCCGTCCCATGGACCGGCTGGTATGCGGCGATGTAGGATTCGGCAAGACCGAGGTTGCCATACGTGCCGCTTTCAAGGCGGTGGCGGACAACAAGCAGGTTGCCGTTCTCGTTCCCACCACTGTCCTTGCCTACCAGCATTTCCAGACTTTCAAGGAGCGTCTGAAAGGTTTGCCTTGCCGTGTGGAATATTTGAGTCGTGCCCGGACGGCGGCACAGACTAAATCCGTTGTCAAAGGTCTTGCGGGGGGGGAGGTGAATATCCTTATCGGTACGCACCGCATCTTGGGCAAGGATGTTAAGTTTAAAGACCTCGGCCTGCTGATTATCGATGAGGAACAGAAGTTCGGCGTTTCCGTCAAGGAGAAACTCCGCCAGTTGAAAGTAAACGTGGATACCCTGACCCTGACCGCCACTCCCATTCCCCGCACTTTGCAGTTCTCCCTGATGGGTGCGCGCGATTTAAGCGTTATTCAGACGCCGCCTCCCAACCGTTACCCCATTCAGACGGAGGTGCATACTTTCGGTGATGAGATTATCACTGATGCCATTAACTTCGAAATGAGCCGCAACGGACAGGTGTTCTTTGTAAACAACCGTATCTCCAATCTTTCGGAACTGAAAGCGATGATAGAGCGCAACATTCCCGATTGCCGTGTCTGTATCGGTCACGGACAGATGGAACCTGCCGAACTGGAGAAGATTATTCTCGATTTTGTCAACTATGATTATGACGTTTTGCTCGCCACCACCATTATCGAGAGCGGTATCGACATACCGAACGCCAATACCATCATCATCAACCAGGCACAGAATTTCGGTTTGAGCGACCTACACCAGATGCGCGGCCGTGTGGGGCGCAGCAACAAAAAGGCTTTCTGCTACTTGCTTGCTCCCCCCTTGTCCTCGCTTACTCCAGAAGCCAAACGCCGCCTGCAGGCCATCGAGAACTTCTCCGATTTAGGTAGCGGTATCCACATTGCCATGCAGGACCTCGACATCCGCGGTGCGGGTAATATGCTCGGCGCGGAGCAAAGCGGTTTTATTGCCGATCTGGGCTACGAAACTTATCAGAAGATATTGTCCGAAGCCGTACGTGAGCTTAAGACAGACGAATTTGCCGACCTCTATGCTGATGAATTGAAAGGCGACGGTACTATCAGCGGCGAGCAGTTTGTTGACGAATGCCAGGTGGAAAGCGATCTCGAACTGTTGCTGCCCGCCGCTTACGTCACCGGTAGCAGTGAACGTATGCTGCTCTATCGCGAATTGGACGGATTGACGCTGGACAGAGACGTAGATGCTTTCCGTGCCCGTCTCGAAGACCGTTTCGGACCTGTTCCGCCCGAAACGGAGGAACTGCTCCGCATCGTTCCCCTACGCCGTCTTGCAGCGCGTCTGGGAACGGAAAAGGTGTTCCTTAAAGGCGGTCGCATGACGCTGTTCTTTGTTTCCAATCCGGACAGCCCTTACTATCAGAGCCTGGCTTTCGGCAAAGTCATCGCCTACATGATGAAATATACCCGCCGTTGCGACCTGCGTGAGCAGAACGGCAAGCGGAGCATGGTGGTGAAGGACGTCACTACCGTGGAAGAGGCTGTGTCGGTGTTACAGGAGATTGTGGCGATGCAGGTGGAAGAATGATTCTATTGGCTTACGACTTTATTCTAAATTCCGGAACATGAGTTGACATCGGCCATGCGGGCAAAGGAGCAATATGCTCGTGGAGAATATATCTTTGTTTATTATTGATATAATGAGAGAAGTCTTCAAAAACGGATTCGATATGCTCCGTTCTTGAGGACTTCTCTGTATATAAGCGGTAACCGGATATCCTCAACTATTTGAGTGCATCCGTAAAATGGTCTCCGTACTGAGCGGTATTGTAAATGATTGCCCACAATGAAGCCCATAGTATTCCGCGGCCGTAGTATTTGTTGTCGGTGGTACTTGCCAGCGCACTATAAGTCGGTGTCCAGGTATTGGTATGCTGGCTGTCGCCGATAACTATAATTCGCCTTTGCAGGTCGACAGACAAGGAACATCCGTAACCGGGCACTTCCAGTACATGGGTTACTCCGGTAGGCGTGTCAAAGCTTCCGCTTATCCCGTCTCTATAAAACAAGGCGGTGAAGTCAATGGATTGCGACGGCTTGTAATTGCTGAACGGTCCGTTTTTGACAATATAATCCCATACAGGATCGTTGGAATGAGTTCCGACCCAAGTTGCAGATACGCTACTGTTGCTCTTGTAGGTATATCCCAATGAGGCGATCTTGGTGAACAAGGCCTGATTATCCGCGACACTGTTGTCAAGAGTGATTACGGCAATTCTGTTCTTGCCGGGACTGCTCTTGAGCCAAGTAAGCAGGTTGTCATAATAATTTGCAATTCTGCTTGTGTATGTTCCCGAGAAGAGAATGTTCACATTGTCCGGAATGTCTGCGCCTACTCCCGCATTGTTATTGTCGCTGTTCGGCAAAGTCGGTACTGCCGGAGTATAGACTATTCCTTGAGGACCGAAGAATGTGCCGTAATTGCCGTATTCGCGGAATGTGCTGAAAATGCCGTTGCCGAGTGAACCGTAGCCACCGGAAAGATTGGCGGTGTTAATCGCTATGGGCTGAAGCACCGTTCTTACGATAGCCAGACGGATTGTTACTGCCGTTCCGGCCAAAGTGAGTTTTACATTATAGGTGATGTTCCGGTTGGCGTCCTTGTACAGTGTTTTGGGAAAATTGACCTTGAATTTGGTACTCATGGTGTATTCGCTTCCCCAAGACATCTCCGTACCGTTTTCGCCGGTCATTTTTATATTGTACGCATGAGCCGTTGCCGGTTCGGGTTGTTCCAGTTCGGCAATCCATCGCATCCCGCTACCGCCTTGCAGAGTTATAAGTTGGGTCTCGTCCGCAATTTCGGATATGTAAAGCGTGTTGCCCGGAACTCCTGTACCGAATGACATCGGTTGCTGGCTGATGTCGATTACATGAGACTTCACTCCGGGAGAGGCTTTCAAAGCCAGATAGAGCCGGGCTTTCAGGATACCGTTGCCTTCATTATGACTTTTGGCCTTTACGGTGATACGGTTGAGCTTGGGATCGGACGCATCGTGCGTGTCCTTTACTTCAAAGACTGCCGCATCGTTGCCTTCAAGCACGTATTCCCATTCGTTGACGGTTGAGCCGTCTGCCGTCAATCCGGGGTTGACAAGGAACGAATTGGTATTGTTGCCGGTGATTGTCAGTTCACCGTCGTATTCAAAGTCGATGGAAGCAATATCCGGTGTCAGCGTAAATCCGGGCACACCGTCCTGAATCAGTAACATGGTGCCTTGTACCGAAGGGTCTTCTTTCAAGCTGACCACCATAAAACCATAACGCGGACTGATACCTGTGTTGCCGGTATGGGTATAGATGGGAATAATGTTGTTTACAGCTTTACTGCTGTCGTAATCGGTTACGGCGGCGGAACCCGTTTGGGCAAAAGAGAAGAAAGCACCGGCTCCCGGGGGATAGATGCTTGCGCTCCACTCTCCCGAACTCTTTACTGCAATGGGAGATGCAGCCACACCGGCGGTATTGCCGAAATGGGAAATGGTTTTCGGGTTCAGTTCCAGATAGAGGTCTCCGCCTTCCAACTGTACCACGTCTATGGTCGCTTTCAGATTGCCGAAAGAGAGTTCGACGATTCCGCTGCGCCGGTCTTTTACATTGTCCAGTGCAGTGGCCGATACGGTCAGTGTTTTGCCGTTCAGAGTGGCGGACAGACCGTTGTCCAGCACCTTTTTGCTGACGGATAACGTCCCTTCGCCAAAAGTGAATATGCCCAAATCATAACTGCCGCCATTGGGGATGAACAGAACTTTTTTGGAAGGTATGGCCAGAATGTTGTCACCATCGAATTGCACCGTGCCGTGGCTGTCCATATCCCAGTAGTTGATGGAGTAACTTAAAGAAGTCAGTGCGCCTTTATAGGCTTCCAGTTCGGTGGCATATCCTTCTTTCTTTACGGAATTGACGGTGAGTTTGTACACATTATTGCGTTTGAGCGACTGTCCCGATTCCAGCGGGTGTACATTGACGCGGTGATACGATGCCGTACCGCTCTGCTTGTTTCTTACTTTGATGATGAGGCAGGTAGTCACCTGGTCGTTCTGTTTGGGGGCGGGTACATAGTTTTCGTATGCGTATAGTTTTCCTACAATGTCTGCACCGGCTTCGCTCTCCACTCCGTAGAGTCTTGCAATTCGTTTCGCCGCTTTGTCGAAAGCAGTAGGCTCTCCGTTCCACACAAAGAGGGAAGGGTATCCGTTCCATACGGCAACGGATTCAAGCGTATATCCTGCCGCCGAGTTATACACGTCGAAACGGGCAACGGAACGTTGCAATACTATGCTGATTTTAGTATCTTCCGATTCTTTTCTAAGCGAAGCGCTCATAAGCAATGCTTCGCTCACTATCGGTTTTGTAATATATTCGGGGATATCTGCGGATGTACCTGCCATAAAAGCCTGTACTTCCGCCCGGGCTGTTTTGAAGTTGCTGTTCTTAATGGCGTTTTTCCAGTCGTCCATACTTTGCGAACCGTCTGTGGGCAGATAGTTGCTTCCCATATTGGCTACAGCTAAAATATCATAAGCATCTGTCGTTTTTAGTCCTATATCCGAAAAGTCGAACACAATGTCGGTATTCATCTCCAAGGGAGAGCCGGATGCAGAGGTCAGTTCTTTCCAGCCTTTGAATGTGCCGGTACCGTTACCGTTTGATTCGAAGAAAATCAAATCGAGCGTTTTTATATTCTCTTCCCCGGCTTCCGGTGCGATGGCCGCACGTGTAGCCAATCCGCTGGCGGGGTCTTGTACACTGAAGCTGATAGTCAGTTTTCTGTTTTCTTGTGGAATGAGCCCGCTATCGTCTTCCAAATTGCAAGACGTGAAAACGGCCGGTATCAGAAGAAAAGCATACCATAATATTTTTCTCATTATGTTGATTGTTTTTATTGTAATGATGTTATATAATTATTCTCCTAAATCGGTGCTGATGTCGCCATCCAGTTCCCAGTCGTTCTGCCCTTGATTATACAGGTGTATTTGTATTTCCAGTCTGATTCGTCCGGAAAGCAGCACGATTGTATCGGAGTTGGTACCGGCGGAGTTTTTATCGTAGTCTCCCAAAGCCGTTATTTTCAGTCCGGCAGGATAGCCGTCGGCATCGTTCACAAACAGGGCTTCGAAGCGGTTGTTGCGGATGCCGTTTGCGATGTTTGTGGCAGGCCCGTTTAGGTCCGTTTTAAAAGCCATGGTAATAGCTTCTGACAGGATGTTGCTTTTCATGCCGATAGTAACAGCAGAGTTTGCCTTGCGGTATAATACCGCTTCACGCTTTTCCGTCCACAAGTAGTAATTGCCGCTTGCTCCCATCTGTCCTTCCGTCATGTCCCATTCTATGATGTTGACATTGATATGGACGGAAGGCTGGCTGGCGGCTGTTTCCTTATCCGCATATCCCGGACCGTCGGCAGAATTGATATTGAATACGTACTTCTTGTTCCGTATGATTTTGATGAGCTTGTCTGCATCGGTATCTTCAAAATCAACGGGGTAATAGCCTTTCGTTCCTTTGTATTCGGCTCCGATGACGAGGCGGGTATGCTTCTTGTCTGCAGTTTCGTTCTCCGTATCGTTGTCGTACAGATAAAGCTTGTTGGCAATGGAACGGTCGGTGCTGTTGTAGCTGTCCGATTCCAAAGTCAGGCCGGTCTGCATATCTGCGGGTGAAGAGGCTTCCAGAGCCTGCCCATCTGTAACATTAGCAGGGACATTGCCTAAGAAGCCCTTGTCGGGCACATGAAACAGGGTGATGTCTTTTAATATAAAATAGTCGATGCCATTGGCTACATACACATCTACTGATGCGACCGAACGGGTCAGGCTCAGTAGCGGCCAATAATTGATTACACGGTCGTTTACATCCTGCTTCTTCAGCATTCCCCACATGGGCAGGCTGATAAAAGCTGTATTTTCCTGGAGCAGCCTTTGAGGGTTTGCATCAACCAAGGTTTTTCGAAAGACTTCCCAATCCGCCTGCTGCCTGTATTGTTTTTCCGTGGCTTTATCGGGAAGCATTTCCCCGATGAAGCTACGGCAATTGGCCAAGAAATAGGCATCGTAGTCTTTGCCTACGGGAAGAGTCGTCCGCAACTTTCCGTTTATCTTGAAAGTCGCCCGCCAACATATAAACTTTCCGTTGGAATCGAAAAGCAATATATCCAGATTATCGATGATGTTTTCGTCCGGAGTGGCTGACGGGACATTGCGGGGCGTTCTGTCCGCTGCAACAGTAATTTCCACTTCGGATTCGTCCGAAGCGTACGTAATGGGAATTTCGTCTTCAATCCTTGACTGACACGACCAAAGTCCCGCCAATGCGCACATTGTTAATAGTATAAATGATTTTCTCATATTTTTACCCTTTTTTATTAAAGTACAGTCACCGCCTTACGAATCTGCCATGAGCCGACTGTAATAATTGCTTCCATTTTCGTCGGTCTGATTACAACATTGATTTGTGCGCCTCGTTGCGCTTGGGTCTCCGTATCTACGCTCAGGCAGGCTGCTCCGTCTTCAAGAATCGTGACAACAATATTGTCTCTCTGCCCGGTTGCCGAATCGACGGAAGCAGGCATGACCTTGTTCTCCGCAACGTATTCATTGCTGCTCTCCATATAGGCGAAGCTGTCTTCTATCACAATCCTGCTGCCGTTTTGTTTGTCTTCAGCAATATTGTATGAATGGGATGAACCGTAAATGGCCATGCTGAGTGTTCCGGGGTATCGGGTTGCGAAGCTGCTTCCTTCTTCTATGGTGACGGAAATGCTGCATAACTGTTTTTGGACATCGACACTGAGAATACGGTTTTCCTGTCGGTTGTGGGTAAACGCCATACTTCTCAGGAAGAGTTCCTGCATGGAACCGTTATAGGCAGATGACAGCCTCGTGGCATGTTCGCCCATACTGAACCTGGCGGTGGAATAGCTTTCATCGTCATGCAATGCGGGGGAAGTCTTTTTGATATCCTCGTTGCCTGTCAATGTCCATGCCACAAGATAGGCATTTCCCGAATAGGACAACTCAAGAGGGTAAGGCTTACCCCCTTTGATGTTTTCATAGGGGATATGCCTTTCATCCATCTTTTTTCCCTGGCCGTCATACAGATATAATTCTATGTCTTCGGCTATGGTTTGGTCAAAGCCGGCCGTGTTGCCGTCATACGTGAAGAGCAGATTCAATGAGCCCTCGTCACAACCTGTGTGAGGACCTTCATGGGTACATCCGGTGAGGGATAATGCCATTGATATTATTAGAATTACTTTCTTCACGATATTTGTACGTTTATAGGTCTACATCTTGGGTTCTGACATCCCACTTGGCTACTTCAATGTCTATTGTAATGCTGCTTTCGGAAGGGTCGATAACAGGTCCTTCTTCTTCGGCTTCTTTCGGAGTACCCCATCCTACGGTAGTGATGTCCTGCATCGTGATGCGGTAAATGCTGTTACGGAATATTTTCCAAGCGTCGTCTTTCAGAAGATTGACTCTCCAGTAGTGGGTCACATCTGAAACTCCTGTGCCAGAGAATGTTCCCTTGATGATGAAAGCCACAACTTCATCTTTGTCGAATACCGTTGCCGCCTGTCCGTTGCTGCCTTGCAGCATGGTAGGAATGTTTTCGTATACATAGACCGGTTTGTCGTAGCCAGCCGGCAGGAAGCCGTTTGATGTTTCGCTGTTATCATCGCTTTTTACGGAATATACGGTCTCTACAGTTGCACCGTCGGGGCTGAATGTAGTTTTGAAGTTGGATGCAGTGGCAAAACGTTCCCAGTTTGTCAGGTTCTCGTATTCAAAAGCCAGTGATTGGTTGATGCCGTTGATTACCATGTAACCCTTGAATGTCCATTTCAAATCGTTTGGAACGGTTTCGGAAGTGCCGAGTCCCAATATTTTAAGCAACTCGGCATCGGGTATTTTTATTTCGTTGGTAGGGGCTACCTTGGGGCTTTCAACCTTACTCAGCAAACGGCGTATGGAAAGGCTTAATTTGTTTGTCTCGCCTTCCACTACATTGGCCGTCCCTTCTGCCGCCATGGCAAACCCGAGGGAAGTACTGATGTCCGAACGGGAGTTTGTGCCATCCAAAGAAAGCTCTTTGTATGAGCTGCTCTTTTTGAAATCTGCCAAAGAGGCAGGGGCGGGTGAGGGTTCACCTAAGTTTTGGTTGGCGGCAGTAAGGATGGTCAGACTGCCGGCGTTGACAAGGAATGTGTATTGATTGTCGGATGCCACGCTTGCCGGTTTATAATACTTCTGGAAAGAACCGTCGCTGTTGAAAACAAAGAACTCCAATGAGTTGATGTCGTTTTCGTTGGTTGCGCCCGTTTCTTCTCCTGTCAGTGCACGGGTGTCGGCATTTCCTTTTATATTGACGGTAATGGGGGTTAACTCACCTTTGCCGGGAGTCGGATGATTGTCTGAATCATTGCATGACAGCAATGTGAATGCAGTTGCGGAAACTGCCAAAAGATTTCTTAATTTCATAATTAAAGTTTTGTTAAGTTATTAGAAAAGTGAATTGTATACTCCCTGTCGGGAGTCTTTTTATTTTATATTCTTATTTTTTTCGTAAAATACCTTGATACAGGTGCTTGAACGGAGTGCCGGAAAGAAGTTCTTCAGCATATAACGGTAAGGGACTCCGGCTTTCAGGTACATAAGTTCGTTCTTTCTGCCACGTTTGCCCGAGCTTCCCTCGACGGGAGTGACACTGAGAATATTGAGTACCGTTTCCTTATCCAGCATATCGGATTTACCGACCATCTGGGACAAACCGTACCAGTCTATCTTGCCGTTAATTACCTCGAATGTACCGGAGTCGAGCCGGGTGTGCCGCATCAGATACTTTTTCAATGCAGCGGCGCGAAGCGTTGCAAAGTCGGAGTTTATGCGGATATCGCCATCGGGAGACGCATAACCTGCAATCAGGATATGACTGATGCGACTGTCGGGAGACTGGTTAATCTTCAGGATAATATCGACCAGTAAATCCAGATTCCGACTGTTGTTCCGGTATTCGGGAAGCAGGGTTGCCGAACCAGTTTTAAATAAAATGGAAACAGCATTGCTCCGGTTTTCTTCATCAAATTCGCTTCTCGTGGACTCGTCAGCCAGAAAATCGTAGTCTTGAGCCAGCTTTTCGGCAGTAGTAAGAACAGGTATGACAGTTTCGGCGGTATCGGTAAATTGTACGATTTCCACATCCGGGTCCTGAAGTATTCTGTTGTTGACAACGGCTGTTGTCAGTATGGCTTGTTTGGCGCATAATTTAATGTTGCTTTCAAAGGCAAGTATGCTTCCTCGCATCCAGTCTTCGTATTTCATGGTTGCATTGTACTGTAATGCAGGGGACATCCTCTTCCTTTTGCCGATTATTGCAAAAGAGGGGAACCGTGCTTGATGATCGCCATCGGAAATTACTGGAGTAACTGTAATGCGTTCCGGCTTTCGGGTATTGAACCGGGCGGGAGCACAACTGAAGCTGAGCTCTATACTGTCACCTGTATTCCGCACTTGAATTTGAGTGATGGACAGGTGTCTCCCCTGAGACCCGTTTTCTGTTGATGCCCGGGCATAGGCAGGTATCAGTAGTGAAATGAATGAAATGATGATAATAATAGGATTCATTAGGTTTATATTTCTCCGGATTATTTAATGTTGTAGATTAATGAAATGCCTATTTGGGTGGGCCCGAAATAGGTCTTTTCAGCATGTTCGGACTTGTTACAGCACCAGTCCCTGTTATCTGTCTTGTCGAATGTGAATTGCACGACTCCTATTCCAAGGTAAGCCTCTATGCCCCATCTTTTGGAGAATGCCCAACTGTATCCGTAATTGATTCCGACTCCTGCTCCCCAACCTTCGTAGCGATAGTTCTTATCGAGCATGCTGAATAGGCTATACCCGGCGATATTGTATTTTGTGACAATGCCATGAATGCCGATAAAATGTCCGTTTGATGCTTCACAAAGCCAGTATCTCACTTCGGGTTGCACTAACCAATGTACCAGCTTGTCATTATCGCCTTTTTTCCCTTCACGGTTCCATGGATTATAGCTGCCGACTATGTTGAGGCTTATCTGCGGGGTTATTCCTATTTCCAAACCCAGATTGGGAGTTAAGGTAGCAGCATACAGGAGATTTGTTTTAAGAGCCAGATGTGTCTTTTCCTTTTTTATTTTTTCCCATGAGGCGGTTGTGTCGATGTCGATCATCACTTCATTGGTCGGCGGACTGTTTTGCGCTTGTGTCCAAGAGTGTGCCGATAATACCCCTATGAGCATAAGCAGAAGTTTATATTTAGAGTATCGGATTCTGTTTTTAATTGTACGCTGTATCATTGCTACTGACTTTTTGTTACCAACCGATTGCTTTTAAGAGAGTGTTGGAGTCCGGAAAGCCGGATGCGATGTCCGGTTTTCGTACTGTTATTATTACTAAGTTCAAGAGAAATTTAATTGGTCGGATGGTATTATTGCAAACGGAACAATTAGCTTCTAATGATATGCCTGTATACTAATTTTTACAAATAGCTATCAGGCAATGTCATCTATCAACATCGATAACTATTCATTTGTTCTATAAAAGTAAGTTTATTTTAATAGAAAAGAATGTTTTAACTTATTGAAAGTTGCCTGTCACAGGATATGGATGGTCCGGTTGTCGGTGCTGTTATTTCCCGTACAGCTTGTCAATCAAATCTTTTCGTCCTATCCGTCGCAGTTCATTGATGATATTTCTCCGTTCTTCGGGTTTGTACCAGAAGAAGAACTGACGTTGTGCCAATTTCTCGCGCTGGGTCTTGGCACTGAATACGGGTTCCAGTGTATAGGGGTGGAAACCAGTGTACCATGCTTCGGTAGCAACGGTCATGGGGGTAGGAGTAAAGTCCTGTACCTGTTCCAGATGAAAGTCCAGACGCTTGGTGATGACAGCAAGTTCCGCCATATCTTCTTCCTTGCAGCCGGGGTGGCTGGAGATAAAGTAGGGGATGAGCTGTTGTCGCAGACCTTCTTCGCGGTTGATACGGTCGAATATCTTTTTGAACTCTCCGAACTGGCTGAATGGTGGTTTGCGCATGATGCTGAGCACCCGTTCTGAGGTATGCTCCGGCGCAACTTTAAGGCGGCCGCTGACATGGCGGACTATGAGTTCGCGGGTGTATTCCTGCGTGCTTTTATTGGTTTTGGGGTCTTTGCTTTGGTGCAGCAGCAGGTCATAGCGTACACCGCTGCCGATAAATGATTTTTTGATGCCGGGCAGACTGTCTACTGCATGATAAATATCGAGTAACGGACTGTGGTCTGTATTCAGGTTAGGACATACTTTGGGGTGGATGCACGACGGGCGTTTGCACTTCTTACACATGGCTTCATCACGTCCCCGCATCTTGTACATATTGGCAGAAGGACCGCCCAAGTCGCTAAGATACCCTTTGAAATCCGGCAATTCCATTACTGCCTTTACTTCTTTCAATATGCTTTCCTTGCTACGGCTGACGATAAACTTGCCCTGATGTGCCGAAATGGTACAGAAAGCACAACCGCCGAAACATCCGCGATGAATGTTGACGGAGAACTTAATCATATCGTATGCGGGTATGCGTTTGCCCTTATATTTGGGATGCGGGAGACGCGTGTAAGGCAGGTCGAAAGAACGGTCGAGTTCCGCTTCCGTCAAGGGCGCATAAGGCGGGTTGACAACGACAGTTTGCCTGCCTACGGCCTGCAAGATACGCGAAGCAGCATATTTATTACTCTCTTCTTCGATATGGCGGAAGTTGGAAGCCTGTTTCTTCTTGTCTTTCAGACATTCTTCATGTGTGAATAGGGTGATATCTCCTTCTTGCGGCAGCACTTCTTTCGTAAGATAAGCCAATTGGGGGATGTCAAGAATCGGTTGTTGCTGTTTCAGTTTTCGTACAAGTTCCATAATGGGTTTTTCACCCATGCCGTATATCAGTGCATCGGCACCGCTGTCCACGAGGATGCTTGGGCGCACACGGTCTTGCCAGTAGTCGTAATGTGTCAACCGGCGCATGCTTGCTTCGATGCCGCCCAGTATGACAGGTACATCGGGATATAGCTTTTTCAGTATTTGGGTATAGACAATCGAAGGATATTCGGGACGCATGTCCGGACGTGCGTCGGGAGTATAGGCATCATCGCTGCGCAGACGTTTGTTGGCAGTGTATTTGTTGACCATGCTGTCCATACAGCCTGCACTGACACCGAAGAAGAGACGGGGACGTCCCAGTTTCTTAAAATCCCGTAAGTCATCTCGCCAGTTGGGTTGGGGTATAATCGCCACACGCAAACCTTCCGCTTCGAGGATGCGCCCGATGACGGCTGCCCCGAATGACGGATGATCCACATACGCATCACCGCTGAACAAAATAACGTCCAGCTCATCCCACCCGCGAAGTTCCACTTCTTTCCTGGTTGTAGGCAACCAATCAGTCAGTCTGTACTCTTTCATGGGTGCAAAGATACGGAAAGTTTTAATTACTTACAGAATTGTACCAGCATTTCCTCTCCGTCATAAATCTCCCGGAAGCCGATTCCCTGTTCGGCAAGATACTCTTTGAGGTCATTAAAGGCGGTTGCATCGTCCATAATGATTTCCAGTTTCTCGCCTTTTCCGGCTTCGCACATGGCCTTTATGGCCGGAATAAGAGGACTGTACAGGTTCTGTCCGCGTGTGTCGATGGTTCTCATTTATTTTCTTCCTCTTCTATGATTGTTTGTTGGGAAAGCCATTGCAGGTAGAGCTTGATAAGCTGCTGTAATCCGAAGGCTTTCATATTGTTGTGGTAGATAACATCGATGCAGAGGTCGAGCAGGTCTTTGCTGTCCTCTTCCTGGGCGGCGATGAGGGAACGGATATTCAGTTTGAGTTTGTCGAGCACGGTTTCGTCCACGATGCCGTTACTGTCGATGAGATGACGGAAGAGACCGTATTTTTCGATAGTGGCAAGGTTTTCTTCCGATATTTCCAAGTTGCGGGTTCCGCTGGGATTGGCTTGTATAGTGTACATGGCGTTAATGTTTTAATGGTTAATATTCAGTGATTCATATTTTCTGTAAAAGCAAAGATAAGTTTTTCACCACAGATTATACCTATTTCACCGGATTATTTATCAAGATTGCCGTTATTCTCTGTGCACACCTGCATTAGCGGCGGAAAAGAAATGCAGAATGGATGCCATAACCGCTGTTCTGCCGGCTTCTTCCCGGATACTTTCAAAGGGAAATGACATGATGAATGTGCGGTAGTCATTACCTTTATAAGCTACGGCAGCAGGAAGATTTCCCCCGGTATAGGTCATTACGGGAAAGGCGGTTGCCATAGGGCGGATACAATCGGGGGTCGTCACGGGATAAGCCCGTTCATTGGGCAGGCGGGGAATGCTGAGGATGCGCCCCAGACCTTGTATGCCGATGTGTTCGCCGGATACCTGTAAGCTGCTGTCGAAACGGTATTTCAGGATGTTTTGGGTGAATTCCCGATTGCCTTGCGAGTCGTTCATGTCGCTGCCTATGTATGCACCGCTGACCAGTAGATTGCCGCCCGACCGGCAGTAAGCTGTCAAGGCACGCTGCATGGACGAAGAGAAAGTTTTGTAATAGGTTGCCCGTGACAGATTGCCGTCCGTCTTTTCCAGTCCCAGAATATAGTCTGCTATTGGATATTCTTCCAATGCTACACTACCGTTTTCTACGGCTTCGTCGCTGCATGAAGTAAAGCTGTAGCCGCCGACGGTCTGTATGGCTTTACCGTGTATAAAGGGATAGTCGAATGTGTTTCCGGCTATTTTTATCCCTTCGTATTCATTGCCGCTTTCTCCCAAACGTTTTCCGGCTTCTTTGCGGTCGAAATTCAGCTGGCTGCCGCAGAGTGATATATCATATAGATAAGGTACTCCGGGGTCTTTCGTCAAGTCAAAGCCGGCTTCGTCGGGTGTGTTTATCACAGCGGGGCTACTGATACGGTCGAAACCGTTGATGATGAGAACGCGTGCTTTTTCGTGCTTGGACTTGTATGCGGCAAGGATTTCGGACGGGAAGCTTTCACCACCCCGGTTCACTGCCGTTACTTTGAAGGAATAGACGATGCCCGGTTCTATCTTCAGAGTGTGGAAAGGATTGCTTACGCGTACACCATTGTCAAATCCGCCTCGCCCGATGCGTGTATAGACAATGTATTCGTGGGGTGTGGCAGTCGGTTCCAACGGGTCATCCACTCCTTGCCAGGAAAGTTCCAGGGTATTTTTCTTCTTACCGAAGCGGACGGAGAAATTGTTGACAGGTAAGGGCTGTACGACGTATTCTTTATTATGCTGGGTACAGATATATTGCAGGATGGATTTGTATAGGGCACGACTTGCCGTGAACTTGAATTTGGGGTCGTGTCCCAAGCACATGTCGGCAAAATTCTGGTGCGACAGAAGTTCTACAATTGTGGAAGGAACAGCAGGCAGGCGGGTCTCGCTGTAGTTACGGTTCCACATGCTGCGGCGCGTCCAGTCTGCATTGAAAGTGGAACGGATGTCCTGTTGCAGACGGGTGAGGAACAGGTCGGCAAGGTCGCGCGAAGCGTAGCGGTTTGTTCCTGCCGCTAACTTGCCATCGTTGAAATGGGTAGTGTAGATGCCGAGTGTACCTACAATCCGGTCGTCTGTCCTGAAACCCGCATCACTGTGCAGTGCCATACTCATCTCAAGAGGAACTCCCAATCCCGGTTCTTTGGGGTTGAATACGGAACCGCCCGACAGGTAGTTGATTGTACGCGAACGTACATTGATATCATCCGAAAGGTCGTTCTGTCCTTTGTATCCGGCATATACGGGGTAGGGCATACCGGCCCATTGAGCGGAATAACGCGCGCCTTCCAGATAACGGGGCAGACCGCTGACTTGGCCGCCGCGCGCAATGTTGCCCATACCACCGCCGAAGCGCACGGCATCGGCGCATACCACTCCTTTTTCCCGGCTTTCATTGCTTAATACTACCATGCCGTAGTCGTTGCTTCCTTTGTCGAAAGTAAAAGTGCCGAGATATACCCATGTGCCGCCGCCTATACGTTGGTTTACTTTAAACTCAGCGACACCGCCGTTATGGAATACAAGGTATTTGGCATCGCTCACGCTGTTGGGCAGGCTTTGATAGGAAACGTATACAGCATATTCTCCGGTTTCCGGGATGTCGGGAACCCACTCGGCAAAGGCTTTGTTTTTCTTCTTTTCAGTTTGTGCAAAGCGGGCTGTACCGTCATGAAAAGGATTTTCTACTTCCGTGTAGATACGCTTCTGTTGTGCAAATCCAGGCAGAGCGGTTTTTTCCCACTGTGCTTTTCTGCTCTTTACCTCAAGATAGAGGGAGTTTGTGGTGTTCCGGTTGTCATCGTTGTCTACAATGATTTCCTGTTTTTGCGTGTCCCGTTCGCGAGGGGTGAATACGTTGGCTCCCGCATTTTCCAGCATCGGGATGAGGTAAGGCAGGATGAACGATTGTGTGAATTGGTCTTCGGAGGTACAGAACAAGCGCGGACGCTGCCAACCCCATTTGTCTTTGTTATTGATGTAGTATTTTCCGTGACTTTGCCACAGAGCGATATGGCGTCCCTCCAGTCCGCGGGTTATTTCAAAAGGACGGGACGTACGGGTCACCCAGGGAGCATCTTTATAGTGTATATCGGTAAACAGGCGGCTCTTGTCTTTTTTTCCGTTTCTGTATGTGTTGGGAATAAGTTCGTTGATGGAATGTCCGTCTGTAAAGACAGTAATGTCGAAGTAAGTTACGGGACCCGGAAGAATTTCTTTGATGTCCCGGTAAATTCTGTTCACCGTTTCCGGCCGGAAGGGCTGGTAGGAGAATGTATTATCGGCATAGATGCGGATTGTTTTTCGGTGGAAATCGATAAGTACACTGTCGAGTCGGCATGTACCGATATTGACATTGACAGGGATATACGTTTGGAAAAAGGCCTGCAGCCGTTCCCGAACGGCCTGTTCTACGTCTTGTGAAAAGACAGAACCAACTCCTGCGAGCAGGAACAATATGGATAAATATAGTTTTTTCATGTCCGATGGTTAAGTACCGTACAAAAATACATAAAAAAAGAGTGAGAAGTTCATCACTTCCCACTCTCTTGTTTCTATTTAGCAAACATTTACAGCGGAATGTATTCTACGAATGCTTCCATAGCTTCGTAGGATGCCAGACCCAGGCTGTCGTACAATGCAGCTGTACCGCGGTTGCGGTCTTCGCTTCGTTGCCAGAACAGACGTTCGTCGTTGCCCAGGAATGGTGCGCTCTCCATCTGGCTTTGGTGCTTCAGGATAGAGTTACGTTTCGCACGTAATTCTTCGGGACTGATGGGCACTGCCATTTCAATGTTCTCGATTTCCCATTCTGCCCATGCACCGCGATACATCCAGATGCGGCAATCTTTCAGCCATTTGGCTCCTTCTTCCTTTTCAAGGTCGATAGCTGCGAATACGGCATCCGTACAAACACGGTGTGTGCCGTGTGGGTCGGCAAGGTCGCCGGCAACGAAGATTTGGTGGGGTTTCACTTCACGCAACAGGTTGCGTACGATTTCCACATCGGCTTCGCTGATGGGGTTCTTCTGAATCTTACCAGTTTCATAGAACGGCAGGTCGAGGAAATGGCAGTGATCCAACGGGATATTATTATAGGTACATGCCGTACGCGCTTCACCGCGGCGAATCAGTCCTTTGATAGTCAGGATGTCGCGGGTGTCCATATCACCGTCTTTCTTATCTTTCAGATAGTTGCGGATTTCGGTGTACTTTTCGTTGATAACTTGGTCCTCACTGTTGTTAAAGAGTTGGTTGAAACCGTTGATGAAGTGCAGGAAACGGATTACCTCTTCATCGCCTACGGCAATGTTGCCGGAAGTCTCATAGGCCACATGTACGTCATGTTTCTGTTCTACCAGTCGGCGGATAGTACCTCCCATGGATATGACATCATCGTCCGGATGCGGAGAGAATACAATGACACGTTTTGGATACGGTTTCGCACGTTCGGGGCGATAGGTGTCGTCTGCATTCGGCTTGCCGCCCGGCCAACCGGTGATGGTGTGTTGCAGATCGTTGAAAATCTTGATGTTTACATTATAGGCAGAACCGTAGAGGGCAAGCAACTCACTCAGACCGTTTTCGTTATAATCTTTGTTAGTCAGTTTAAGAATCGGCTTTCCGGTCAGTTGGCACAGCCAGACGATGGCGCTGCGAATCAGTTTATCGTTCCATTCGCAGGAAGTCACCAGCCAGGGACGTTGGATACGTGTCAGGTTGGCGGCTGCCGAAAGGTCGATGGCGATATGGGCATTGTTATGGGTTTGAAGATAAGAGGCAGGAATTGTATCCGTTACGTTACCTTCCACACATTCTTTTACCATTTTGGCTTTTTCCTCACCCCATGCCAGCAGATATACTTTCTTGGCGGAGAGAATAGTGGCTACACCCATTGTTATGGAACTTACCGGTGTGCTTTCAATGCTTCCGAACATTTTGGATGCTTCGTTGCGTGAGTCACTGTCCAGCAAAATCAATCGGGTGGTGGAGTTCAGGCGTGAACCCGGTTCGTTGAAACCGATATTACCGACACGTCCGATACCTAATACAGCTATATCAATGCCGCCGAAACTTTCGATACGTTGCTCGTACAAACGGCAATATTCGAAAATAGTATCTTTGGCGATAGTACCGCTGGGGCTGAATACGTTCTGCATGTCAATGTCTACGTGGTCGAGCAGCATTTCCTTTAAAGAATTGAGGTTGCTGTTCACAGCGTCTGAAGCCAACGGATAATATTCGTAAAGGTTGAATACCACTACATTGCGGAAACTCAGTCCTTCTTCTTTATGCATGCGCACAAGGGCCGAATAGACATTGCGCGGTGAGTTGCCGCCAGCCAGTGCCAATACACAGAAGCGTCCGGCCTTTTGCTTGTCACGAATCATCTGTGCGATGTCCAATGCAATTTGGTTGGCTCCTTCTTCGGGAGACTCGTAAATGTCTGTCGGAATTTTCTCGAGACGTGTCAGTACCGATCGCTCGAAAGCGTTCTCCGGTCTGTAGTACCTGGGGGATACTCTATTCAGAGTAATTTGAGAACTAAGATTGGTTTTCATACAATATTTGGTTATTAATAAATGATTAAAGCTGTTCGCTTGTTCAAAACTTAACAAAAATACGAAAAACAAAGTTCATCCGCATGATGTTGGGATAAATTTTATGATAAAGTATCGGTTTCAGGCACTAATTTACCCATTGCCCATACTGCTCTAATCTTCAAATCTTCGTCCATTACGATAATATCGGCATCTTTCCCTTTTTGGAGCGAGCCTTTACGGTCGTATACACCCATGATGCGTGCCGGTGTTTCGGATACCATTCGTGCGGCGTCTGCCAGAGGTATATCGGCTTTCTGCACCATTGTACGTATCAGCCGGTCCATAGTAGCCACACTGCCGGCAAGGGCGGAGTGGTCCGCAAGCTTACAGACTCCGTCTTCAATGATGACACGCGGGTCGAAAGCTTCTTTGCTGTCGCTGGCCGCACATGCCAGGGCATCGGTGATGGCGCACATCCGTTCCACACCTTTTATCTTGTAGACCAGGCGCAGGATTGTGGGCGGTACATGGATACCGTCGGCTACAACTTCCACAGTCATGTCGTCCATGAGGTAAATGCTCTCCACAGTGCCTTCGTATTTGTATTCACGGCGTTTGTGGAATCCGGGCATTGCATTATAGAAATGTGTAGCATGTGTGTATCCGGCTTCATAGGCTGTACGTATGTCCTCAAATTCGGCTTGTGTATGGGCTACCGAAGCCAAAATGCCTTTTCCGGTGATATATTTTCCGAACTGCATGGCTCCGGGTAATTCGGGGGCAGCATCCCAACGCTTGATGCAGTGCCAGTTTTCCACGATAGGAATGTATTCGTTAGGGTCGGGATTCTTGATGTTCTCGGGCATCTGTCCGCCTGCCATCGCCATGTTCAGATAATGGCCTTCGAGGTGCAGACCCAGTATAGGACTGTCTTTTTCCGCCATCATCTTCGTACAAGTCTCTGCCGCCTGTTCAATCATCGGTACGGTAGAAGAGGACAGAGTAGGGAATATGCTGGTAGTTCCGTATTTCATGTGGGTTTGGACCGCACCGCGGAAAGCGTCTTCGGTACATTCCATAAAATCGCGTCCGCCACCGCCATGTGCATGGATCTCTACACCGCCGGGCAGTACATACATTCCTTTTACATCAATCAGTTGTGCACCGATAACGGCGAGGTCGCAATTGGTTACTTCTAAAATTTTTCCGTCTCTGATGAGTACGGAACCGTCCTTGAGCCAACCTTGAGGGGTCAGAATACGTGCGTTGATAAGTTGAGTCAACATAGGATTTAGGGGTTAGTGTTAATAAATTAATTGTTTCAGTCGTCAGACATTATTTCAAAGGACAAAAATAACTACTTTTTAGGTAAGATGCACTCCATACATTTAGGTATTTCTATTAAATACTCTAAAATTTAATACGTAATGTTTAAAGAAATACCTGTTTAATATCTTTTAATCAGGATGATGGTAAGCGGGAACTTTATTTTCGTTATTTTGTTTTACTTATGATAAACTTAATAAAACGATGGATTATGAAAACATGGAAAGTAGAAGCGGCTATTATTGCCGTTGGTATGGTACTGCTGGGAGTGATAATTAAATGGGGTATAAATGATTTTATAGATAAAGAACGTATTGTCAGTGTAAAAGGGTTGGCTGAGATGGAAGTTCCTGCTGATAAGGTGATATGGCCCTTGATGTATAAAGATATAGGGAATGATCCGTCGCTGCTTTATGCCAATATGGAACAGAAAAACAAGGCAATTGTGAAATTTTTGGAAAGCAACGGCATTGCTAAGGAAGAAATCAGTATTGCCCCTCCGGAAGTGATAGATATGCAGGCCGAACGCTATGGAAATCGTGATATTGCTTATCGGTATAATGCTACATCAGTCATTACGGTTACTTCAAAAAATGTAGATAAGGTACGGAAACTGATGTCGGAACAGGCTGAACTGTTGAAACAGGGTATTGCCATCAGTGGAGGTGATTATCGCTATAATGTGGTGTATGAATTTACAGGCTTGAATGATGTGAAACCGCAAATGATAGAAGAAGCTACGAAAAATGCCCGTGCCGCTGCCGAAAAGTTTGCAAAAGACTCAGACAGTAGCCTGGGTAAGATACGGAATGCTTCGCAGGGACAATTCTCCATATCGGACAGAGATGTCAATACGCCTTATATTAAAAGTATACGGGTAGTGACTACCGTGAATTACTATCTGAGACGATAGTGAATGAATCCGCATCTTTCCATGCCGGAAATTTGTTTCTGAATTCTTGTAGTGCGGAAAGTTCAAGAGTAGCCGTAGCTGTTCCTTCTTCATGGTCGGGCACTTGAATCTGCATTTCACCTTTGTATGAGTAGATTGCGCTGCCGCCGTTATAGGAGAAGCTATTACTGTCTTTACCGATACGGTTTACACCGCAAACGTAACTGATATTTTCCAATGCCCGTGCCTGTAAAAGTATGTCCCAGACTTTACGTCGGGGTACAGGCCAGTTGGCAACGTAAATCAGGAGGTCGTATTCATTGCCTGTATTCCGGCTCCATACCGGAAAGCGCAGGTCGTAGCAGACGAGTAGCAGTATATTCCAACCTCGATACGGAATTATGATACGACGGCTGCCTGCCGTGAAATTATCTGTCTCGTTGCCCATGCGGAACAGATGTCGTTTATCGTAAAAATAAGCTTCCCCTTCGGGAGTGAGGAAAAAGGCGCGGTTGTAATAGGTAGAGTTTTTGTAGGATGATGGATTGCTTTCAGATGAAACAAAATTCTCTTCACAAGCTATATAGCTTCCGGCAATAGCTATCTGATATTCTGAAGCCCATTGGCGTAGTGTTGTAATTGTATTACCTGTTACCGGCTCTGCCAATGTGTCGGTGTTCATGCTGAAACCGGTAGAAAAGGTTTCCGGTAAAACAATAATCTCCGTCGCTCCGCGAAGAGCTTCCAGCTTTTCGCGAAGACGGCGAAGATTGTCTTGTTTATTCTCCCAAGCAATATCCATTTGTAGGATACTGACACGCAGTTGGTTCATTTTAGTAAACAGTTGCTATCGGTTGTCTTTTAATTTATTCCAACGGAGAAATTCTCAGGAATCTTTCCGCGAAAATCTTTAAAATAGAGCTTTATTTCATGCATGTCCTTCTCAAAGTCTCCTGTTGGCATTATTGCCTTGGTGGAAGTTATAGTCTTGGTAGGATAATCTATACCGATAAGCATGATAGGAACTTGTGCTTTCAACGCAATGAAGTAAAAACCTTTTTTCCAGTTTGGGTTGGATTTGCGCGTACCTTCCGGAGTAATGGCTAAATGAAACAGTTTGCTTCCGGCAAATTTGTTTGCCATCTGGTCTACCAAAGATGTGTTCCGGCTTCGGTCTACCGGTATGCCGCCGATAGCTCTGAATATCAATCCTAAAGGAAAAAAAAACCACTCTTTCTTCATCATAAAGCTGGTTTTTCGTCCGATGGCACCATAAAACAGTTTGCCGATAAACAAATCCCAGTTGGATGTATGTGGCGCTGCACAAATGACACATTTGTCATAGTTGGGCACTGTTACATTTGTTTTCCAACCTAACAGGCGATAATAGATAAAACTATATAGTCTTTTCTTCATTCTTATTATTTAAGTTTGCCGATAGCTTCAATGATTGCGTCTACTTTTGCATTAAAATCAGAACGGAATTTCTTGTAGTAACCTTTTACATTTCCCGGTTCGGTATGGCTGATACGGCTGATGAATTCATCTTGCGTTTTCAGAATTTCACCCATTAGTTCATCGGCTTTCTTCTTGTCTGTTCCGGGTACATACAGACTGTTCATAAGGCATTCGGCGAATAATTCACCGGCAATATAATTGACGTTCTTTTTCAATGCTTTTCTACTTGCCATAATCTTTACTTTTTATGTGAATGAATAGTGTTATTTTCGGTAAAGATAGTGTTTTTCTTCATGAGTTGAGTGGAAAAATGAAAATTTATGTGTTTTTAATGAGAAATAGTTCGTGGAATAATTCTACATTTGTGGAGATTTTCTACAATGTGAGTGTGGAAAGCAGGTGGAATATTACTACTTATATATATGTTCATGTCTGATAACTAGACTATTATATAATAAAGAATACCCTTTGTCCTGCTTTGGCATTGCGTTTGCTTTGAAATGGGAAATAGGGTTAAATTAAATAAACAAACAAGCATGAGACTATTTTTTACAAAAAAAGAATTAAAGCTGAGAAAGAAACGGGTGATAATGATGATAGCCTGCATGACAGTGCTGCTTGCCGGTTATCTGATATTGACTTGGCCCAAGAAAATTCAGCCGGAATTACCTACTGTTATTGTAGAACCTGCCGAAGTGGGTGATGTGGAAATTTTTGGTGAGTATGTAGGTCGTATACGTGCACAACAGTTTGTGGAAGTCCGTGCACGTGTGGAAGGCTATTTGGAGAGTATGCTTTTTGCCGAAGGGACGTATATAACTAAAAACCAGGTTTTATTTGTTATCAATCAAGACCAATACCGTGCAAAGGCTGACAAGGCTCGTGCACAGTTAAAGAAAGATGAGGCGCAGGCGTTGAAAGCCAAACGGGATTTGGAACGTATTCGTCCTTTGTATGCACAGAATGCTGCCAGTCAGCTGGATTTGGATAATGCGCAGGCTGCTTATGAAACGGCCGAGGCTTCTGTTGCTATGAGTCAGGCCGATCTGGACCAGGCGGAATTGGAACTGGGGTATACCATTGTGCGTTCTCCGCTATCAGGGCATATCAGTGAAAGAAATGTGGACTTGGGAACATTGGTAGGTCCCGGGGCTAAATCATTGCTTGCTACCATAGTAAAAAGTGATACGGTATTGGTAGATTTCAGCATGACCGCATTGGACTATCTTAAAAGCAAAGAGCGCAATATAGAGATAGGCCGTCAGGATTCTACCCGCTCTTGGCAGCCTAATATCACGATTACTTTGGCTGATAATACTGTTTATCCTTACAAAGGTTATGTCGATTTTGCAGAACCGCAGGTTGACCCGCAAACCGGTACGTTCTCCGTTCGTGCCGAAATGCCTAATCCGAACAGAGTATTGCTGCCCGGACAGTTTACGAAAGTAAAACTGTTGTTGGACGTACGCGAAGGTGCTGTGGCAGTTCCTCAAAAGGCCGTTACCATTGAGAAAGGCGGTGCTTATATATATGTAATGCGCCGCGATTCGACAGTTGAAAAGCGCTTCATTGAATTAGGACCTGAGTTTGGTAACAATATGGTTGTTGAACGCGGACTGGCGGCAGGAGAGCAGGTAGTGACGGAAGGTTTCCATAAACTTACTCCGGGAATGAAAGTGCGTGCACAAGCAGCTGCTCCCAAAAAGGAAGATGAGCAGCCGGCAGATTCTTTGAATAAGAAAGCCGCTTCTGAGAATAAAGAAAAGGATAAGAATCTCTCAAAGTAAAATAACAGTATGAAAGTAAGTTTCTTTATAGACCGCCCTGTATTCTCGGCGGTGATATCGATTGTGATTGTAATTGTCGGTATCATCGGTCTGACTATGCTTCCGGTGGATCAATACCCACAGATAACACCGCCCGTTGTGAAAATCAGTGCATCCTATCCGGGGGCAAGTGCGCTGACTGTGTCACAAGCAGTGGCGACTCCTATCGAACAGGAAATAAACGGTACTCCGGGTATGTTGTACATGGAGTCCAACAGTTCCAATTCCGGTGGCTTTTCGGCAACCGTGACCTTTGATGTATCTGCCGATCCGGATTTGGCTGCCGTGGAAATTCAAAACCGTATAAAGCTGGCGGAAAGCCGTTTGCCTGCGGAAGTCATTCAGAATGGTATTTCGGTAGAAAAGCAGGCTCCCAGCCAGCTGATGACAATCTGTTTGACTTCCAATGATCCGAAATTCGACGAAATCTATCTGAGTAACTTTGCTACTATTAACGTACTCGACCTTTTACGCCGTATTCCCGGTGTGGGACGTGTGTCTAATATCGGTAGCCGTTACTATGCCATGCAAATCTGGGCCATGCCAGACAAACTGGCAAATTTCGGATTGACTGTTCAGGATTTGCAGAATGCTTTGAAAGACCAGAACCGCGAATCGGCTGCCGGTGTTTTGGGACAGCAGCCGGTGCAAGGTTTGGACATTACAATTCCTATTACAACGCAAGGACGTTTGAGCTCGGCAAAGCAGTTTGAGGATATTGTGGTCCGTGCCAATGCCAATGGGTCTATTATTCGTCTTCGCGATGTGGCCAGAGTGTCACTTGAAGCTTCCTCATATAGTACGGAAAGTGGTATTAACGGTGAAAATGCGGCAGTTCTCGGCATTTATATGCTTCCGGGTGCCAATGCTATGGAAGTGGCGGACAACGTGAAGAAGGCAATGGAAGAAATCAGTGCGAACTTTCCTGAAGGAATGAGTTACGAGATACCTTTTGACATGACTACCTATATTTCGGAGTCTATCCACGAGGTGTATAAGACATTGTTCGAAGCATTGGTTCTTGTGGTATTGGTAGTGTTCCTTTCACTGCAAAGCTGGCGTGCTACTTTGATACCTGTTGTTGCAGTGCCTATTTCTTTGATCGGTACTTTCGGTTTCATGCTTATTTTCGGTTTCTCGCTGAATATATTGACATTGTTGGGATTGATTCTTGCTATCGGTATTGTCGTGGATGATGCTATTGTGGTAGTGGAGAATGTGGAACATCTGATGGAAACGGAAAAACTCTCTCCTTATGAAGCAACGAAAAAAGCAATGAACGGTTTGGCAAGTGCTTTGATTGCAACCTCATTGGTGCTCTGTGCCGTATTTGTTCCGGTAAGCTTTCTGAGCGGTATCACCGGACAATTATATCGCCAGTTTACTATTACCATTGCTGTATCGGTATTGCTTTCTACGGTTGTGGCACTGACGCTTAGTCCCGTGATGTGTTCGCTTATCCTGAAGCCCGACAGCGGAAAGAAAAAGAATATCGTGTTCCGTAAGATTAACGAATGGTTGAATATCAGTAATCATAAGTATATTGGTGTTATCAGCCGCGTTATCAAGCATCCCAGACGTTTGATGAGTGCATTCGGTATGGTATTGATAGCTATTTTCATCATTCACCGTCTGATTCCTACCAGTTTCTTGCCGGTGGAAGACCAGGGATACTTTAAAGTGGAGTTGGAACTGCCGGAAGGTTCTACTTTGGAACGTACCCGTATCGTGACCGATCGTGCCGTGCAGTATCTGGAGCAGAATCCGTATGTGGCTTATGTGCAGAATGTAACGGGTAGCAGTCCGCGTGTAGGAAGCAATCAGGCGCGCAGTGAGTTAACTGTTATATTGAAGCCCTGGGAGGAACGCAAAAATACCACTATCAATAAGATAATGGAGAAAGTGGAAAAGGATTTGAGGGAATACCCCGAATGTAGAGTCTATCTTTCTACTCCTCCTGTAATCCCGGGATTGGGAACATCCGGTGGCTTTGAAATGCAGCTTGAGGCACGTGGGGAAGCTACTTTTGAAAATCTGGTACAGGCAGCGGATACTTTGATGTATTATGCTCAGAAACGCAAGGAATTGACGGGGCTTTCTTCTTCTTTGCAGTCTGAGATTCCGCAACTCTATTTTGATGTAGACCGTGACAAGGTGAAGATGCTGGGGGTGCCGTTGGCAGATGTGTTCTCTACGATGAAAGCTTATACGGGTTCCGTATATGTGAATGACTTTAATATGTTCAATCGTATATATAAGGTATATATTCAGGCTGAAGCTCCGTATCGTGAGCACAAAGAGAACATTAATCTGTTCTTTGTAAAAGCAGCTAATGGTGCGATGGTTCCGTTAACCTCGTTGGGTAATGCATCCTATACAACCGGTCCGGGTAGTATTAAACGTTTCAATATGTTTACTACTGCAGTTATTCTCGGTTCGGCGGCACAGGGATACAGTTCCGGCCAGGCTATGGAGATTATGGAACAGATAGCGCGCGAACATTTACCGGATAATATAGGTGTTGAGTGGAGCGGACTTTCTTATCAGGAGAAGAAAGCCGGTGGGCAGACCGGACTGGTGCTGACGTTGGTATTCCTCTTCGTATTCCTGTTCCTGGCAGCACAATACGAAAGCTGGACTGTGCCTATTGCTGTATTGCTTTCGTTGCCGGTAGCTGCATTGGGAGCTTATTTGGGCGTTGCTGTATGTGGCTTGGAAAATGATATTTATTTCCAGATTGGTTTGGTAATGTTGGTGGGACTTGCAGCAAAAAATGCTATCCTTATCGTTGAGTTTGCCAAAGTACAGGTGGATAATGGAGGAGATTTGGTGCAGTCGGCCATTCATGCCGCCCAACTCCGTTTCCGTCCTATATTGATGACTTCACTTGCCTTTGTATTGGGTATGCTTCCTATGGTTCTTGCAAGCGGACCGGGATCTGCAAGCCGTCAGGCAATAGGTACGGGAGTTTTCTTTGGAATGATTTTTGCCATTGTATTCGGCATTGTGCTTGTGCCTTTCTTCTTTGTTTTGATTTATAAGGCAAAGGAAAAAGTGCAACACAAAATCAAAAAAGATTGATGATAACATTGTAAATGAATTCTGATTACACGCTTATGAAAAAAAAGAATATATATATACTTCTGTTGCTCGCCCCGGTTCTTTTTGCATCGTGCAAGGTAGGCAAAAGCTATGTACGTCCCGAAATGGCATTGCCCGACAGTTTGATGCAACAGCAGGACAGCATCAGCATTGCCGATGAGCAGTGGCAGGCTGTTTATACAGACAATACTTTGCGTAATCTGATAGCACGCGCATTGGAGTATAATAAAGATATGCTCGTTGCGGCCGCTCGCGTGAAAGAAATGGCGGCCCAGAAACGTATCAGCGTAGCTAATCTACTTCCTCAGTTAAATGGAAAAATAGAGGCAGAGCGTGAAGTTGAAAACTATGGCGGACATAGCCGCGATGTGGGTAACAGCTATGAAGCAAAGGCTCTTTTGTCGTGGGAACTTGACCTTTGGGGAAATCTGCGTTGGAAAAAAGTAGCTGCTGTTGCCGATTATCTGCAAAGTGTAGAATCACAGCGTGCCTTGCGTATGACAATTGTTGCGGAAGTGGCGCAGGCATATTACGAGCTGGTAGCACTCGATACAGAATTGGAAATTGTCCGTCAGACACAAAAGTCTCGTGAAGAAGGTGTGCGTCTTGCAAGAATCCGTTTTGAAGGCGGACTTACTTCGGAGACATCTTATCAGCAGGCGCAAGTAGAGTTGGCGCGTACAGCTACGCTTGTTCCGGATCTGGAACGTAAGATTTCCATCAAGGAGAATGACATAGCTTTTCTTGCTGGTGAATTTCCTACACGTATAGAGCGCAGCCGCTTTTTGGAGGAGTTGGATGTGCCGGAGTCTTTACCTGTAGGATTGCCGTCCGGCTTATTGGAACGTCGTCCTGACATTCGTGCTGCAGAGCAGCAGCTTATAGCTGAACATGCTCGTGTGAAAGTGGCCTATACCAATATGTTCCCTCGGTTGTCGCTGACTGGTCAGTTTGGATTGGAGAGTGATGTCTTGTCAAACTTCCTTCAGTCGCCTTATTCATTGTTGAACGGAGCGGTATTGACTCCGCTTTTCAATTGGGGTAAAAACCGGGCTGCTCTAAAGGCACAGAAAGCTTCGTTTGAGGCGGAAGTTCATAGCTATGAGAAAACGGTGCTGAATGCTTTTAAAGAGGCTAAGAACGCAATTGTGGACTTCAACAAAATAAAGGAAGTGTATCAGTTGCGTCTCAAGTTGGAACGTTCAGCCAAAACGTACGTGGATTTAGCGCAGTTGCAATATATTAATGGTGTTATTAATTATATGGACGTGCTTGATGCCCAGCGTGGATATTTCGATGCCCAGATTGGTGTCAGCAATGCAATCCGTGACGAACTGATAGCAGTGGTAAATGTTTATAAGGCTTTGGGTGGAGGCTGGCAGATAGAAGAATAAGTTTGCATTATTTCTTCATTCAGTTTGCATTTCTTGCGGAAAAGAGCGAAATTTGCGACGCTTTTAAACGAAACTTTATTAACACCTTTAAATATTTAAGAGAAATGACTAAAAGTGCATTGCAAATTGCAAGGGCTGCCTATCAGCCCAAACTTCCGAAAGGGCTGACAGGTACTGTAAAAGCAGTGGCCGGCGCAGCTACCCAGTCGGTTGCCGATCAGGAAGAAATCAAGAAATTGTTTCCCAATACTTATGGGATGCCTTTGATTAAGTTCGAAAATACCGATGAGACCGTTGATTTCCCTGCTATGAATGTGGGTGTAATTCTTTCCGGTGGTCAGGCTCCCGGTGGTCACAATGTGATATCCGGTATTTTTGACGGTATTAAAAAGTTGAACAAAGATAGCAAACTGTACGGTTTCATTCTTGGCCCCGGTGGTTTGGTAGACCATAACTATATGGAACTGACGGCCGATATCATCGATGAATATCGTAATACCGGTGGTTTCGATATCATAGGTTCAGGCCGTACCAAATTGGAGAAAGAGGAACAGTTTGAAAAAGGACTGGAAATCTTGAAGGAATTGAATATCAAAGCACTGGTTATTATCGGTGGTGACGATTCTAATACAAATGCCTGCGTATTGGCTGAGTATTATGCTGCGAAGAATTGCGGTGTACAGGTTATCGGGTGTCCGAAAACTATCGACGGTGACTTGAAGAACGAAATGATTGAAACTTCTTTCGGATTCGATACAGCTTGTAAAACGTATGCTGAAGTAATCGGTAATATCCAGCGCGACTGTAACTCGGCACGTAAGTACTGGCATTTCATAAAACTGATGGGACGTTCCGCTTCACATATCGCTTTGGAATGTGCATTGCAGGTACAGCCTAATATCTGCATTATCTCCGAAGAAGTTGAAGCTAAGGATATGTCTTTGGATGATATCGTAACGGGTATCGCTCAGGTGGTGGCTAATCGTGCCGCACAGGGCAATAACTTCGGTACGGTTCTTATCCCCGAGGGCTTGGTTGAGTTCATCCCCGCTATGAAACGTCTTATCGCTGAGTTGAATGATTTCCTGGCTGCCAATGCAGAGGAATTCTCTCAGATTAAGAAGTCACACCAACGCGACTATATCATCCGCAAACTTTCTCCGGAAAATGCCGCTATCTATGCCAGCCTTCCCGAAGGTGTAGCGCGTCAGTTGTCATTGGACCGCGACCCGCATGGAAACGTACAGGTATCTCTCATTGAAACGGAGAAACTGTTGTCCGAAATGGTAGCTGCCAAATTGGCTCAGTGGAAAGAAGAAGGTAAATATGTAGGTAAGTTCGCTGCACAGCATCACTTCTTCGGTTATGAAGGACGTTGCGCTGCTCCGTCTAATTTCGATGCTGACTACTGCTACTCTTTGGGTTATGCGGCATCTGCGCTGATTGCTAACGGTAAGACCGGTTACATGTCTTCCGTACGTAATACTACAGCTCCTGCCGAAGAGTGGATTGCAGGTGGTGTACCTATTACAATGATGATGAATATGGAACGTCGTCACGGCGAAATGAAACCGGTTATCCAGAAAGCTTTGGTAAGACTGGACGGTGCTCCTTTCAAGGCATTTGCCGCTCAGCGTGAGCGTTGGGCTGTGGAAACAGACTATGTTTATCCGGGTCCTATCCAATACTTCGGTCCTGCCGAAGTTTGCGACCAGCCTACCAAGACTTTGCAACTGGAACAAGGTAGATAAAATCTTATAGCCAATTGCTGCATTTGCAGTAATTGGCTATGTAGAACACAAATTACACAAGAGTTGCGCAAATCCGAATTTGTGTAATCTGTGTAGTTTGTGTTTTTTTTTGATAGATATTTGTTACTTCAATATACTTGAATGCCTTCTAAAAACAGTACAGTTTCCCGGCGCAAACCTGTATCCCGTCGTACTTCTTCTCGAAAAAAGAAGCAGACGGTGTCTCGTCCCATGCCTGTATGGTTGCGTAATTTATTGGCATTTTGTATTATAGCGGTATTTTCAGCAGGATTCTATTGGTTCTTTATCCGTCCTTATGCTTATCGTTGGAAACCTTGTTATGGTTTAAAAGGCTACGGCGTATGCATGCCTTGCAACTATGAGGTGCATGGCATTGATATTTCCCACTATCAGGGTATTATAGATTGGGATAAGCTCCTTCATAATAAAGAAGCGAAATTTCCCATACATTTTATCTTTATGAAAGCTACCGAAGGGGGCGATTATGGCGATGAAACTTTTGTAGAAAATTTCAGTCAGGCACGGAAATACGGTTTTATCCGAGGAGCTTATCATTATTTCCTACCCAAGACAGATGCGCATAAGCAGGCTGACTTTTTTATTAGTACAGTACACTTGTCAAAAGGAGACCTTCCCCCCGTTCTTGATGTGGAAACTACGGGTAAGAGATCTCCTCTGGAACTGAAATCTGCCGTTAAAACCTGGCTCGACAGAGTAGAGGCGCATTACGGCGTAAAACCGATTCTTTACACTTCCTATAAATTTAAGAAACGTTATCTCAACGACTCCATATTCAACGCTTATCCTTACTGGATAGCCCATTATTACGTTGATTCCGTGAAGTACGAGGGCAAATGGCATTTTTGGCAACATACCGATGTAGGTAATGTCCCCGGCATTGAAGAAGAAGTCGATCTGAATGTTTTTAACGGCACGTTGGAAGAATTGGTTGGTATGACCCTGCAATAGCTTGCTTTCCGTTTTCTTCCTTTTATCGTTGTGTCATAATACAAACTTCACTGCGGCCCAACGGTTTTTTTCCTTATGATGTACGAAGCGCAGTCCGTTATGCTCCGCTTCGGCCTGTATTACAGGAATATCATCTACATAAAAACCGCTCATATATAGTTCCGACCCCGGATGCATGCAACTTACATATCGTTTCATGTCGTTCAGCAGGATGTTACGGTTGATGTTGGCTATGATTACATCAAAAGGTTCTTGGTCTTTCAATAGAGAAGCGTCTCCTTGAAAAACGGATATACGGTCTACTCCATTTAGCTCTATGTTTTCAAGAGAGTTGCGTACGCACCATTCATCTATATCGACGGCTGTACAGGGCGCAGCACCGCGCATACGTGCCAATATGGCGAGAATGGATGTTCCGCATCCCATATCAAGCAAAGATTTGCCTTGCAGATCGTTATCCAGCAATTCACCGATAATGAGACTAGTCGTTTCGTGGTGTCCTGTACCGAATGCCATTTGAGGGTTGATGACTATATCGTATTCAGCTTGAGGGATGTCGCGATGGAATGTGCTGTGGATGACACAGCGGTCGCCAATGATAATGGGCTGGAAGAAATTCTTTTCCCATTCTTCATTCCAGTCTTTGTCTTCCGCTTCTTGGTAAGCATATTCTACCTGTGTATCAGGTAAGGGAAAATCGGCAAGAGCTTCTTTGAGGACAGTTTCATTGTATAAATCTTTTTGAATGTAGGCGGCAATCCCGTCTGTTTGCTCTACAAAACTCTCAAAACCGGTTTCACCCAGCACTGCCGATAAGACATCGTTGACGATTTCCGTGCAGGGAGTGGTATGGAATGTAAATTCTAAATATTTCATTGGAATATAATTGTTTGTTAAATGCAAAAGGCAGGTATAGGAGAAAATCCTATTTCTGCGTATATTTGTTTTGGATACAAAGATAGGTGCATTTAGGGAAATCCCTATAAATCTTTGGGGAAAATCTTCTGTATAGAGTAAATCCCTGCGTTATCTTTGTGGTGTGAAAAAGTATGGAATTGTAAACCCATAAACCAAATAAATATGAAAAAGATTGTTTTTTTATCGCTTTTTGCATTGTGTCTTCCGTGGGCACTTTCAGCTCAAAGTGTAGATGACGACCTTTACTACGTTCCTTCCAAGAAAAAAGAGGAAAAGACGGAGAAGAAAAAAACTCCGGCTGCCGATGCGGTTGTAGTAAAGACAAATGCTCCGACTACGGTTTATGCGTCGCCGGGCAATACGACCATTGTAGTGAAAGACCGTAAAGGGAATATTCGTGATGTGGACGAGTATAATCGTCGGTATGACTCTAAAGACTATGACTTTTCACAAGAGAATGATACGCTTTATATAGACGAAAAAGAAGACGATGGCCTGGATGGAGAATGGGTGAACGGTTTTGACGGTTCGGAAGATGATTATGAATATGCCACGCGCATTATCCGTTTCCGCAATCCACGCTATGCCATCAGTATCAGCAGCCCGCTTTACTGGGATGTAGTTTATGGTCTGAATCCATGGGACTGGAATGTATATACGGACGGATTGTACGCATATGCATTTCCTACCTTCACCAACCGTTTGTGGTGGGATTGGCGCTATAACTCTTTCGGTTGGGGCGGCTATCCCTATTATGGCTGGGGTTGGAACAGTTGGTATGGTCCGGGCTGGGGCTTTGGCTGGAGCGTAAGCTGGGGCGGCTGGTATGGAGGCGGCTGGTGGGGACATCACCACTATCATCATCACTGTTATCCCGGCGGCGGTTATTGGCCGCGTAATACATATACCTATCGCCGTTCTTCGGGAGCAAGCAGTTATAGAAATTCTTCTTCTACGGTTCGCAGGACCGGTTCGGCTGCCCGTTCAGGTGTGTCATCCTATAGAAGAGACGGACAAAGCGGTACGACCACCAGACGTGTGGTAGGTACACGTCCGTCGGGTACACGTAGTGGGGTAACTACCCGTACAGATGCCGCCTCTACCCGGCGCAGGGTATATACCCGTCCAAGCAGTACGCGGGTAGGTTCTTCAGCTTCAGGAGTGCAGGGAAGTAGTAGCCGTGTACATGCTACGGGTGTAAGACGTTCCGCAGCCGGAAGTCCTTCTACTTACAACAGGGGCAGTTCTGCATCGTCAACACGCAATTATTCAACCGGTAACAGTAGTAGCCGTCGCTCTTATACGCCTGTGCAAAACAACTCTTCCACCCGTAGTTATTCTTCGGGAGGCGGTAGCAGTTCACGCAGTTATTCCGGCGGTGCTACCCGTTCGTCAGGTGGTGGTTCTTCAAGAAGAAGATAGGTATAGTATTCAATAGAAAAAGATGAGTAGGATATGAAAAAAATTATAACTTTAGCTGTTTTGGGGATGTTGGGTGCAGTTCCGGTAAGTGCACAGACCGTGTACGATGCAGCCAACATCGCAAACAAGGATTTAAATGGTACAGCACGCTTTGTAAGTATGGGCGGGGCTATGGGTGCGTTGGGCGGAGATATTTCCACTATTGCTACAAACCCTGCCGGTATAGGTATTTATCGCAGTAATGATGCAATGCTGTCATTCAGTCTTTCTTCTTATGGTACTGAAAGTAATTATATGGGAAGTAAGATGAATGCAGACAAGATGAAAACCTCATTTGATAATGCCGGTTTTGTTATTTCTTCAAAGATAGGCAATGCTACGGCTTTGCGTTATGTGAATTTCGGCTTTAATTATCATAAGGCGAAGTCTTTTTATAAGAATATGTCGATGGGAGGTAATTTAGGCGATTATACGCAAACGGATTATATGGCGGCACAAGCCGGAGGAATAAAGGACTGGTCGGGCAATATTTATACAGATCCGGAAGTAGGATGGCTATCCGCATTGGGATATGACAGTTATCTGATAACCGACTTTATTGCCCACAACGGACAGGGAGATGTCCCTTCCGGTTACGTTCCCTATATGGAAAACGGGACTCAGGTAAAGAATCTGAACGGTGATTTAATGTATATCACTCCGGGTGAATATGGAGGAATGTTTTTAGGAGGAAATGGCAATTTCCGGTCGGAAGAGCGTGGCGGAATTGAACAATATGATTTCAATATTTCATTCAATATTAATGACCGGGTATATTTAGGCGTAACTGTGGGAGCTTATGCCATAGATTACAATAAATATACTTTTTATAGTGAAGACTATTTGGATAATGCCGGAAATAGCATCGGGCAGAATTATAACCTGCAGAGCTGGAACAAGATACACGGTTCGGGTTTTGATGTGAAATTCGGAGCCATCGTGCGTCCTTTCGAATATTCCCCTTTGAGGATTGGATTAGCCATTCATACACCGACCTATTATAATTTGGATTATAAGACAAATGCCCGTCTGGAGTCGAATGTCTTGAATGATTTGGATATAGCTAACGAGTCGGGTATAGGAAGCGGTGTGATTGGTCAATATACTGTGGATACTTATGATATAATGAATGGAGACATGGTGCGTCAATTCCACTTGCAGACACCATGGACGTATAATGTAAGTTTGGGATATACTGTAGGTTCCAGTTTGGCTTTAGGGGCAGAGTATGAATATCAGGACTATTCGTCCATGAAATTCAAGGACCAGGAAGGCTATTCTGATACATTTGGGTACGAAAACAGTACTACTTCTATGCTGAAAGGGGTGAGCACCATTCGTTTGGGAGCCGAATATAAAGTGATTCCTCAGTTTGCTTTGCGTGCAGGATACAATTATACCTCTGCCATTTTCAATAGTGATGCATATAAGGATTTGCCTTATAACTCAATTCAGACGGATACGGATTTTGCAAATACCAAAGCTTTGAGTAACTATACAGTGGGGCTCGGTTACAGAGGGTCTATGTTTTATGCTGATTTGGCATATAAGTTCTCTTCATATAAAGAAGATTTCTATCCGTTCATTAATGCCTATGAAGATGGAGGCCAGTTAGTGATTGGCTCTCCTGAAGCGACGAAAGTAAAAAATACCCGAAGCCAGGTGCTGCTGACCTTAGGTTTACGTTTTTAAGGGGAAGTGATTCCCCGTTACCGATAAAAAAAGACTTGCAGAAATTTCTTCTGCAAGTCTTTTTTATATTCTACCGTATTGTTTCGGATTATTTCTTGAAATAGCGGTTGTACAGACCTTCGAAACCTTTACCGTGACGAGCTTCGTCTTTAGCCATTTCATGAACTGTGTCATGGATAGCATCCAGATTCAATGCTTTGGCACGTGTAGCGATACGCTTCTTGTCTTCGCAAGCGCCTGATTCTGCATTCATTCTCTTTTCAAGGTTAGTCTTGGTATCCCATACGCAGTCACCCAGCAATTCAGCAAATTTTGCAGCGTGTTCTGCTTCTTCCCATGCGTAACGCTTGAAAGCTTCAGCTACTTCAGGATAGCCTTCGCGGTCTGCCTGGCGGCTCATTGCAAGGTACATACCTACTTCCGTGCATTCGCCCATGAAGTGGTTGTTCAAATCCTTAATCATTTCGTCATCGCAACCTTTGGCTACGCCAATAACATGTTCGTCAGCAAAAACCAACGGACCGCCTGCCTGTGCTTCTTCTACTTCAACGAATTTGCTTGCAGGAGCTTTACACAAAGGACATTTCTCAGGAGCTGCGTCTCCTTCATATACGTAACCGCAGACAGTACATCTAAACTTTTTCATTTTACTTCAGATTTTAATTAGTTGAATTAGTTATTCGTTATTTTGGTTAAATATTCATTTTCCAGACAGCTCTTGCAGATACCTTTATAGTAATAATGGACTTCTTGCACTTCGTGTCCGTTCATATCCATTTCTTCTACCTGTTTAATGTTGGCATTGCATTCCAGATCATATATTTTTCCGCAATGTTTGCATAAGAAATGGGCATGAGGAGTGGTATCTGCATCATAGCAGGTATTCCGTTCGTCAATTGTCAATGTCTGTGCAGCACCTTGTTCACTAAGTAATTTTAAAGTGTTGTAAACAGTTGTTTTAGACAATGTGGGAATGGAAGGGGCAAGTGCCGTATAAATTTCATCCACCGTGGGATGTGTACGATGCTCCATCAGATAAGTCATAATGGCTATGCGCTGTACCGAGGGCTTAATGTTATGATTTTGCAATCGTTTTACTACATCCATATCATCTGCAATTCAAACTTGTAATAATTACATTTTTAATTCTCTTGCAAAGATAGGCACTTCTTTTGTTTATCCAAAAGATTTTAGATATTTTTTATCAGAAAGTGCGGCTATGCAAAGTGAAAAGGCTGATTCTTTTGTGTTTATTGATAAATTGCCGTATTTTTGCACCCTAATATTAATAGGATTCATATATGAATTACGGATATGTTAAAGTGGCGGCATCTGTACCCCGTGTTAGAGTGGCGGACTGTAAGTTCAATGCCGGACAGATTGAAAAAGAGATAATCATTGCCGATGGGAAAGGAGTGCAGATAATTGCCTTTCCGGAGTTGTGCATTACCGGATATACCTGTGGTGACCTTTTTGCCCAGCAACTTCTGCTTGAAGAGGCTGAAATGGGGCTGATGCAGATTTTGAACAATACTCGTCAGATGGATATTATATCCATTCTCGGTATGCCCGTGCCTTTGAACGGTGTACTGCTGAATACTGCGGTGGTTATACAGAAAGGTAAGATATTGGGAGTTGTTCCTAAAACTTATCTTCCGAATTATAAAGAGTTTTACGAAAAGCGCTGGTTTACTTCTGCGTGTGAAGTTTCGGAAACGACAGCCCGTTTGTGCGGGCAAATAGTCCCCATGGGGCGGAATCTGCTTTTCGAGACGGCGGATACAACCTTTGGAATTGAAATCTGCGAGGACTTATGGGCTCCGATTCCGCCGAGTTCTTCTTTGGCATTGCAAGGAGCGGAAATTCTTTTCAACCTTTCGGCAGACAATGAAGGGATAGGCAAGCATGCTTACTTGCGCTCGCTTATCAGCCAGCAGTCGGCACGTTGTATCGCAGGGTATGTATTCAGTTCATGCGGTTTTGGCGAGTCTACTACAGACGTGGTGTTTGCAGGTAACGGATTAATTTACGAGAACGGTACGTTGCTGGCAGGTAGCGAGCGTTTCTCGTTCGAGGAACAGGTCGTTATCAGTGAGATTGACGTGGAGCATATACGTACGGAACGCCGGGTGAACACTACATTTGCAGCCTGTCGCGCCAATTGTGCACCGGAAGTGCCGGTGCGTGTCTCTACGGAATATGTCAATTCCAAAGATTTGAATCTGACCCGTGTTTTCGATCCGCATCCGTTTGTTCCTCAAGGAGCAGCGTTGGACGAGCGTTGTGAGGAGATATTCTCCATACAGGTGTCGGGATTGGCGCAACGTTTGCTGCATACCAATGCCAAGAGTGCGGTGGTAGGCATATCCGGTGGTCTGGATTCCACACTGGCATTGCTGGTTTGTGTGAAAACATTCGATAAACTGGGTTGGAACCGTAAAGGAATTATCGGCGTGACTATGCCGGGATTCGGTACTACCGACCGCACCCATACCAATGCGGTGGACTTAATGGCATCATTAGGCGTAACCATGCGCGAGGTCAGCATAAAGGATGCCTGCATCCAGCACTTCAAAGATATAGACCATGATATCAACGTACACGATGTGGTGTATGAAAATTCGCAGGCGCGTGAGCGTACGCAGATATTGATGGATATTGCCAACCAGACCTGGGGGATGGTGGTTGGTACGGGCGACCTCTCGGAACTTGCCTTAGGCTGGGCTACATACAACGGCGACCATATGTCTATGTACGGTGTTAACGGAAGTATCCCCAAAACATTGGTGAAACATTTGGTGAAGTGGGTGGCGGAGAATGACATCGATGAGACGTCGCGGGCCACATTATTGGATATTGTGGACACCCCTATCAGTCCGGAACTCATACCGGCGGATGAAAACGGAAATATCAGGCAGATTACGGAAGACCTTGTAGGGCCGTACGAACTGCATGATTTTTTCTTATATTATTTTCTTCGTTGCGGTTTCCGTCCTTCCAAGATTTTCTTCCTCGCTGCACGTACGTTTAAAGATGTTTATGATGAAGAGACTATAAAGAAGTGGTTGCAGACTTTTTGCCGTCGCTTCTTTAACCAGCAGTTCAAGCGTTCCTGCTTGCCCGATGGCCCTAAGGTAGGAAGTATTTCTATCAGTCCGCGCGGTGACTGGCGGATGCCGAGCGATGCTTCTTCAGAAATGTGGCTGAAGGAAGTTGAAAAGATTTGAGGATTAAGCATTGAAAGCTAAAAGGTCGTGTCAAAAAGAAATTATCAGGTTCTTTTTGACACGACCTTTTAGCTTTCGGCGTTTAACTTTTTAGTAGTATCTCTTATATATTTTCCGGTACTCTTTTCCTTTTTTGAATCTTTCCAGCCAGGTATTCAGGCTGTCCAAGAGTACAGGAGACTGCTTGCTCACTCCCCATGAGTAGAATTGGGTGAAGCTGATAGCCGTATTTATGTCTATCTGCGGCAGACTGTCGGCTGCTGCGCGAGCGATGCTTTCTTCGCATACGGCATAATCGATATCGCCATGTGCGACAAGGGCGATAAGTTGTTCGGAACCATACTTTTCTACTTCCTTAATATATATGGTATCACCGATTTCGTTTCCTAAATTACGGATGCGCAGGATGGAAGGCGACCCTTCTACCACATTCAGCGTCTTTCCCGCTAAGTCCAATTGGCTTTTGATAAACAGGGAATCGTCGGGAGAGCCTGTTTTCCGTTGTACCAATACCTGCCTGTTCAGAACAATCGGAGAGGTCAGAAGCAAGGAGTCCTTTAATTCGCTGGTTGCTAAAATTCCATAGGCTATGACATCGAACCTGCCGTTTGCCAGACCTTCCAGACGTTCGTTAAAACTCATTTCGGGAGTAATGGCTACCTGCAGACCGTGATCACGGGCAAAAGCCTCTATCAATTCGTAATGAAATCCGGACAGGGTGTCTCCGTCCACATAAAAGCTGATGGAGTTATATTCCGTAGCGGCATGGAGCGTACCGTCTGCTGCTATTTCGGCATAATCGCGCGGATGTCCTTTATGGATTTCCTTTTTGGGCAATATAAATGTGGCAACGAGTGCGGCTATTGCCCCCAGGATGATATATTTTGATAATTTACTCTTTTTCATAGTTGAAAGACGGCATTAGTCGTAGAAATTCCATGAAATGCCAATCTTGAACAGGCGCGGGTTTATAGGGTAGTGCGGCACAAGGAAATAATTGCCTTTACCCATTCCTGCATTAACGTGATACATCATGGCAAAGATGCGTGTCCGCTTCAAATGCAGATTGGCGTATACGTTTACAATCGGATAGCCACCAATCTCCACCTGGTCATCTGCTGCTTGAAGATGGAACTGCTGAATGGCAGGGGTATAGGCAGGTGCATTGTATTTGGTAAAATACCGCACATCCGCACCAAGTTGTACAGTCAGCACTTTCTTGGCTATTTTGGCAAGCAGATACAGATTGTGATATAGCGAGAGCTGCGGCAAGGGCAATACCGTTTCATTGCTTGATTTCTGCCAGGTTACTTCGTTGTCCAGATGCAGGATGCCTAAGCGGAAATCCTGTTTCAGTGTGGCGGAGAGCACCTGTATATTACCGCTTTCCTGAGCGGGCATGGCATTCTGGTTGAAATAGGTGTAGTTCTTTATGTTCTCTACGCCGGCACGCAGATTGGTTTTCCAGCGGCTGATGTTCAGCTCGCCTTCCACACGTGTGCGGAACTCCTTGTCCATGTTTTCATTGTCCCAATAGTAATGGTTGGAGTGATAATGACGCATATAGAAAGAGGGTAGCGTGTTGCTTACATAACCTCGTGCATAGAAGTTCACGGTATCCTTCCAGAGGCGGAAGTTCAAGTCGAGGTCGGCATTGACGCGGAACTGTCCGAGTGCCTTGTCCATGATGCCCACTTCACCGTTTACGTTGTAATGCAGCGTTTTGCCCTGCCGTTTGGCCAGTTCGCCGCCAACGAATATCTCCTGTTCGTCGAAATTGGTTCGCGACAATGTGTCCATCAGCTCATAGCGGCTGAATTTATGCGATATATAGGCTGTCAGTCCGGCTTTGGCATACTTGTTGAAACCTTCGAGCAATGCGATGCCGAATACGTTCTTTACACTGAAAGCCGTAGTAGAGTCCCTGCTGGCTACTTCGTTGAAGTAAGCGTTGGGATATTGCCCTTCCGTCTCCTTGGCGGAAGAGAATTTATGACGCGCCCGTTCCACTTTCATGGTATGTATGAAGCTGGTGACGGGAACGAACTCTTCGGTTATAATGGTATCTTTGGCTAAAGGTACGCTGTCGTTGGCAACTGCTCTTTTGGGGGATTTGGCATCTTCCACAGTTGTGGTTTCACGTGTGAAGCCGAGACGGTAACGGTGCGTCAGGTATACATAGAAATCTTTGTTCTTGTTTGACGTCTGTTCCAACTTAACCGGAATGGTAGTGGATTCGTATTCTTTCTTGCCTTCCGCCATATCTTCCGGGCGCGTGATGTAACGGTCGTCCTGAATACCGCCGTTTTCATTCATCTTCATAGTGAAGTTGTTGTACACCGCCTGCATCTGGTATTTGTTACCTATATAGCTGGCGAATATTCCGGCATTGAAGTTCGATGTGGACTGGTTCTGGTAGTATCCCCGTCCGTACAGATAGTCGATGTTGAAGCCGAACGCCAGCCGCTTGTTGACGTTTACCGAGAAATAAGACTTGAAGCGTTCTTCACCGTTGACCTTATTTCCTGCTTTATAGTAGGTAAGATTGGTGAAAGGCACATTACTGTTGGTAAATTTCACTTCATCGGGGCGGACGAAGAAGCTGGAGAAAGGCTCCATGAAGATGGTCGGCTCGTTGTCTCTGCGTTCAAAGAAGATACGTGACATACGGGGGGAACCCAGATTACCCAGATAATTATAGTGTCCGTACATGCCTTCTACCAGATTGGTATTCTGGAAGTTCAGGTTGGCAGTATCGGCGGGGATAATAGTGCGGTTGCCCAATGTTTCACTCAAACGCCACATATAGAGTTTGGGCGGAAGGCTTTGGATTTCCGTATCGGTGCTGTCTTCCAGATTATCGGGTAATGTGTTGGGGTCTACCTGGTTGCCGAACTGGTCACGGCCTGTTACAGGATCCATACGGTTGAAAGGGTTTTGTGCCCCGACGCCCAAGATGCCTATAATAGATAGAAATATGTATGTCAGTACGATTCGTCTCATAATTAGGCGCAAAGATACAATAAAAAATTATTCGCTTACGGAATTCAGCCTTTTTTGCTTCTTTTTTACATTCGGCGTTTACAGGCAATCTCTTTCTTTTTGACGATAAAAATGAGATGGAAAGAATGTTTTTTCTTGTAAATGGAGCATTGTATGTGCCGGGTTATTTATATTTGCGCAGATATTATGATGAATTGTTACCTTTGTGGTGAGTAGGTGTCAAAGACTGTTTATATATACTTAAAATCCATATCTTATAACATGAAAACACTGTTTGTCCTTTTGGGGATGTTTGTAATTTATCCTTGTTTATACGCTCAAGATGCGGAGTTGCAGGCTTGCCGGGAAGAGCTGGCACGCGGCATGAGCCAGAAGAACCGCGACAGCATTGCCGCGGCTTATTGTCATTTGGGAGAATACTACGCCTATCGCCAGGCGGACAGTACCCGGTATTATTGCGAACAGGGATTGAAATATGCCGCAACGGATAAAGCCGAGCCTTACCTTTACCTCTTGAATAATCTGGCAGACGCTTATTTTTCTTCGGGGCAGTTGGACGAATCGTTAAAGCGTTTCCGTTTTGTGCTCGAAGAGGCCGGACGTTTGCATTGGGACGAGGTCGAGATAGCTTCCGTGCTTTCCTCTGTCGGCGTGATATACCGTAGAAAGGAGATGCCCGATTCGGCGCTGGTGTGCTATAACCGGGCATTGGCGTTGCTTGATAATCGCGAGGCTTATGATGAACGGACACAGTTGCTGACGAGTATAGCCATTCTCTATACGAACACCGCCCGGCTGAAAGAAGGCGAATATTACATCCGGAAAGCGTTGGAGGCATCGGAGAAGAGTGATGACATGGACATGGTGATGTATGCTGCCGCTACGGCGGGAAGTATTTTCATGCTGAGGGAAAATTATGCGGAAGCTGCCCAACTGCTTTATCCCGTACTTGCCAAAGCACGGGAGCAGCAGAAGCCGAGATTCGTACTGAAAATCATAGCGTATCTGTTGAGTGCCTATTACAGGTTGGACAATCGCGACTCCATCAATCATTACATGGCGGAAGGCGATAAAGTGGCGGCAGGACTGCCCGCTACCAATGCCGAAGTGCAGGGGTATCATGAAAGTCTGTGTGACATACTGACTAAAATGGGACGCTATGGCGAGAGCCTGCATATCCAGAAACGGATGCTGGCTGCGAGGGACAGCAGTTCGCAGACTCCCGTAGACCGGCTTTTTGAGAGAATGGCACGCAACTATGCCGGAATGAAAAACTATCCGGAGGCTATGGAGTATTACGCAAAGGCCTATCATACGGCAGACAGCCTGCATAAGGCGGAGGTGGAGACGGAATTGTCGGAACTCTCCATAAAATACGAGAACCAGGAAAAGGAACTTGAGATAGCGCGGCTCACTCAGCAGCATTTGGAACAGAAAGCTAAGACGATGCAATGGAGTGTGGCGGCAGTGGCGGCTTCTTCTGCTTTCCTGCTGCTGGCTGCCTATTATGTCTTCCGGCGTAAGCGCATCAGGAAAGAGGAGGAATTGAAACTTGCCCAAAGCTATATAGACGGTTTGGAGCGCGAACGTACGCGCCTTGCCAAGGATTTGCACGACGGTGTGTGCAACGACCTGCTTGGTATCGGTATGAATATGCAGTACATGCAGCCTACGGACGAATCGAAACGGGAGATTCTGGCTCTGCTGGAGCAGGTGCGCAGCGATGTACGCTGTATTTCTCACGAACTGATGCCGCCTAAGTTCCAGGTTACTACCCTTGCCGAGACGGTGGAGGCCTATGTGGAAGGGCTTGCCCTTCCTGCGTCGGTGCAACTTGCGTTCAGTAAGGAAAATGAAGAGATTCAATGGAGCCAAGTGCCCGAAGAGGTGTCTTATGAAGTTTATCGCATCATGCAGGAATTGCTGTCCAATATCCTGAAACATTCCGGAGCGACGGAGATAGATGTGACTCTTACATTGAAACGGAAGTTGCTGACTCTGCAAATTTCAAATAACGGTAAAAATTACTGTGGTGACGAGGTGCGGGGAAAGGGCATCGGGCTTACTACCATTCAAGAACGCGCCAAAGCCGTCGGTGGTTTGTTTACCACGGATATTCAGGACGGAAGCCAAAAGTTCAAGCTTGAAATATCGTTATCCATTTAATGGAAAACCGGTATGTCGGAGAGTAAAATCACTATTTTTGATGATGCCGCATATTGATAAATGCTATTTCTTTGCAACATAATTCAGAACACAAAGATAGGTTGATGAAAGAAAGAGATATACGCATTTTGTTGGTGGATGACCATGATTTGGTGCTTCAAGGTTTGAAGCGGATAGTAGAATGTTCGCTACCGGAAATAAAAAACGTATGTACTGCATCGTCGGGACAGGAGGCATTGCATCTTATCGCATCTCAACGTTTCAATCTTTTCGTGCTGGATATGGAACTACCCGACATATCCGGGATGGACATCATTGTGCGGATACGGGAGAAAGACCCGCGGGCACGCATCATTGTCAACACCATGCACGAAGAAATCTGGTTTATCAAAGATTTGATTCAGAGTGCAGTAGACGGTATCTTGTTTAAATCCATCGATTCTACGAAAATAGCCGAAGCCATTCGCCGGGTGCTGGATGGCGGAAGTTACTATTGCCCTTATGCCGAGCATGTGCGTGCACAGATGCGGCGTTCGGACGAAGGGCGGCGTGAGGAACTGACCTTGCGCGAACTTGATGTACTGAAACGGATATCCGAGGGCAAGAACACGCAGGAAATAGCTCAGGAACTTTGTGTCTCTACCAATACGGTTGATACGCACCGCCGTCATCTGATGGACAAGCTGGATGCACGTAATGTGGCCGACCTCATTATGACAGCTATCTCCAAAGGGATAATCCCTATCCGTAAATGCTGACAACATTACTCATTTAAATAATTCAATAGTATGAAAAAGTTTACGGTTATAACTTTATCCGCAATGTTCTGCGGACTGGTTGTGTTGTCGGCATGCGGCGGTGGAGCCGCTTCGGGTTCGGCTGCAAGTAGCGATGCGCCTTTGGGCCGTGTGCCTGCGATATTTGCAGAAGTAGCTGCCAAGAAAAAAGCATTGGACGAAAGCTTGCGTAAGGAGGATGATTTGGACCGGTATCAGAAGAAACTGAAAGAGTTTGATGAATATGCTGCCAAGAGTTATCAGAAGGCGGCGGAAGAAGGCGAGAAACTTGTCGGACGTGAAATTGTCTGTACGGGAGATGTCTACCCTGATTTTCAGATAACGGGTGCTAAGGTGGCGGAATATCATGCCGGCAGAGAGGCGGGCAGTATAATTGTGAGGGTTACGGTCACTCCCAAACGGGATATTGTAGTACGTGAAACCAAACGTCAATGTGCCGAAGGCGAATATCCGCTGAAAGATACCCGTCTGTATTTCGCCTTGATGAAGGCCAACGACCATTTGATTGAGCTCGGACAGTTGAACCCTTTCAACGGTAATTCTTATAACAGCTCTTTGAAAGCCGAATATGCTCCCGGACAGATGGTTCAAGCCGGCGTACCTTGCCATAGCGAAGGAGCTCCGGTGTACATCAACTGCCATACCTACGACTTTACGGAATTTGCCAAGATTGTATTTCTGGCAGAGAAAGATTATATGGCTATACGTAAGCAGGCTTACGGCTTCTGATAGAAACAAACTTCTTTAATCTTAAAGGCAAACAACTATGAACAGGCTTTTAATGGCGGCGGCACTTATTGTACTGGCAGCCTGTGGTGGCGTATCCACACAAAACGGCAACGGGACGGACAAAGAAGGACTGAACGGTAAAGTGCATAAGGTGCAAACCTTGATTTACAACGCGAAGTCTCAGGGCAATGAAACAGTAAAGGACGGCAAACCGGATTCTTATCGTGAAACGGATTTCTTTCCGAAAGAAGATACCCGGATTTATAATGCTGCCGGGCAGCTCGATTCTGTGGTGAGTGTGGTGGACGCCGTCAAATACATTACGGTCTATGCCTATAGGGACGGGAATGTCAGCAATGAGAAACTCTTTCAGAACGGTGAACTGCTAACCGACCGCAGATATGTTTATCGGGACGGCAAGCTGGCAAGTACAATCGAAGATATGTATATCGGCGGCGACAAGACTACCAGTGAGTATCCGGTGGATGCTTCAAAGACAGAGTATGTGGATGGCAATTGCATAGAGCATGGTGATACGGAACGTGATTATGTTGTGAAAGATGCTTTGGGGCGTGTGCTGAAAGAGTCCGCTTACAGCGAGATGGACGATTATCTTACCGTAAAGGAGTATACCTATAACGAAAAAGGCTGGCTGGAAACCTGCGTATCTTCCGATGATAATAAGGTGTCTTATGATTATCCGGAAACGGACGACCGGGGCAACTGGACACGCATGGTGATAACCCTTAACGGACAGCCCTATGGCATTGCGGAACGTAGCATTACTTATTACGAATGATAATAGACAGGTATTATGGAAACTATAATCGTATTATTGGCTTTGCTTTCTCAAATATTGGGTCTGTTCGGCTTTGTTTTCTCATGTCTTTTGTTTTTGAGGTTCGGTAAAGTAAAAGGTTGGTTCAATAAGAAGGCAGGTACGGAGATTGTATCCTCATTCAGCTTCCGTTCTCTCCGCACATTGATTGTAACCGGGGTGCTGGGGTTTGTAATGATGATGGTGGGTCTGCTTTGCAGCGTGGGGCTTTTTATAGATAAGACGCCTACGGATACACAGATGTATTGGTTTGCAGGTACGTTTGTAGCGTTGACGCTGGTGTATCCGGTTTGGCGCGTGATACGCCGTATCGTGCGTTGCAGTCGTGCGGAAAACAGGAAAGCGGAAAGGTGGCGACTGTTCTACGACGTAGCGGTAAACCTGGCAGGTTTGTTCGGCGGTTTGCTGTTGCTTGTCATCTTGTCTTTTGTGGCGGTCATCTTGTCTTTTACAAAATGGAACGGTTTCGTCCCCAAGCATCTCCGTGAGATGTCCGGAGTGGACGTTGTGCCGGAGTCGAATAGCTATTACTGGATAGGTGCTGTGCTGGGTGTGGTTGCCGTACTGTCGCAGTTCTGGGGTTCGGACGGTGAGGCGGTAATCGGCTGGCTGGTGGGCATATCCGTGCTTGCCCTCATCGGTTATGCCTGGTATCAGATACGCAGTGCCGCACCCGAAGGCAGAAAACAGATTGCATGGCGGTGTGGATATATGGTATTGACTACCTATGCGGTGTTCACTATCACCTGGATTCTGATATTCGTGGCAATTGCGCTGCTCATTCTTTATATAGTCCTTTCCGCTACCGGCAATTCGGGAGGGAAAGGTAAGTATAAAGTGACTTGTGAAAATCTGACCGATGATGTAATCAACGGAAGGGGGATATGCAAGATTACAAACTCCAGATGCAAGATGCGCGATACGGGAGTTTGTCCTTACAATTGATAATAATATAGGCAATAAAAAGGTACACTTGTATGAACGCGGAGACTACTCGACCGAGTTCGTTGCACTGCAAGAATATGTACGTTGCTTCGGAGATTGCACAAAACTGACGGACTATTCCGATATGCCTGACCATTGGTGATATGAGGGCAATGAAAAAACGGATGATGTATCGCTTTGAAATACATCATCCGTTTATACTGAACGCATCGTCCGTTCGGGGCTGACAGACCATCTGTTTACCTCAAACGGACGGTCTGTTTTTTCAGACCTCTTTAATCAGCTCCATACCGCGTTTGATAGCCTCTTCATTCATGGGTATCAAGTGGTGGTGACGTTCAGGGAGTGTCTTTTTCAATCCCTTGATAACGTTCTCCAGCGTTACGATGGGAGCAATCTTCAGCAGTCCGCCAAGCACAATCATATTGAAAGCCTTTGCGTTGTTCATTTCATTGGCTGCATCCATGGCATCGATGCGGTAAATGTGTATATCCTTGCGGGTAGGCGGGTTGATGATGCCGTAGCCGTCGTAGATAAGTATGCCGCCCGGCTTTACTTTGCTCTCGAACTTCTCCAGTGAAGGTTGGTTCAGGATGATAGCCGCATCATACTTGCTCAGGATGGGCGAGGAGATTTTCTCGTCGCTCACGATTACGGTAACGTTTGCCGTACCGCCACGCTGTTCCGGTCCGTAGGCCGGCATCCAGGTAACTTCCTTGCCTTCCATCAGTCCGGAATATGCCAGAATCTTTCCCATGGACAATACGCCTTGTCCGCCGAAGCCTGCTATAATGATTTCTTCTTTCATTGTTCTTCTGTTTTTAGCATCATTGTTTATCTTTCAAGTCACCCAATGGATAGAAGGGGAACATGTGCTCCTGCATCCATTTGTTTGATTTCTCCGGAGACATCTTCCAGCCGGAGTTGCAGGTGGAAACGATTTCCACGAGGTTGGAACCCTTGCCTGCCATGGAGTTCTCGAACGCCTTGCGGATGGCTTTCTTTGCCTTGCGGATAGCGGGAACCGTATCTACGCTCTGGCGGGTTACGTATGCCGTACCTTCCAGTTGGGCGGCTATATCGGCCATCTTCAGCGGATAACCGTGCAGGTGTACGTCACGTCCGTAAGGACTGGTAGAGGTTTTCATGCCCACAAGGGTAGTGGGGGCCATCTGTCCGCCGGTCATACCGTAGATGGCGTTGTTGATGAAGATGATGGTGATGTTCTCACCGCGGTTCAGCGCATGGATGGTTTCGGCCGTACCGATACATGCCAGGTCGCCGTCGCCCTGATAGGTGAATACCAGACGGTCCGGCCACAGGCGCTTAATGGCGGTGGCAAGGGCGGGAGCGCGTCCGTGGGCGGCTTCCTGCCAGTCGATGTCTATATAGTTGTAGATAAACACGGCACATCCCACAGGGGAGATGCCGATGGCCTTATCTTCCAGTCCCATTTCTTCGATTACTTCGGCAATCAGTTTGTGAACCACGCCGTGGCTGCATCCCGGGCAGTAGTGCATGGGATTATCGTTCATCAGAGTCGGTTTCTTGGCAACCAGGTTCTCGGGTTTGATAATATCTTCTTTTGTCATAATCACTTCTCCTTATCTGTTGGTGAACCGTATGAAAAACTCCATAAGCTTTACAAATATAGCTGCGCCGCAAACGTATATAAACAGTTTGAAATCGTCCCTTGCTACAATGTACACGATGATAGATGCCAGGGCAAGTATCAGAAAGAGAATATTCAGTACGTTTCTTATTTTGTCAGGATTCATTTCTTAATTTGAGAGTTGAGGATTAAAAATTAAAAATAAAAATAGAGTTGGCTGAGACTTCTTGATTCTCAACCCTCGATTTTTAATTTGGCAAGCGCCTCTACAATCTCGTCCGGGTCGGGAACGATGCCGCCGAGACGTCCGAAGTGCTCTACTTTCACCTTACCGTTTACGGCGAGGCGGACATCCTCAATCATCTGTCCGGCATTCAGCTCGGTAACCAGTATGCCTTTTACCTTGTCGGCGTATGCGGCAATGGCTTTGGTTGGGAACGGCCACAGAGTGATGGGACGAAGCATTCCGACCTTGAGGCCTTCTTCGCGCGCCATTTCCATGGCTTTCTGGCCGATACGCGCCATGGAGCCGAAAGCTACAATCAGGTATTCGGCATCCTCGCAGTGAATCTCTTCAAAGCGTACCTCGTTCTCTTCGATTTCTTTGTATTTGGCCTGGAAGCGGATGTTGTTCTTCTCCATCTCTTCCGGTTTCAGTTCCAGAGAAGTGATGACGTTGGGCTTGCGGCCGTTGGTTCTGCCGGTAGTGGCCCACGGACATTGCTCGATAACTTCGGCATCCGTGCGGCGCGGCTTCTGTGCGGGAAGAACTACCTTCTCCATCATCTGTCCGATTACGCCGTCGGCAAGGATGATAGCCGGATTGCGGTACTTGAAGGCAAGCTCGAAGCCCAGACTTACGAAGTCTGCCATTTCCTGTACGGAAGCGGGGGCAAGGGCGATAAGGCGATAGTCGCCGTGGCCGCCGCCTTTCACGGTCTGGAAATAGTCGGCCTGGCTTGGCTGGATGGTTCCCAGTCCGGGACCGCCGCGCATTACATTTACAATCAGACACGGCAATTCAGCTCCTGCAATGTAGGAGATACCTTCCTGCTTGAGGCTGACACCGGGGCTGGACGAAGAGGTCATTACCATTTTTCCGCTTCCGGCGCCACCGTATACCATATTGATAGCTGCCACTTCACTCTCTGCCTGAAGCACTACCATACCGGTGGTTTCCCACGGTTTCAGTTCGGCGAGTGTTTCCAATACCTCTGATTGGGGGGTAATAGGGTAACCGAAGTATCCGTCGGCGCCGCAGCGGATGGCTGCATGGGCGATGGCTTCGTTTCCTTTCATTAATACAACTTCTTCTGCCATATTCTTCTTATTTATTCAACTTTTACTTTATAAACCGAGATACATCCGTCCGGACATACAGTTGCGCATGAACTGCATCCGTTACAGGTATCTTCCAATATCTGGTGGGCATAGTTATACCCTTTCACGTTCACCTCTTTGGTGAGGGCTATTACATTGAGCGGACAAGCCACAACACACAGGTTGCAGCCTTTGCAACGCTCGGTGTCTACTACGATTGCTCCTTTGATTTTTGCCATAATTTACGTTTTTTATTGATTGTACATATCCTTGTGATAGAAGTTCAGAATATCCATTACCATGTTATAGGCTTGCCGGGCGGGGCTGTCCGGATTGAGGTCGATGGCATAGCGGTAGTTGTTCAGCGCTTGCTGCCAGTTGCTCTGTTTGCGGTATGCGTTCCCCCGGAGATAATAGGCTTCGTCTTTTTGCGGGAAATCGGTCTGAAGCAGTTCGTCAAGCAACAGAATGGCCTGCTCTACGTTTCCCTGACTGATAAGCTCTTTTATGGTGTTTAATTGCTCCATATCGTTCTGAGTTCCGGATTATTTAACTACAAAGATAGTTTTTATTTGAAAATGAGAGGCATCTTTACTGTGAAAAATAAGAAAATAAGGAGACGGTTGTATCTTGTCTTTTCTTATTCCGGGCATTTGCTTCCGAAACTCCCGGCGTTTGCTTCCCATATTCCGGGTGTTTTCTATTGGAATGCCCGGTCTTTCAGGAGTAAACTCCGGGCGTTTCGGGAGCAAATGCCGGGGGATTGGGAGATATGACAATCCCTTTGTTCCGGCTTTGATTCATTACGATGCAAAGCAGGACAAAGGGATGCTCTCCTGATGAATGTGCAGATGGAATATACTTCTTCGGTCTTTTATTTTAGCAGGGATTGTCGGGGGAAACCGGTTATTTCACAAGTTCCCCGTTTATGTACAGATTCTTGAACGTGACATCTTTTGCTCCGCTAATCCGGTTTTTACCTTCCTTGACGTTATTGAAGCGGCTGTCTTCCACGCTTACATTATAAACGTGCTTGTCATCATCAAGTCCGATGATGAGTACACCGAGTTTGCTCTTCTCGCAAGTCACGTTTTTGAGGTGTACGTTGCGCACGGTAGGGGCATAGCCGCGATTGCACTTTTCCCGGTTTTCGTATTGCAGGTTGATGCGCAGTACGGCTTCGCGGCATTGGCCGACGGTGACGTTGCGTACAAATACATTCTCTATCAGTCCGCCGCGGCAGGTACTGGTCTTGATGCGGATTACGCGGTCCAGGTCGGGGCTGTCCATGCGGCAGTTCTCAACGAACAGGTTACGGTAGCCGCCGGATATTTCACTGCCGATAACGACGCCGCCATGACCGTTTTTCATGAAGCAGTCGCGCACGATGATATTTTCGCTGGGAATGTTCCACTTGCGTCCGTCCTGGTTACGGCCGGATTTGATGGCTATGCAGTCGTCGCCCGTATCGAAGGTACAGTTCTCTATCAGTACGTTTTTGCAGGATTCCGGGTCGCAGCCGTCTCCGTTGGGTCCACGGTTGAATACGTGTACGCCACGTACGATGAGGCTTTCGCAAAACAACGGGTGTATAACCCAGAACGGAGAGTTCAGCAGGGTTACATCCTCTATCAGTACCGTGTTGCAGGAATAGAGGTTGATGAGCTGCGGGCGCATGCCGTCTTCGGGTTTCATGATACGCTTGTATACCGGCGTGGATGTTTCCCCGTACATCAGCAGACGTTCGCGTCCGCCGTTGCGTTGGGCCACCATGCCTTCTTTCCAGCCGTAGCGCGGAGCACCACACATCGACCACCAGGTTTCGTTGGAGCCCTGACCGTCGATTGTCCCTTTGCCGGTGATGGCGATGTTGGTTTCGCCGTATGCATATATCAGCGGGCGGGCATTGTAGCAGTCCAGACCTTCCCAACGGGTGATGACGGCAGGGAAGTAAAGGCTCTGGTCGGTGGAGAATTTCAGTACGGCTCCTTCTTCCACATGAAAATTTACGTTGCTCTTTAGGGTGATGGGGCCGGTATGGAAAGTCCCTTTAGGTACTACGACCGTTCCGCCGCCGTTCAGGCTGCATGTCAGGATGGCCCGGTTGATAGCCTCATGGCAAGGTTCATCCGGCGTATCGGGTTGTGCACCGAAGTCTGTGATGAGGTAGGTACGTTTGGGGAAAGAGGTCCGCTTGATTTGTTTTTCAATTTTGGCGCTTTCCTTGAAGGCTTTGTCAAAGTCTATCGGATTGGCGGTGGCCAGGGTTACCGATAGAAGCAGGGAGATGATTCCGATTACTTTCTTCATGCGTTTTTCTTTTATGTTCTTAAATGGTAAATAGATTACGTTGACAAAAGTAGGAAAACTCTTCCGGTGACAGAGGTTAGTTTTTGATTGAAAGGGTGTAATAATTGACTGAGATGAAGAAAAATCCGTTCCGTAAGACGAAAAAAATCATCCCGTGAGATGAAATAAATCGTCTCGCGGGATGATTTTCTTTATCTCGCAGGGCGAATAATTCCGTCTCACGGGATGAAAACAACCGGTTAAGGGCTTCCTTGAATCCGAGGGTTATCCCTGTACCGGTATCTTGTCTATTCTCCGCTGGTGGCGTCCGCCCTCAAACAAAGTGTTGAAGAATTCGGTCATAATCATATCCGCTTCTTCCGTGCCGATGAAGCGTCCCGGCATGACAAGGACATTGGCATCGTTGTGCTGGCGTGCCAGATGAGCAATTTCGGCAGTCCAGCAAAGAGCCGCACGAATGCCCTGATGCTTGTTGAGCGTCATGTTGATACCGTTTCCGCTGCCGCAGATAGCAATTCCCGGGTAACATTCGCCTGCTTCGACAGCTTGCGCCAGCTGATGGGCAAAGTCGGGATAGTCGCAGCTTTCGGTGGAGTAGGTTCCGTAATCTTTGTAAGGCCAGCCTTTGGCTTCCAGCCAACCGCGGACATACTCTTTCAGTTCAAAGCCGGCGTGGTCGGAACAAAGTCCAATAGTTTTCATATAAATAAAATGATAGAGTGATAATGTGAAAAAGCGATAGAGCAATGAGGTGACGATGTAGTGCAGCATGTGCAGGCTTTTCTACCTTATCGCCTCATTACTCTATCATTATTTTACTGTTGTTTTATTAAATCATTGCCTTTACTTGCTTGTACACGTTTTCTGCCGTGAAGCCCAGCTTTTCGTCCAGCACTTTGTAAGGAGCGGAGAAACCGAAAGATTCCAATCCCCAAACCTTACCGTGGGCGCCTACCAAGCCTTCCAGCGTAACGGGCAGTCCGGCGGTCAGACCGAATTCTTTTGCATTTGCTGGAATCACGCTCTCCTGATAGCCTGGAGCCTGACTGCGGAACAGTCCCTCTGACGGAACAGATACGATGCGCAGCTTGACACCGTCCTTGCGCAGCAGTTCTGCACCGGCCACCAGCGTGGCTACTTCGGAACCGGAAGCTACAAGGATAACGTCCGGATTCTCGTCCGAACCGGCTACGATATAAGCGCCTTTGGCTGCCTGGCTGTAATCATTGCCTGCAGGCAGGTTGGTGATGTTCTGACGGGAGAATATTAAAGCGGTCGGGGTAGACATGTTCTCCATGGCAAGTTTCCATGCCACGGTTGTTTCTTCCGCATCGGCAGGACGGAGTACCAGCATGGAGTTATGCCCCTTGTGGTTTTTCAGCTTTTCCATTAAGCGGATTTGAGCTTCCTGTTCCACCGGTTCGTGCGTAGGACCGTCTTCGCCTACGCGGAATGCGTCGTGTGTCCAGATGAATTTTACGGGAGTTTCCATGAGGGCAGCCATACGTACGGCTGGTTTCATGTAGTCGGAGAATACGAAGAATGTTCCGCAAGCGGGGATAACGCCGCCATGCAGCGCCATACCGATGCAGCAGCATGCCATTGTCAGTTCCGATACGCCTGCCTGGAAGAATGCACCGCTGAAATCGCCTTTCTTGAAGGAGTGGGTCTTTTTCAGGAAGCCGTCGGTCTTGTCGGAGTTGGACAAGTCGGCGGAAGCCACAATCATGTTTTCCACCTGAGTGGCGAGAGCACCGAGTACGGTAGCCGATGCGGCACGTGTAGCGACATTGGCTTTCTGTTCGATTGCAGCCCAGTCCACTTCGGGAGCCTTGCCGGAGAAGAACAGTTCCAGTTTGGCAGCCTTTTCCGGATTGGCTTTTGCCCATGCGGCTTTGGCGGCATATTTTTCTGCCATGATGCCCTTCAATTCAGCAGCGCGTCTGGCGTAAAGCTCGGCTACTTCCGGAAAGACAGTGAACGGATTTTCCGGGTTACCGCCCAGGTTCTTGATTGTATTTACATAAGCGTCGCCGCCCAAAGGAGCACCGTGTGTAGCGCAGTTGGCTTCGTAGCTGCTACCGTCTGCCTTACGTGCACCTTTACCCATTACGGTGTGACCGATAATCAGCGTAGGACGCTCAGCTTCGGTTTTAGCCTCGTTGAGTGCGCCGCGGATGGCATCTGCATCGTTACCGTCGATTGTGATGACTTTCCAGCCCCATGCCTCGTATTTCTTTGCTGTATCTTCGATGGTTACATCTTTCGTTTCGGTGGAAAGCTGGATGTCGTTTGCATCATAGAACATGATGAGGTTGTCCAGTCCCAGCGCACCGGCAATACGGCCTGCACCCTGTGAGATTTCTTCCTGAATACCACCGTCGGAGATATAGGCGTAAATCGTCTGGTTCATTACTTCTTCAAAACGGGCTTTCATGAACTTGGCGGCGATGGCTGCTCCAACGGCAAAGGTATGTCCTTGTCCCAACGGACCGGAAGTGTTTTCGATGCCGCGCATGATGTCGCGTTCGGGGTGTCCCGGAGTGGGGCTGCCCCATTGGCGGAATTCTTTCAGCTCATCCAATGTGAATTTGCCTGCCAACGCCAATGTGGAATAGAGCATCGGCGACATGTGTCCCGGGTCGAGGAAGAAACGGTCGCGACCTTCCCACGCGGGGTTCTCGGGGTCGTACACTAAGAACTCGGAGAAGAGTACATTCACAAAGTCGGCACCGCCCATAGCGCCACCGGGGTGTCCGGAATTGGCTTTTTCGACCATAGAAGCAGCAAGGATACGGATGTTGTCCGCTGCAAGGTTCATAAGTTTCTTGTCGTTCATATTATAAAATATAGTTATGATTTAAATATTTTATTAGTAAGTTGATTTTCTTTCCTATTGATTTTGATAGGGACAAAGATAGCTTTTTATGTGTAAATCTACAACATAGTACCTGTCTCTTTTTTTTGTTCCTATCACCCGCTTCTTGTTTTGACTACAATAAGTCTTTATTGATGGTTTACTGTAACTCAACAGTAACAATTGATTTGGCGGGGAGTTTTATTTTCAGGATTCCTTTATTGATTTTTACCTCTTTGAAAGGCACTAATTTTACTTTGTCGGGATTTTCAAAGGAATTATAATCCGTTACCTGTGCAGAGGTGAGCATTTCTCCTGCCGCTTTTGTAGCCTGTATTCCCGGAAGATTTACAATAACTTCCTGCTCGTTATCTACATCAACATTGGACAAGGAAATATGAATTTTCCCATCTTTGTTTTTGGATGCCGTAGCGCTGATGAGGGGCAATGTACGTTTGTCGCGTACGCTTACTTGCTGACAGCTTATTTCAAAGGGAAGATAGGTAGCGTCCTGATGTACCTTGTACATCTTGAAAACGTAGTAGGTAGGAGTCAGTACCATCTCTTTTCCTTTAGTCAGGATCATAGATTGCAGAACGTTGACAACCTGGGCTATGTTTGCCATTTTCAAACGGTCGGTGTATTTGTGGAAGATGTCGAGAGACAGGGAAGCCACAAAGGCGTCACGCATGGTATTCTGTTGGTAGAGGTGCCCTCTGACTGTACCGGGCTCTTCGTCCCACCATGTTCCCCATTCATCCAGCATCAGTGCTACGTTCTTGTCTTTGTCATATTCGTCCATAATGGCGCAGTGTTTGCGGATTACATCTTCTATTTCACGGCATTTACCCATGGTCCAGTAATAGTCATCCTTGTCGAACTGGGTTGCAGAGCCTTTACTGCCGGTCCATCCGCTAACGGTGTAGTAGTGGAGTGAAACTCCGTTCATGCGGCTGCCCACGCGCTCCATGAGGACTTTTGTCCACTCGTAGTCATAATCGCTGGCACCGCTGGCTATCTTGAACAGGCGGTTGTTGTCATAATTGCGGCAATAGGTTGAGTAACGGCGGTAAAGGTCGGCATAGTATTCGGGACGCATGCTGCCGCCGCAACCCCAGCTTTCGTTACCTACACCGAGGTATTTGACTTTCCATGCCTTGTCACGACCGTTTTTCCGGCGCAGATTCGCCATTGGGGAGTCACCGTCAGAGGTCATGTATTCCACCCATTTGGCAAGTTCCTCAACGGTTCCGCTTCCCACGTTGCCGCTGATGTAAGGTTCGCAACCCAACATTTCGCAAAGGTTGAGGAACTCGTGTGTGCCGAAACTGTTGTCTTCGATAGTGCCGCCCCAGTTGTTATTCACCATTTTAGGACGATTCTCTTTGGGACCGATACCGTCCATCCAGTGATATTCATCGGCAAAACAGCCGCCCGGCCAGCGAAGAACGGGAACCTGGAGGTCTTTCAGGGCATTGAATACGTCGGTACGGTAACCTTTGATATTGGGTATATCGGAGTTCTCGCCTACCCAAAGGCCTCCGTAGATACAAGTACCCAGATGTTCGGCAAACTGTCCGTAAATTTCTTTGGGAATAATTTGCTTGCCTTGATCGGCGTGAAGCGTGATTGTAGCACTTTGTTGTGCAGACAAGGATACAGATGCAGCTAATAGGATACTGCTGAATAATAACTTGTTTCTCATAATGTTTATTGGTAATAGATGTTTGTAATATGATGTAATTTCAATTCTGCAGGCACTTTACCGGACCATACGGCTATTCAAGTAGGCGGATTTCATAGATAGCCGGGGTCCATTCGGTACCGTCCGGACTGAACCGTATCGGATAATTGCCGGCGCCTAACTTCTGTGGCAAAGGATAACAGAGTATTACGAAGCCCTCTTGATCTGTTTCGCTGATTGTGGGGGCGGCAGTCAGTTTTTCATTGTTGAGAAGGATTACAACCTTCATCGGATCGTTCTTTCGTGTAGTGATCATAAGCCGGCTTGCTTCCTTGTTTGTTTTCAGAGTGTAGCCGAACCAGCCTTTGGCGCGTCGAAAATGACGGTCTCTGTTGGTTCCGGTTTCCGCCTGTTCGTACCGGATGCCATGATCGGATTCCGGCTGTTGTTCTCCGGGGAAAATAATGTCTGCTGTCTGGTTGGCAAGTTCCATGGCCTTGCGCTCTTTCTGTTCCATTTCTTGACGGATGCTTTCTACTTCGGCTTCGCTCACCTGATGGAAGTAAATGGCATAACGGGAATCGTGCAGGCGGAAGAACGGTATCAGTCGCAACGAGTCTTTCTGCATGGGGTAGACACTTCCGGTATAGTTGAATGATAACTGTTCATCATCCGTTTTCCGAAGTTCTTGAGGCAGTGATGCGGAAGCTCCTATCAACATCGGTGTCTTTTCCAAAGAGACCAGCTTGCCATGGGCAATGTGTCCGCCACGACTATCATCGGCATAGAGCCCGTTCATGTTTTCCGTACCCGTGGGGCTGGCAAGTACGATGGGACCGTACATGAAAGCATAGAAATGTTCTTGGTCGGGTATTTGCTCCAAAGTGACCTGCATTGGCAGGTTTAGCGTAATTTCGTCTCCGGCTTTCCATTTGCGGCGAATCGTCAGGTATTCGCCTGGTTGGGCATTTATATTCTGCATTTTGCCATTGACGGAAACACTTGCTCCTTTTGCCCATGAGGGGTAACGGAGTTTGAGACTGAGTGCTTTTTTGTTGCTTTTTTCTATCCGGAATCTGATTTGCTCTTCATCGGGAAAACGGCTTTCTTGTATCAGTGTCAATTTCTTCTCTTTCCAGGTCAGGCGCGAGGGTATGAATAAGTTTACATACAAGGTGTCCTCTGCATGGGCATAAATGAACTCTCCGTATTTGGTGTGGTTCTCCAGCCCTGAACCTACGCAGCACCACATGGATGTTTCCGGTTGTGAATAAACACGATAGTGTCCTGAACGCATAGGAGTGAAGTAGACAAAACCGCCCTTTACCGGTTGTTGTGAGGCAAGAATATGGTTGTATAGGGCACGTTCGTAATAATCGGTAAAGCGGATGTCGGGGGAAGTCTGGAAAAGCATCTTCGTCAGGCGGAGCATATTGTAAGTGTTACAGGTTTCCGGACCTTGTATATCATTGAGCATGGATGTGAAATTGTCCGCAGGATGAAAATGCTCACGTACGCTGTTGCCGCCGATACAGACGGAACGGTGATTGACAACTGTATTCCAAAAAAAGCGTGCAGCCTGATCCCAAGCATCGTTTTGAGTGAGATCGGCAATACGTTTGTAACCGATGACTTTCGGTATTTGTGTATTGGCGTGCATACCTGTCAGATGGTCTTCACCGGCGATAAGGGGTTCAAGAAGTGTCTTATGGGAGAATCTGCGTGCCAGTTCCAGATATTTTTTGTTGCCTGTGATGCTGGCTACATCGGCAAATATTTCGTTCAGTCCTCCATGTTCGCTACGTAGCATATCCTGCATTTGCTGTTCAGTGAGTCCTGACGTGATGCTTGCCATCCAATCGGTGAGGGCAATCAGCATTTGACGTGCAAGGTCACTTCCTGCATAAAGGTAAGCATCGCGAAGTCCGGCATAAGTCTTGTGTATGTTGTATAAGGGAACCCATTTGCCGTTAAGGCTGAAACTTTCGGAACGGATATTCCCTTCTTTTATTTCTTTCCAAAGTTGCAGGCTCCCGGGTGTTCCTCCGATAAATCCGTTACCTACCGCCTGTTGTGCCCGGTGTAATTCGTTCAGCATATAATTCAGCCGGTTGTATACGGTCGTGTCGCCGGTGGCGGCATACATCATGGAAAGTGCGGAAATGTAATGTCCGCCGATGTGTCCGTCCAATCCTGTGTTTTCCCAGTTGGTATAACTTGGGGCTTTGGGGGCAAGTCCGGCTTCGCGTAAGAAAGGGGCGAGCAACCGGTCAGGGTTCATGGCCATGATATAATGCAAGTCGGTCTGCTGTGCCTGTAAAAAAGGACTTTCCAATAACTTGATGTCTTGAAGGGGGAAATAGGATACTGCTTGTCTTGTTTGGGCTTTTCCGGTTAAGAAAAAGCAGAAAAGTAGTAGGCAGGTAAGTGATGATTTCATTTGTGTCAGGTGTTTATAGTATGAAGAATAACTTTATGTATGTAAATGTAGCGGGAGTAATTTCGATACCGGCGCATCTGTGCGGCAGCTTTAAGCTCTTCCCGCTACAATCACATGCATTATTGTTCTTAAGCCTTTGCTTTTTATTCAGAATGAACTTTTTTAAGGCAACCGACTTAATCTTATAGGGATTATCTTTTAGATTTAACGGCTGCTTCTTCAACAGGCAGATTCGCCTTGTAATTTTCGATGTATGCGTTGAAGCCTTCTACATCTTCAGCCGTCGGTGATACCTCAATGCCAGCATTTCCTGCAAATACTTTTTCATCCAGAAAATCGGCAAGGTTTTGTTGTTTGTCGTTGTTCACAAGATACGAGCCGAGTAGGGCAATACCCCATGCGCCGCCTTCACCAGCTGTTTCCATAACGGAAATAGGCGAGTTTATGGCTGCAGCAAGAATTCTCTGGCCCACACCTTTGGTTCTGAATAATCCTCCATGCCCTGTGATTCTGTCAACTTTGATTTTTTCTTCCTTGAACAAAATATCATTACCGATTTTGAGAACTCCGACCGAAGCGTGCAGATGAGCCCTCATAAAGTTGGCAAGGTTGAACTTGTCATTAGCCGAACGTACAAATAGTGGACGTCCTTCTGCAAGCCCTGTTACGGGTTCGCCGGAAATATAGTTGTATGAAATAAGGCCACCGCAATCTGTATTGCCGGTGAGTGCATGGTTATAGAGCTTACCATATATCTCATCCATATCCACAGGAATACCCAGTAATTCCTGATATTCTTTGAATAGGTTGACCCATGCGTTGAGGTCGGAAGTGCAGTTGTTGCAATGTACCATTGCTACGAGGCTTCCGTCAGGAGTAGTCACCATATCAATCATTTCGTATGGCTTTGACAGCTCTTTTTCCAAAACAATCATGGAGAATGAGGATGTACCAGCCGATACGTTTCCAGTGCGTTGCTTTACAGCATTGGTTGCAACCATACCTGTACCTGCATCTCCTTCGGGCGGACATACCGGTATTCCTGCTTTCAGGTGGCCTGATACGTCAAGTCTTTTGGCTCCTTCCGGCGTGAGGAAGCCTGCATTCTTACCTGCCGGCAATACTTTGGGAAGAATATCCAGAAGTTTCCAGCCATAGCCTTTTGGGGCAACGAGCTCATCGAATTTGGCTACCATTTCAGCCGAGTAATTCTTGGTGGTAGGATCTATGGGAAGCATACCTGATGCATCGCCTATACCCAACACTTTTTGGCCTGTTATCTGCCAATGTACAAATCCGGCAAGGGTTGTCAGGTAGTCAATGTCTTTAACATGTTCCTCGTTGTCCAGAATAGCTTGGTATAAGTGGGAAATACTCCATCTCAACGGAATGTTGTAGACAAACAGGTCGGATAAAGCTGCTGCTGCCTGAGCGGTATTGGTGTTTCTCCAAGTACGGAACGGAACGAGGATTTCTTCTTTTTTGTTGAATGCCATATAGCCATGCATCATGGCACTAACACCTATTGCAGCCAGAGACTCTATTTCTGTATCGTATAAGTTTTTTACGTTCGTACGGAGGTTTGCATAGCAATCCTGCAGCCCGTACCAGACAGCGTCGACACTATAGGTCCAAAGCCCGTCGACCAGTTGGTTTTCCCAAGTGTGGCTTCCCTGAGCAATGGGTTTATTTTCAGGATCAATCAAAACAGCTTTAATTCGTGTCGAACCGAATTCTATACCAAGAATGGCTTTCCCGGCTTCAATTGTTGATTTTGGATCTGATTTCATGTGATTTAAGTAATTATAAAGGTAAAAAAGTGGTTAGCTATAAATCACGAATTACTAATTACACATACCATAAAAGTAACCCGTAATTAGTAATTCGCAGTTATTCTTAGCAAAGCGCTTTATTCAGCATATAGTATACCTCATTCATGCGCAGTTCCTTTTTGAACTCTTTGATGGTGGTATTTTCATCGATAACAATCATTTCGATACCGGCCATTTCCGCAAAGTCTCCCCAGTCTTCTACTGTAAGGTCGTAGGAGAAGCTGGTGTGGTGTGTACCACCTGCCAAAATCCATGCAGCTGCACCTACTTCGAGGTTAGGCATCGGAATCCATAATGCACTTGCAACTGGAAGTTTCGGAAGCGGTTTGCTCTTGATGCATTCCACTTTGTTTACAATGAGGCGGAAGCGGTTGCCCAAGTCTACGATAGTTGCGGCTACACCTTTGCCTTGTTTGCTGGTGAATACGAGGCGTGCTGTTTCACTGTCGATACCAATGCTCAAACGGTGTATTTCTAGTTTGGGCTTCTGTTCAGCTATCAACGGACAGACTTCCAGCATGTGAGCTTGCAGAATGGCGCTCTTTTCACCGTCGAAGTTCAGTGTGTAATCTTCAAGGAAAGAACATCCGTTGGGCATGCCCTGACTCATGAACCAAGTGGTGCGGTAGAGGGCGGCAGTCTTCCAGTCGCCTTCTGCTCCAAAGCCATAGCCTTCTGCCATCAGTCGCTGAGATGCCAGACCGGGGATTTGGTCGAAGTCGCCCAAGTCGTTGAAATTGGTAGTGAAGCCTTTAGCACCGGTGTCTTTTAGCACGCGACGGATAGCAATTTCTGCTTTTGCAGAGTTCCATACTTTGGTATAAGCTTCCGTTCCTTCTTTTTCGAGTGCGGCATCATGGTCGTAAAGTCTGAAGTATTCGGCTATGAGAACTTTTACATCAGCATCGTCAACAGCGTTATAGTAAGTCATAACATCGTTAATGGGGTAGTAGTCCACATGGTAGCCCAATACTTGTTCGGCGCTGACCTTGTCACCATCTGTTACGGCTACGTTGTTCATTTGGTCGCCGAAACGGATGATGAGCATATCTTGTGCGTCGGCCCATGCGGCAGCTACACGCATCCATGAAGCAATCTGCTTTTGTGCTTTTTCATCTTGCCAGTGTCCTACAACTACTTTGCGATTTTTGCGCATGCGGGTAACGATGTGTCCGAACTCGCGATCGCCATGAGCAGACTGGTTCAGGTTCATGAAGTCCATGTCCATTGTTTCCCAGGGAATCTCTTTGTTGAATTGTGTGTGGAAATGCAGCAACGGCTTTTTCAGCTCTTGCAGACCATGAATCCACATTTTGGCAGGAGAGAAAGTGTGCATCCAAGTGATTACACCGATACATTTTTCATCGTTGTTGGCAGCTTTGAAAGCGGCAGTTACTTCTTTGGAAGAGTTTACTGTGCCTTTATATACAACTTTTACAGGCAGACGGCCGGAGTCATTCAGCCCCTTTACCATTTCGTTGCTGTGTGCGTCTACTGCGACAACTGCATCACCTCCGTACAGAAGCTGTGCTCCTGTTACGAACCATACTTCATATTGATCAAATGCGTTCATACTGTTCTTCATTTTAATTGTTTATATTCTTAATACTTTATATTGGATTTCACTTCTGCCCATAATAAGCGTTCGGACCATGTTTACGGCTGAAGTGCTTTTCTATAAGCAGCGGGTTCATCGTCAGTTGCGGATTAACCGCATAGGCTATTGAAGCCATTTTGGCTACCTGCTCCATTACTACGGCATTGTGCACTGCATCGTGTGCATCTTTTCCCCAAGAGAAAGGACCATGATTCTTAACCAATACTCCGGGCGTATGAACCGGGTTCAATCCTTCGAAACGCTTCACGATGACATTGCCTGTCTCCAGCTCATACGCTCCCTTTACCTCTTCTTCTGTCATATCTGTAGTGCAGGGAATGGCATCATGGAAATAGTCGGCATGGGTAGTTCCTATATTGGGGATGTCACAACCGGCTTGCGCCCATGCAGTGGCATACGTAGAGTGTGTATGAACCACACCGCCGATTTCCGGAAACGCTTTGTAAAGCACTAAGTGGGTCGGAGTGTCGGAAGAGGGCTTCAGGCTGCCTTCTACAACATTGCCGTCAAGGTCGACCACAACCATGTCTTCCGCTTTCATATCATCATAGCTAACTCCACTGGGCTTGATAACAACCAATCCCGTTGTCCGGTCAATGGCCGATACATTTCCCCATGTGAAGATGACGAGTCCATGCTTCACCAAATCAAGGTTGGCACGGAATACCTTTTTTTTCAGTTCTTCTAACATAATGTTTAATGGATTAATGTGCTAATATGGGCACATTAGCATGTTATTAACTTTTAAATTTAGGTGCTTTGCGATACGCCTTTTCATTGAATTTGTAGAGGGCGGCACCGCGTTTGGAACTTGTTTTATCGATTTTATCCGTTTTTTCTATGTAATCCATTTCGGCTATCCTTTTGCGGAAGTTCCGTTTGTCAATGTTTTCACCGTAAATGGCCTCGTATAGGCTCTGCAGTTGTGAAAGCGTAAATAGTTGAGGTAACAGGTTAAAACCGATAGGCTCAGTAGTAGTTTTTTGCTGCATCAATGCACGTGCTTTCTCTACCATTGCAGAATGATCGAAGATAAGCGGGGGCAACTCATTAATATTTACCCAAAAAGCATTGTGTTGCTGTACCAGAGCCTTGTCGTATTCATTGATGTTGACTAGTGCATAGTAGGCAATGGAGATAACCCGTTCACCCGGATCTCGGTTGATAGCTCCGAAAGAACCGACTTGTTCCATATAAACGTTGTCCAGTCCGGTCAGTTCTGCAAGAACCCGTTTGGCTGCATCGTCTACGCTTTCGCTTTCTTGAACAAATCCGCCCATCAGTGACCAGTTGCCCATTGCAGGTTCGAAGTTTCTTTTCAGCAACAACAGATTTAATTCACCCTCGTTAAAACCGAAAATGATGCAGTCGATACCTACATAGAATTTAGGATTGGAACTGTAGTAACTACCCATGTCTTTTGTTTTTATAATTGGAATATCTTAGTTTGATGTACATAAAAACTATTTCTCATGCGTATAAAGATTATTTTTCATGTACATCAAAAAAAAGTTTTTTCACTATATCTGTTTTTACCAGAAATACCAGTAGAAAGCCGCGGTAATAGCCAGAATGATTACCGTATGGATAATATCCCAGTGATTCCAGCTGGCACGTGTGGCAGCTTTTTGCTCAGGCGTAGATGTGCCGAATACCAAACCTTGTATTTTTTCAGCACTTGGGGCTTCGGTCATCAGACTGACTGCTATTACCACTATAATACAGAATAGGAACATCCAGCCGCAGAAGAATAACCAGTTCAGATCATAAAACAGATATTTAAACATTGAGCTGTCTGTAATTGCTGTATTGCTATAGTATACTTTTGCGCCCAAGCGGGTGAGACCGATAATCATACCGGCAATTAATCCCCACATGCCACCTTTGGCAGAAGTGCGTTTCCAACAGATTCCCAACAGAAATGCAGCTGCGATACCGGGAGCCAATACAGATTGAACATCTTGCAAATAAGTATAAAGAACATCACCTACACTACGCATAATAGGAATCCACAGTATACCCAGAATAACAATAACCACTGTTGCAATCTGTCCGATACCTACCAGTTTCTTTTCTGGGGTTTCCGGTTTGAAACGTTTGTAGAAGTCGATTGTAAAAAGCATGGCTGAAGAGTTGAACAGGGAAGCCAGTGAACTCATCAATGCAGCAAGAATGCCGCAAACAACAAGGCCTTTTACTCCAGCAGGAAGAAGCTTGGCTACCAGTGTAGGGAAAGCGGCATCTGCGTTTGCAGTACCATTGGCAAGCAGAGGAAGGAAACCTTCGCCACCGGCTCCGATATATTTCTGATGCAGGGCAAAAGCAATCATACCCGGAATCAAGAACAGGAATACAGGCAATAGTTTCAGGTATGCACCGAAAATAGTACCACGACGGGCTTCTTTTTCGTTTTTACCGGAAAGTACGCGTTGTACAATAAATTGGTCAGTACACCAATACCAGAAGCCAATAATGGCCGAACCAACCAATGCACCCAACCATGGGAAATTGGGATCATTGTTATCGCGGATAAGTTGGGTCATGGTATCTCCATACTCGTTGACTGTAACTGCACTGCATATGCTCATCATTTCATCCCAACCGCCCAATTCTTTAAAACCGAGAACGAGGATGATAAGTGAACCCAAAAGAAGGATAGGAGTTTGCAGTACCGAGGTATAAAGTACGGATTTCATTCCGCCAAATATTGTGTAAAGTGCTGTCAATACAACTAAGCCGATTGCTGCAATCCAAAAGAAATCTATTCCCCACAGTTCTTTGATACCGAATACCTGCTGAAATACAAGTCCACCGGCGTATACAGTTACAGCTACTTTGGTCAGCACGTAGCTAATTAATGAAATGACAGAAAGAATAGTACGCGACTGCGGATTGTAACGGCGTTCCAGAAATTCGGGCATTGTGTATACCATGCTTCGTGAATAGAATGGTACGAATACCCATCCGAGAATCAAGATCATCCAACCTTGTATTTCCCAGTGCGCCATTGCCATACCACTGGATGCTCCGGCACCGGCCAATCCGATTAAGTGTTCCGAACCGATGTTGGATGCAAATATGGATGCACCTATGGCGAGCCATGTGGCATCACGTCCACCTAAAAAATAGTCAGCCGAATCATTCTGCTTTTGTTTGACTACCCAAACAATAATACCTATCAGAGCCAGGAAGAATATTCCAATGACTACCCAATCTAATGTTCCCACGATAATAATGATTTAAAAGTTATTATTTATTTTTCTACTGAGAATTTGAAAATACATTCGCTGTTGTAAGTCTGTCCCGGTTCCAGAATAACAGAAGGCCATTGTGGCTTATTGGGGCTATCTGGATAATGTTGAGTTTCCAGACATACGGAAGCGCGTTGGTTGTAGACGATCCCTTTTTTCCCCTTTGCAGTTCCGTCCAGGAAATTCCCTGTATATACCTGTATACCAGGCTCATTAGTGTATACTTCTAAGCTGATGCCGCTTTCGGGAGAAGTGAGTTTGGCGGCAAGTTTTTTAATATCGCCATTGGTGTTCAATACCCAATTATGGTCGTATCCGTTACCATATTTCAATTGTATGAAATCAAAATTGGTAATATCCTGGCCTACGGCTTTGGGAGTAGTAAAATCCATGGGAGTATCTTTTACCGGTACAATTTCTCCGGTAGTCATATAAGTTTGGTCTACAGGAGTGTAATTATCAGCATTGACATATAGTATGTGGTCTGTGGCTGCTTTAGACGGATTGCCGGATAGATTGAAGTAGGAATGGTTGGTCATGTTGATAACTGTTTTTTTATCAGTAGTTGCGCTATATTTGATATCTATGGCGTTATCGTCTGTCAGCTTGAAAAGAACTTTGGCAGTTAAGTTGCCCGGAAAATTTGCGTCTCCGTCTGGAGAGAAGCGGGTCAGCTCCAAAGTGGTTTCATCAATGGGGTTGGCTTCATATACCTGATATTGCCATCCTTTAGGACCGCCATGCAGGCAATGTCCGAAATTGTTCTTTGGTAATTGGATCGTGTCACTATCCAATACCATTTTGCCCTGGTTGATTCTGTTGGCGTAACGTCCGATAGATGCACCGAAATCGCTTGGGACGTTTATGTAGTCGGCTATACTGTCGAAGCCAAGGACAACATCTTTCATTTCCCCGTTTTTGTCAGGTACCATAATAGATACGATACGTCCGCCGAAGTTAGTGATGCATACTTCCATGCCCGCTTTATTCTTTAATGTGTAAAGATCTGTCTGGGCATCGTTCACTACAGTTTGAAATTTTGTCGGGTTAAGGCCGGAAAGAGTAAGTTCCGTTTGATTTTTCTGAGCGCAGGAAGCTAACATTAATGTAGCTATTCCGGCAATAAGAATGTGATTCTTCATGGTGTTATTTAATTTGAAAATTAGATTATTATCTTATTTCGGGTGTAAAAGTAACACTTTTGTTTGGTGTAATATATACACTTTTGTATGTTATGTAACATAAAAGAAAAAAACAGCTTTGAAATTTGTATATCCCAAAGCTGTTTCAATGTCTGAAAGAATACTTATTTTACTTTTTTACCCCAATATGTCTTATGGTTACTTCCGTAGGCGGCATAGACGATGGTCGGTGTTCTGGGACTGGCTTCCCAGTCAACTTCCCGTTGCAGGTAAAGGTCTGTTCCATTTGCTGTCAGAATTTGCTGTTCTGCATCATAGCTCCATCTGCCGCCTTTCCATGTTCCTTCAGTAATGGTGTGGTCGGCGGCCAGCGTCATGATTGCAGATTCTTTTTGAACCCCATAAGCGTAGGACAAGTCAATATGTTCCCAATTTCCAATGAGTTCTTCTTCGGTAATGGCTACTTGGGGTACGGCTCCGTAGCGTTCGGGCATAACCAAGGGCCAACCGTCTTTAGTCCAACGGATGTTGCGTACATGTCCTAACATAATAGCGTTGTCCACGCTTTTGGGGAGACGTGCTTGCGAAGAGTAATACCAATTACCATTGCCATCGTTGAAGATGGTGCAATGTGAGAAGCCTACCCAGCCATTGCTCTTGCTGAATTTGTACGGGTGTGTCACTACCGGCAACATTTCTGCTCCTTCGGTAACATTGGCGCCATCGATGCCGAGATAAGGACCGGTGATACTTTTAGAACGGCATACGCGTGTATTGTAAGGTATGTCCAATGCATCGTATGCCACGAATAGATAGTAGTAGCCTGTTTCTGTGTTGTAAATGATTTCAGGACCTTCACTGGCTTGCCAACGGTTGTTGATATTACGGGTGGCTATCAACTGCCCGTATTCTGCCGGAGCATTTCCTTCTGCCCAGGGGATACCTAAATCTTGTTTCGGCATTCCGGTTTCGGCATTCAATTCCATAGCAACAATGCCGCTATGCCATGAACCGTATATCAGCCAGTGGGTATTTTCAGGAGTAATGATGTAAGAAGGGTCGATAGCATTCCATTTGTAATAGCAATTGGCATATTGGGTGCTGGGGATGTTGAAGTTCAGTCCCTTGTCCGATGCATTGGTCACTACATATCCTTTGTCCACCCAATCGCTGTTGTTGGCAGGATTGCTATTCTCCATCAGGCCGATAAAAGCACGTTCACTCCAGGCGGTCGCTCCGGTTCCGCCGTCCAGATAGCCGGGTACTACGATGGAGTAGTACATGCGATACAGTCCGTTTCTAACTTTCTGCACACTTGGGGCCCAGTAACCGAAGTCGCTTTCTGCGGCAGTGCTTGCTGTCAATCCCATTGCTTTGCGTATCTCATTCAGCTTCGGCATCACCCAGTCGGGAAGCTTCGGCATAGTCCCGCCTAGATATTCCCAATTCACGAGGTCTTTGGAACGTCTGGCGTGGAAGTGTCCGTGTCCTGTATGTGCATTGCCGTAGGAGGCATCTGTCTGATACATATAGTAGTATCCGTCTTCGGCAAGCACAACGCTGGGATCGTGCACGTTTGCCAAGTTCCATTGAGTACGATTGGACCAGCTTGCAATGCTCGCATAATTATCTTCGTATTCCGGAGCCACATAATTCTTTAATTGTTCATTAAGGTCTGTGATTTCTATGGTCGACGTGAATGTTTCCGAGTAAGTGTACCGGCTGTTACCATAAACGTATGCACGTATATAGTAAGGAGTATTGATTTTCAATCCAGAGAGGGTGGCACTGAAATTTTCATCTGCTTCTATCACCTTGTCTTTGATAGTAGGATTTGAGACATTTACACTATAGCAAAATCCTCTCTTGACTACGCTGCTTAGATTGCCGGTGATTGATGATTTAACGTTCAGTGAGGTACCCGTTGCGGTTGCTTCGGGAGTGGTTAAAACTACATCACTGTTTCTGTTGTATTCGATGTTGTCAAGCCCGTCAGAACAAGCAGTGAAAACGAATACAGTCAGTAGGGATAGTAAGAAAAATGTTGTTTTTTTCATTTGGGTAAGTTTTTAAGATCCATATTGTTCCGTTGATAGACAGGAACAATATGGATGATAAAGAATTTAATAGTTATTCTTATTCATTGAAGACGAGGTGGCAACCGTCAACAGACAGTGCAAAGTTTAAGTCGTTTGCATCTATGGTGTTGATGCCCCAATAGTATTGGGTGGAGATTGTACTTGTAGTACCTATCATTACTGCCTGAATGTCGGCGGTACCATTACCGCAATTAGTCACGTAGACTGTAACTTTGGATCCATTCATTCCGGCAAGCCAAGTGCTCCAGTCACCTTGTGTTCCGTTATGAACGCAGGCATCATATCCATCGCCCCAGCCAAAGTTATCGGCACGGACCACTGCGTAGTGGGTACCATTATTCTTACGGAGAACTACAAGGAAATTGTTCCAATTCCCTGCCAGATTGCTGTAATTAGTAAACGAAATACACTTTGTCTGACCTGAAGGTATATTGAAATTATCTGAGTAGGTCTCGGGGTTAAACCACAGAGTTGAGTTGTCTGTATTTCCTAGCTGTCCGCTTGTATTCTTCACTACAGTAGCTTCGGAGACGGTGACATTTACCGTTGCGGTGATGTTTTCTCCGGCGGTAACGATAACCGGCTGCGAACCAGCCTTTGCAGGAATGGCGGAGAAGCTGAGTTTTGCGTTGTCAATGACTGCCAAACTCCCGTCAGAGTAGGTTCCCATAACTACCATGCCTGTTGGGTCGAAAGGCATCATGCAACTCTTGGCTTCTTCCGAGGTGTAGTAATAGGGCTTTGTACGCGAGGGTGCAGTGGTTATTGAAATTGATTGAAGTACTCCCACAACCTTAAAAGATGCGTTAGCCACAATCGGTTTATCACAGTTTTTGCCCTTGAAGGTTTTGTTGTAGACAGCTACAAGAGTCTTATCTCCCGTTTGATTTATATCAGGAATGGCTGAGAATGAGAGTTCGGAGGCTGTTACGGTTTTAGTCACTCCCTCTTCAAAGGTTACAATGGCTGAGATGTTAGTTATGGCCTCTTCAAGTGAAGTACCCAAAGAAATTTGTGTGGGTACATCCTGCAATATCATTGATATCGGATTCTTGTCTGCGGCAGATGTGAGTCCACCGACAGGAACGATGTTGGTTTGCAGAAAGTCTATGTAAGAGCCTTCGGGGACTAAGAAGCAGCGAATGTTGGTGTTGCTTGCATCTGCGTTCAGGTTGGGTTCTTTATTCGGTTGTGCATAGGTCTTAGTAGCCACTCCGTTGGTCATCTTGACAGTGAAAGCATTTTTGCTGGTACGGTCTACGGTGAGCGTTACTTTGCCACCTAACTTTTGTACGTTCTCGTCTTTGTTATCAACGGGATCAAGAAGCAAGGTGCCCGATATGTACTGGAAGTCAATATAATCGCCCCACTGAGAGTTATAAGTTTCAGGGCTATTTGTAACATCAAAGCGGATAGCTCCGTATTCGGTATATTCTTCACTGTCACGATCCACATCATTGGTGATGATAAGGGCAAAGTTCTTGTAATATGTATTATCGACAGGGTTGATGTTAAGATTGAATACTGCATTCCATTTCTCACCGTCAGGTACCACATAATACTTGGAAAAAGCAGTCCAGAAACCGGAGGTGAAATCCGTATTCCCGATGGTGTATACATCTTCCTGCATACCTTCAAGTATTTCATCTTCCGGTTCTTTCTTGGAGTCTTCTATTTCCTGTATTTTATCAGAAATCCATTCGGGAGCATTTACGTCATAGAGTTCGCCTCCTTCGCAGCTTGCCAGGACCAACATCCACAAGGTTGCTGCACAACAGAAGAATGTTATTTTATAGAAATGTTTCATTTTCTTTATTTTTTAATAGGTAATGGTTTGAAACGTTCCCCGCCTGTTCCGGTTGAACCCGTAGGGCTGAGGGAAGTGTGTTTCTAAGTTTATTTACTTGCTTAACTCTACGACTGGACGTACTTTCCATTTGTTTTCCCGGAAGTAAATGGAATTATCTGTACTGTAATTGGCTGAGTTTCCTGTCAGGTTCGGATTGTTGTTCATCAACTGCTGTACGATAGGCAGAAACTCATGTCCAGGTCTGTAAGTATCGAAAGTGCTCTTCAGTTCGGAGTCGCTTGCTATATCGCTGTACTTCACAGGATCCTTTACTCCATTTATGGAGCGGCGCACTGTGCCATGTTCTTTTAGTTGTTGCAGGCGTCCGTTGTCATAGAAGAATCCCCAGCGGATGAGGTCGAAGCCTCGTCCGAATTCGCATCCGAATTCTTTAGGACGTTCCACGTTGGCTATCTGTTCAAAGAGCTTGTCGGCAGAATTGAAGTCTTCGAGCTTCAGATCTACCAGATTGGCGCGGTTACGCACTTCATTAATCCAGTCGATAGCTTGCTGTGTAGGACCGTTGACTTCGTTCTCGCACTCGGCAGCGCGTAGCAGTACATCGGAGTAGCGCATCAGCCGCAGGTTGATGCCATCGTGCAAGCCCGTAACTACAGTGCTATATAATCCGGTGCGGAGATTCGTGAATTTGGCAATCGGCAGACCTCCGAAAGTGTTGTTGGTCACGATATTATCAGTGGCTTTAAGTATACTTGTATAAGCCACGTTGCCATATTCGAAGTTTTCCCAATCGGTTTCATAAGTCCCAATGGTCCAATAGAGTCTGGGGTCGAGTTTCCCACTGGTGGTACGCTCTTCTTTAAAAAGCTGGTAAAGCCAGGGCGAAGCCGAGATGTCGGCCCATCCGCCGTAGGCACCTGGAGCGAAGTTGCTCTCAACGGCCGAGCCTTGTGTGGCATTGGGGCTTGTGTTTACTGGTGTCCATTCATCGTCGGTGCCTTGCGCTCCATAGTCGAGGAATTGTACTTCGAAGAGGCTCTCTGCGTTGTTCTCGTATGCCGAACCTTCACGGAAGTTATCTCCGTAGTTGTCCATCAGTTTATAAGTGCCATACTTTTTGGCGATGATATCTTTCAATACCGGAAGTGCTTCGCTGTATTTTTGACGCATCATGAGGGCGCGGGCATAATAGCCAGCCGCAGCACCGCAGGTGGCACGTCCACCGCTCCATTCACTGCCTTCATCACGGGAGGGAAGCAATTCCATTGCTTCCAGAAAGTCTTTTTCCACTTGGTCGAGCACTGCATCATAGGTGCTGTTGGCGCCATAAAGTCCGTTTAACGAAGAGTAGGTAGCATAATCCGTAATGAGAGGCGGATTCTGATAATAGCCCACTAAGTTGTAGTAGGATAGAGCGCGAAGGAAAAGCGCCTGTCCTTTGATACGTTTCATTTTTTCGGTAAGTTGGCTGTTATCTTCACCGCAGCGTGAAATGGTGAAATTGCACACATTGATAGTATAGTACCACTCACGCCAGGGCCACCATGTAACGTCTGAAGTGACTTCAGCATTAAGATCATCAAAAGGCAGATACCACACTTGTGAAGAGTTCCAGGCTTCATCGCCACGACATACATCGATGGTGTAGCCTACACGAGCATAAGAACCTTCCATGCGGATGTGGTTGTAGGCGGCAATCACACATTCCTCCAAGTCATCAGGATTAAAGCCGAATGTACTTGAGGTTTGCTGGTTGGGATTCAACAGTTCTAATCTGTCGTTGCAGGAAGTCAACATGCCAAATCCCAAAATGAGAGCAAGTGAATATTTATTTAGTTTCATAAGATCTGTTTTTAATTTAGGTACTAGAAAGGTAAAGATTAGAATGTAAAATGAACACCACACATGAAAGTACGTGCAGTAGGATAAGAACAGAAATTGTATCCCGGAGTGAAAGTTCCTCCTGCATAATCCACATTGTAACCATGATAGCCAGTAAATGTGTGGAGATTCTGTGCCGATATGTAGAAACGTACATCGGATACATATTTGTCGAACCACTTATCCGGGAAGTTGTAGCCCAATTCTACATTGGCTATTTTCCAGTAGGCTGCATTCTGAATCTTGCGTGAACTGAAGAGGTCGTTCCAACCCAAGCTGGCACTGTTGGTAACATAGGTGCGTGGCACGTTGGAAAGGTAAGTGCTGCCGTCTTCGCTAAAGCGGTTGGCATCGAGCATACCCACTTCTTTGTTTCCCCAGCCATAGCAAGAGTTGAGTGAGTTGTAGATGTCGTCGCTAACGTGATAGTTCAGTGCGCCGAACGTTGCGATGCTCAGGTCAAAGCGCTTGTATTCAAAACGGGCATTAAGGCCGAAATTGATTTTTGGCATGCCGCTGCCCAATACCACTTGATCTTCGGAGTCTACTTTACCGTCATTGTTTACGTCTTTATAGAGGCAGTCGCCAATTTGGGCGCCTTCTTGTGTGGCGTGGTTGTCAAGAACTTCTTGCGTGCGGGCGATACCTTCATAAACCCAACCGTAGAACTGACCGATTTCTTCGCCTACTTTAGTGATGTAAGAACCTGAGATATAAGAATCAGTACCGAAACCTAATGAGGTTACGCGGTTGCGTAATGTGCTAAGGTTGGCCGATACTTCATATTTGAAGTCATGGTCGCGGTTACGGTAGGTAGCGGAGAACTCAAAACCGGAGTTGTTCATCGAAGCGGCATTCATCGTTACGGTGGTATTGGACACTCCGGCTTGTTCCGGAACAGGAACAGCATACAGAAGGTCTTCGCTGGTATTCTTGTACCACTCAGCTGTAAACTCCAAACGATTGCGGAACAAAGCAAGATCAATACCCACATTGTAGGTCTTCTTTTTCTCCCATGCAAGGTTATTGTCCACGAAAGTGGAAACGGCAGAACCGGTCACTACGTTACCGTTGAAATTGTAAGTCATATTATTGCGTGACATGACGGCCTGATACATGTACTCACCGATGTTCTCATTACCAAGCTCGCCATAGCTTGCACGAACTTTGAACATGTTCACGACGTCCGGATTGAAAGGGAAGAAGCTTTCTTTGTCGAAGCGCCAGCCCACAGAGACGGAAGGGAAAGTTCCCCAACGGATACTTCTGGTCAGGCGTGAGCTGCCATCCCGGCGTACTGTTGCCGATAATAAATACCTGTCATCGTAGTTGTAATTGATACGACCGATGTAGGACAAGATAGCATGCTTGTATTCGTAACTTTCGGAATACGTGTTGGCGGCATTCTGAAGTTGTAGGAAATAAGGTTCGGTGAAGTTGATTCCCCATCCGGTCAGCAGGTCGGTGTTTTCTTCTTCGTAAGTCTGACCTGCCACTACGTTGATGTGGTGTTTGCCTATCGTACCATCGTAAGTGAGCACATTCTCTATCAAGGCATCCGAATAAATACGGGAACCCTTGGTCAACCGTTCATTACTCTTGGACAGATAGACGCGGTTACTCTGCACCCATGCCGGAATCCAAGTGAAGTCCTTGCAGAAAGCTTTGCTGTAAGAGAGGTTTATTTTATAGTTGAGTTTGTGGTTTTTGCTGTTGAAGCCGAACATATTGAAGATGTCTACGTCTGCCGAGCCTGTTCCCACGAAACGGTCCACACGTGTGTTGCGTTGCAGCAGGTTGTTTACCAGTAATGGATTGGAAGCGGAGATATCACCATGTATGGTATCGTAGTATACGCCATAGCCGTAAGCATCATAATTGAAGTTGTTGGCAATTCCCACCAAATTGTCGAGCACCCATGTTGAAGAATCGTATGCCTTGATGGTGGGCTGCATCAGTAAGGTTCCGCGCAGAATGTTGGTTACGTCGCCATACAGACCTTGAACGTATTCGGAAGCATTGGACAGGCCCATGTTATCTTGGTCGGAGTGGGAGTAAACAAGGCTGGTCTGGAACTTTATGAACTTGGTGTCCATACTGTTGTTGACACGTGCGGTGTAACGTTCGTAGTTAGGACCGGCACCTTCGAGTGTTCCTTTTTGGTTGAAATAGTCTAATGCTATATTATAGGTGTTGTGAGCACCACCTCCGGAAAGGTTTACATTATGGTTTTGACGGATACCTACTTTGAATACTTCGTCGAACCAGTTGGTATTGGTGTCATCTTGGAAATGGTATTTCCCGGTTTCGCTGTTGAGCTTGTATCCCGATGGCAGTGGAGTGTTGGAGTTTACACAAGCCTGACCGATGTATTGGCTGTATTGGTCGGCATCCATTACATCATAGACTCCCTTAGGAATATAATCCATACCGAAATATCCATTGTAGTCCACTTTCAGCGGTTGATCTTTTTGTCCGCGTTTGGTGGTGATGATAATCACACCGTTGGCAGCACGTGAACCGTAGATGGCGGCAGCCGAAGCATCCTTCAATACCTGGATGGTTTCAATATCGTTGGAAGAGAAATCGCGGATGGAAGTTCCCATGGGAACGCCGTCAATGACATAGAGGGGAGAAGTACTGCCGAAAGATCCTACACCGCGAATACGTACGGTAGGATCGGCACCTGGTTGTCCGTCGGAGGTAACTTGTACGCCGGAAACCTTGCCTTCAAGCATGGTGGAGATGTTGGAGTTTGATGTCTGTTTCAAAGCTTCTGCATCTACTACGGCAACAGAACCGGTTAAGTCGGATTTCTTTTGTGTACCATAACCTACAACAACCACTTGTTCCAGCATTTGGTCATCAGCCTGTAATTGTATGGTATCAATAATAGCGCGGTTGCGAACTGCTACTTCGCGTTCCTTGAAACCCACATAGCTTATCAAAAGGATAGCGTTTCCGGGAATTTCCAACTGGAAGTTCCCATCCAGATCGGTAATGGTTCCGCCTTGTCCGCCTTTAACTCTGACGGTAGCTCCTGGCATAGGTTCACCTTGTTCGTCGACAATCTGACCACGAACCTTGATAGTCGGAGATTGTGTCACAGTAGCCATGGCAGATGTAGGATACACCGTCATGCTACTAAAGGCACACAGACCAAGCATTACGGAAAGAAATAAATGTTTCCTCATTTTTAAAAGAATTAAGATTATTAAATTAATAGATTAGATCACTGTTAACTATATTATAATATTATATTAGTCAATATACGATCCTATATTGACCGCCGGGAGAGTCAGGTAACAGACTTCACAAAACTGGGGGAGGTTGAATTTAGCCAATGCCATCTACGATAGACAGCTGTTCTCTTGTCGTTCTTCATATTATTAATATTAAAATTAGATTTCCAATCATTGCTTTTCCTTGAGAGATTTCCTGAAGAAATAAGCAATGATTGTATGGCAAAAGTAGGGCTTATGGTGTAAATGGGGGTGGACAAATGGGTTTTAGAGGTGGATAAACGAATTTTAAGTGTAGAGAATACAGCTTATTATGTAGGTTTATTGTTTATTGCTGTAAGTAAGGCTCTTCTCTTTCATTAAGCAGTGAACTCGGTGTCGTATTGAAGTATTTGGTGAAGCATCTCGTGAAGTATTTAGGGTCATTAAATCCTACTTCATAAGCAATTTCTGCAATGCTCATACTTTTATTCTCCCGGTTTTTCAGTACTAGTTCGCGGGCAATGTTCAGGCGGTAGTTGCGTATGAATTGTCCGGCGGACTGCCCAACAAGACTTTGTAGCTTTTTGTTCAACAGGCTTTTACTCACACCTGCCGCTTCGCAGAAATCGCTCACCTCGAAATAGGAGTTTTTGTAGTTCTCCTTAATGACATCCATGATGCGGTTGAGGAACTTCTTGTCGCCCGATTCCTCTTCCATATTCAAGGCATCCACATCCATGGCTATGGCAAACTTCTTTTGATAACGTTTACGGTTCTCAAGGATATTCTCGATGCGGGTAAGCAGTAATATCTCGTCAAAAGGTTTCAGTAAATATTCGTCAACTCCTATGCGGTAGCTTTCCAGGCGTGATTCCTGCGATGTCTTGGCTGTCAGCATAAGGAAAGGGATATGGGAGATAGCGAAATTCTCTTTTACCCGGCGGGACAGTTCAATGCCGTCCATTACGGGCATCATCAGGTCGCTGATGATAAAGTCTACCGAATGTGAGTTTAATATATTCAAGGCCTCTGCTCCATGGGCAGCTTCGAACACATTGTATTTATCCCGTAGGATGGAACGGATATATCCACGCATATCCGCGTTGTCCTCAACCACCAGGATTGATAAACCTTTTCCGAAAGTATTGGATGGGGGTAGCGCATCGGAAGTCATAAGTTGCGGGGCACTTTCGACCAGTGTTTCCACCGTATTGCTTTCCGGTGTTGTTGGCAGGAGGATGCGTAGCGAGCAGCCTGTCGTATGGTTGTTTTGCGCATAGATTTCACCCCCATGCATCTGTACGATGCGTTTACACAAGTAAAGTCCGATGCCGCTTCCGGCCTGTCCGTACATAGGATATTTGGTTTGTCCTTGCGACTGGTAGAAACGGTTGAATATTTTGATTGTGTCATCATCAGGAATACCGCTACCTGTGTCGCTGACACAGATGTAAAGCATGGATTTGTGGTTATCGGCAGGAGGTAGCAGGGCTATGAACAAAGACACACTTCCGCCGTTTGGCGTAAATTTAATGGCATTGCTCAGCAGGTTCGTCAGCACTTTGTGCATCGCTTCTTCATCGTAAGAGATTTCCGGTGAAGGCATCCGGAAATAACGTTTCACTGTGATGTCTCTTTCTTTGGCAAAGACTTCAAAAGGTATGATCAGTTCATTGGCAAATTTCAGAAAATTATTCCGGGATTTTACGATTTCCAGTTTGCCCGACTCCACCTTACGGAAATCCATAAGCTGGTTGACAAGCGATAACAGGTATTTAGAATTGCGTTCCACGAAATGTAGCTGTTCGATGACTTGAGGGTTGTAGCTTAACTTTAATGCACGCTCTATCGGTCCTATGATCAGTGTGATTGGGGTGCGGAATTCGTGTGTGATATTGGTGAAGAATGCTATCTTATCCAAGGTCAGCTCTTGTATCTTACGTGTCATTTTAGTAAGCTGCGCTTTCTGCCGGGTAATTTTTTCGTTTTGTTGCTTCAACATCCGGTTCTGACGGGACAACTCTTCGGTCTGTTCTTCCAGTAGTTGTTTTTGCTTTTTCAGTTCATGGGTGCGTTGTTCCACCTTTTGGTGTAATCTTGCTTTTTGCTCTTTCAGGCTTCGTATGCGCCATTGGTAGAATTGCCATGTAGCGAATGTGGCAAGGATTATTACAAGCAGTATAAACCAGGTTGTCTTGTAAAAATAGGGCTGGATTGTTATTTGCAGTTCCGTTATATTATCCTCTTCGGTTGGGGTGTAGGGCGTGTACTTCACTTGCAGCGTATAGTTTCCCGGAGACAGATTGGTGTAAGTAGCAAAACGCCGGCTGGCAGGCACGTGTATCCAACGGTTGTCAAAACCCAGTAGGCGATAACTGTAAGTGGCGGTATTGTCGGACTCGTAGTTGAGTGCGGAAAATTCCAGTGAAAAAGATTTTTCACGTTCGTGGATGCGGATAGCCTTACTGACGGCAATATCAAGCGGCAAGTATTCGTTGCCGGGGAATATTTCCTCGTTTCCTACTTTCAAATGGGTGAACCGTACTTTGGAAGACTGGGTTGTAAGGGCAGGCAGGTTGCAATCTATGGCAACCAGCCCGGATACGGTGCCGAGATAAAGCTTGCTGTATTGTGAACGGTGAGCAGCATTCCAGTAAAACTGGGTATCGGCAAGACCGTCTTGTCGGTTGTAGTTGATAAAGTGGTTTTCTGTGGGTTGAAAGCGCGACAGCCCATTGTTGGTTGCTATCCAGATACATCCTTTATCATCTTCCAGGATACTGCGGATACTGTTGTCTGGCAGGCCATGAAGGGAGTTGTAACAGACAAACTGTTCTTTTCCATCTTCGTTCTGCATACGTTTATAAATGCCATAACCGTTGCTGCCCAACCACAGTGTGCCGTCCTGAGTTTCGTAAAAGCAACATATCTTTTCTATCAGTCCGGAAGACGGATCATCCAGTTTGTACTTCAGATGACGGTAACGGAATGTTCCCCCAGGCAATGAGACGGAGCGGGAGTGCAGGTCGATGATATAAACGCCGTCCAGACATCCCATCCATAATTGCCCGTCTTTGTCTATGATAGAGCCGATGCAACCTCGTATGTCTTCGGCGGCACGCTTGGCAAATGGTGAACAAAGCTGTTTATGCGCTAGGTCATAGAAGAATAATCCCTGGTTTGCTCCGATCCACATACCGTTGTTTATGGAGTCGTAGGCCAGAGCTCCGATAAAGTCTATGGGGTAGTTGTCTTTATTCCGGGCTGTGATTGCTTCTATTCTATGCTGTGGGTTTTGTGGGTTGATAAGGTTGATGCCGCCGCCCCATGTACCAATCCACAATCTTCCTTGCCCGTCGGCGGTGATGGCGCTAACAGAGTTGTGGGTAAGAGTGCCGCTTTCGTATGTATAATGGATGAAGCTGTCGCTTCCTACCGCCTTTTTATTCAGCCCCCCTTCTACGGTGCCTACCCATAAGTTTCCGCTATTATCTTCGTAAACGGCGTTCACCGGATTGTGAGAGATTGTTTGGAGATTCTTGTTATCATGCTGATAATTTTGTATGGACAGACGCTTGGCGGTCATTTTATTGATACCACCACTTTCGGTTCCTACCCAGATATGCTGCCCTTCTACGATGATGCAGTTGATAAAATTGCTGTTCAGTAGCTTGCTGCCTGTGTTGGATGCCTGGTCACTTATGCGTTCAAAATTGTCCTTTATGGGATTGTATATGTTGATGCCTTTCAGGCTGGCAACCAGTAATTGTTTGTCGTTGGTTATGGCGAGACAGGTCAGGAAATTTTGTGAGAGGGAATGAGGATTGTCAGGGGTATGCATATATTGTTTCACTATACCTTCGTTTTTATTATATCGGTACAAACCTTTGTCGGTGGCGATCCATACTTCATTTTCTTTGGCTATGAAGTCTGTAAAATATAGATCCGGTGCAAAACTCAGGCAATCGTCGATTAAGGTTGCCTCTAGTTTGCTTTGTGCAGTGATACCTATTTTGTATAGTGCGCCATTGATACCTATCCATACTTTTCCCTCATTTTCCACGTCCTTAAAGATGATATCGTATCGGTAAGGATTAGGAATCTCTAGTGAATGAATACTTTCTATATCTCCATTAGTGCGGAAAGCAATACGGTGCAGGCTATTGCTGCAATACAGCCAAATACATCCATTGGCATCTTGTGTAACCATGAATGCCGGTTGCTTAATGAGTGTCTCCAGTTTCTTTCGGGGATCATGAGGCAATACGGACTGCATGGTTGTTAGGTCGATAATATCAGTGCCCCCTTCTGATACAACCCAAAGCCGCTGAAAGTTGTCTTCGTAGACTTTGCGTATGAAGTTGCTCTTGAGCCGGCAATGTGGGGTAGCCGGAGTGAAGTTGACGAATTCATAGCCGTCGTATCGGGATAGTCCACCTCCCGACATGGAAATCCAAAGGAAGCCTTGCCGGTCTTTGTAGATATCATCAACAAAATTATTGGGAAGCCCCTCATTCATGGTTATGTAGATTGTGTTATACCGGTTGGTAAAAGACTCCTGAGCCCACAAAATAGCGGAGCTTGCCAAAGCGATATATAATATAATAATACGAAAAAACTTATGCATTGTTTCATCATTTGGTATTAGCACAAGCAAAGTTAATGTATTACTTGTGATGATATAAAAAGTCTGCGGTCTTTTTTGTGAAGTTGGAAGATTGTCCACCTTAAAAGGTCATATATCCACCTCTACTGTTTTGGGTATGGCGTACATTTGCATTGTATTTTTAATTTGCTGATATTATGAGAAAAATGTTATGTGTGGTCGTCACGTCTATGGGAATTCTGTTTGCTAATTGTAATTCTCCGGTTTTTACTCCCATAGCTTCGCCTAATCCCTGGCAGGATGACTACTCTTTTTTGTCCTCTATGGACAACTACCGCTTGTGGGGAACTTACAATGTGCATGATCCGTCTTGTCGTAAATTGGGTGATTATTATTATATGTACTCTACCGATGCCATTTTAGGTGAGAACCGTCAAGAAGCCGAAGAAAAAAATGTTCCGTTGGGATACATACAAGTGCGCCGTTCCAAGGACCTTGTCAAATGGGAGTTTGTTGGCTGGGCTTTTCCGGAAATACCGCAGGAAGCTGTAGAGTGGGTACGTTCGCATGCCGGAGGTGAGGGAGCAACGAACATCTGGGCTCCTTATATAATCCCTTTTGGTGATAAATACAGACTCTACTATTGCGTATCGGCTTTTGGCCGCAAGACATCGTATATAGGTATGGCAGAGGCTGCATCACCCGAAGGCCCTTGGACACAACGAGGTTGTGTTGTCAAGACCAATGAGGCTTCGGTAATGAATGCAATTGATCCGAGCGTCATGGCCGATCCTGTCACCGGAAAGTGGTGGATGCATTATGGATCATTCTTTGGAGGATTGTACTGCGTAGAGTTGGATCCGGAAACCGGACTTCCCGCCGAGGAGGGAGATCAGGGGCATCTCACCGCACGCCGCGCCAATTATCAGAAAGATAATCTGGAAGCTCCCGAGATTATTTACAATCCTGATCTGAAACAGTATTATTTGTTTGTTTCATACGATCCGCTGATGACCACCTATAACGTACGGGTAGGGCGTTCGGACAAAGCGGAAGGCCCGTTTGTTGATTTCTCCGGCGTGGAACTGAAAGACACTACTAATAATTTTCCTATTCTGACAGCTCCATACCGTTTTCATAATCATCCGGGTTGGGCAGGGACTGCACACTGCAGTGTATTCACCTCGGATGAAGGGCAATACTTTATGGCACATCAGGGACGCCTGTCACCCCATAACCAAATGATGGATCTTCATCTGAGACAGGTCTTTTTTACGCCCGACGGATGGCCGGTGGTGTCGCCCGAACGTTATACAGGCTGTGTTTCCCGTAAATTCTCGGCAGAAGATATGGCAGGAGAGTGGGAAGTTATACGCATACAGGAACCTGCGTATGAACGCCGTTTGCAGGCAGGCCAGATCCTATGGGGGGAGGGACAGCTCAAAGAAGAGGAGTGGAACGTGTCTCATTTGCTGTCCTTGGAGAAGAACGGAAATTTAGGTGAGAATAAAGGTACCTGGGAACTTTTGGAAGCAAAGCAATTATTGTCCCTGACCCTGGAAGGTGAAATTATAAATAATCTGATTATATTTGCCGGACACGATTGGGAAAACGAAAAGGAAACTGTTCTTTTCACAGGACTGGACAGTTGTGGCAGGTCTATATGGGGAAAGCGAATTAAGTAATCATATATACATTTTATACCATGAAAAAATACAAAGGTTTATTGGCGGTGCTGGCTCTTGCGGCAGGTTCGGCACTGCAAGCACAAACAAATGAATTGGTGATACAAGCCGGGAAACCGGGAGCGGAAATTCAGCCTACTATGTATGGTCTGTTTTTCGAAGATATCAATTATGCTGCCGACGGCGGTCTGTATGCCGAACTTGTGAAGAACCGTTCATTTGAATTTCCGCAACATTTTATGGGGTGGAAGACATTCGGTAAGGTATCTTTGAAAGATGACGGTCCTTTTGAAAGAAACCCGCATTATGTGCGTTTGGCGTATGCCGGACATCCGCATAAACAGACCGGATTAGACAATGAAGGCTTTTTCGGTATCGGAATAAAAAAAGGCGCAGAGTATCGTTTCTCTGTATGGGCACGTGTGGCAGAAGGGGAAACACCCGCTAAAATCCGTGTGGAGCTGGCCGATACGAAATCTATGAACGAACAGCAGGCTTTTGTAGCTGCCGATGTAACGGTCGATTCAAAGGAATGGAAAAAATATCAGGTGATACTAAAGCCGGAAGTGACCAATCCGAAAGCTATTCTTCGTATTTTCCTTGCTTCCCGGCAAACGGTGGATTTGGAACATATTTCCCTTTTCCCGGTAGATACCTGGCAAGGACATGAAAACGGGCTTCGTAAAGATTTGGTGCAGGCACTGGCAGATATAAAGCCGGGTGTATTCCGTTTTCCCGGCGGATGTATTGTAGAAGGTACTGATATCGCATCACGCTACGACTGGAAAAAGTCGGTAGGTATGGTAGAGAACCGTCCGCTGAATGAAAATCGTTGGCAATATACTTTCCCGCATCGGTTCTTTCCCGATTATTACCAAAGTTATGGTTTGGGATTTTATGAGTTCTTCCAGCTTTCCGAAGAAATCGGTGCGGAACCGTTGCCGGTATTGAGTTGCGGTTTGGCTTGTCAGTTTCAAAACCCAAATATGGATGCGCATGTGCCTCTTTGTGACCTGGAGAGTTATATTCAGGATGCGCTCGATCTGATAGAATTTGCAAATGGTGCAGTTGATACTCCCTGGGGAAAGATACGTGCCGATATGGGACATCCTGCACCATTCAATTTGAAACTTATAGGTATAGGTAACGAGCAGTGGGGAAAGGAATATCCAGAACATCTGGAACCCTTTGTCAAAGCCATTCGCAAGAAATACCCCGACATAAAGATTGTGGGTAGTTCCGGTCCTGATTCGGAAGGTGAGCAGTTTGATTATCTCTGGCCGGAAATGAAAAGTCTGAAAGCCGATTTGGTGGACGAACATTTCTATCGTCCCGAAGCATGGTTCCTAAGCCAGGGAGCGCGTTATGACAATTACGACCGTAAAGGCCCGAAAGTTTTTGCCGGAGAATATGCCTGTCATGGCAAAGGAAAGAAGTGGAACCATTTCCATGCTTCACTACTCGAGGCAGCCTTTATGACCGGACTGGAGCGGAATGCGGATATTGTGCATATGGCTACCTATGCACCGTTATTTGCTCATGTAGAAGGTTGGCAGTGGCGTCCGGACATGATATGGTTTGATAACTTGAATTCAGTGTGTACAGTGAGCTATTATGTGCAGCAGCTTTTCGCAACGCATAAGGGAACGAACGTTCTTTCTCTGACTATGAATAAAAAGCCTGTAACGGGTGCCGAGGGGCAGAACGGGTTATTTGCGAGTGCCGTATGTGACAAAAATAAGAATGAGATCATTGTGAAAGTGGTCAATACCTCAGGCAAAAAGCAGTCTTTGTCTTTGATTTTTAACGGATTGAAAAAGAAAGAAGTTCTGTCGGGAGCACGTTGTATCAAACTCTCTTCCACTGGCATGGATAAGGATAATACTATTGAAAATCCATTGGCAATTATTCCGCAAGAAACATCTTTGGATGTGAATGGGCATACCTTGAACGTAGATTTGGAGCCTGTTACTTTCGCAGTATATATTTTGAAGTATTGATGTCTTGAACTCAAAGGGAATATCATGATGAAAAATATATTTATTTTGGGGGTTAGTTCTTTGATGCTGGCAGTTCCGCAAGGGCTGCTGGCACAAAGTGACACTACTTTTGTTGCTGTGGGAAATCCGATAGTAAAGCATAAGTTTATTGCAGATCCGGCAGCGATGGTACATGATGGAAAAATGTATATTTATGGTGGTCATGATGAGTGTCCTCCACCGAAAGAGCATTATGACTTAAAAGAATGGTGTGTCTTTTCCTCTTCCGATTTGAAAATGTGGACAGAACATGCCGTCCCTCTAAAGGCTAAGGACTTTTCTTGGGCAAAAGGCGAGGCTTGGGCAAGTCAGGTAATAGAACATGAAGGCAAATTCTATTGGTACGTAACGGTGGAGCATGAGACGATTCCCGGTAAGTCCATCGGTGTAGCCGTATCCGATTCACCGACAGGTCCATTTGTAGATGCCCGTGGTTCCGCCCTCATTACCAACGATATGACAGCAGACCGCAGCAAAAGTTATTGGGATGATATAGATCCCACTGTTTTTATTGACGATGATGGGCAGGCATATCTTTATTGGGGCAACAGTCAATGCTATTTCGCCAAACTGAAGAAGAATATGATAGAATTGGACGGGCCGATTATTCCGGTTGATTTGCCTTGCTTCACAGAAGCTCCCTGGATTCATAAAAGAGGCGATTGGTATTACCTTTCTTATGCTTCCGAATTTCCGGAGAAGATATGTTATGCCATGAGTCGCAGTATAACGGGTCCTTGGGAATACAAAGGGATTTTAAATGAATTGGCTGGAAATAGCAATACGAATCATCAGGCTATTATAGAGTTTAAGGGTAATTGGTATTTTATCTATCATAATGGTGGCATTAATCCTACAGGAGGAAGTTTTCGCCGTTCGGTCTGTATAGAGCGTTTGTATTACAATGAAGATGGAACGATGAAGCGTATACAAATGACGACAGAAGGTATTTATTAGGAAAAAAGTGATAGGCCGATTAAAAGTAACAAACAATAGGGTGATATTGTGAAGAACCACTTTATCACCCTATTGTTTTTATCATGTGTTTACTTATTCTAGTCTTCGTGCACCATCGCTGATTACGACATCGTAAATTTTTGGACTTCTGTTGAATTTCTTCTTAAATTCCTCTTTGGCTTTTTCTATGAATGTGTTATATAATTCCTCTTTTACGAGGTTGATTGTACAACCGCCGAATCCGCCACCCATTACGCGAGAGCCAGTTACACCGCAGTCAAAAGCAAGGTCGTTCAGGAAGTCGAGTTCTTCGCAGCTTACTTCATACAGTTTGCTCATGCCCTGGTGTGTTTCGTACATCTTTTGGCCTACCGTTTCGTAATCGCCTTTCTCCAAAGCATCGCAAACATCGAGTACGCGTTGGATTTCTTCAATCACATATTCTGCACGCATAAAGTCTTCTGCACTGATTTCGGCTTTGGCTTCTTCAAGCATTTCCATGTTGCAGTCGCGCAGGAATTCTACATGCGGATGTTTCTTCTGGATAGCGGCAACAGCAGCCTCGCAACTTTGGCGACGTTTATTGTATGCCGACGAAGCAAGTTCGTGTTTTACCACAGAATCTACCAGTACCAGACGGTAGCCTTTCGGCTCGAACGGGAAGTACTGGTATTCCAATGAACGGCAATCCAAACGGATGAGACTACCTTTCTTGCCAAATACGGAAGCAAATTGGTCCATGATACCGCAGTTGACGCCACAATAGTTGTGTTCCGTAGCCTGGCCAACTTTGGCCAATTCGAATTTGTCGATTTTATTGTCACCAAACAAATCGTTCAACGCATAAGCATAAGTGCTTTCCAAGGCTGCGGAAGAGGACATTCCTGCACCCAGAGGCACATCGCCTGCAAAAGCCGTATTGAATCCTTTTACTTCTACACCGCGTTTAATCATTTCGCGGCATACGCCGAAAATATATCTTGCCCAGCTGGCGCGGGGAGCGTCTTCTTCATTAAGACCGAATTCTACATAATCTTTCAAATCAATGGAATAAGCTTTGACTGTGTTTGTTCCATTCGGTTTTACTTCTGCAATCATGCCTTTATCGATTGCTCCGGGGAATACAAAACCACCGTTGTAGTCAGTATGTTCGCCGATAAGGTTGATTCGTCCCGGGGAAGCATAAACAGCTCCTGTTGTTCCGTCAAAATGCTTGATGAAACGGCTTCTTACGTATTCTATATCCATGATATTATTTTTTTAAGGTGAATAAATCTATTACCTATATTGTTAGTTCTGTCTGTCAATCGACTTTAATGTCTTTGTTTACGTTTTTGCAACCAATCAGTCCATAGAACAACAGATATGCAAGAGCTGCAATGATCACCCAGTAGCTTGCCATGAAACCTGCCATGTCTGCAACAACTCCTTGAATAACGGGAAGAATACCACCGCCACATACTAAAACCATGAACAAACCGGAAGCGGCTGCCAAATATTTACCCAAACCTTCTACTGCCAGATTGAAGATACCACCCCACATAATAGAGGTACACAGACCAACTAATACGAGATACATAGCATTGATGGGTACTTCTGCAAGTCCGAAAGATAAGCCGCCAGTGGCACTCTGCTGAAGCACAGGCAGATTTACGAAAGAATTGGTAGAGGAGAAAATAGCGAGGAATACCAGCAACAGACCCAAAGCTGAAGTGAATGTAAGCATTGTCTTGCTGGATACTTTAGCACCTAATGATGCACCTGCCAGACGACCTATCAGCATGAGGAACCAATAAGTACCTACTACAAATCCGGAAATGGTGGATGCAATACCGGCACCGCCTTTTTCCACAGGGTCAGTCAGGAATAGGTTTAGTGTACCCGGTACGCCAACCTCAATACCTACATATACAAAGATTGCAATAGCTCCCAAGATGAAATGGCGGAATTTTAAAGCGCCGGACATCAGTTTGCCGATCGGTTCCGTTGCTGTAGCAGCATTAGGTTCCGGTATAGGAACGAACAACAGTACGAGGAATGCAAGTGCAAATACGGCCATCGCTGTGTACATTACAGGGAATATCTGAGAGATGGTAGCCTTTTCAATAGAGCCTGCAATGAGGATACCTACGAACATCGGAGTAATAGTTGCCATTACGGAGTTGAAAGAACCGCCGATCTGGATTAACTGGTTACCTTTGTTCCCTTCACCGCCCAACTTGTTCAGCATCGGGTTTACGACCGTATTCAGCAAGCACATAGAGAATCCTGCGATAAATGCACCGAACAGATATACGGCAAATGCTATTTCAGGGTTGGAATGTCCGGATAAGAACTGGATACCTACTCCTATAAAGCCGATAGCTACTGCGATAAGCGCTGTTTTTTTATATCCTACTTTCTGCAATAGAATACCACTTGGTATTCCCATTACTGCATAAGCAATGAAGTTGCCGAAATTGCCCAACATTCCTAAGGCATTGGATACGGAAAACTGATTTTTGAGTACAATTCCCATAGGAGCAGCCAGGTTGGTAACAAATGAGATCATACCAAAAAGGAAAATCATCGTTATGATTGCGATGAGTTTACCATTCTGTTTTTGTTGTGTCATGGTTAATAATTGTTTATTAAGTTTATAATCAGGTTAGTTATTTCTTTTATTCTTGTACACCGAACTTATAGATGGTTATCTGCTGATATTCATCTCCGGGGAGCAATACTGCCGATGGGAAATGTGCCTTATTGGGAGTATCGGGGAAGCATTGTGCTTCAAAACATACAGCGCTTCTTGCGGGGAATGTTGCCCCGTGAGCACCGGTGAATCCTCCCAGCCAGTTTCCCGTATAAAGTTGCAGGCCGTTTTCTGTAGTATATACTTCCATTGTGCGCCCGCTTACGGGTTCTGTACAAGTGGCGGCAAGGCTCAGTTCACCGCTTTCCGCTTTATTCAATACATAGCAATGGTCATATCCGGCTCCGTTTACCAGTTGCTGGAATTTATCGTCAATACGCTCGCCGATGGCATGGGGAGTACGGAAATCCATAGGTGTATTTTCTACTTTTAGGATTTCTCCCGTAGGAATAGATACCTCATCAATAGGTACATAGAAATCGGCGTTGATGGTAAGGATATTATTCAGAACAGTAGGTGAGGGGTTGGAAATACCAGCGAGATTAAAGAAACCGTGATTGGTTAAATTTACAACTGTAGCTTTATCGGTTGTGGCCCGGTATTCTATAACCAAGGCATTTGCTTCATCTTCCAGACGATATGTCATTTCTACTTCTAAAGTACCGGGGAAGCCCTCTTCACCGTCGGCAGACGTATAATTGAAAATGACGGTCGATTCATTGGGCTGAACCGCATCCCATACGCGGGCATGGAAACCGGTTGGTCCGCCGTGCAGTGAATTGGGACCGTTGTTGACAGTCAATAGGTGTTCCTCGCCATATAAAGTGAATTTCCCATTGGCAATTCGGTTTCCATAACGGCCTATCGTGGTGCTCAAGAAAGGTTCGGGACTGTTTATTACGTGTTCTATGCTGTCATGTCCTAAAATGACATTGGCAAATTTTCCGTTTTTGTCGGGCACCATAATCGAAAGAATTGCACAACCGTAGTTGGTTACCGCCACTTCCATCCCCTGAGCATTTTTGAGGATATATAAATCTGTTTTTCTGCTGTTTATATTCTTTTGAAAGTCTTTTCTGTCCAAACCGGACAAGTTACTTTCTGTCGGAGTAGTGTCTGTCATATTCATGGTATTATTTAAATTTTCTTGCAAATAAAGAGAAATTCTTTTGTTCCCCCAAGTAATTGAGAGGAAATATGGGGAACATTTTATGAAAGTTTAGCGTTTGACAATTAGAATACAAATTGATATTTTTTGTATGTTTGTCGCGTTAATCTAAAAAGTATTGTAACAGTATTGAATTGTACTAATTAAAAACAACAAATGTATCCTCTAAAATTTGAGCCCATCCTGAAACAGACACTTTGGGGTGGCGACAAGATTATCCCATTCAAACACTTGAATGAAACTCTGCCGAATGTAGGTGAGAGTTGGGAAGTTTCAGCAGTAGAAGGTAGTGAATCTGTAGTTGCCAATGGTACGGACAAAGGGTATACTTTACCCGAAATGGTTCGTAAATATAAAGAAGAGTTGGTGGGCGAAGCGAACTATGCACGGTTTGGAAATAAATTCCCGCTACTGATAAAGTTTATTGATGCAAAGCTGGATTTGTCCATTCAGGTGCATCCGGGTGACGAACTTGCAAAGAAACGCCATAACAGTTTCGGTAAAAATGAGATGTGGTATGTTATTGCTGCCGATAAAGGTGCAAAATTGATTTCCGGCTTTGCCGAGGAGATAACTCCGAAGGAATATAAAGACCGGGTGCACAACGGAACATTTGCCGAAGTGCTTCAAACTTGCGCCATAGAGCCGGGAGATGTGTTTTATGTCCCTGCCGGTCGTGTACATGGCATTGGCGCCGGAGCATTCGTTGCGGAAATTCAACAGACTTCCGACATAACTTATCGTATTTTCGACTACAATCGTAAGGATAAGGACGGTAAATCCCGCGAATTGCATACCAGTCAGGCAATGGATGCCATTAACTTTTCCGATGTGCAAGACGATTTCCGTACCGAATACGAACGTGTACAGAATGAACCCGTTGAGATGGTAGCGAGTCCTTATTTCACTACTTCTGTATATGACATGACGGAAGAGATTACTTGTGATTATTCGGAACTGGATTCTTTTGTTATTTTTATCTGTGTGGAAGGTTCTTGCCGTCTGACGGATGACAATCAGAATGAGATTACCTTGCGTGCCGGCGAAACGGTTCTTTTGCCTGCTGCTGTTCAGGAAGTAACAATCGTACCGGAAGGCCAGCGGGTGAAACTGCTTGAGACTTACGTGTAAGAGTTGATATTATTACTGTAGTGAAGTTAACATCATGTAGCCAATGGTGTTAACTTCTTTTTTTTGATATGTTCTTTTAATTTCCAGATATTAAACTTCTGTCTTTTTCTTCTCTTTGGCAAATGCCGTAATAGGATGTTTCCTTTTGGCTACGATTTCACTACAGCATGTGGTGTGTATTCTTTAACCATGTGCAACCATTTAATTTTTTATAGCCGGATAACCGCGAAATAGCATTGATTTCTTTGGAATTTATAATTCTCATTTGCAGTAAGGTGGATATAGGTTTGCCATAATTGTACGTTTGCTTATTGTTGGCATGTCCCGGGCGGGTAGCGGAAACATCTTTTCGAGACTTCTTTCTTCCGTTATGACTTTTTCATCATCTTCTTAGTTTTATGTTTTATGATGATTAATGATGAAAAACAATTAATTCTGAAAATCATTTTTATCGGTGATATACACAAACAAATCAAGCTATGTATTTCCTTTGGTAGAGGTGTATGAAGAGGTAATGTGATAGTAGCATAATATACTATGCCAAAAAAGGGGAAAATGTTTTTTAAACGTTCGTTTATTGTGCGCAAAGATACAACCTATTTTTTTAACGGGCAAAATGTTTAATAAGAATATTTCCACGCAGAAACTATTTTTTTAGACAAATTACTTTAAATCAATTTATTATCCACGCTTCAAAAGACCTCATTATTACTTTATTATTTATATAAATACGTCTATTGAACTTCTCATGAAAAAGAGTGTCTTTTAAACGAACGTCTAAAAGATACTTTCTCTTTTTAGATTATTAGTTCTCAGCTTTTTATAAGCTAAAAACTAACATAACTGTTTTTCTACTTCTTTTTCCGTGATGGTAGGAAGTTCTAAAACAATATGAATGCTAACTAAACTATTGGAAATAACTGCATTACATGACTTGATCGGTAAGTATTACGCTACTCCGGTGTCCCTAAAGAACACCCTTTTCACAAGGCTTCATGTTATTCCAAATCTTGCATTATCACAGATTAATGTCCCGTTTATCAGTAAATAAATCATCCGAGTTACAATGTAACCCCGATATGCAATTACCGGCTGAAAATGAAGGAGGTAATTGTTGGTTTGCGATTCGTGTTTCTTATAGCCGTGAATTAGCGTTAAAAGCAATTCTGGATGCCGAGAATATTGAGAATTTCATCCCGATGCGTTATGAGTATATCATGAAATCGGGGAAGCGCGTCCGTAAACTGCTTCCGGCTATTCACAATCTTGTTTTTGTTTACTCTACCCGTAAACGTATAGATACTTTGAAAGACAGACTTGAATCGTCCATGCCTATACGTTTTATTATGAATCGTGAGCATTGTCGTCCGGTTGTAATTCCCGAATCGCAAATGCGTAGCTTTATTTTGGTGGCAGGCAATTGTGACGAAGCGGTTCTTTATGTAGAGCCGGCCGAATTGCATTTGGTCAAGGGGCAGAAAGTACGTATTACCGGTGGCGTTTTTGAGGGGGTAATCGGTGAGTTTGTCCGAATTCGCCACGACCGTCGTGTGGTGGTTAATATAGAGGGTGTCATGGCTGTAGCTACTACCTTTATTCCGCCTTCTTTGGTAGAACCCATAAAAGAGTAACCTTTTTTTAAAGCATTATAATTCACAAATCATAATTCACAAATTAATGGATTCATTATTTTCCTTAGCCCATCGTCTTCTCACTTACGGGCTTGACGGGAGTCCTATCTATGTAGACGAATTTACACGTTTGAACCGTGAAGTTTACGAGCAGGCATTGGAGCTTTATGGCACTCGCGGCAAGACTGTTGAGTCCGAAGCGGAGCTTTGTCTTGGCCTTTTAGCAGCTTTTGCCGCTACTATTTACGATAATGGTCATAAGCAGCAATACATTCAGCGAGTATTGGACCGTAGTTGGGAAGTCCTTCCTAAACTGTCTGCATCTTTGCTCAAAGTTCAACTTCTTGTCTATTGTTATAGCGAAGTTTATGATGAAGAGCTGTCAAGGCAAGCTCATAGCATTATTGCCACTTGGGATAAGGCAGAATTAACTTTGGAGCAAGTGGATATAATAGAAGAGCTAAAGAGTTTTGAAGAAAACCAATACCCTTATGAAGTGATAGAATAACTTCATTCACCAACCTAAACTATTCAACTATCTAAACTAAGACTTTTTATTTTATGGAACCGATTGAGAAAGATGATCATTTTATTCCTGACGGAATGAATGCTTTCGAGCGCAATGTGAAACGTATAGGTGATTGTTTTCTTGCCCTTGGTGCGCTTATTGTTTTTTCTCCTTTATTTTTGATTTGTTATATTGCCGTGAAAAGTGAAGATGGCGGTCCTGCTATTTTCAAGCAGGAGCGTATCGGTAGGTTCGGCCGTCCTTTTAATATCTATAAGTTTCGCAGCATGAAGCTGGACGCAGAGAAGTATGGCCCTGCTCTCTACGCCGGTGCAAAAGATCCCCGCATGACGAAAGTCGGCAGGTTTCTTCGCGACCATCATCTGGACGAACTTCCCCAGCTTTGGAATGTATTCTGTGGTGATATGGCCTTTATCGGACCCCGTCCCGAACGTAAGTTCTTTATAGACCAGATTATGGAGGTGGATCCCCGTTATCGTTATTTATTCCAGATTCGTCCGGGAGTCACTTCGTATGCTACACTTTACAATGGTTATACCGATACTTTGGAGAAAATGGTCCGTCGTCTGCGTTATGATTTATTCTATTTGGAGCATCGCTCTTGGGGCTTTGATACCAAGATACTTTTTATGACGTTTATGAATATTGCGTTCGGGAAAAAGTTCTGAGTTGATAAATCTATCTTGAAATATAATTTTGATGCTTAAACGTTATCTTTCCCGTTCTCCTATTTACGTATTGGCCTTGTATGCCAGTGTCCTGATTTTTTTGGTTTATACCTGTGCTTATGCTTTCCGCAAACCTTTCACCGTAGGTCTGTATTCGGGTGAAACACTGTGGGGGTTCGACATAAAGATTCTTTATGTGCTTTTTGAGATCATCGGTTATGCACTTTCCAAATTTATAGGTGTCCGTCTGCTTCCGGGAATGAAATCCCATCAGCGCATTTACTACATCATCGGTATGATGAGTTTTTCCGAGCTTGCGCTTTTGGGCTTTGCTGTATTGCCACCGTATCTTAAGGTTTTCTCGATATTCCTGAGCGGTCTTCCTTTGGGCATGGTATGGGGAGTGTTGTTCAGCTATATCGAGGGACGGCGTATCAGTGAGGTGCTGAATGTAGGTCTGAGTGTTGCGCTGATTGTCTCTTCGGGGTTGGTCAAGACTCTTGGCCAGTTTGTTCTTGACGATTTTTCTGTCGGCGAATATTGGATGCCCTTTGTAACGGGAGCTGTCTGTTTTCCGATAATGCTGTTATGCGTTTATCTTCTGAATCAGGTACCTGCTCCTACAGCGTTGGACATAAAGCTCCGTTCCAAACGCCTTCCGATGAACCGTGAGGAACGGCGTCTTTTTCTCCGTCGTTTTTTCGGAGGTATCTGCCTGCTGATTCTTTTTTATGCGGCACTGACGGTCTTTCGTGAACTTCGCGATTCTTTTGCTGCCGATATCTGGAGCGAACTTCGTGTCAGCGGTGCATTTGTCTTTACCCAAACAGAGATTCCCATAGCCTTTTTCGTGCTTCTGCTTATGTCTCTCATCGTTTTTATCCGTAATAACAGACTTGCTCTGAATATAATCTATGTGATTACCGTGCTTGGCGGATTGCTGATGATATTCTCCACATTACTTTATGTATTCGGATATATATCTTCTATTTTCTGGATGATTCTTTCCGGCCTGGGCCTCTATATGGGATATATTCCTTTCACTTATCTTGTGGAGCGTTTGATTGCTTCATTGAAAGTGGTAAGTACCACCGTCTTTTTGATATACCTTGCCGATTCTTTCGGTTATTTGGGCACTACTGTGGTATTTCTGGTGAAGAATTTCAGTAATTGGGATATATCTTGGACTTCCATGGTTGTCCGCACTTCCATTATTGTGGGTGTCATATCCGTGCTGACCATCGTTCTCATTTACCGTTATTTCCGCAAACAACTCAATTCTATAGATTTAATACCTCATACAAATGATTAAGACAGCAATGATAATGGCCGCAGGCATGGGAACCCGCTTCGGCCACTACACAGACCTTGTACCCAAAGGATTTGTCCCTGTCGGCGGCAAGCCTATGATACTTCGCAGCATAGATACCCTGCTCTCTTGCGGCATAGAGCGCATCGTAATCGGCACGGGATATAGATGTGAGGTATACGATGAACTGAAGAAAGAGTATCCTATGATAGAAACCTGTTTCAGCCCTCTTTATGCTGAAACAAACAGTATGTATACGCTGTACAATACCCGTGAGATTTTGGGAGATGATGATTTCCTGCTGCTTGAATCCGACCTGATATTTGAGCCGGCAGCAATTCGCAGCCTGCTCCTTTGTGAGGCGTCCGATGTGATGCTGATTACTCCTGTAACCAAGTTTCAGGACCAGTATTACGTGGAACACGATTCGGAGCATACTCTTACCAACTGTTCTGTCAACAAGGATGAAGTGGATGTAAAAGGAGAGCTTGTAGGCATTCATAAACTGTCTCATACTTTTTATGCAAAGATGTGCAGTGACTATGAGGGCATCCTTGCCGAACAACCCAAGCTGGGATACGAATACGAACTTCTTCGTATGTCGCGTTCCGTATCTCCTGTTTATGTGTTGAATGTTCCGGGGCTGAAGTGGTATGAGATAGATGACGAGAGCGACCTTGTTTATGCGGAGCGTAATGTTCTGCCTTATTGTTGATAGTTTTACAGAATATATTTGCGTTAATAATAATTGTTTATGGAATCATTTGTTTTTCCGGGCAATATAGAGCCTGAAATATCTTTGATAGCATCTCAACCTATACCTTATATGCGTACAGCAGCGTTTTCAGCTATAGTGAAGTCTTCTGAGCAGATGCTTTTGAATCTGATAGGCTGTCCGAACGGTAGAATCATTTTTTATACGGCTTCAGGTACGGGAGCGATGGATGCTGTCGTTGCTAATTATGTTTCCCGCAGCAACAGAATATTTATTATCTCAGGCGGTTCTTTTGGCGACCGCTGGCGAAATATATGTGATTATTACAATCTTCCTTCTACTTTATATAAGATTCCTTTTGCTCAAGATATTGATTACGAAGATTTGGAGAGGGAAGTGGCGTTGAAACGTCCGGAGATTTTTCTTTGCCAACATCATGAAACTTCTACAGGGCAATTGTTTAATCTGGAAAAAATATCTGCTATCTGTAAAAAATATAACGTCTCTCTTGTTGTTGACGTTATTAGTTCCTTTTTGGCCGACCCATTGAATATGTCGGACTTAGGTATTGATATTTGCATTACCAGCAGCCAGAAAGGTTTGAACATAGCTCCGGGGCTTTCGTTTGTGATACTGTCGGATAGACTGTCATCTGTTACTTTCAAAGCCAACGGATATTATTTTGATTTTAAGGAAAACCTGAAGAATCTTCAACGTGGTCAGACTCCTTACAGCCCTGCCACCACACTCTTTTTGCAGTTGCATGAGCGTTTAAAACGGGATGTTGCATGTGGTGTGGATACAATAATCTCTACAGTCCGGAAAAGGGCATTATATTTCAGGAGTTTGTGCAAACAATATGGGTGGAAAGTTCCGGCAGAAACTCCTTCCAACTGCATTACCAGCTTTTTTGTGAATAGGAATGCTGATATTCTTTTTGAAAAGATGATAGAAAAGGGCTTTTATATAATGCCCGGAGGAACTCCCGGCTATTTTAGAGTTTCTCATTTGGGTATTCAGGATGAGGAGTCCCTTTCGGAATTGGCAAGAACAATTCATCAGATAGAGCTACTATAGAAAATTTGTGTCAGATGAAACGTGTTATCACATACGGCACTTACGACTTGTTGCATCAGGGGCACATCAATCTGCTCCGGCGTGCCAAAGCGTTGGGTGATTATTTGATAGTGGGCGTAACTACCGATAATTTCGATTTGGAACGTGGCAAACTGAATGTACGCAACAATGTAATGGAGCGTATCGAGAATGTCCGCAAGACCGGACTTGCCGATGAAATAATTATAGAGGAATATCTTGGACAGAAGATAGACGATATACAAAGATACGATGTCGATATTTTTGCAATCGGTTCGGACTGGGAAGGACATTTCGACTATTTGAAGGAATACTGTGAAGTCGTTTACTTGGAAAGGACAGAAGGAATATCGAGTACGCAACTTCGTAATGAAGATACAGTCCGTTTGGGCATTATCGGTACCGGACGTATTGCCAACCGTTTCTTTCCGGAGGTGCAGTATGTGAATGGTGTCCAGGTTACTGCTGTATACAATCCGGTCAACTTGCCGGAAGCCGATGATTTTGCCGGTAAATATTCCATACCGGTTTCAGCGGCCGATGCGGAAGAGTTCTTGAATAATGTGGATGCCGTTTATGTGGCTTCCTCGCATTTGACACATTATTCCTATGTAAAATGGTTGTTGGAGAACGACAAGCATGTCTTGTGTGAAACGCCGTTGACATTAGTTTCGGAAGAAGCCCGCTCTCTCATTGAACTTGCACGTGAGCGGCATCTCACATTGATGGAGGCAAACAAAACGGCCCATTTCCCGGCCTTTAACCATTTGATAAGCTTGCTGAAATCCGGTCTGATAGGGACGATTGTCGACATAGACGCCTCTTTGTCCACACTCCGGCAGGAAGGACTTCGCGAGATGGATCCCTTGCAGGCGGGAGGCAGTGTCACAGAGAATATATCCTTCGTTTTATTGCCTATATTTAAATTTCTTGGTACCGACTATAAGGATCTCATGTTCTTTTCCTCGTTTAAGGGTGGAGTCGATATTTACACCAAAGGAATTTTACAGTATCCTTCCGCGGTGGCATCTTTTAAGATAGGGTTAGGAGTGAAAACGGAAGGCAACCTGGTGATTTCCGGTACCCGCGGTTACGCTTATGTTCCCGCTCCTTGGTGGAAAACGGATTATTTCGAGCTTCGTTATGAGGATATAAATATGAATAGGAAGTATTTCTATTCATATTCGGGTGAGGGACTTCGCTATGAATTGCAGGAGTTTATATCTTGTATAAACAAGCGTATTCTTACTTCTCACAGGCTGACAACATCCGAAATGATAGCCAGTGCGGGTGTGATTGAATGTTTCCGTAATGGAGAGCATATTACATTGTTTTAAAAAGATTGTAAAACTGTTTGAAGAAATGACAATCTAAAATAATAGCTTAATGATTAGGATATTTGGGCTTATGATATTGATTACTGTGTATATTTAATAAAATATGATGATGAATATATCTGTTATTATTCCTGTTTATAATGTTGAAAAATTTGTAGAGCGTTGTGTGCGTTCCATTATGAATCAAACTTATACAGAAGGAGTGGAATGTATAATTGTAAATGATTGTACTCCGGATGATAGTATGAAAATTGTAGAGAAACTTGTAAAGGATTATACTGGTACTATTTGTTTTAAGCTACTTAATCATAAACAAAATTATGGGCTGGCAGCAGTTCGCAATACAGGAATGAATGCTGCTACGGGTGAATATATTATTCATATTGACAGTGATGACTATTGTGAGCCTGATATGCTTGAAAAAATGTATTCAAAAGCTATAGAGGAAAATGCTGATATTGTAGTAGCTGATTGCTATATAAATTATCCGGAAAAAGAAGTTTATAGCGCGGATTATGTTCCAAAATCTAAAAAAAAATATGTAGAAGCTCTTCTAACAAATGCTATGGTAGCTGTGTGGAATAAGTTAGTTCGTCACAATCTTTATAGTGATAATGATATTAAATTTATACCAGGAATAGATATGGGAGAAGATGAGTTGGTTTCTCATAAGTTATTCTATTATGCAGATAAGGTGGTATATTTACCATTGGCTTTTGTACACTACGTTTGTTATAATCCTAATTCATATAGCTCTTCTGTATCTCGTAAGTCCTTATCTGATATACTATTAGTCGAAAAGAATCTATTGGATTTTTATGCTAAGGTCGGGATGTCTCGAATTTTATATAAAGAGTTATTGCTGCTGAAAATGAGAAATTGGCAGAGACTTCTTTGTTATAGTGGAGGTAGTTTGCAGAAAAAATATAATCAGCATTATTCAGAAATCTCTTTTTGGACTGTGGTAAAGTATTATCCTTCTAATATTACGAAGATATTTCTATTACTTGCTTCTCTGAACATGCTTTCAGTTGCTAATGGGCTATTATCTATTTATCGAAAGATTAATTATCCACATCGTAAATATATCACGTATAACGAATAAGGACGTTTTTATTAATTGTATTTGTCTTAACTAATTTTTATTATAATGCTTAATAACAAATCTGTATTAATAACTGGAGGAACAGGTTCTTTCGGTAAGAAGTTTGTAGAAACTATTCTTCGTGATTATCCACAAGTAAAGAAAATCATAATTTATTCGAGAGATGAACTGAAACAGTTCGAACTCAAGCAAAAGTATCCGGAAGTAAAGTATCCACAGATGCGTTATTTCATAGGTGATGTACGTGACTTGGAACGTTTAACTCGAGCTTGCGAAGGAGTAGACGTAATTATTCATGCTGCTGCCATAAAACAAGTGGATACGGCTGAATATAATCCGGAAGAATGTATTAAAACTAATGTACATGGTGCTCAAAATGTGATAAAAGCGGCTTTGGTTACCGGCGTTCACCATGTAGTGGCACTTTCTACGGATAAAGCTTGTGCACCTATCAATCTGTATGGTGCGACTAAGTTGACTTCAGATAAATTGTTTACTGCGGCTAATAATATCAGTGGTTCAAAAGATGTTCGCTTTTCGGTGGTTCGTTATGGAAATGTTATGGGTTCCCGTGGTTCTGTAATTCCGTTTTTTATAAATAAACGAGACAGTGGAGCTAAAGAGTTACCTATAACTGATATGCGTATGACTCGTTTTAATATATCTCTTCAGGCAGGTGTTAATTTAGTGATGTATGCTATAGGGCATCATTTAGGCGGTGAAATATTTATTCCTAAAATACCTTCGTATCATATTAAGGATGTGGCAACGGCTATTGCGCCAAATCTGCCTCAGGTGGAAGTTGGTATTCGACCGGGTGAAAAACTGCATGAAGAAATGATAACTGTGACAGATGCGCTGGATACGATTGATTTAGGGAAGTACTATGTGATTCTTCCTTCTGTTTCCTATAAGCATACTCGTGAAGAATTTATAGAACATCATCATGCAGTCCCTGTTCCGGAGGGCTTTCATTATAGTTCGGATAATAATACGGAATGGGAAACAGTAGAGTCCATGCGTGAGAATATTAAAAGGTTTGTAGATTCTAATTTTGAAGTAAAATGATAGATAAATCTATCCCTTATGGGCGTCAGCATATTACGGATGAAGATATTCAAGCTGTTATTCAAACATTGAAATCTGATTATTTGACTCAAGGTCCTAAAATAAAAGAGTTTGAAATAAAATTTGCTGAATATGTTGGTGCAAAGTTTGCTGTAGCAGTGAATAATGCTACTTCCGGACTTCACCTTGCAGCTACGGCATTGAACGTACAACCGGGGGATAAAGTGATAGTAACTCCCATGACCTTTGCAGCCAGTGCTAATTGTATTCGTTATTGTGGCGGTGATGTCGTATTTTGTGATATTGATAAGGATACATACCTGATGGATATCAATAAGTTGGAAGCAATGTTGAAAGCTGCTCCCAAAGGAACTTATAAGGGTATTGTTCCTGTTGATTTTGCAGGTTATCCTTTGGATTTGGAAGTTTTTAGAAAACTTGCCGATGAATATGGTCTTTGGATTATAGAAGATGCATGTCATGCTCCCGGCGGATATTTTATTGATAGTAAAGGAGAAAAACAATATTGTGGAAATGGCAATTTTGCGGATTGTGCGGTTTTCTCTTTCCATCCGGTCAAGCATATTGCAACTGGTGAGGGTGGCATGGTAACAACCAATGATAAAAAGTTGTATGATAAGCTCTGCTTGTATCGTACTCATGGTATAACCAAAGATGGTGATAAACTTCATGAACATCACGGAGGATGGTATTATGAAATGCAAGAGTTGGGGTATAATTATCGCCTTACCGATTTTCAAGCTGCTTTAGGCATTTCTCAATTGGGCCGTGCTCAAGAGGGATTAAATCGCCGTCATCAACTCGTTGACAGGTATAATGAAGCTTTTTCAAAAATTAGAGGTGTTACTACTCCTTATGATGCAGATAATGTTTATCATGCCTATCATTTGTATATTATTCAAGTGGCAGATCGTTGTGGCTTGTATAACTATTTGCATGAAAATAACATTTATGCTCAAGTACATTATGCGCCTCTTCATCTTATGCCATACTATCAGCACTTAGGTAATAAGAAAGGAGATTTACCGATAGTTGAGGAGTATTATCAACATTGTCTCAGTCTACCGATGTATCCTACATTGACGGATGAGGAGCAGGAATATGTAATTAATAAAGTAATTGAATTTATTCAAGGATGAAAAATATAGCTATCATTCCTGCCCGTGGTGGGAGTAAGCGAATTCCACGGAAAAATATCAAGCCTTTTATGGGTAAACCTATCATTGCATATTCCATAGAGGCTGCATTACAATCTAAATTATTCGATGAAGTAATGGTTTCTACGGATGATGATGAAATTGCAATTATTGCCCAACAATATGGTGCTAAAGTTCCTTTTATGCGAAGTGCTGATACTGCGAATGATTATGCAACTACATCTGACGTAATAAATGAGGTGTTAAATTATTATCATGAGAGAAACCAAACTTTTGATATTGTTAGTTGTATTTATGCAACAGCACCTTTTATAACAAAAGACATATTAAAGAAAGCGTATCAAGAAATGCAGGAAAATGGTTATGATTCTATTTTTCCAATGGTTGCTTTTTCATATCCCATTCAGAGATCTTTAATTTTAGATTCTTCTAAACGTGTAAAAATGAGAGAACCACAGTTTTTAAATTCTCGTTCACAAGATTTACAAACTACATATCATGATGCAGGTCAGTTTTATATAGCTACATGGCAGTCTTTTTGTAGATATAATGATTTCTGGGGAGAAAATACAGGTGCTATAGTTTTGAACGAACTGGAAGTACAGGACTTAGATACTGAAATCGATTGGCAATTGGCAGAGATGAAATATCAATTGATGAAAAGATGAAAAAAAGAGTTGTTTTAAGAGCAGATGCTAGTAAAAGTATTGGTTATGGTCATTTTACACGTACTTTGGCTCTGGCTAATATACTTCGAGAGCATTTTATATGTTTTTTTGCAACTTATAAACCAAGTACTTATCAATTAAATGAAATAACGAGTGTTTGTAACTATCTTCCATTAGAAGGAAATGATAAAATACAATATGATAAATCTTTTCTTTCTTCTTTAAATTTTGATGATATTGTTGTATTAGATAACTATTTCTTTGATACTGATTTTCAGAAAGCGATTAAGTTGAAAGGATGTAAATTAGTATGCATTGATGATATCCATACTCGACATTTTTATTGTGATATACTTTTTTGTCCGGATCCTTGCAGTGTTGATTCTTATTCTTTAGAAAATTTTACTCGTTTTTATGGTGGTTTAGAATGGGCTTTTTTGAGAAAACCTTTTTTGGAAAATAAGTGTATTCGGCCTACATGTAGCCAAATAAAGAATGTTATATTAGGAATAGGTGGTGCTGATCCTTATAACTTAACAGATCAACTAATCAATCTATTGCTTGGTAAATCTTTGAATGTAATGGTACTGGCTGGTGATACTGTTCATATTTCCGAAAAATACCATAAATATATAGATCGATATATAAAGGTTTCTGCTCAAGAAATAGTTCAATTATTTAATAAAGCTGATTTAGGAATTTTTTCGGCGAGTACTATATGCAATGAAGCTTTGGCAGTAGGATTACCGATTGCGGCAGGCTATTATGTAGATAATCAGATAGAATTTTATAATTATTTAAAAAAAGAAAATTTGATTTATCCATTAGGTAATTTCCTTTCAGGTAGTTTGAGTTTCTGTTTAGATGATATTACAAAATTTTCAATTAAAAAGTTAGATATTAATTATAAATCTCAAGCTGTAAAAGTGCAAGATATATTTTTAAGTCTATAATATTTATCAATATTTATATGAAGAAGCTTTTAATTCTAGGGGCTGGTGAAATGCAACTCCCAATAATAGAGAAAGCTAAATCGTTAGATGTCTATACGATTGTTGCAGATATGAATCCTTCTGCTATTGGTATGCAGTATGCAGATAGGGCATTAGTTGTAAGTACAATGGATTTGGATATGCTGAATCAATATGCTTTGGAACTTGATATTGATGGTATTCTTACAACTTCTGATGCTCCTGTTAATATAGTAGCTTCTATATCTGAAGAACTTGGATTGTCTGCAATGTCTGTGAATGTAGCTTCTATTTGTACGAATAAATATCTTCAGAGAACATTGTTTCAAGAGAATCAGATTCCGACACCTTTTTTTTGTTTATGTGATGAAAAAACAAATTTAGGTTCTTTTTGTGAGTTTCCTTATATTGTAAAACCTGTAGATTCATCAGCAAGCAGAGGAGTTCAGTTAGTGGATAATGAGGAAGCATTGCAACGAGCTTTTGATAATGCTATGTCATATTCTCGCCATCATCAAGTTTTAATAGAGAGCTTTATAACAGGACGTGAATTCAGTGTAGAAACTTTTACCCAGAACAACGAAACAAGTATCGTTGCGATAACAGAAAAAATGGTAATAGGTGAGAAACAAGGATATTTTGTCGAAGATACTCATATAGAACCTGCACGGATAAGTGAACGGGAATATAAACTTATTTCTGATACGGTTTTAAATACTATCAAGCTAATCGGATTGAACAATTGCCCTTCTCATACAGAAATTAAATTGAATGATACTGGTGCTTATATAATAGAAATAGCATGCCGTTTGGGTGGAGATTATATCACGTCTGACTTAGTACCTCTTTCTACAGGTGTAGATATGTTGGAAAATTTAATAAATTGTTCATTAGGTATCCCTATTGATATTGTTCATAAATACAAAAAATGTTCAGCTATACAGTTTCTTAACACACTAAATTATGAACGTTGTGTCAATTTTATAAAGTCATCGCATACTTTGCCTATTGTTAGATATGATATAAAACCGTATTCAGATAAAGTAATAACGAGTTCATTGGAACGTTTGGGATATATCATTCTTCAAACGGATACAATGGATGAAATGGAAGAAATATTGAGAATGATAAAATAAAAAAATATGAAAGATAGATGTATGCTTGTTGCAGAGATGTCTGCAAATCATAATGGCCAGAAAAAGATTGCTATAGAAACAATAAAGGCTGCTAAAAGGGCAGGTGCAGATGCTATAAAGTTACAGACATATACTGCTGATACAATAACTTTGAATTGTCATGCAGAAGATTTTAAGATAAAGCAGGGAACCATATGGGACGGAAAATTTCTATATGATTTATACAAAGAAGCATATACACCTTGGGAATGGCATGAAGAACTATTTCATGTAGCTAAAGAAGAAGGATTGATATGTTTTTCATCGCCTTTTGATAAAACTGCCGTTGATTTTCTTGAGTCGCTGGATAATCCGATTTATAAGATAGCTTCATTTGAGATTACTGACACGCCTTTGATAGAATATATTGCGAGTAAAATGAAGCCGGTTGTTATATCTACCGGTATAGCAACAATGGATGATATAAAATTGGCAGTTGATGCTTGTCGTTCAGTTGGTAATGATGATATAACCTTACTGAAGTGCACATCTTCTTATCCCGCACCTGTTGAGGAAGCTAATTTATGTATGATTAAAGATTTATCAGAGCTTTTTCATGTAAAATCAGGTTTATCAGATCATACAATTGGTAGTATTTCTCCTATTGTAGCTGTTACGATGGGAGCTACAATGATTGAGAAGCATTTTATTGTCAATCGTGAAATAGGGGGACCTGATGCTTCTTTTTCAATGGACGAACAGGAGTTTACTCAAATGGTTAAAGATGTGCGAATAGCAGAGGCGTCAATAGGTATGGTTTCTTATGAGTTGACAGATAAAATGAAGTCTGGTAGAGAGTTTTGTCGTTCTTTATATGTAGCAGAAAATATAAAAAAAGGAGAACTTATTACTGAACGAAATGTACGTTCTGTAAGACCAGGCTTTGGATTACACCCAAAATATTTGAAGGAATTATTAGGTAAACAAGTAAATCAAGATATAAAGAAAGGAAGCCGTTTTTTGAAAAGTTACATTAGTTAAAAAATATGCTGGTAAGAAAAATTAGAAAATTGAATGGATAATTCAGAAAATACTAAACGAGTCGCTAAGAATACTTTTTTCTTGTTTTTAAGAATGATTATAGTGATGTGTGTAGGTCTATATACATCAAGAATTGTGCTTAAAACATTAGGAATTGAGGATTATGGCGTCTATAATGTAATAGGAAGTGTAGTTATTCTTTTTTCATTCTTACAGAGTGCATTGACAAATGCGACATATAGGTTTTTAGCGTATGATTTAGGTTTAAATGATAGGGAAAGTTTGAAAAAAACTTTTTCTATGAGTATTAATACCCATTGGATTCTTGCTGTTATTATTTTTATATTATCTGAGACAATAGGGTTATGGTTCCTTAATACTAAAATAGTATTGCCTGAAGGGCGCTTATTGGCTGCTAATTGGGCATATCAATTTGCAATATTTTCGTTTGTTGTAGGTATTATAAAAACCCCATACCATTCTTCTATTATTGCGCATGAGCAAATGAATTTTTTTGCTTATACGAGTATTATAGAAGTATTATTGAAGTTAGGGACGTTATATTTATTAGTCTATTTGTCTTTTGATAAATTAATTTTATATTCATCCCTTACTTTTTTAGTTGGTCTGTTTATTCTCTTGTGGTATTATTGGCATTGTAAACGAAAGTTTCAAGAATGTAATTATCATTTTTGTTGGGATTCTTCTTTGTTGACTAAAATGATAAAATACTCAGGTTGGAGTTTACTGGTAAGTGCCGCAGATGTTGGAATAACTCAATCAATCGTTATATTTTTTAATATTTTTGTTGGTGTAGTGGCTAATGCTGCATTAGGTATAGCTAACAGTGTAAATGGACAATTAAATGCATTTTTACATAGCTTCACGCAAGCATTTGAACCACAGATAATCAAAACTTATGCAAAAGGTGATAGAGCTTATTTCTTGAATTTGATTTATTCAACATCTAAGATTTCTTACTATTTATTATTTTTGGTATCTATACCCGTTTTATTAAATGTTGATTTTATCTTACGACTATGGTTAGGTGAAGTACCTGCTGATACTTCTTTATTTATCTTTTTTATATTATTATATTCACTCGTTGATGCTTATTCAGCACCTTTGTGGATTTCTGTTTATGCAACAGGTAATTTGAAACATCATCAACTTTTGATGTCTTTCATAAAAATGTTCAATATTCCTTTGGCTTATTTTTTATTAAGAATCGGTTGCGATGCATGGACTGCATTAGCTCTTAAAGCGATATTAAATTTTGTCTGTTCTATAGCGAGACCAATCTATATGGTAAATCTAATTAGATTACCCTTATGGGAGTATTTTGTAAAAGTTGTTGTTAAAATATTTGCAGTTACAGTGGTGACATTACCATTACCTATTTATGTCGCCTTACATATGGATGAGGGGTGGGGAAAGCTATTTGTTACTACAGGAGTATTTGTCCTATTCTTGGGAATAACGGTTTTGCTATTGGGTTTGACAAAGAATGAAAAGGGGCTTTTATATAGTCTAATAAAACGTAAAAAAAATATGTAGTTTATTATAATATATATTATGATATTGGATAACAGAGAAAAAGGGTACGATGAACTTGGACAAGCTAAATTAGTAATGTTAAAGTTGCTTCGTGTTTTTGATGAGATTTGTCGTAAGAATAATCTTAAATATTGGTTGGATGGTGGAACTTTAATTGGAGCAATTAGGCATAATGGATTTATTCCATGGGATGATGATATTGACGTTGCTATGTTGAGTGATGATTATGAAAAATTCATAGAAATTGCACAAAAAGAACTTCCCAATGATGTCTTTTTACAGACAAGAAAGACAGATAGAGAGTACCCGTTATATATCACTAAGTTGAGGGATAAATACAGTACTTATGAAGAGCAAAATGTTGCTCGTTTAAATTGCCATAAAGGTATTTTTATTGATATATTTCCAATGGATTATATTCGATGCCCTTTCATGCAGAGAAATTTGAAATTATTTTTGCACGGTACTAATTATTCAGAATTGCGTTCTCCTATAAAATCATTAATCCAACGGACAATTGGACGAATAAATAGAAAGATTATTTCTTTGCTGAATTTACCTGTACATCAATTTTTTAATAAATTATTTCATGCTGATTATTTAGACGCATCGAAACTGGCTTATAGAATGGAAATTAATGAAACATTTCAGTTTTCTAAAAGTTATGTATTTCCACTGAAAGAACATGTCTTTGAAGGATATACTTTTTTTATCCCCAATAATTATGATGCTTATTTGAGAGAGTATTTCGGAGACTATATGCAATTGCCACCTGAGAATATGAGATGTACTCATCATATTGGAATAGAACCTTTTAAACCTTGTAACCATAAAGATATACTTTATTGGAAAAGTGGAGATATAGTGTAATATGAAAATACTTTTAGATACAATTCGTAGCTTGATTATTCGTTCTGATTTTCTAATATTTTTGATGAATAGTCTTATAAAAATGAAAAATGGGCGTATTTACCATAAAGAAATAGAAAAAAGGAGTAATTTGAGCTTTTTTGATTATTCTTTTTTAGCAAATCCTTTGCCATATTATCCAAATGATAAAGTTACGGATAATAATTATTATGGTATATCTAATGCTTTAAAAGAATATATGCATTATAAAGGTGATTTAGACGCTTATATTGAACATGGGGTATTTTTAGGATGTGTGATACCTAAAAATGAGCGTTTATGGAAGGTTTCCAAAATAGTCACATTTTCAGAGAATCGAAAGAGGTTTTTGTTACAAGGTGGAATAAAGCTTCCTGTAATAAAAATAGGACCTTATATTCACTATGCCAAAGATTTTCTTGATGAGGAAGAACTACAACAAATGAAAGCTAAAATGGGAAGAACTTTATTAGTGTTTCCTTCTCATTCGATAAAGAATGTAACAGCTGACTATGATATTAAGGAGTTTATTACTTTTATTAATTCTAAACGTAATGATTTTGATACCATACTGGTATCTCTTTATTGGTTAGATGCTTTGAATGAAGAAATAGTTTCATTATATCAAGAAAATAATTGTGTTGTAGTAACTGCTGGGAATCGTTTTGATGTGTGTTTCCTTTCAAGATTGAAGAGCTTGATAAAGCTGGCGGATATGACTATTTCCAATGCAGTGGGTACGCATATTGGATATTGTATATATTTAAATCGCCCTCATTATATTTTTTTGCAATCAGTAAATTATATTGCAAACTCAACCATAGAAGAAAAACGTTTTAAAAATGTACGTAATCAGAGCCTAGAAATTGAAACTGAGGAAAAGGAAACCCAAGAGATAGAAAATGCCTTTTCTGAATACCGGCTTGAAATAAAAGAAACTCAGAGAAAAGTTGTTGAAAAATATTGGGGAATTTCAGAGATAAAATCAAATGATGCATTATTAAAAGAATTTTGTGATGAAAAAAGTTGATATTGTATACTCTGGCTGGTTAGAAGCTCCTAATGGTGCTTCTAGGTTTCTTAGCGGTTTGAAACTTTCGATTGATCGCTTCTCGGATTTAAATGTAGATATGAATATTATTTCTAAGGGTGATTATAAAGAATGGAGTACGGATTATAAACTTGGGAGAGTTAAAAATAAGGAAACATTACGAGCACGAATTTTTTCAATAGCTAAGAGAACCACTATCGGATCATTACTGTTACTCTATATTTTATATTTGAAAAATCACGTTTATATAGTAAATAAATATAAAAAAGAAAATCGAGTCGTTGATATAGTTTATTTTCATGAGTTCTTTACTTGTTATGCATATTTAAAAAGAGAGAAACAGCGTAAAGAGGCTATTTTATTATCGTTACATTCTAGTGGAGATATATGGGGAATGTTTTTTGAGGCATTTCCTTTATTGAACGTCGCATGGTTACGGCCATTATTTAGATATTTAGAACGTTACACGCTGTCGCACGTGGATAGGGTTGGGTTTGTTGCAGACTATCCGCGTAGGAAATTTGGAGAATTGTATTCAGATTTTCCTTTTGATAAAACTTTTTTTGTTTATAATGGATTGGAAACAAAATCATTTATTAAGAAAGAAAGAGATATTGGATCTTCTATTATTCGATTGATTTGTGTCGGCACTCTTTGCGAAAGAAAAAACCAGATGGGTATTCTTCAAGCATTAGCATCTTTACCCAATGATTTGCAGAAAAGATATTCATTAACATTGGTTGGAGACGGAAATGTTAGAAACGAATTGGAGAATTTTTGTAGTAAGAATATGCATACAGAAGTTAAGTTTGTTGGTAGCGTGATAGATGTAACCCCTTATTTATTGAATGCAGATATATTTATTTTATTGAGTAAGGATGAAGGTTTGCCTATTTCTATTCTTGAGGCAATGCGTTGTTCTCTTCCCATAATCTCTACCCAAGTGGCTGGAATTCCAGAAATGATTGAAGATGAGAAAAGTGGTTATTTGATATCGCCTGATTATCAAAGGTTATCTTTACTTTTAGTTGATTTATTAGAAAATAATGTTGATTTAATTAAAATGGGAGAACGGGCAAAAAAACTGTTTGAACAGAAATTTACTAAAGAGAAAATGATTCTTGCATATTCCAATTTATTTCATTCTATCTAAGAATATTTTTCATTATGTATATATATATATACTTGCTGATAGAAGGTATTCTTGCATCCCTACTTTGTCAAGATGGTAAGTTTAGGAAATTAGGAGAGTATCTTCTTTTTTGTTTTTTGTTATTTCTGACTATTTTGGTTGTTTTTAGAGAAGGTATAGGTGCAGATTATTCTACCTATGTAATGCACTATCAGAATACATCTGATATAACAAAACTTACTACTTCAGATTTTCTTCTTTTGGAACCTGGATATGTAATACTTTCTGCTGTATTACGATATTTACATGCACCATTTGAAATATTATCTTTTCTTTTATTAGTTATTATAGTTCTGAATTTTAAGAGAGCATTTCCTTATTTTTCAAGCAACTTGTCTTTGTCTTTTTTTTTGTATGTAGCTTTATTCTTTTTATCGTTTAATTTTAATGTAATTCGCCATGGGGTAATGGCAGCATTTGTTTGGAATGCATGTCATTATTGGCTGGAAAGTAAAAAGGTTAGTGCTATTTTTTTGCTTGTTTTAGGTGCTTTATTTCATGTATTGAGCTTAACTTTTCTACTGATTATTCCTATTTGCTGTTCTTCAAAAAGATATCCTATATACATATATATATTAGTCTTAATTTTTTCTTTTTTTATAGCAAAATATCCAGATGTCATTCTTCAAATATTTGATCGGTTGTTGGTACCACTTGTTGGTACAGATAATCGGCTTGCTTTTTATCTCAGTGGAGGGCATGAAGGAGAATTGAATGAAGTTACGTTTTCTATAGGATTATTTTTTAATATTTTCATATGCTTCATTTCCTTATTTAGTTTTACTGATAGGAAAAGATTCTTCCTTTCTAATATGCTGTTTGTAGGTATAGTTTCTTTTTTAGTTTTTAATTCTTTTGGAGCTTTATCTCAGCGATTAGCCAGTGTTTGTTATATAGCAAATATATTTTTAGTACCGGCTTTGATGAGTAAAGTTCGTGTCTCAAAATGGCGTTTTTGTTTCTTCTTATTTGCTGTATTATATGGTATATTGATGTTTTGGAGGGAATTGACAAAAGAAACAGGTTATTATATACCATACCAGTTTATATTCTAATATTCTATAATTTTATTATTAGGGTAATATTATAGGTTATTCCATGGTAAATTATATATCAATATCTGTAGATGCGTTTTTCAGTACTTCTTTCTGTATATTATAAAGAGTCCTATTTTGCTTTTTGCAAAAGTTTGGATAGTATATTTACACAAACTACATGTCCTGACGAGGTAATTTTAGTAGAAGATGGTCCTTTAGGTAGTGAATTGAATGATATAATATCAGAATATTCTGCAAAGTATCCAACCCTTAAAATTATTCCTCTGCCAACCAATCAAGGTTTGGGAAAAGCCTTAAATGAAGGTCTTAAACATTGTTCTTATGACATTGTTGCCCGAATGGATACAGATGATATTGCTAAACCGGATCGTTTTGAGAAACAATTGGCTATTTTTGAAAAGTATTCGGATATAGACGTGGTTGGAGCTTGGATTGATGAATTTGAAGATGATATTTCGGATGTAAAATCTGTAAGAAAGTTGCCGGAGCTACCTGATGATATTAGACAGTTTGCAAAACGCCGTAATCCTATAAATCATCCAGTTGTAATGTTTCGAAAGAACGCAGTATTGGCTGCCGGTGGATACCAACATTTCCCTTTATTTGAGGATTACTATTTATGGATACGTATGTTGATGAATGGAGCTAAGTTTTATAATATTCAGGAAAGCTTGCTGTATTTCCGTTTTTCTCCGGAAATGTTTAAAAGAAGAGGGGGATGGAAATATATGATAAACGAATTGCATTTTCTGCAAATGATGAGACAAATGCATTTTATTTCTTTTTCTCAATTCATGCAAAATCTATTTTCCCGTTTCTCTATTAGGCTAATACCTAATTCTTTGCGGGCAATTATATATACAAAATTGATTAGATAGATACTGTATGAATGATTCCTCTATAGCCTGGTTGATTTTCAGCGTCTGAATATTTTTCTGACTTTTTTCATCAGTTTTATTCCAAGCATGGCTCCGTCGAATACAGCCATACCGGTATTAAATGCACGCATGATAGCTGTTCCTTTATTTGCAGCAGGGGCTATCGGGGCAAATAAGTTCCGGGCGGTATCATTCATGACCTGCTTTTGGGCACGTAATTCTTCTAATGCTTTGGCCTTTTGTCGTTGGAGGTCTTCCAGTGTAAGAATCTCTGTCTGGACGGTATCATTCATATCCATGATATTTTAGTTTTTATTGTTATCTATGAATAATCCGGCAATGAATTTGGTCATTGGATTAATAATGATTTTTTTGCGGAACGCAACAATTAACGCAATCAATAAAATATGGAAGCAGCTTATCATGGCAAAACTTACCATTAATCCGCCTACTATGGGGTCTAGTATATAGGCCAGGGTAAAGGAGAGATAAAACAAAGCCACCATGCCGAGGATGACGACCAACAATACAAGTATAAGCGTTGAGAGCAATATGGTTAATTTCTCCGCTACTTCCAGTTGGGTATATTTCTTTTGTAGTTCCAGATATTTCTTGAAATCGAAAAATAGCTGCTGGATATTCTCAATACTGTTGTCATCTGCAAACATAGTGGCTTTGTTTTGAAATGTGGTTTGATTTATTCGTTTGCTTCGCCTTTCAGTTCTGCTGCAATTTCATCAACGAGGTTTTCCATTTCATTACGGTTCAACCGGATACCTTTCTTGCGAAGGATTTCCGCAATCTTGTGACGCGTATCTTCTCCTTTTTCCGGGGCAAACAAAATACCGATGGCTGCACCTACCGCTGCACCACCCAAAAAAGCTGCTAAAACATTTAATCCTTTCATAATAATACTCCTTTCTTTTTATTAGGTCTAATATGACAAAGCTAACAATTTATTTTGAATGATTGTTCATTAATTCGTGTTTTTTGAAAATATATGCCTCAAAAAGAGATAAAACATGTATTTTAATTATATTTAACGGCATAGGAGAGGCTAAGATAAGCGGTTCGGAGTACTTTTGCTTCCTAAACAAAAAAGAGATATATGAAAAGATTGCTGAACGGGACAATACTATTGCTTTTGATGTGTGTAGCGCTGGGACTGGCGTCTTGTATGAATGACGGCGGTTCCGACTGGGTAGGAAAATGGCAGTTGCGCGAATATCAGTATCCCGATGGTAAAGTGCAGAAAGTAGACAGTATCTTCTATGGTTTTCAAAAAGGCAGTTTTCTGGCACATTGTATGAATGAAAGTGGAAGCTATGAATCTTTTTATGGTTATTATAAGTTGAAAGATGATGAAATTTCTATAACTTTGTGGCCGGATAATAGTTCAGGAAATGAGTCTGTTCATGAAGAACTTGTAAATTCGGATAGCTATAAGAAGTTCTTTGGTTGGGGAGATAGCGGCGAGAGAACGTTCAAGGTTGAAGAATTGACAAACAAGAAGATGCGGTTGGACTATGAAGGAACGAAATATGTTTTCCGTAAATATTGAGTGTTATTTGAGAATAGATATAGTTACTAACAAAAAATAAAAAGAAAAGATGAAAAAAATGGCAGTGTTAGGAATGGGAGTATGTATTGTACTGGCATTCTCTTCTTGTAAATCGAGTGAAAGCGCTTACAAGAAAGCATACGAAAAGGCTAAACAGCAGGAACTGGCAGAACCGCAGACTACTGCACCGGTAGAGGAAGTTGCTCCTGTGGTTAGCGCTCCGGTAGAAGCTAAGGTTGTAGAAAGTGCACCGGTAGGTACGATCCGTGAAGAGAAAGTGACGGTGGTATCAGGTGCTGACGGACTGAAAGATTATAGTGTTGTATGCGGTAGCTTCGGTGTGAAAGCCAATGCGGAGAACCTGAAAAACTTCTTGGATAAGGAAGGTTATAATGCTGTCATTGCATTTAATGCAGACGCCGCTATGTATCGTGTAATTGTAAGTACATATGCAGACAGAAACTCTGCTGCCAGCGCTCGCGATGCTTTCAAGGCTAAATACCCTAACCGTCAGGATTTCCAGGGTGCTTGGCTGCTGTATCGCATTAATTAATTTGAATTCTTTTTGGTAATTCATAAGAAAGGGGTATTTCCCTCCTTTCAAGATAGGGCGGTAACTGGGAAGTTACTGCCTTTTTCATAATCTGTTGAAAATGATTATGAAAACTCTGTTTTGGGTGATTGTGAAAAGTACTTATAAATATCTCTTTTTCGTTTAAAAGAAGTTATAAAACAAAATTAAAAACTTTTGGCGGTAAAAAAGTTTTTAATTTTGCACCTTATATATTTTGAGAATACAATATGGAACGACAATATATACTTGATGCGATTGATGCAGCACTTTGTGCCGGCAAAGATATCCTCTCTATTTACAACGATCCGACCTCAGATTTTCAAATAGAAAAGAAAGCGGATAATTCTCCTTTGACGATTGCTGATAAGAAAGCGCATGCGGCTATTGCCGGCTATCTGCAAAAAACGCCTTATCCATTATTGAGCGAGGAGGGAAAGCATTTGCCCTATACAGAGCGATGTGCATGGACTACTTTATGGATTGTAGACCCTCTGGATGGTACCAAAGAGTTTATCAAACGGAATGGCGAGTTTACCGTTAATATCGCTTTGGTTCGTAATTCCGTTCCGGTAATGGGGGTTATATACCTTCCGGTAAAGCGGGAGCTTTATTTTGCTGAAGAAACATTAGGTGCTTACAAACTTTCGGATTTTACAGCTCGCAGCGGAGCGTCGTTGGAAGAGTTGATGGCGAAAGCCGTTCATTTGCCGATTAAGGATAATCACGATAAATTTGTAATTGTGGCATCCCGCTCACATCTGTCTCCCGAAACTGAAGATTACATTGAAAAGATGAAGCGTTGCCACTCGGATGTAGAATTGATTTCCAGTGGAAGTTCCATTAAAATATGTCTGGTGGCGGAAGGTAAGGCGGATGTATATCCCCGTTTTGCTCCCACCATGGAATGGGATACGGCAGCAGGGCATGCCATTGCACGTGCTGCCGGTATGGAAGTATATCAGGCCGGAAAAGAAGAACCGCTACAGTACAATAAGGAAGATTTGTTGAATCCTTGGTTTATAGTAGAGCCCAGGCGTAATTAAATAACGACTCGTATATATGACGTTTGAAATCATATTTGTGCTTTTAGCGTTGCTGGGCATGGTGATAGCCCTGGTTCTGGATAAAATGCGTCCGGGGATGGTGCTCTTTTCGGTGGTGGTACTGTTTCTCTGTGCCGGAATCCTGACACCTAAAGAAATGCTGGAAGGATTTAGCAATAAGGGTATGATTACGGTTGCCATGCTGTTTCTGGTCAGTGAGGGGATTCGTCAGTCCGGTGCATTGGGGCAGCTTATCAAGAAGCTCCTGCCACAAGGTAAAACCACTGTTTTCAAAGCACAACTCCGAATGCTGCCTACGATTTCCTTTATTTCGGCTTTCTTGAATAATACTCCTGTCGTTGTAATTTTTGCTCCGATTATAAAACGTTGGGCTGAGTCGGTAAAGCTTCCGGCTACTAAATTTCTGATTCCTTTGTCCTATGTGACGATTCTGGGAGGTATCTGTACTTTAATCGGCACTTCCACCAATCTGGTGGTACACGGTATGATATTGGATGCCGGTTATGAGGGATTTACTATGTTTGAACTTGGGAAAGTCGGTATTTTTATTGCAATAACCGGTATTATCTATCTGTTTCTGTTTTCTTCCAGACTATTGCCCGATGTCCGTAAAGATGCGGTGAAACCGGATGATGAACCGGAAGAACATAGTGATCTGCATAGGGTAGAGGCTGTTTTGGGTCCTCGTTTTCCGGGTATCAACAAGAAACTGAAGGATTTTAACTTTAAACGTCATTATGGCGCTGAAGTGAAAGAGATAAAGCGTAACGGCCAAAGTTATGTGCAGGATTTGGAGAATGAGTATTTCCGGGAAGGTGATACTTTGGTGGTAATGGCTGATGATTCTTTTGTGCAGACGTGGGGTGAATCTTCTGTCTTTGTGATGCTTGCCAACGGTAAGGATACGGAGCCTGTTGCAAGTAAAGGCAAACGTTGGTTTGCCCTTGCCCTGCTGATTCTGATGATAACCGGAGCTACGGTTGGCGAACTGCCTGCAGTGAAAGAGGCTTTTCCGGATATCAAACTGGATATGTTCTTTTTCGTGTCCGTTACAACCATTCTAATGGCATGGACAAAAATCTTTCCGGCCCGTAAATATACCAAATATATATCGTGGGATATCCTGATAACGATTGCCTGTGCTTTTGCCATCAGCAAGGCAATGGTAAACTCCGGAGTGGCGGATGCCGTGGCCGAATACATCATTGGACTGACGGATCATTACGGGCCTGCGGTGTTGCTGGCTGTTATGTTTGTCATTACAAACCTGTTTACCGAACTGATAACGAATAATGCCGCCGCTGCACTTGCTTTTCCCTTGGCGCTTTCCATTTCATCGCAACTGGGTGTAAGTCCGACGCCTTTCTTTGTGGTTATCTGTATGGCTGCATCGGCAAGTTTCTCGACGCCTATCGGTTATCAGACCAACCTGATAGTACAGGGTATCGGCAATTATAAATTTACGGATTTCGTCCGCATCGGACTTCCGTTGAATATTATCACTTTTCTTATATCCATATTCCTTATTCCCTTAATATGGCCATTTTGATTGAATTATGACAGAAAATAATATATATCCTATTTTTGACAGAATGTTGTCGAGGCAAGACAAAGAAGAGCTTCTGAAACAACATAGCGTGATGATTTGGTTTACCGGGCTGAGCGGGTCGGGTAAGAGTACGATAGCTATCGCTTTGGAACGTGAGTTGCATAAACGCGGATTGCTTTGCCGTATTTTGGACGGAGACAATATCCGCAGCGGCATCAATAACAATTTGGGCTTTACGGAAGCCGACCGCATAGAGAACATCCGCCGTATAGCCGAGGTTTCCAAATTGTTTGTAGATACGGGCATTATAACGATTGCAGCCTTTATCAGTCCCAGCAACGACATCCGCGAAATGGCGGCGAATATTATCGGGAAGGATGATTTTCTGGAAGTGTACGTCAGTACGCCCATTGAGGAATGCGAACGCAGGGATGTAAAAGGCTTGTATGCAAAGGCACGCCGCGGAGAAATTAAAAACTTCACAGGTATTTCCGCGCCATTCGAGGCTCCTGCACATCCGGCATTGACACTGGATACATCTGCGTTGAGCCTGGAAGAATCCGTCAATAAATTATTGGAATTAATTTTACCGAGAATTCAGAAGAAATAATATAGCATGAAAGAAGAATATAAACTGAGCCATTTGAAAGAACTCGAAGCAGAGTCTATTCATATTATCCGCGAAGTGGCTGCGGAATTCGAGAATCCGGTGATGCTGTATAGTATCGGCAAGGACTCATCGGTTATGGTACGTCTGGCCGAAAAGGCTTTTGCTCCGGGTAAGGTTCCTTTCCCGTTGATGCATATCGACTCTAAGTGGAAGTTCAAGGAGATGATTCAATTCCGTGACGAGTATGCCCGGAAGTACGGCTGGAATCTGATTGTAGAGAGCAATATGGAAGCTTTTGAAGCAGGTGTAGGACCTTTTACGCATGGCAGTAAAGTGCATACGGACTTGATGAAGACACAGGCGCTGCTGCACGCATTGGATAAATATAAATTCGATGCGGCTTTCGGTGGCGCCCGTCGCGATGAAGAGAAGTCGCGCGCAAAGGAACGTATCTTCTCTTTCCGTGATAAGTTCCACCAGTGGGATCCGAAGAATCAGCGTCCGGAATTGTGGGACATATACAATGCGCGTGTCCATAAGGGAGAAAGTATCCGTGTGTTCCCGTTGAGCAATTGGACGGAACTGGACATCTGGCAATATATCCGTCTGGAGAATATTCCTATCGTACCTTTGTATTTTGCCAAGGAACGTCCTTGCGTGGAGATTGACGGCAACCTGATTATGGCTGATGACGACCGCTTGCCGGAACAGTATCGCGAGAAGATTGAAATGCGTATGGTGCGTTTCCGTACGTTGGGTTGCTGGCCGCTGACCGGGGCTGTAGAAAGCAGTGCCGATACAATCGAGAAGATTGTGGAAGAGATGATGACTACCACCAAGAGCGAACGTACCACCCGCGTTATCGATTTTGACCAGGAAGCAAGTATGGAGCAGAAGAAACGTGAGGGATATTTCTAATGAAATTAAGAATTAAAAATTGAGAATTAAGAAATGGATGATTCAAGACTTGATATAAAGGCTTTCCTTGATAAAGACGAACAGAAAGATTTGCTTCGTTTCCTTACCGCCGGTTCGGTGGATGACGGAAAGTCCACGCTTATCGGACGTCTGTTGTTCGATAGTAAGAAATTGTATGAAGACCAGTTGGATGCGTTGGAGCGCGACAGCAAACGTATGGGTAATGCCGGTGACCACATCGACTATGCCTTGCTGCTGGATGGTTTGAAGGCGGAGCGTGAGCAGGGCATTACTATTGACGTGGCCTATCGCTACTTCTCCACGAATAACCGTAAATTCATCATTGCCGACACTCCGGGACACGAACAGTATACGCGTAACATGATTACTGGCGGCTCTACCGCTAATCTGGCGATTATTCTGGTAGATGCCCGCACAGGTGTCATCACGCAGACGCGCCGCCATACTTTCCTTGTATCTTTGCTGGGTATCAAGCATGTGGTACTTGCCGTTAATAAGATGGACTTGGTGGACTTCTCCGAAGAGCGTTTCAATGAAATTGTAGGCGAGTACAAGAAGTTTATCGCTCCGTTGGGCATCCCCGATGTGACTTGCATCCCGCTTTCTGCGCTTGACGGCGACAATGTGGTGGAGAAGTCGGAGCGCACTCCGTGGTACAACGGTACTTCTTTGCTCGACTTCCTCGAAACTGTACCTATTGATAACGACCACAACCTGAAAGATTTCCGTTTCCCGGTACAGTATGTGTTGCGTCCCAACCTCGACTTCCGTGGTTTCTGCGGCAAGGTGGCTTCGGGTATTATCCGTAAGGGAGATGAGGTGATGGCATTGCCGTCCGGAAAAAAGTCCCGCGTCAAGAGCATCGTGACCTATGACGGGGAATTGGATTATGCTTTCCCGCCGCAGTCCGTTACCTTGACGCTCGAAGACGAGATTGACGTATCACGCGGAGAGATGCTGGTACATCCCGACAATCTTCCGATGATGGAGCGTAACTTCGAAGCCATGGTAGTGTGGATGGACGAGGAACCGATGGATGTAAACAAATCGTTCTTCATCAAGCAAACTACCAATTTGAGCCGTACGCGTATTGACAATATCAAGTATAAGGTAGATGTCAATACAATGGAGAAACTCTCCCTTGACAACGGCCGGTTGACGAAAGAGACCCTGCCGATGCAGTTGAACCAGATTGCCCGTGTAGTGTTGACTACTGCCAAGGAACTCTTCTTTGACCCTTATCAGACCAACAAAGCCACCGGTTCTTTCATCCTGATAGACCCGATAACCAACAATACCAGCGCCGTTGGTATGATTATCGACCGCGTGGAAGATAAGGATATGCATGTATCCGAAGAACTCCCTGTTCTTGACTTGCCGAAGCTGGGCATCGCTCCCGAGCATTACGAAGCTGTAGAGAAAGCCGTCAAAGAACTGGAACGTCAGGGAGTGGCAGTGATTATTAAGAAATGAAAATTAAACATTAACAAATAAGAGTCGGATGAGAATTGCGGACTGGCCCGAAAGGCTGTTCTGCAATCCTCAACTTACAATTCTCAATTAAACAAGAATGGGTTTATTAGAATTCAACAAACTGCCGATTAACACACTGGTCGGTGCAGACTGGAAAACGTTCAACGCCATTACAAAGGGACGTGAAATAGATGCCGCGTACAAAGGTAAATTCCGGTTGACGAAAGCCGTTTGCCGCATGCTTTCTACATTGGCTCCCTTGCAGGACAAACGCTATGAGAAGCTGTTGGCGGACAAACCGCTGGAGCACGACCCTGTATTTATCCTCGGTCACTGGCGTAGCGGAACAACTTTCGTGCATAATGTGTTCTCTTGCGACAAGCATTTCGGCTATAACACAACGTATCAGACCGTATTTCCGCATCTGATGATGTGGGGACAGCCTTTCTTCAAGAAAAACATGAGCTGGCTGATGCCCGACAAGCGTCCCACGGACAATATGGAGCTGGCGGTAGACCTGCCGCAGGAGGAAGAGTTTGCGTTGGCGAACATGATGCCTTATACCTATTATAACTTCTGGTTCTTGCCCAAGCATCAGCAGGAGTATGCCGATAAGTATCTGTTGTTCGACGATATAAGCGAGGCGGAGCTGAAGGTGTTTGAGGAAACGTTTACCAGACTCATCAAGATTTCCTTGTGGAATACGCACGGTACGCAGTTCCTCAGCAAGAACCCGCCGCATACCGGACGTGTGAAGGAGCTGGTAAAGATGTTCCCCAATGCCAAGTTCATCTACCTGATGCGTAATCCTTATACGGTGTTCGAGAGCACGCGCAGTTTCTTCACGAATACTATCCAGCCGTTGAAACTTCAGGATATTACTCCTGCGGAACTGGAGCAGAACATCCTGTCTATCTATGCCAAACTTTATCATAAGTACGAGGCGGACAAGGCAAGCATTCCGGCGGGTAATCTGATTGAAGTGAAGTTCGAGGACTTCGAAGCCGATGCCATGGGAATGACGGAGCACATCTACGATGCGCTGTCCATACCCGGTTTTGCGGATGCCCGCACTGCCATCGAGCAGTATGTAGGCGGTAAGAAAGGTTATAAGAAGAATAAATATAAATATGACGACCGCACGGTGCAACTGGTTCAGGACAACTGGGGCTTTGCGCTGAAGCAGTGGAATTATGAACTTTAACTGATTGTAGGAGAATAGAGAAATGATTCGTAAAAGACTTCGAATGTTGAGTTTGCTGTCCGCAATGCTTTGCTGCGTAGCAGTATCGGCACAGCATAAGGTTGAGATGATTCCTTTCGGAAATATGGATCAATGGATTGACCGCCAGATTAAAGAATCGGGAATTATCGGCGGTGCTACCAAAAATGTGTATGCTATCGGACCTACGGCAACTATCCGTGAAAACAAGCCGTATAAGAATATGGGCGGTTCCCCGTGGGCTACTTCCAACGTGATGGCGCGTGTGGCAGGCATCACCAAAACCAATACTTCGGTATTTCCGGAGAAGCGGGGCGACGGCTTCTGTGCTCGTATGGACACCCGTATGGAAAGCGTAAAGGTGTTCGGCATCGTGGACATTACGGTGCTGGCTGCCGGTTCCATATTTTTGGGCGATGTACACGAGCCCATCAAGGGGACGAAGAATCCGCAGAAGATACTGAATTCGGGCATCCCGTTCACCAAGAAACCTATTGCCATTCAGTTTGACTATAAGGTGAAGATGTCCGACCGTGAAAAACGTGTTCATGCCACCGGTTTCAGCAAGATAACCGATGTGGAAGGAAAGGATTTCCCCGAAATGAACCTCTTTTTGCAGAAACGCTGGGAAGACAAAGACGGAAATATCTATGCCAAACGCGTGGGTACGGTGGTGGTGCGTTATTACACTACAACGGACGACTGGCGCAACAATGCCACTTATTCCATTATGTACGGCGATATAACGGGCAACCCCGAATACAAGGCGCACATGATGCGCCTGCAAGTGCAGGAACGCTATGCGGTGAACAGTAAGGGCGAAAGCGTGCCTATCAAGGAAGTGGCATGGGGAACGGAAGATGATATCCCCACACATATCCAGTTGCAGTTTACGTCCAGTCACGGCGGGGCATATATCGGTTCTCCGGGCAATTCATTCTATGTAGATAATGTGAAGTTGGTATATTGATTTCGTTCCTATACCGGCATGTGTAATTTTGCCTATGGCGAAAAACCTGTTTGATGTATATCAGACGGGATTTTCACCATAGGCAAAATCTTTTTTTGATACGTATGAAAAAGAGTTCAAATATAAATCGTAATTTTGTAGCCCATTATGAGTAGAATAATAGCTATTGATTACGGTAAAAAACGTACGGGCATAGCCGTCAGCGACACGTTGCAGATGATTGCCAACGGGCTTACCACTGTGCCTACCCACGAACTGCTCGCCTTTATCACGGACTACGTGGCGAAAGAACCGGTAGAGCGGATACTTGTCGGACTGCCGAAGCAGATGAATAACGAAGCTTCCGAGAACATGAAACGGATAGAGCCGTTTGTGCGTTCCTTGCAAAAGCGGTTGCCCGATATGCCGGTAGAGTATGTGGACGAGCGGTTTACTTCGGTCTTGGCGCACCGCACCATGCTGGAAGCCGGACTGAAAAAGAAAGACAGGCAGAACAAGGCGCTGGTGGACGAAATCAGCGCGACTATTATCCTGCAGACTTATCTGGAGAACAGGCGCTTCTCCTCTTTATAAATGTTTGGAAAATAATTCATAATTCATAAATTAAAGAAATGATTTTACCTGTTTATGTATACGGACAACCCGTATTGAGAAAAGTAGCGGAGGACATTACTCCCGATTATCCGAACCTGAAAGAACTGATTCAGAATATGTTCGAAACCATGGACCATGCCGATGGCGTGGGACTTGCAGCGCCGCAAATCGGTTTGCCTATCCGTGTGGTGGTTGTAGACCTGGATGTGTTGTCGGAAGATTATCCCGAATATAAAGGTTTCCGTAAGGCATATATCAATGCGCATATCCTCGAAGTATCGGGCGAAGAAGTATCTATGGAAGAAGGCTGCCTGAGCCTGCCGGGCATTCACGAATCTGTGAAAAGAGGCAATAAGATACGCGTGAAGTACCTGGACGAGGACCTGGTGGAGCATGACGAGATTGTGGAAGGCTATCTGGCCCGTGTGATGCAGCATGAGTTCGACCATTTGGACGGTAAGATGTTTATCGACCATCTGTCGCCCTTGCGCAGACAGATGATAAAGGGAAAACTGAATGCCATGCTGAAAGGTAAGGCACACTGTACCTATAAGGTGAAAACCGTAAAGTAAGCAAACCATATAATAAGGTATAAAAGGCTCAAAAAATATAAAAAGTCTTCGGTATATCCTGATATGTAAATGAATAAACGCTACTTTTGTTTTGTTTACAAGCATTTATAAGACAAGATGATAAAAAAGATATTGCTGGCAATTCTGTTATTGCCCACGTTGTTATATGCGCAAATCAATACGGAACGGGTGATGACCATTGCCCGCAACGCATTGTATTTCGAGGACTACGTGCTTTCTATCCAATATTTCAATCAGGTAATCAACGCGAAGCCTTATTTATACGAGCCTTATTTCTTCCGTGCGCTGGCAAAAATCAACTTGGACGATTTTCAGGGAGCGGAAGCGGATTGCGATCAGGCTATTCAGCGCAATCCTTTTGTTGTAGGCGCTTATCAGATAAGAGGTTTGGCACGTATCCGCCAGGATAAGTTCGACGGTGCGGTCGAGGACTACAAGACGGCTTTGAAGTACGACCCGGAGAATGTTGTACTTTGGCATAACCTCTCTCTTTGTCATATGCAGAAAGAGGATTTCAATGCTGCCAAAGAGGATTTGGGCAAGTTGCTCGCCATAGCTCCCCGCTATACGCGTGCGTACCTGATGCGCGGTGAGGTCAATCTAAAGCAGAACGATACGATACAGGCCTTGAAGGATTTTGATAAGGCCATTGATATGGACCGTTACGACCCCGACGGCTGGGCCGCCCGTGCCATTGTCCGTCTTCAGCAATCCTACTACAAGGAAGCTGAAAAGGATTTGGACCAGGCGATACACCTGAGCGCACGTAATTCGGGCAACTACATAAACCGGGCTTTGGCGCGTTTCCATCAGAATAACCTGAGAGGTGCGATGAGCGACTATGACCTGGCGCTGGATATTGACCCCAATAACTTCCTCGGTCACTATAACCGGGGACTGCTGCGTGCACAGGTAGGTGACGATAACCGTGCGATAGAAGATTTCGACTTTGTGCTGAAGATGGAGCCGGACAATATGATGGCAACTTTCAACCGTGGTTTGCTGCGTGCACAAACGGGCGATTACCGCGGCGCTATCAGCGACTACTCCAAAGTGATAGAAGAGTATCCCAACTTCACGGCGGGTTACTACCATCGTGCCGAGGCCCGCAAGAAGATTGGCGACCGTAAGGGAGCCGAGCAGGATGAGTTCAAGCTTATGAAGATGCAGCTCGACAAGCGCAACGGCGTGACAACCGGCGGCAATGACAAGGATGTGGCGGATAATGCGGACGGCAACTCCGGAAAGGATAACGGCAAGACCCGTAAGAAGTCCGACAAGAATATGGATAACTACCGCAAGATTGTGATTGCGGATGATTCGGAAGTGGAACAGCGTTATAAGAGCGACTATCGCGGCCGTGTGCAAGACCGTAACGTGACTATCAAGCTCGAACCTATGTATGCGCTGACCTATTATGAGAAGCTGAGCGACGTAAAACGTATTGTGCATTATCACAAGTATATAGACGAGTTGAATCACTCCAAACTGTTCCCCAAACCGTTGCGCATCACCAATATGGAGTCGCCTCTGACAGAAGAGCAGGTACGTTTCCACTTCGCATTGATAGACGCCCATACATCGGATATTGTGGCAGACGAAAAAAATGCCGGAAAGCGGTTTATGCGCGGTTTGGATTTCTATCTGGTGCAGGACTTTGCAAGTTCCATAGACGATTTTACACAGAGTATCCTGCTGGATGATACTTTCTTCCCGGCATATTTCATGCGTGCTTTGGTGCGCTACAAGCAGTTGGAGTACAAGAAAGCGGAAGCCGGTATGAACGAGGGTGCCGTTTCCGGTGCGCAAGAAGTAAAGAAGGCGGAAGTAACGGCGATGGATTACGATATTGTGAAAAATGATTTGGATCATGTCATCCAATTGGCGCCCGATTTTGTTTACGGTTATTATAACCGCGGCAATGTATTGTCGCTGCTGAAAGATTACCGTGCGGCATTGGCGGATTACGACAAGGCAATCGGACTGAATCCCGATTTTGCCGAAGCCTATTTCAACCGTGGCCTGACGCATATCTTCCTGGGCAATAACAGGCAGGGAATTTCTGATTTGAGCAAGGCAGGCGAATTGGGTATCGTTTCCGCTTACAATATTATCAAGCGTTTTACGAATACGCAACAGTAACATTTTTTTGCTAAAAAATAGAATATCAATAAAGAATTAGCTATTTTTGCGTTCTAAAATTTGAATTATACATAGCATTATGATAAAGATAACATTTCCAGACGGCTCCGTTCGCGAATACAACGAAGGAGTGACAGGACTGCAAATAGCAGAAAGCATTAGTTCACGTTTGGCACAGGATGTACTGGCTTGTGGCGTGAACGGAGAAGTTTATGATTTGGGGCGTCCTATCAGTGAAGACGCTGAAGTGGTTCTCTATAAATGGGAAGACGAACAAGGCAAGCATGCCTTCTGGCACACCAGCGCCCATTTGCTGGCGGAAGCTTTGCAGGAGTTGTATCCGGGCATACAGTTCGGTATCGGTCCGGCCATCGAGAACGGTTTCTATTATGATGTGGATCCGGGAGAGACTGCTATCAAGGAAGCCGACCTGCCCGCTATCGAAAAGAAAATGGCGGAACTGGCAGCCAAGAAAGAAGCGGTTGTCAGAGAGAGCATTTCAAAGACGGATGCCTTGAAGATGTTCGGCGATCGCGGCGAAACTTATAAATGTGAGCTGATTTCCGAACTGGAAGACGGTCACATCACTACTTATACGCAGGGTGCGTTTACCGACTTGTGCCGTGGTCCTCACCTGATGACTACCGCGCCTATCAAGGCTATCAAGCTGACTTCCGTTGCCGGTGCTTACTGGCGGGGACAGGAAGACCGCAAGATGATGACACGTATCTACGGTATCACTTTCCCGAAGAAGAAAATGCTGGATGAGTATCTCGTATTGCTGGAAGAGGCCAAGAAGCGCGACCACCGTAAAATCGGCAAGGAGATGGACTTGTTCATGTTCTCCGATACGGTAGGCAAGGGACTTCCGATGTGGTTGCCGAAAGGTGCTGCATTGCGTATCCGCCTGCAGGAGTTCTTGCGCCGCATTCAGGCCCGTTACGACTATCAGGAAGTAATGTGTCCGCCTATCGGCAACAAGCTGCTGTACATCACTTCCGGACACTATGCCAAGTATGGTAAGGACTCGTTCCAGCCTATTCATACGCCGGAAGAAGGTGAAGAGTACTTCCTCAAACCGATGAACTGTCCTCATCACTGTATGATTTACAAGAACTCACCCCGTTCTTATAAAGACCTGCCTTTGCGTCTGGCGGAGTTCGGTACGGTTTGCCGTTACGAGCAGAGCGGTGAGCTTCACGGCTTGACCCGTGTACGCAGCTTTACGCAAGACGACGCGCACATTTTCTGCCGTCCCGATCAGGTGAAGGATGAGTTCCTGCGCGTAATGGACATTATCTCAATCGTATTCCAGTCTATGCACTTCGAGAACTTTGAAGCACAGATTTCTCTGCGCGACAAGGTGAACCGTGAGAAGTATATCGGTAGCGATGAAAACTGGGAGAAGGCAGAACAGGCTATTATCGAGGCTTGTGAAGAAAAGGGACTGAAAGCCAGAGTGGAATATGGTGAAGCTGCTTTCTACGGTCCTAAACTGGACTTTATGGTTAAGGATGCTATCGGCCGCCGTTGGCAGTTGGGTACCATTCAGGTAGATTACAACCTGCCCGAACGTTTCCAACTGGAATATACGGGAGCCGACAACCAAAAGCACCGTCCGGTAATGATTCACCGTGCTCCGTTCGGTTCTATGGAGCGTTTCGTAGCCGTGCTTATCGAGCATACCGCCGGCAAGTTCCCGTTGTGGCTGACTCCGGACCAGGTGGCTATCCTGCCTATCAGCGAGAAGTTCAATGATTATGCTCAGGAAGTGAAAGACTACCTGAAGAGATATGATGTCCGTTCCATTGTGGATGAGCGTAACGAAAAAATCGGACGTAAGATTCGTGACAACGAAATGAAGCGTATTCCGTACATGCTGATTGTCGGCGAGAAAGAGGCTGAAAACAGAGAAGTTTCCGTCCGCAAGCAAGGCGAAGGCGACCAGGGAACCATGAAATTTGAAGATTTTGCTAAAAAAGTGAACGAAGAAGTTCAAAATATGATAAATAAATGGTAACTTTGCGCCCAATTGTAAAAGCATAGCATACATACGATGTTCTAAAGACCGCTTTTACTTAACAAAAAAATAATTTGGTAGTAATAAACAAGAAACAAACTGGAAGTAAACGTTATTTAATGAAGAATGACAGCTTAAAAGGGCAACATCGGATTAATGAGCAAATCCGTGCCAAAGAAGTCCGCATTGTGGGCGATGAGGTGGAACCTAAAGTATATCCGATAGCTCAGGCCTTGAAAATGGCCGAGGAAATGGAAGCAGATCTCGTGGAGATTTCTCCGAATGCACAACCCCCTGTTTGTCGTATTATTGATTACTCTAAATTTCTTTATCAGTTAAAGAAGCGTCAGAAAGAGCAGAAGGCGAAGCAGGTTAAGGTAAATGTGAAGGAAATACGTTTCGGTCCTCAGACAGACGACCACGACTATAACTTCAAACTGAAACACGCCAAAGGCTTTTTGGAAGATGGCGACAAGGTGAAGGCATACGTGTTCTTCAAGGGTCGTTCAATTCTGTTCAAGGAGCAGGGCGAAGTACTGCTGCTGCGTTTTGCCAATGATTTGGAAGACTATGCGAAAGTAGACCAGATGCCGGTTCTGGAAGGAAAGAGGATGACCATTCAGCTTTCTCCGAAGAAAGGTGCAGCTCCGAAAAAGCCTGCCGCACCGAAGCCGGCAGCAGCTCCGGCCGAAGACAAAAGCGAAGACTAAAGAAATGAGTAACGCCGCAGGTATAGTGCGTTGCCATATAATTAAATAATTTAAAAATAAGTAAGATGCCAAAGATGAAGACTAACTCCGGTTCTAAAAAGAGATTTACTCTTACCGGAACAGGTAAAATCAAAAGAAAGCACGCTTTTCACAGTCACATTCTGACTAAGAAAACCAAGAAGCAAAAGAGAAATCTGTGTTACTCTACAACCGTTGATATAACGAATATGAGCCAGGTTAAGGAACTCTTAGCTATGAAGTAATCAAAAGCGTACGAAGTATTATTAAAGTTATTAACCGAATGCATTAGCTTTAAGTCCGTTGCGTGAAGTACCGGCGCTAACATTCAAAAACAAGTAAAACTATGCCAAGATCAGTAAATCATGTTGCTTCTAAAGCAAGAAGAAAGAAAATTTTGAAATTGACCAGAGGTTACTTTGGTGCAAGAAAGAACGTTTGGACCGTTGCCAAGAATACTTGGGAAAAAGGTTTGACTTATGCGTTCCGTGACCGTAAGAATAAGAAAAGAAACTTCCGCGCTTTGTGGATTCAACGTATCAACGCTGCTGCACGTCTGGAAGGTATGTCTTATTCCAAACTGATGGGTGCTCTGCACAAAGCTGGTATCGAAATCAACCGTAAGGTTTTGGCTGATTTAGCAATGAATCATCCGGAAGCTTTCAAGGCCATTGTAGCTAAAGCAAAAGCTGCATAAGCCGGGGTAAAAGAATAAACCTGCAAGGCGCTGATTACGAATACGTAATCGGCGCTTTTTGTTTTGGGCAGTATTGTGGAAATGTGAAAACATCAGATGCAGGCAAACAATTTTCTTGTTTTTCTTGTTTCTTTCGTAGAAACTCACTACCTTTGAAGTAGAAAAAATAGCCGCATTGATTGGATCGGGAAACTCATCAATTCTAATGAAATACCGAGACAAGCTTCAGTTCTCAATGGCGGGCCACGCCCTTCGGGGTAACTCTTGAGTCGGTGGATTACAAAGAGGACGAGCACTCAAATCATGTCATACGGAGTTTCATCACATCATCGGTGCGGCTTTCTATAAAAGAGGAACGGTAATCTTGGTTGACTACCGTTCCTTTTTCTTTTGCCGTTATTTTATGGTTTTGCTTCTTGAAGATCAGAGAGTTCAGTAAAAATCGGATTGGTTGCAGTGAGGGGGAAAAGTCCAGGCTTTTGCTCGTTTAACTCCAGGTGTTTACTCCCGAAATGCCTGAAGTTTTAGGTTGGAATGCCCGGTGTTTGGGAAGTAAATTCCGGGAGTTTCGGGAGTATAATGCAGGGATATTTACCGGTATGGCACGGCTTCATTAACGGTTGGAACTGGACATACCGGTAGAATATTATTTGTTATCCCGCAAGTCTTTTACCCTGACGGCTTTGCCTTCGCTTTGAGGCAGGGAGCCTTTCTTGACCAGCTTCACTTTAGGAGTGACAAGGATTTCATCTTTCAGTCGGCGGGAAATGGCTTTGCGTACTTTCTCCAGTTCTATATAGTTGTCGGTGGATAAGTCGCTGAGCTCTACTTCCACAATCATTTCATCTTGATTGCTGATGGTTTCCAGAGTAATGAGATAGCTGCTGCCCAATTCGGGGAATTGTACCAATACCTTTTCCACCTGCATGGGGAAGATGTTGACACCCTTGATGATAAACATATCGTCGCTGCGGCCCTTGATGCGGTCGATGCGCAGATGCGTACGTCCGCAGGGGCATGTACCCGGAAGTATGCGGGTAAGGTCGCGTGTGCGGTAGCGTATCAATGGCATCATTTCACGGTCGAGGGTAGTCAGGACCAGTTCTCCAATCTCACCATCGGGAACCGGTTCGCCGGTTTCCGGATTGATGATTTCAACCAGATAGCAATCTTCCCAAAGGTGCATGCCGTTTTGCTCGGTACACTCAAAGGCAACGCCGGGACCGTTCATTTCGGTCATGCCGAAACTGTTGTAGGCTTTGACACCCAGTATCCGCTCAATCTTCCTGCGCTGTTCGTCCGTATGAGGTTCGGCTCCGATGACGAGGGTTTTCAGAGTAGTCGATGCCGGATCGATACCTTCTTCCTGAAATACTTCCGCCAGGCGTATGGCATAACTGGGAATGGCATGCAAGGCGGTGGTTCTGAAGTCCGTGATGAACTTGATTTGCCGTTTGCTGTTACCGGCAGCGGCGGGTACGGTCAGTGCGCCCAGGCGTTCGGCTCCGTATTGAAAACCTAATCCTCCGGTGAACATGCCATAGCCGGAACTGTTTTGAAAAACATCGGTCTTTCGTATGCCTACTGCGTATAGGCAACGTGCTACAAGGTTGGCCCAGGACTCCAGATCGTGCCGGGAGTGGACGATGACGGTGGGCGTTCCCGTGGTTCCGCTGGAAGAGTGGATGCGTACACCGTCTTCGTGCATATTGCCGGCCACAAGTCCGAAAGGGTAGTTGGCGCGCATGTCCGCCTTGGTGGTAAACGGGATTTTCCGGATGTCTTCTATCGACCGGATGCTGTCTGCCGTAATGCCGTGCTTTTGAAAAACTTGTTTGTAATAGGGGGAATTTGCTGCAATGCCGATTGTCTTCCTAAGCCGCCGGAGTTGCAGTTTGTGCAACTCCTCACGCGGCATGGTTTCTATCTCTTCTTCCCAGTATTTGTCATTCATGGTTATTGGTATTTTGATTTACATCAGGTTTTCTGCAATTTCCTTACCGGCAACCAAGGCCTTGAGGTTCAACTCTACGATGGCTTCGCCTTTACGCAGGAAAATGTCGCGGATGCTATCTTGTACCTTCTGATAATCAATGCCGAGGAACGGAATGGTAGCTCCCAGCAACACGATGTTGGCAACGCGTGGAGAGCCCACTTCTTTGGCTACTTCGTTTACGTTCAGTACAATCTTGTGAGGAAGCTTGTCAAGTTCGGCTTTGAGAGCTTCTTCGGCAGGATAGTGGGGGATATTGATGAAAGGGGCTTCGTTCGTTACCAGCCAGCCTTCGGGACTGAGGTAGGGAAGATAGCGCAGCGCTTCCATGGGTTCCAGCGATATGATAAGGTCGCATTTGCCTGTAGGGATGAGGTCGGAAGCGATAGGCCGGTCGCTGATGCGGAGGTTGGACTGTACGTCTCCGCCTCGCTGGCTCATTCCGTGTACTTCGGCCTGTTTCATGTATAATCCGTCTTTAAGGGCTGCCTGCCCGATTACGGTAGCGATAGAGAGGATGCCTTGTCCGCCTACGCCGGAAAGTATAATGTCTTTTTTCATGGCTTTACTTGTTTCGTTTCTTACGTGCTAAAGTTTGAATACATTCTCTGCGGGGAATAATGACGGATACTCCGCGGTATTCGATTTCTTCGCGGATTATCTGCCTCATTTCCTCGTAGTTCTTCTTCAATGGAACTACTACGCGGATATGTTCGGGCGCTACGCCGATACCTGCACAGATAGCTTCGAGACGGCCGGTTCCGGCTGAATCCTGTCCGCCGGTCATGGCTGTGGTTTCGTTGTCGGAGATGACGATGGTGACGTTGGCGTTTTCGTTTACGCAGTCCAGCAGGCCTGTCATGCCGGAGTGGGTGAAGGTGGAGTCGCCGATAACGGCAACCGCAGGATGGACTCCGGCATCCGAGGCGCCTTTTGCCATTGTAATGGAAGCTCCCATGTCTACGCAGGAGTCAATGGCATTGAAAGGAGCGTTGGCTCCTAAGGTGTAACAGCCGATGTCGCTGAATACCTTGTGGCTGGGGTATTCTGCCCGGAGCACTTCGGTCAGCACGGTGTACATATCGCGGTGTCCGCAACCTTCGCACAAGGCTGGCGGGCGCATTTCGACGAGTGAGGGAACAGCGAATTCCGCTTTGTTCTCTTTGCCTACGGCGCGTGCTACGCTGTCCGGATTCAATTCTCCGTCCTGCGACAGTGTGCCGTCCAGGCGTCCTTTGACTTTTACGCCGATGCCGAGGCAACCTTTCAGTTGTTTTTCTACAAACGGTTGTCCGTCTTCCAGTACGAGTATTTCGTCGCAGGCTTCTACAAGCTGCATCAGTTGTTTCTTGGGAAGCGGGTACTGGCCGATTTTCAATACCGGAAATTCGCAGCCTTCGGGATAGTTCTCCATAAGGTAGTTATAACCGATGCCGCAGGCTATGATGCCCAGTTTTTTGTTGGGACCGTCTATGTACTTGTTATAAGGTGAGTTTTCCGAGGCTTTGACAAAATCGTCCTGATGCTGCAACAGAAGTTTGTAGCGTTTGCGGGCGTTGCCGGGGAGCAGGATGAACTGGCGCGGGTCGTCACTGAAAGAAACCCCGTTCTGAGGCTGTTGCGCCTTGCGTTCTACGCCGGAACGGGAATGCGCCAGCCGGGTGACCATACGCATCAGCAGCGGTTCGCCGGTTTGTTCGGAAAAGGCAAATCCGTTGTAAACCATGTCGTAGGCTTCTTGCTGGTTGCTCGGTTCGTACATCGGAATCAATGCAAAGTCACCGTAGAAGCGGCTGTCTTGTTCGTTTTGTGACGAATGCATGCTGGGGTCGTCGGCTGCAACGACAATGATGCCGCCTTTAACGCCGGTCACGGCGGAGTTGATAAAACAGTCGGCAGCCACATTCATGCCTACATGTTTCATGCAGACCAGTGAACGTTTTCCTGCGAACGACATTCCCAAAGCTGCTTCCATGGCAGTTTTCTCGTTGGAACACCAGCGGTTGTGGATACCTTTTTCGGCAGTAATCGCTGCTGTCTGGATATATTCGGTAATCTCCGTCGAAGGAGTACCCGGGTAGGCGTACACACCGGATAGGCCGGCGTCTAATGCAGCCTGTGCAATGGCTTCATCGCCAAGTAAGAGTTGTTTGCTCATTTTTTAGTGTTTAAGTGTTAATCATGGTTTTAGTAACAATCGCAAATATAGCTTTTTGCTTTTGTTTTATTATGATATTAGTTGAAAATCTTTCTTTCGTTTAACGCCTTCCAATACTTTCTGGCATTTTTCATGTGTTCGGCGTAGTTGGCTGCAAAATTATGGGTTCCTGAAAAATCTTCTTTGGCGCACATATAAATGTAATTGTGTCTGGTGTAATTCAGGACTGCGTCTATACCTATGGGGGTGGGAATGCGGATAGGGCCGGGGGGCAGGCCGAGGTTGCGGTAGGTGTTGTAGGGCGAATCGATGGTGAGGTGTGCATTGGCAATACGGCGCAGGCTGAAGTCTTGCAGGGCAAACTTGATGGTAGGGTCGGCTTGTAGCGGCATGCCGGCGTGGATACGGTTGATGTACAGGCCGGCAATCATGGGCTTTTCCTGGCTGTTGTTTGTTTCCTCTTCAACGATGGAAGCGAGGGTGCATACCTCCTCCTGTGTCATGCCGATGGCTTTCGCTTTATTGAGCCGTTCCCGATTCCAGAACTTCTGATGTTCTTTCTGCATCCGTTCGAGGAAATCCTCTACGCTCATGTTCCAATATACCTGGTAGGTTTCGGGTATGAAAAGGCAGGCTATTGTCGCTTTGCTGTATCCCAGCCGTTGCTGGAGTAGAGAGTCATTTATCACTCCGGCTATTTCGGCGGAATCAATCATCAGTTGTTTCCCTACGTTACGCGCCAGTCTGTCCAAAGTGCGTACGCTTCCGATGGTCAGGTTCATGGGGGCTTGGTATCCTCTGTAGAAACGGTTGAATACATGGTAAACGTTCTCGCCGGGACGTATCGCATAGCGCCCGGTGTGGATGTTGCCGGAGTAATCGCGCCATTGGGACATCCATTTGAAACCGTTGAAACTATTGGGCTTTCCTTGTGCTTTTATCTTATTGTATATGGAGTCTGTCGTATCGTCGCGGTCGATGTAGATATAAACTGTCTTTTGCGGATGAAATTGCGGAGTGAACAGGTAGTAGTACATTGTACCCGCACTTGCAATGCCTATGAAAAGAATAACCGCCAGTGCTCCGAAAAGGATTCTTTTTTTCTTTTTTTCCATCATAATCTTGATTGTTTTTGAGTCGGGCAAAGTTAGCAAGATTTGGGAATAAAGAGAATGCTTCCCTTGTTTTATTCATGACAGGAAGAGGGGGATGTGTCAATATATACTTGACGATTTCTTTTAGATACGGAAAACACGGATTTCACAGAAAAAGAATAAAGAAAATCTGTGAAATTCGTGTTTTCCGCGTAATCCGTGCCTAAAAAAACAAATAGTAAGCGGATTTTAGTTTTGGCACACACACATTCTCTTCGGGTGTTTCAGCACTTGGATTTCAAACCCCGATTAATCGTCATCGTCGTCATCATCATCGTCATCGTCGTAGTGTCGACAATGTCTCTTGTGGTGTTTTTTCGGCTTTTTGTATTTGTGTTTCTTATGGTGGAATTTGTCATGGCGTTCACAGTATGAATTATAGTATTCATGCCAGCAGTCACTGTGGTGATGGACTCTGTTATAGAAAGGGTTATAATACATACTTCCCGGCTTTATGCCAATCTCCACAAGGATACGGTTCCATCCGTAACGATGATACCGCTTGTAATAGTCGCATACATCACGCATTTTTTTTCCTGAAGTTCTGGCTATCTCAAGTGCAATTCCCACATTTCCCCAGTCATTGCCACAGCGTCTGTAGTAATCGTCTAAGGAATGGTTTGAAATATTATATTCCAGGCATAGGCGCTTTCTGTAGTCAGAGAGTTCCACAGATGCGTAGCGGTTAGCTCTGCCGATAAAGAGGGAAATGCCATCCTGGGCAGGCAAAGCGCATGCAAGCAGGAGAAAAAGCAGTAGCAAATTAATCTTTTTCATAATGTTTCTAAGTTAAATGGAGTTCTGTTCCTTACTGTGCGAATATTTGGACAGTTTCCCGGTAACTTCTATTTTAGTTTTTCTTTGGCTTTTTCAATTTCATCGCCGGCTTCATCCAAAGCCTTCTTTACCTCATCCGCTCCCTCTTCAATCTGGTCCTGTGCCTCTTCGAGGGCTTCCTCAACAGATTCCTTTACATTTTCTACACGGTCTTTAACCTTGTCTTTAGCCTTTTTTTCTCTGCACGATGCAAAGGCAAGTGTAATTGTACATGCCAACATGGCGAATAATAATTTTCTCATATACTTACATTTTGGTGATATTGTGTAATTAGTTAAAATTCAAATGTAGAAATAAATATTGTGTTTGGCAAATTACGAAAATATTTTTGAGTATCATACATGAGTAAAATGCCCTGCTTATTGATACGTTCTACACAGTGGAGTTTTTTGAACTGTCGGATAATTAAGGAGATAAGTCTGCTTTGAAATATGTTTGTGAGCATATAAAAAGCTATCTGCTCCTTTTGCAGGTAAATGCCATCTGTTCTATTATGATGTGTGGGGAATAAAGGGAATGAGAAAAATGGATTTTTTATTCGTACGGCTGGCTTTTAAAAAAAAAGAAAACGCTGATTATTTATTTGACAATCAGCGTTTTTGGAGGGGAGCCGCTAGCCAGACTTGAACTGGCGACCTACGCGTTACGAATGCGTTGCTCTACCAACTGAGCTATAGCGGCAATGGGTTTTCGATTACGAGGTGCAAAGGTACATCTTTATTTGAATTTGCAAAAAGAATTGCCTGATTTTTTAGAAATATTTCTGTCTGGTATTTTTTCTATATTTGTGTATTTATCGGAGATATTATGGATAAAACCGTATGGTAAAGACGTTTAACTCTATTGGGTGATTGGAAAAGTACTGTTTGGTATAAGTGGAGTTTGTGGCAAAATACCGGTTGTATTGAAGCCCGGAATTAATTCTTTTTCCAAAACTTCAAAAGGAAATAAATGTATATTATGAAAATAATGTATTACCTTTGTCCCGAATTAAAAACATTACTAGATAACTAAAAGATTAATCAAAGATCTTACTTATGCGTAAATTTATACTATTGTGTTTGTTGGTATTTACGGTATCAAGTGTGGTATTTGCCCAACAAATGACGGATGAACAAGTCATTCTGTACGTGCAAGAGGCTCAGAGTCAGGGGAAGACACAACAGGAGATGTTGGTTGAATTGATGAAGAAAGGAGTCACAAAAGAACAAATTCAGAGAATACAGTCTAAATATTCAGGCAAATCGGACGGAAGCTCTGAGGAAAATGCCAATTTCATGGGAGAAGCGAACTCCCGTTTACGTACGCAGAAAACTTACGAGAACAAAAACAAGAATATCTCTCAGGATGAATCCGGCTTGGATAATCTCGGTTCCCAAAAGCAAAGTATTAAAGGGTTGCGGGCGAAATCGACCCAGCAACGCAACGGATATGGAACGGGATTGAATAACAATGGACAGCCGGGTTATGGTTATAATGGTCCTAAAAGTGTGGAAGACACTTTTACACAACAGATTTTCGGACATAATATTTTCGATAACGAATATCTGACTTTTGAACCCAATATAAATGTGGCAACACCCGACAATTATCGTTTGGGGGCGGGCGATGAAGTTATTATTGATGTTTGGGGAGCTTCCCAGACTACGATTCGCGAAAAAATCTCGCCTGAGGGTACTGTGCAAATCGAAAAGTTAGGACCGGTTTATCTGAGTGGAAAGACCGTAGAGGAAGCCAATGATTATTTGAAACGCGAATTTGCCAAGATATATGCCGGGGTTACGGGAGAAACTCCCAATACGCAAATAAATTTGACGTTAGGCGAAATCCGTTCCATTCAGGTGAATGTTATGGGTGAAGTTGTCGTACCAGGTACTTACACCCTCTCTTCATTCGCATCAGTTTTCCATGCCTTGTATTGGGCCGGCGGAGTAAATAAAATCGGTAGTCTTCGAAGCATAAAAGTTATACGCGACGGAAAGACGGTTGCAGATTTGGACATCTACGATTTTATCATGGAAGGTCGGCTGAAGGATGATATCCGTCTTCAGGACGGTGATGTGATTCTTGTCAATCCTTATCAGACCCTGGTGCAGATATTGGGTAAGGTAAAGCGTCCTATGTATTATGAAATGAAGCCTACGGAAACAATCGGTACGTTGCTGAGATATGCCGGCGGCTTTACGGGCGATGCGTATAAAAAAGCCATCCGTCTTGTACGCAAGAGCGGACGCGAGCATCAGATTTTCAATGTGGACGAAATGGATTATTCGGTATTCCGCCTGGAAGACGGTGATATGCTTACGGTGGATTCCGTTCTCAACCGTTTCGAGAATCGTGTAGAGATTCGCGGTGCTGTTTACCGTGAGGGCTTGTATCAGCTGAGCGGAGAGGTGAATACCGTGAAACAGTTGATAAAGAAAGCGGAAGGTGTACGTGGAGATGCTTTCCTAAATCGTGCCGTAATCAATCGTGAACATGAGGATTTAACGCGCGAGGTTATTTCCATAGATTTGAAAGGCTTGTTGAAAGGTGTGGTTGCGGACATTCCTTTGCAAAAGAATGATATACTTTATATTCCCAGCATTCAGGATCTGAAAGAAGAGCCTACGGTGACTATCCATGGTGAGGTTGCAGATCCGGGTACTTATCTTTATGCCGACAAGATGACCATCGAGGATTTGGTCTTGGAATCGGGTGGCTTGCTTGAAGCGGCTTCTACAACGAAAATAGATGTATCGCGCCGTATTAAATCTCCCAAAAGCACGGACGACAGTAATATTGTAGGCCAGACATTTACCTTTGACCTGAAAGACGGCTTGCTGATAGGAGCGGGGAGCGAGAATTTCTATTTGGAGCCTTTTGATGAAGTGTATGTCCGTAAAAGCCCTGCTTATCGCAAGCAGAAAAATGTGGGGATAATAGGAGAGGCATTGTTTACCGGTACTTACGCGTTGTCCAAGAAGAATGAACGTTTGAGCGACCTGGTTGCTAAAGCCGGTGGTGTTACATCCGATGCTTATGTAAGAGGAGCCCGTCTTATCCGTAAAATGTCGGAGGAAGAGCTTCGCAGAAAGGAAGATGCTACCCGCATGGCTATAAAGGTCGGTGCAGATTCAACTACTTTATATGTATATACGGTAGGTATTCATCTGGATGAGGCTTTGAAAAATCCGGGTTCTGATTATGATATGGTGTTGCGCGAGGGGGATGTATTGTTTATTCCTGAATATGTAAGCACAGTGAAAATCAACGGTGCCGTGATGTATCCTAATACCGTACTGTACAAAGAGGGAGAGAACAGCCGTTACTACATCAATCAGGCGGGCGGATATGCTTCGAATGCCAAGAAGCGCAGTGCTTTTGTGGTTTATATGAATGGTACTGTATCCCGCATACGCTCCGGTAGTAAGACGGCAATCGAGCCCGGGTGTGAGATTATCATCCCGACTAAGGATCCAAGTAAGCGTATGAGCGTGGCCGAAATGGTAGGTATGGGTACTTCTATTGCCACTTTAGGCACAATGATTGCTACTTTGGTTAATCTCTTTAAGTGATAAGGACAATGGACGAAAGTAAAATACAAAAGGCTCCGCAAAAACCGGAGGAACAGGAAATTGATTTGATTGAGTTGGCTCAGAAAGTGTGGGCCGAGCGTAAAATGCTTTATAAGGTATGCGGTATTGCGGCAGTGATTGGCTTGATTGTAGGATTCAGCATTCCTAAAGAGTATTCTACGGAAGTGACATTGGCTCCCGAAAGTGCAAGTAAAGTGAATGCCGGGAGTATGGGGGCATTGGCTGCTATGGCTGGCATCAACTTAGGCGGTTCTGTCGGAGAAGATGCCCTGTCGCCCGAACTGTATCCCGATATCGTTAAGTCAACTCCTTTTCTGCTGGAGTTGTTTGATGTAAGGGTCAAAGACCAGAAAGGCAAAATAGATACGACCTTATATGCTTATCTGGATAAATACCAGCGTTCGTCATGGATGGGTGCTGTAATGTCTGCGCCATTCAAGGCTTTGGGTTGGACCTTGTCTTTATTCAAGGATAAACCGGAGAAGAAGGAAGGAAAAATCGATCCGTTCCACCTGACATTGGATGAGGCGAAGGTGGCGGATGCTTTGAGTAAGCGTATCTTGGTTACGATTGATAAAAAAACAGGGGTTACAACTTTGGAGGTTACTATGCAGGACCCTTTGATTTCGGCTTCGTTAACTGATACCGTGATGCATTGTTTGCAGAATTATATCACAAATTACCGTACCAATAAAGCCCGTCATGATTTAGCTTTTACAGAAAAGTTATATAAAGAAGCAAAGGCGGATTATGAGAAAGCTCAGAAAAAATATGCTACTTTTGCAGATGCCAACCAGAATGTGGTTCTGTTAAGCTATCGTGCCGAACAGGAACGTTTAAAAAACGAAGTTGAGCTGGCTTATACTGTTTATACCCAGGTTTCCGGACAATTGCAGATGGCAAGAGCCAAAGTGCAGGAGATTACTCCGGTATATACGGTTGTGCAACCGGCTACCGTTCCTTTGCGTGCTGCCAAGCCTAATAAGATTATGATTCTTATAGGTTTTGTATTCTTGGCAGGAGTGGGATGTGTTGGCTGGATATTATTTGTGAAGGATTTATTTAAAGATTGGAGAAAAGCAAACAAAGCAATATGATGGCTAATAATGATATGAGTCGTTGGTGTGTTCTGTATACGGCGCCAAAGTCGGAGCGTAAATTAGTGCAGCGCCTGCATGTAGCAGGATATATGGCATTTTGTCCTATCCAAATCGTATTCAAGAAGTGGAAAGGACAGACCAAAGAAGTGTTTGCACCTCTGTTTCCCGGCTGTGTTTTTGTAGAAGAAGCGGCGGGTGTGGAGTCGTTTGTTGCTTCGCAGGGTGGTGTATCTTTCTTACTGGACGCTGAGGGTCAGAAGCTGTTTGTTTGCGCCGATAAAGCAGAGTTGCCGGCAAAGTTTGTGCATTTGTTGAAATAGAGGCCACTTTCTTCCCGGCATAAAAAAAGCTACATTCCAAATGTAGCTTTTTTTATGCCGGGAAGCATTGTTTTTTAATCAAACAAACTCTTGAACTTCTTGAAAATCTTCTCCTTGATAGAAGTATTCGGCTTGAAGTTATCCGACCTTTCCATTTCTTCCAGCGCTTTTTTCTCTTCCTTGTTCAGTGTTTCGGGCACATATACGCTGACATTCACCAGCAGGTCTCCGGTTCCGTATCCGTTTACGTTAGGCAGTCCTTTGCCGCGCAGGCGGAGAACCTTACCCGGCTGTGTACCCGATTCGATTTTTACCTTAACCTTGCCGTCAATGGTGGGTATTTCTACCGCACCGCCCAATGCGGCTGTCGGGAAACTGAGCAACAGGTTGTAAATCAAATCATTCTCATCGCGAATCAGTTCCTTGTCCTGCTCTTCCTCTATGAGAATCAGCAGGTCGCCCGGTACGCCGTTGTGTTTGCCCGCATTGCCTTTACCGCCCATGGAGAGCTGCATGCCTTCGGCTACACCGGCAGGAATTTTCACGGTAACGACTTCTTCGCCGTAAACGATACCTTCGCCTGCACATTCCTTACATTTATTCTTGATGACCTTGCCTTCGCCACCACAGGTAGGACAAGTGGTACGCGTCTGCATTGTGCCGAGGATGGTCTGCTGGTTGCGGATTACCGTACCGCTGCCCTTACAGGTAGGGCAGGTTTCCGCACCGCCGTCTCCTTCTGCACCGGTTCCATGGCAATGGCTGCACGGTACATATTTTTTCAGTTTGAATTTCTTTTCGACTCCGGTAGAAATTTCCTTGAGGTTCAGCTTTACCTTTACGCGCAAGTCCGAACCGCGATAACGGCGTTGTTGTGCACCACCGCCGCCGAATCCGCCGAACCCGCTGAAACCGCCGCCGAACCCACCGCTGTGTCCGCCGAATATATCACCGAACATGGAGAAGATATCATCCATGGACATGCCGCCGCTGAAACCGCCGAACGGTCCGCCGTTGCCGGCAGCGCCACTCATTCCGGCATGGCCGAATTGGTCGTAACGGGCACGCTTGTCCGGATTGCTTAATACATCGTATGCTTCTGCCGCTTCTTTAAACTTCTCCTCGGCTACCTTGTCACCGGGGTTTTTATCGGGGTGATACTGGATAGCTTTCTTACGATAGGCTTTCTTTATCTCCTCAGCCGATGCTGTCTTTTCGACTTCCAGAACTTCGTAATAATCTCTTTTTTCCATATAACTGTGTATGTTATTCTCCAACCACTACCTTGGCATGGCGGATTACTTTGTCGTTTAGTGTGTAACCGGTTTGTACGCAGTCCAGAATCTTACCTTTCAAAGCTTCGTCGGGAGCCGGAATTACGGCAATGGCTTCGTGGTAGTCTGTGTCAAGCGGTTGTTCTTTGGTTTCGATTACTTTGACGCCGTTCTGGCCTAAAACTGTCATGAACTTGTTGTAGATGAGTTCCACACCTTCTTTTACGGCAGCTACGTCAGTGGCAGTTTCCATATTTTTCAGGGCGCGTTCAAAGTCGTCTACGATAGGAAGGATGCTGCTGATGCTTTTTTCTCCGCCGTTCAGGATGAGTTCGGCCTTTTCTTTCATCGTACGTTTACGGTAGTTGTCGAACTCGGCAGAGAGACGCAGATACTTGTCTTTCTGGTCTTCAATCTCAGCGTTGGCCTTTTCCAGTTCCTGAGTGAGTTTTTCTTCCTCTGTCAGGGCAACTTCTTCTTCTTTCTCTGTTGTTTCTTCACAAGTTTCGTCTTGAGCGTCTTGTGCTTTTAACTCTTCTTCGTTGATGTTTTCTTTTTCTTTAGAGTCCATATTGTTATGCTTGTTATTCTTGTAAAATGATTTTGCTTTCATTGTTGTTAAGGGTTTAAGTTAATATGATACGGTTTTAATAGCAAAAACTTTGCCAAATTGACGGCTTTTGCCAAAAACGCTGCAAAGGTAATATTTTTATGTCAGATTGACAGCGTAATGTGCTATAAATAGAGCGCTAACCTTGTGCGGACAGTAAGTTAACTCGATAGGTTGCAGTCAGTTACCTTTATTGTATGTATCGGGTTAACTTCATATCATGCAATAAGTTAACTCGTTGTAAGCTGTTTTACCGTATTATTTCGTATCTTTGTACCCGCAATTTGCAGAGTTATAGGTATTAAATTGTAAGTAGTACATAATAAAACAGTAAATATAAAGATGATTACAGTCTCGAACGTATCGGTTCAATTTGGTAAAAGAGTGTTGTTTAATGATGTAAACCTGAAGTTTACAAGTGGTAATTGTTATGGTATAATCGGTGCCAACGGTGCCGGAAAGTCTACTTTCCTGCGTACTATTTCGGGCGATTTGGACCCGACAACGGGGTCTATCATGCTGGGACCGGGCGAGCGCCTGTCCGTATTGAGCCAGGACCACTTCAAGTGGGATGCTTATACGGTGATGGATACCGTGATGATGGGGCACACCGTGCTGTGGGACATTATGAAACAGCGCGAAGAACTCTATGCCAAAGAAGACTTCACGGACGAAGACGGTCTGAAGGTATCCGAACTGGAAGAGAAATTCGCCGAACTCGACGGTTGGAATGCGGAAAGCGATGCTGCCGCTTTATTGAGCGGACTGGGCATCAAGGAAGACAAGCATTATGTGCTGATGGGCGAGCTGAACAACAAGGAAAAAGTACGTGTCATGCTGGCGCAGGCTTTGTATGGCAATCCGGATAACCTGCTGCTGGACGAGCCTACCAATGACTTGGACATGGAAACCGTAACCTGGCTGGAGGACTATCTTGCCAATTTTGAACATACCGTTCTGGTAGTGAGTCACGACCGTCACTTCCTCGACTCCGTTTGTACGCATACGGTGGACATCGACTACGGAAAGATTAACCTCTTTGCCGGGAACTACAGCTTCTGGTACGAGTCCAGCCAGCTTGCTCTCCGTCAGCAGCAGAACCAGAAGGCTAAAGCCGAGGAGAAGAAGAAAGAACTGGAAGAGTTTATCCGCCGTTTCAGCGCCAATGTGGCGAAGAGCAAGCAGACTACCAGCCGTAAGAAGATGCTGGAGAAGCTGAATGTGGAAGAAATCAAACCGTCGTCACGTAAGTACCCGGGCATCATCTTCACTCCCGAACGCGAACCGGGCAATCAGATTCTTGAAGTAGCCGGACTGACGAAAACGCTGGAAGACGGTACGGTGCTGTTCCGTGATGTGAACTTCAATGTGGAGAAAGGGGATAAAATCGTGTTCCTTTCACACGATCCGCGTGCCATGACCGCTTTGTTCGAGATTATCAACGGAAATATGAAGCCGGATGCGGGAACTTTCAACTGGGGTGTTACGATTACCACCGCTTATCTGCCGTTGGACAACACTGCTTTCTTTAATACGGATTTGAATCTGGTTGACTGGTTGAGCCAGTTTGGCGAGGGCAATGAGGTATATATGAAGAGTTTCCTCGGCCGTATGCTTTTCTCCGGCGAAGAGGTGCTGAAGAAAGCAAGCGTACTGTCGGGTGGCGAGAAGATGCGTTGCATGATTGCGCGCATGCAGTTGCGTAATGCCAACTGTCTCATTCTGGATACGCCGACCAACCACCTTGACTTGGAATCCATTCAGGCATTCAACAATAACCTGAAGACCTATAAAGGAAACATCCTGTTCTCGTCTCACGACCACGAGTTCATCCAGACTGTGGCAAACCGTATCATCGAGCTGACCCCGAACGGCATCATCGACAAGATGATGGAGTATGATGAATACATCACTTCCGACCACATCAAGGAACTGAGAACAAAAATGTGCAATAAATAGGGATTAGTGGTTAGCGATTAGTGATTAATGGTGTGTCAAAACAAAAAGGTGATTATGGTAATATTATCTTATTTGTTGGTTTTTTAGGCACGGATTGACGGATTTACTTTATTTTGGGGTAATATTATCAAAACAGTTGGTATATTACCCCTTATTCTTTTTCCGTGAAATCCGTAAAATCCATGAAATGCGTATAGTCCGTGTAATCCATGCCTAAAAGAAATTATCAAACCACATCCCACTCTCATCACCAACCCTTAACCCCTAATCGTTAATCGCTAATCACTAATCGTTAATCGCTAATTTTAAAATCACTCCTGTTCCCACTATCATCAGCACCGTACAAAGTACGGAGCCTTCAAAGCCGAAAGCGCCGCCGTTTATCAGATTGGCTTCGGGCAGCCGAAGGGCCAGCAAGCCGTTACAGAATTTATTTCCACTGACCTCATAGCCTAATACCGGGCCTTGTATCCAGTTCCAGAACCAGTGTAGAGCTATCGGGAAGCAAAGGTTGCGTGTGTATATATAGGACGAACCTAAAAGGATGCCTGCCAGGAGTATGTTGATAAAAGACAGAAAGTCGAAGTTCGGATTGCCTATATGAATCAAGGAGAACAGGGCGGCGGAGAGGAACAAGGCACAAAACTTATTCACCCCGCTTTGCAGCAGGCGTTCCAATACAAATCCCCGCAATGCCAGTTCCTCTGTCACGGCTACCAGCAGGAAGAATACAAGGCTGATCAGTAAGGAAGAAGGATTGAATGCCACTCCTGCAATCTCTACCGCACCTGCCCACAAGGATATGCCGAACCCTACCGCATAAAGAACGGTTGCCAGCAGTATTCCCGACAGCCAGTCCTTCCAACGCATCGTAAAAGAGCGTCCGAGCCCTTCCAGTGAAAAGCCGCGTAAATGCCATACTATCCATGCGGAAAGGAATACGCCTGCCAGCATCAGCGTCTCGCTCAATATGAAATAGGACATCGTATCGGCCTCTTCCTTTCCTAACTTCAGCAATACGGTTGCGAAAGGGACGCTTATTATTGTAATGATGATGACGGCAAGCGCGGCGAATGAAACAATGTCGATTGCCGCTTTTCCAAAACGTTTGGCTTTGGATTCATTTCCGATGGTTTCCATGAGAAAAATAAGTTCGGTTAATTAATATCCGACAAAAATAGCAATAAAAAGAGAAATCATTATTCACGGTTGGCGCTTTCTTCTTATATTTGAAAATTAAATCAATCTGACACAAAACATGAACCTGAAAAAGATACTTTTAGTAGCCGGACTGGGCATTATGATATCGAACGTCTCCGCCCAGACTTCCAGGAGATATACCGTTGCCAAACCCGGTACTTTGGTGGAAATGCTCACCGAAGAAGAAGCGAACGAGATTACCCACCTTGTCCTGCAAGGCAAGCTGAACGCAGTGGATTTCCGCCACCTGCGCGATGAATTCAAGAAACTGCAAATACTGGACATCTCCAATGCATCCATCAGTATGTATGCCGGAAAGAACGGTACGCATCCCGACCGCTTTTACATCTATCCCGCCAATTGCATCCCGTCCTATGCTTTCTGCAAGCAGCTTGGCGACAGCACTTTTGCCGGAAAAACATCCTTGACGGAGGTAATCCTTTCCGACAAGATCAAGAACATCGAAGACGGCGCATTCAAGGGATGCACCAATCTGAAGATTTGCCGCATACGCAAGAAAACTCCCCCCAACCTGTTGCCCGAAGCCCTGGCGGACAGTGTAACGGCGATATTCGTCCCTCTGGGCAGCAGCGATTCCTATCGTCGCGGCAAGCGGTGGGAAACATTCGCTTTCATAGAGGGCGAACCGGTAGGAGCTTTGGTGCAGATAGCCACCATGGGCAGCCTTGCCAGCGAACTGCTTCGTGCGGGCATACAGCCCAAAGATGTGAACTTCCTTACGGTAGAAGGTAAGATGGACGAGGCGGACTTTACGTTGATACGCAACTACATGCCCAATCTGGTGAGCGTGGATTTGTCCAAGTGCAATGCCACAACTATCCCCGAATACACGTTTACCCAAAAGAAATACCTGCTCAATATCAAACTGCCCCATGGCTTGAAGAGCATTGGCCAGCGTGCGTTCAGCGGATGCGGACGGTTGTGCGGCACGTTGGAACTTCCTTCCGGCGTAACTGCCATAGAGTACGGTGCATTCATGGGATGCGACAATCTTCGTCATGTCCTCGCCACCGGCGATAAGATTACAACTTTGGGCGATAACCTTTTCGGCAATGACAAGGACAAGCTGATATATAGGGATTAGGGGTTAGTGATTAGCGATTAGTGATTAGCAGGCTGCGCACTCACACCGCAAGGTACTAATCCCTAATCACTAACCCCTAATCGCTAACCGCTAACTCCAATCATCGTCAGTTGTATACGTTTCCGTTCGGTATCTACACTGAGCACCTTTACGCGTACCTGCTGATGGATGGATACAATCTCATTAGGGTTTGATACATACTTCTGCGCAAGCTGGGAGAGGTGTATCAAGCCGTTTTCCTTGATACCTATATCGACGAAAGCGCCGAAGTTGGTGATATTCCCCACGATGCCCGGCAGTTCCATGCCTATGCGCAAATCATCGATTGTGCGCACGTTCTTATCGAACTCGAACACCTTGATAGGTCCGCGCGGGTCACGCCCCGGCTTCTCCAGCTCTTGCAGGATATCCTTCAAGGTCGGCATTCCGACGGTGGGAGAGAGGTAGCGTTCCGGCTGTATCTTCCGGCGCAGTTCCTTGTCGGCAATCAGTTCGGCCACGCTGCATCCCAGGTCCTTTGCCATCTGCTCCACGATGTGGTAACTTTCGGGATGCACCGCCGTGTTGTCCAGCGGATTCCCGGCATCCGGTATGCGCAGGAAGCCGGCACACTGCTCAAAAGCCTTTGCGCCCATGCGCGGAACTTTCATCAGCTCCTTGCGCGATGCGAATGCTCCGTTCTCGGCGCGGTAGTTCACGATGTTCTGCGCCAGTTGAGGGCCAAGTCCCGATATATACGTCAGCAGATGGCTGCTTGCCGTATTCAGGTTTACGCCGACCAGGTTTACACAGTTCTCCACATTCTGGTCGAGGGATTTCTTCAGCTTGGTTTGGTCTACGTCGTGCTGGTATTGTCCCACACCGATGGACTTCGGGTCTATCTTGACAAGCTCCGCCAGCGGGTCCATAAGCCGGCGGGCGATGGATACGGCGCCGCGCACCGTTACATCATATTCCGGAAACTCATCCCTGGCTATCTTGGAAGCGGAGTAGATGGATGCACCCTGCTCGCTGACAATGAAAATCTGCACTTCCCGGTTGAACGTCTGCCGTTTCAGGAAATCTTCCGTCTCGCGGCTGGCAGTGCCGTTGCCCACGGCGATGGCTTCGACCTTATAGGCCTCTATCATCTTCTGCAGTTTGGCAAACGCCTCTTTGCTTTGGTTCACCGGCGGATGCGGGTAGATATTCTCGTTGTGCAGCAGGTTGCCCTGCGCATCCAGGCACACCACCTTGCAGCCGGTGCGGAATCCGGGGTCTATTCCCATCACCCTTTTCTGCCCCAGGGGCGATGCCAGCAGCAACTGCCGCAGGTTTTCCGCAAAGACGCGGATGGCTTCATCGTCGGCACGCTCCTTGCTTTGCGCGGCAAACTCGGTCTCGATGGACGGTTTCAACAGACGCTTGTAGGCATCCTGCACGGCTTCCGCCACCTGCTTCCCGCAGGCGTTGTTGCTCTGTACAAACTGCCGTTCCAGCCGTTCCACACATTCTTCGTCGTTGGGGCTGATACTCACCTTGAGCAGACCTTCCGCTTCGGCGCGGCGGATGGCAAGCAGGCGGTGCGAGCTGCATCGTTTCAGGGGTTCCGAACAGTCGAAGTAATCCCGGTATTTGGCGCCTTCCTCCTCTTTGCCTTTTATCACTTTGGCGGTCAGCAGGGCTTGGCGTGCAAAGGTATTCCGCAGCATGTTGCGGGCGCGTTCGTTCTCGCTCACCTGTTCGGCTATGATGTCGCGCGCACCTTTCAGGGCATCGTCCGCATCCTTTACATCGCCTTTCACGAAGGCGGCGGCACGCTGTTCGGGATGAGGCTCGCGCTGGAGCATCAGCAGGGTGGCAAGCGGTTCGAGTCCTTTCTGGCGGGCGGCTTCCGCACGGGTTTTCCGTTTGGGCTTGTAGGGCAGGTAGATGTCTTCGAGGGCGGTGCTGTCCCACGTGTCGTCAATGCGCTTTTGCAGTTCCGGGGTCATTTTCCCCTGTTCGCGGATGGTGGCGACGATGGTCTCCTTCCGTTTCGCCGTTTCCTTCAGTTTTTCGTAATGGGTACGGATGGATTCTATCTGCACTTCGTCCAGTCCGCCCGTCATTTCCTTGCGGTAGCGGCTGATGAACGGGATGGTTGCTCCGTCGTCGAGCAGGGAGAGTGTCTGCCCGATTTGCTTTTCCGATATGCCGAGAATGGCAGCTATCATGCTGTGAAAGATTTGTGTCATGTCAGCTTCTTTTTTTGATAATGAGCGCCAAAAGTACGAAAAACAATCTTTCCCTACCGCCTTTTTGTGAGTTTTATTATATCTTTGCGCTGTTTACACATGGTATTTATACATTAACAGAACAACGAAATGAAAAGACTGACCTGCTGTCTTGCGTGGATGTTCCTGCTGATTGGAGCAGTTGCCGCGCAGGATAAAGAAGTAAAACTGAAAATAGTACAGACCAGTGATATCCACGGTAATTTCTATCCCCACGATTTCATCCTTCAGCGGGAGGCCGCCGGAAGCCTGGCACGCGTGCACGCATTCGTGCAGAAAGCGCGCGAAACCTATAAGGACAACCTGATTCTGCTGGACAACGGCGACATCCTGCAAGGCCAGCCCACCGCCTATTACTATAACTATATCGACACGGTATCGCTCCACGTAACCGCCGATATGCTGAACTTCATGGGCTATGATGCCGCCAATATGGGCAACCACGATGTAGAGACGGGACGTGCCGTTTTCGACCGTTGGGCGGGCGACTGCCGTGCTCCGGTGCTGGGCGCCAACATCATCGATACCGCTACGGGCGAACCCCACTTCCGGCCCTACAAGGTGCTGGAGCGCGACGGAGTGAAGATTGCCGTTCTCGGCATGATAACGCCCGCCATTCCGGTGTGGCTCTCCGAGAATCTGTGGCGGGGGCTTCGTTTTGACGACATGGAAGAGACCGCTCGCAAGTGGATGAAGATAATCCGCGAAAAGGAGCGTCCCGATATTGTAATCGGTATGTTCCATGCCGGACAGGACGCCTTGCTGATGGGCGGCAAATACCGGGAGAATGCCTCGCTGGACGTAGCCCGCAATGTTCCGGGCTTCGACATCGTGCTTATGGGCCACGACCACGCCCGCGAATGCAAGAAGGTGCAGAACGTGGCAGGCGACTCCGTACTGGTGATGGACCCCGCCAGCAACGGCATCGTGGTGAGCGACATCGACATTACCGTGACCCTGCGCAACGGTAAGGTTACGGACAAGCAGATTGACGGCGTGCTCACCGAAACCGCCCCTTACGGCATCAGCGGTGAATTCATGAAACGTTTCTCGCCGCAGTACGCCACCATTCAGGATTTCGTATCAAAAAGAATCGGACGCTTCACGAAGACGGTCTCCACCCGTCCCGCCTATTTCGGTTCTTCCGCCTTCATCGACCTCATCCATACCTTGCAGCTGGACATCAGCGGTGCCGAGATTTCATTGGCGGCTCCCTTGTCCTACGACACGCAGATTAAGGAAGGGGATATTTACGTGTACGACATGTTCAACCTCTACAAGTACGAGAACATGCTCTACACCATGAAACTTTCGGGTAAGGAAGTGCACGATGCCCTGGAGATGTCCTACGACCTATGGACCAACCGCATGACTTCGCCCGACGACCACATCCTGCTGCTTCGCGACCAACCCCGCGAGGGCGCTGCGGACAGGGCTGCCTTCAAGAACTTCAGTTTCAATTTCGATTCCGCCGCGGGCATCATCTACACGGTAGACGTCACGAAGCCGTGCGGCAGTAAGGTAACCATCCTCAGCATGGCAGACGGCACCCCGTTCCACATGGACAAGATGTACACGGTAGCCCTGAACTCCTATCGCGGCAACGGCGGCGGGGAACTGCTGACGAAAGGCGCGGGCATCTCCCAGGACGAGTTGAAGGAGCGCATCATCAGCTCTACCGACAAGGATTTGCGCTATTACCTGATGCAGTACATCGAGCAGAAGAAGGTAATCGAGCCGCGTGCGCTCGGCCAGTGGAAATTCATTCCGGAGGAGTGGGCTGTTCCCGCTTCCAAGCGCGATTATGAATTTCTGTTTGGTACAAACCGAAATTAGTATTACCTTTGCCGTCCCTAACTCAAGAAACAAACCGTAAGACGTGAGAGGAATAAAAAGAACCATATGCGCATTATGCTTGCTGGCGCTCTTCGTGGCGTACCAGGCAAGCATAACGGCGTTTACCCACGTCCACTACGTCAACGGGGTGCTGATAACCCACTCGCACCCTTTCCATAACCAGCATTCGCACTCCACCGACTCGCTGATTGTCATCGGCCTGCTGTCGCACTTCAGTTCGGACACGCCGGACTGCTGCGAGCTGCAACACCCGATGCGCTCTCTGTTGCAGGTGATGGAAAGCGAAACCGATACGCCCGTCATAAAGGGAAAAGCGTGTCGGATGCCCTCTCTCCGCGCTCCCCCTTATTCCGTTACCCTTTGATAGTGTTGTACCAACGCCTGGTATGCTCCATACCAACGTTGGGTATTCGTTGTACCGATGCTTGGTATTCGATGTACCAATCTTTGGTACTCGCCGTACCAATGTTTGGTATCTGTCGTACCTGCCTTTGGTACTTGCCGTACCAAGTACCGGTACAGAATTGGTATCATTAAGTAACTGAAATAAAAGCGATTATTCAAATGAAACAAATTATATTGGCGTTGATGCTTGCTGTGGCAGGTATCGGCGCAGCCGTTGCCGCAAACCCTATCAGGGAAGGCAACATGATTTCCGGCCATGTTCTTGTAAAAGGTTCGGAAGAGAATATACCGTATGCCACCGTTTTGATTGTAGGCAGCGGACAGGGAACAGTGTCCAATGAAGAAGGTCAGTTCGAGTTCAAGAACCTGCCGGCGGGCAAATATACGTTGCGCGTATCCGCCGTAGGCTATAAGACACAGGAAAAGGCGATTGAAGTAAACAAGGACTTTACAGCGGTGGTGCATTTCCAGATGGAAGAGGAAAGCTTCATGACCGATGAGGTCGTGGTGTCCGCCAACCGCAACGAGGTGAGCCGTAAGGCTGCTCCCGTGGTGGTGAACGTGATGAGCGCCAAGCTCTTTGAGATGGTGAACTCCACCGACCTTGCCAAGACGCTCAACTACCAGTCGGGCCTGCGGGTGGAGAACAACTGCCAGAACTGCGGTTTCCCCCAGGTGCGTATCAACGGTCTGGAAGGTCCGTACTCGCAAATCCTGATAAACAGCCGTCCCGTCATCAGTGCGCTGAGCGGGGTATATGGGCTGGAGCAGATACCGGTGAACATGATCGAGAGGGTAGAGGTGGTACGCGGTGGCGGTTCGGCGCTGTTCGGCGCCAATGCTGTGGGCGGAACTATCAATATCATCACCAAAGACCCCATTAACAACTCCTTTCAGGTGTCGAGCATGTTCTCCAACATGGACGGCAAGTCCTGGGAGCAGTACATGGGCGGAAACGTATCCCTGGTGTCAAAAGACAACTCCTACGGCATCGCCCTCTACGAAAGCTACCGCAACCGCAATCCGTACGACCGTGACGGCGACGGTTTCTCCGAACTGGGCAAGCTGAACATGAACACCTTCGGCTTCCGCGCCTACTACCGTCCCACGCATTTCAGCCGCATCAATCTGGAGTATCACACCACCAACGAGTTCCGCCGCGGCGGCAATAAGTTCGACCTTCAGCCCCACGAGGCGGACATCACCGAGCAGACCAAGCACATTATCAACAGCGGCGGACTGAGTTACGACCTCTTCTGGCGCGAGTATAAGCATAAAATCTCCTTGTACGGCTCCATCCAGCACACCGACCGCAACAGCTACTACGGCGCACAGAAGGACATGAACGCCTACGGCAAGACGGACGACCTGACGTGGGTGGCAGGCGGCATGTACGTGGGTAACATGAACAACTGCCTTTTCGCCCCCGCCACCTTTACGGGCGGACTGGAGTATCAGAACAACTCCCTGCACGATGTCATGACGGGCTATCACCGCGATATGCAGCAGGATGTGCGCATCGCCAGCGCCTTCGTGCAGAACGAGTGGAAGATGAACGTGCTGACCATGCTTGTCGGCGCCCGCCTGGACAAGCACAACCTGATAGACAAACTGATATTCAGTCCCCGCGTCAACCTGCTTTATAAGCCTACCGAGGACTTCCAGGCGCGCCTGACGTACTCCACCGGTTTCCGTGCCCCGCAGGCCTACGATGAAGACCTGCACGTCACCGCAGTAGGCGGCGAAGGCGTGCAAATCAAGCTGGCGGACAACCTGCGCGAGGAGCGTTCCAACAGTTACAGCGGCTCGGTGGACTGGACCGCCCACCTGGGACACTGGCAGGCAAACATCCTTGTAGAGGGTTTCTATACCGACCTGCGCCACGTATTCGTGCTCGAGGACATCGGCAAAAACGATGTGGGCGATGTAATCAAGGAACGCCGCAACGGCAACGGCGCCCGCGTGTACGGCGCCAACCTCGACGCCAAGATTGCCCACGGCAAGGAAGCGCAGCTCCAGTTGGGCTTTACCGCGCAGCGCAGCCGCTACACCCGCGAGGAAGTCTGGACACAGGTGGACGGCAAGGATCTGACCACCAAGCGCATGCCCCGCACGCCCGACTATTACGGCTACTTCACCTTCTCGTCCGCTCCGCTGAAGAATTTCGACTTCTCCCTCTCCGGCACGTATACGGGCAAGATGATTGTACCGCACTATGCCGGATACATCGCGGAAGACCGCATGGAGACCACGCCCCACTTCTTCGACCTCAACCTGAAGCTGAACTATACCTTCGTGCTGCACGACCACATCAAGTTCCAACTGAACACCGGTGTGCAGAATATATTCAACAGCTTCCAGAAAGACTTGGATAAGGGCGAGTTCCGCGATGCCGGTTATTTCTACGGCCCCACGCAGCCGCGTACGTTCTTCATCGGCTTTAAAATAATGAATTAGGATAACATTCACGATTTTTAAACCAATAATTCCGTGAATAATCCTATATTTGCCGGCAAAGCGCATGAATAATGAATACAAAACAGATACGCAACGTTGATATCTCCGGTATACAACACCTGCCCATGATTGACTTTATCGGCAATGATTTCGCTATTTTCGATGATATAAGGGACATCCCTTTCACGCCATATCCAACGCGTCTGAACGCTGCCTGCTTTGCCGTCTGCCGGAAAGGCTGGTGCAAGCTGAATATCAACTTGCGGGATTATGAAATGCGTGAAGGGATGCTTTGCATCATCCTGCCCGAGCAGATTGTGCAGCAGGGCGAGCGTTCCGATGATTTTTCAGGCAGCTTCATAGCCGTGTCCCGCGACTTCATGGACCTGGTGATACCCACGATGCAGCAACTGTTTCCCATGTTCTTCATGATAAAGGAGCGGCCTTGCATCGCTGTCACTGCCGACGAGTTGCAGGCGTTCGAGGAATATCACTCTTTCCTGTGGAGTAAGGTGAAGCTGAAGGACAATCCCTACCGCAAGGAGATTACGCAGGGATTGCTGATGGCGCTGTTCTACGAGATATACGACATCTATCAGGGACATGCTGTGAAGGAGCGCACTCCCAAAAGCCGCAAGGAAGATTTGTTCGAACGCTTCATCCGGTACGTGTACGAGTTTTACAAAGAGGAGAGGAGCGTGTCCTTTTACGCCGACAAGATGTTCCTTACGCCCAAGCACCTCTCTACCGTGGTGAAAGAGGTGAGCGGAAAGACGGCGGGCGAGTGGATTGACAGTCTCGTGATTCTGGAAGCGAAAGCCATGCTGAAATCATCCGAGCAGAGCATTCAGGAGATAGCCGACGAGCTGCACTTTGCCAATCAGTCTTTTTTCGGCAAATACTTCAAGCATCACACCGGCTTTTCGCCCAAGGAATACCGGAAACAGTAATATCCGGCAACCCCCGGTTCCGGCAAGTAAATAAAAAACCGGACAGCTACGGCAGGAATCTTTTCCTGTGCTCCGTGTGCTGCCCGGTATTTTTTTAGTGTACCCTAAAAAAACTAACCTTTCTCTTTCAAAAACTAATTTACTCTATCGTTTTCTAAATGACGTTGCAAATTTAAAGAGTTATTTTAAGGTACTGTTTGATATATATCAAAAAAGGATTATTTCCTGAACAGGCTCCAGAAACCGCCTCTCTTTTGTTGCGGAGTTTTATCGGTATCGCGATACAGCTCCTCATACGTCAGCTTCTCCTGAACCATGCGGTAGATGTCTCCCCAGTCGGGCAGGCCGCCCAGGTTGCGGTCGTCAATGAAGAGGTCCGCTTTCACCTTGCGCGAGAAGCCGTGATGGGCAGCATCCTCTTCGGGATAGTCCCGGTTGACGGCATAAAACTCCACGCCCCGTTCCCTGCACCATTCCACGGCCTCGTCCAGCAGCTTTCCTTCACGTACGGTCCACAGTATCAGGCGGTGGCGGTCTCTAATCAGCATCTTCAGCGTATCGGTGGCAAAAGGGATTTCGTTCCCTATTTTAGGGTAGCGGTGCTCTACGATTGTGCCGTCAAAATCAATGGCGATAGTCATGATGCTTATGTATTGCTTTAAAAACGGTAACTTGTTCCTATGGAAGCTCCTAAGACAAACGTATATTCTCCGCTTGTGTAGGTACGTGCCGAAGGAGTAATCTTGCCGTTATAACCTCTCAGATACTCTTCCGCAAAGATGCTCCAGCGGTCGTTCAGCTTGAAGCTCTGTTGCAGACCGCCCTGGATGCCGAAGTAATTCTTGTCTTCCATTTCGTGGTGCGTATAGACGATACCGGCAAAGGCGTTGAGGTCGAATATGCGGTTTTCGCTATAATTGCCTATCATGTTGGTAAGGTTCAGCATGTAGTCGGCGGTGACAGACAGCGGATATACACCCCCGTGCTGATAAGCATACCGCCCAATCTCGATGCTTCCTCTTACGGCAGACAGCGGCGTGTACTGGCGTCCCACACCCAGGCTTATCTGTTGTCCCAGCATATCGGGAAGATCCTTCATCTTCACGCCTGCGGTGCGCATGGGGAAGTTGGTTCCTACGGTGGCATACGCAAAGTTATAAGGCTGGAAGAAGCCGCGTCTGGCATCGAAGTCAGCCTTTCTTCTACGGTACTGCACACCGAACATCACGCCTACATTCTGCATGTGTCTGTCCTGTGTGATGCCGCTCTTGAACGGTTGCGTATAGAAGCTCTTGCTGTATCGCGCCTCACCCGTGATACCGATTTGGTCTGACAGGAAATATACCAGTTGCATAGACCCCGTAGGACCGTGGAATGTACGAAGCTTCTTGGCATAGTCGCTGCTTCTGTGCGCCAGTGCTCCGAATTCGTAGCCGGCGGAAAGGTTCACTTCCAGTCTCGGGTCTTCCACACTCGGCGAAATCAGCGTATTCAGGTTCACCAGCACTTCCGCTCTGCCGCCTCCATACACTTCCTCGCTCTTGAAGTTGTCCGAATTAAATGTATAGTGGAAACCGCCGAAGCCGCTGATGCGCCATCCCAGCGGCATGAACCATTTACCTATCGCCAGTGAAGCGGCAGGACCCAACGGTTGCAGCGCCGGCAGGTTGTTGCGTACGGGCTTTCCGAAATCGCCCTGCGTACCGATAGCCGCTTCTATGAACATATTATCGCCCATATCTTCCGATTTCATCCTGATGGGAAGACCGGTAAAGCGGTAGGTCAGTCCGGTGTACACGCCATATCCCACGTCATACCGTTTGGGGCAGTCCGCACCGTCTATTCCGTCGGTATAGAGATATAGTTTGGGTTCCACATACCAGTCCCAGTTTCTCGACAGATGATAGCGTGCCTGCAAGCCGCCGTGCACTCCGCCGGCTATCTTGGCATCCATACCGTCGCGTTTGCTCACATAGCCGCCTATACCCAATACGGTATACAGGCTGATGTGTGCGCCGCTTTTGTACCCGCCGATATAATCGGACAGGTTGAACAGGTGGTCCAGCTCGATGCCGCCCTGTTTCAGCTCGTCGTTGAAGCCGCCCAACAGAGACACCCGGTAGGAGTTGAATGAACTTACATCCTTAGTCAAGGCAATCCCGCCGTTGAACCATGCAGGCAGTGAAGAACTGCCCCTCAGTTTGTTCACACCGCCCATTACCGACAGGGAGAAATTCTTGCCCGGCTGGCTGTTGTTCACTTCTCTTCCCTGCGGGATATACCGTTTCTGCAATACATAGTCCATTGCATTGAAAGGCCTTTCGGTGCTGTCCTTCTTCAGGCTGTCGTCCTGCGCATGGAGCATTTCCGGCATTGCCGTACATGTGCAGATGCACAGTGCCGGAATCATATATTTCAATTTCATTTTCAATCCTTATTATGGTTATAGGTTAGACATATCCATAGCTGCCTGTATGATATCCTCGTTAAATTCACCGTCGTTCTGTGCGGTAGCCACGAAGCTTTTGTCGCGTTTGAAACATTCGGACAGGGCAATCACCGTATTCATGAACTCTATCTCACCCTCTCTGGCAGACAAGGTAGCTTTGAAATACCAGGTCAGTGCGCTGTCCTGCGGCAGTTTGGCAAGCGAAGCCTTGGCGGCGGCGTTGCCGGCGCGGTTATCCAGCGCCATGTACATCACCACTTCGTTCTGGGGCGATGAAGCCTTGATGGTTTCAAAAGTCTTGTGTGCACGTTCTTTCTCTTCCGAAGTCGTTCCGCCCTGGAAGTAGCCGCCCAAAGCCCATGTATAGGCTTTCAGCAGGTCGAATTTGCTGTCCTCCGGCAGAATCTTCACCAATACGCTGGCGTGCTCGAAGTCTCCCTTCTTGATGTACATGCACAGTTGGTTGGTCACCACTTCCAGTCGGTTCACGATTTCCGTACGGCTTCCGTCGGCATTCATGCGCGAATAGTCGGTGGAGTGGATGCTCAGGTCTATCAGCGGTTCCAGTATGGAAGTATCCACAGTATCCCTCTCCAGGTAAGAAGCTGCCAGGTTGTTGCCGGCAAGCGCCCACGGATGCTTTTGTTCCAGTGATTCCTCGTAGGCACGGCGGTACAGAGCTTCCAGTTCCTTTTCATCGGTTATCAGTTGGAACAGCTTCCAGTACTCATAACGTGTGTAGCTGCCTTTCAGCCCTTTTTCCCTGTATTGTGCCATGACTTCCTCGTCATTCGGTTCGCGGTATATCTCGTAGAGGCAGTTATAGTTCACCACGCGGAGTTCGTCCAGATAAGGCACGATGACGGTAGAGTACCAGTCGAGTTGCTTCAGCGCTCTGCCCTGCGCTCCGATATCCTTATGCTTTGCCAGAATTTCTTTTACCTTGCCGGCTTCCGCGCTTTTGCCGTCACGTTCCAGCAGTTTCACCACTTCTTCCCACGGAGCCACTTCGGCATGCGGGTTGCGGTAAACGCGTTCCAGGGTATATTGGGGCAATATGGAGGTAATCTCCTGTTCAATCTTGCGCATACGTCTTTCGGCAAGGCTCAGGTTACTGCTGTAATGGCCGTCCGGAGAAGCCGTACCTGCCACGTGAAACTCCTTCAATACCGTACCCGGAGATTCGGCTATCTCTTTCAGCTTGTTTCTCAGCATGGCAAGGCTTTGTTTGTTTTCAGGCGTGTCCGTCAGTTGGTCGGAGTTGATGAGGAAAGACAGTTGTATCTTGTCCGATGTATTTCTTTTCTCTATCTGCGCCCTTTCCTTGTGCTGCAACGGATCCATCTGCTCCGAGAAGAGGTTGTATTGCAGGAACTTCATCGGGCGTTTTGTCTGGCACGTATTGATTTGGTACGTTCTGGAGTTCGACGCGCTGTAATCTTCCAGGTTCACGATGGCAAAGCAACTGTAGTTCCGGTTGGGGTCGGGCACGATGATGGTATCCGTCCAGTCCAGGTTCATGGCCCTTGTAGTCAGCGCCTCCGCTTTGATGTACGGACGCAGCGGGTCACGGTCCATGTCATAGCCCATTTTGCGTTCCTGCGTCAGGGCATATTCCTTGCCGTCGTATACGGACGGGCGTGCAAAGGTTATCGTATCGTTCGTTTCGCAGTCCAGTACATACGGCTGTATAATCAGTCGCGAGAAGCGGTTGCCGAAGTAAGGCGGCAGTTTGAAGGTATTGTACGGAATCAGCATGTTTCCGATAATCTTCGGCGCTTTCGGTTCCGGTTTCAGAACCAGCCGCATGGCGGTTACGGTCACACTCTCCAGCATCACTCCCTCGTCGATGCTCACATCTATTTTCATCTGATGTCTCACTTCCTTCAATACCGAGGGCGAGAGTCCCACTTTGAAAATCAGCGCACCGTTGTCCGGAACCAGTATCTCATAATACCCGTTCTCGTCGGTGGTTGTTTTCCCTTCCTGGTCCAGCAGCAATGTTTTCTCCTGGTCGTTGCTGTCCAGTATCTTCTTCATATCCTCGCCCACGGCTACGGTCTTGGCGGCATACACATCCACCGTTACGTCCGAGAAAGGCACTTTCCGGTTTTCGGCAATGTTATATACGGTACCCGATACCTTCACCATTTTCTGCGCCCAGGCAGTGCCGGTACCGCATCCCGCCACAACCAGAAGCAGGATCCATATTTTCAATCTTTCAGTAATCATTCTCCGTATTATTTAAAAATGTAAGTACACGAAATTCCCAGTCCCATGGGCATCACCTTGTGTCCGGTGGTGTTGTAGTCTCCCGGTTCGGGCAATCCCTTCTCGTAGCGTTTCTCCCTGTACCACATCAGTGATATTCCGGCGCTGAATTCTATGTTGAAGCGTTTGCCCAGCGGCAGTACATATCCGTACACCATTCCCGGGCCTACGGCATCGCCGAAGTGGTGTGTATCCGAGAACGTGGCGTCATACCTCATGCCCTGTATGCCCAGACCTATGAAGCTCTGCACCATTGCCCGTCCGCTCACCCAGTATCTCACTTGCGCTTCCGCACCTTTGATGCTGCAATCCAGCGGGTTCTGGTCAAGGCTGTAGAAAGCTCCCGCCATAACGCTGGTCCGGTTCGATGTCACCAGTTCCAGCGAGAAATTCGGAGTCAGGTTTCCCCAAAGCAGTGCGTTTGTTCTTCCGGCAATGAGCTGTGCCTGCGCATTACTTGCCGTGCATGCCAGTACAGCTATCACTATCAGCCTCGCCCATATACTTTTCTTTTTACAATCTTTTGTCATACGAATCTCTTATTTTTGTCTCTGACTGTACTTGTTTCTGATAGAGCTGAAGCGGTACACGAATCCTACGCGTATATCGCTCACTACGGGGTAGGGCAGGAAATGCCTGTCTCTGCTCTTTGTACGTATCAGGTGGTTATCTTCATATTTATATTTGTCATATTCGGCATAGGCTGCTCCCACGCTCAGACCCAGGTCCAGGTCTATTGCGCCCTGTTTGCATTTGTATACGGGTAGCTGCCATCCGCCGGTCAGTCCGGCATGGAACATATCGCCGGCGATGCCTTTGCCCCATGCTCCGGCAAACTTGCTGTATCCGGCATAGAAGCCCCAGTAGTAGGTACGCCAGAACTTGGGTATTCTGGACTGTCCCGTCTTTACGGTAAAGGAAGGTTTGGCATATCTTTTCACTTCCAGTCTGTAATCGTTGATTTTCATCTGTATGCGTTCGTTCATACTGATTTTGGCATTGCCGTTCCATTTGGCGCCTATGCCCACTACCCACCGGTTGTCGGTAGAACTTGAAAGGTCAAATTCCACTTTGGCATTCGGCAACAACAACAGCCAGTCCATTGCATTGGTTTCAAACGCCCACCGTTCTTTGGGCGAAATCTTTTCGGAGGTTTTCTGTTGGGCGTATGCTCGGACGCTTATTGCGCCCAGCATAGCCAAAAACAGAAACAGTACCTTTGTCCTATTTGTCATCAGTTGTCAATGTTTAGTTCTATATTCTGTATATCAGAAGTTGTAGGTCAGTCCGGCAGTCAGTGCGGCTGCACCTTCCCCTTTCTTTCCGCTGGCGCATCCGTCCAGCTTGTCCCCTACGAGATTACCTTTTAGCTCGACATTGATGTCCAGATGTTCCGATACCTTAAAGCGGTTCAGTACACCTACGGTAAGCACTCCTGTGGTGGTATTCAGTCCGGGGGCGTTGGCCACACCGCCGCCCACCAGCGGAATGAGGCTGTATGTACGTTCTTCGTTCACACCGCACCACCAGTTCAGTACATCCACCATGATGTCGGCATGATACATCATGAAATTCCACGATTCGCTGCTTCCGTTCATGGCTTCGCCCGAAGCGTGCATTCCGCTTATCTGCAATCTGGCACCTAATACGGGGGTAATCCATTTACCGCCGCTTACGTCGCCCGTAATGGAAATGCGGTTTCCGAATTTCGTGTGCATGTCATAATCGCCTACGTATACTCCGGCTCCTACCGAACCGCTTACAAACCATTTCTCATTGGCCGGATAGGCCTCCATTTTGCCTTGTGCGGCAACGGTAGTCCCTGCCGAAGCAAGAACTACCGCTGCCAGTATCCAAGGTCTTAGACTAAAAAAATGTTTCATTATTTCGAAGTAATTGTTATTCTGCCATTTGGGCTTTCAGGTACAGCTTTTTTGCGAACTTCATATCATGTTCCACCATGATTCTTACAAGTTCCGGGAAGCTGGTCTTTGTCGGGTTCCAACCCAGCAGCGTCTTGGCTTTAGTCGGGTCACCCAGCAGTTGTTCCACTTCGCAGGGACGGAAATATTTCGGATCCACTTCCACCACAGCCTTTCCTGTTTTCACGTCGATACCCTTCTCGTTCACGCCTTCGCCTTCCCAACGCAGTTCTATGCCGGCTTCCTTAAAGGCAAGTGTGGCAAACTCGCGTACGGTGTGCATCTCTCCGGTGGCAATCACGAAATCTTCCGGTTTGTCGTGTTGCAGGATAAGCCACATACATTCCACATAGTCTTTGGCATATCCCCAGTCGCGGCGTGCATCCAGATTACCCAGATACAGCTTATCCTGGAATCCCTGTGCAATGCGTGCGGCAGCCAATGTAATCTTGCGTGTAACGAAAGTCTCGCCGCGGCGTTCGCTCTCATGGTTAAAGAGGATACCGTTCACGGCATACATGTCATAGCTTTCGCGGTAGTTCTTCGTAATCCAGAAACCATACTGTTTGGCTACGCCATACGGGCTGCGCGGATAGAACGGAGTCGTCTCCTTCTGCGGCACTTCCTGCACCTTACCGAACAGCTCCGAAGTAGATGCCTGATAAATTCTTGTCTTCTTCTCCATGCCTAAAATGCGCACGGCTTCCAGCATACGCAGCGTACCTACCGCATCGGCTTCCGCCGTGTATTCGGGTACGTCGAACGAAACTTTCACGTGGCTCTGTGCGGCAAGATTATAAATTTCATCCGGCTGCACCTGCTGTATGATGCGGATGAGCGAGCTGCTGTCCGTCATATCTCCATAGTGCAGGTTCACCAGGCGGTCTTTCTTCATGTCGCGTACCCATTCATCCAGGTACAGATGTTCGATACGTCCGGTATTGAACGAAGATGAACGGCGCAATATACCGTGAACTTCATAACCTTTGTCAATCAAAAATTCTGCGAGGAACGAACCGTCCTGTCCGGTGATACCGGAGATTAATGCTACTTTTTTCATTTTGTGTATAAATTAATTAATTTGATATTTTTTCTTTTAATAAGTGTCCCAGAAAGATGGTATTGCCTATGATATATCTTTTCCACATTCTCTTGGGTTCCTTTATGAGCCGGTAAAGCCATTCAAGACTGTGTTCCTGCCACCATAAGGGGGCACGCTGTATATTTCCCGCAAAGAAGTCAAACACAGCTCCGATGGTGCCGATCGGACCTTTTACATCCAATTCTTTCAGATGTGCGTATGCCCACTTTTCCTGTTTGGGGGCAGTCATTCCCACCCATAGCAAATCGGGCGTTACACGGTTCACCGCTTCTATCATCCGGCGGTTATCCTCTTCGGAGAATTCCGCTTTATAGGGTGGGGAATAGGTCTCTATCCGGATATTGGGATACAATCCGGCGGCTTTGGCCTTTATTTTCTGTAAAGTACCTTCGCTGCTACCTAAGAAGAAGCAAGTACCGCCTTTCGCGTTCAGTTTTTTCATTTCGTACTGAAACAGGTCCCATCCGGCAATGCGCTCTATCTTCTCATGCCGCAGCAGTTTGAATGCCAGTACGATACTCGCTCCGTCCGGAATCAGCGCATCGCCTTTCAGCAGCGCTTCGGCAAAAGCGGCGTCTTTCCGTGCGGTATTGTAAGAATGTGCATTGATGGTGTTAATCAGCAGTTTGCCTTCCGGCAACGTGTCAAGTTCACCCGGGTGTCCCAGCAGTGAAATAGTTTTCAGTCTCAACATGTATGATAAGGAATATTTGCCGTAGAGTACGCTACGCTACTGCCTGTCACATAAGCGATTGTTACGGACAGGCAGATAATATAAGGAATGTTTCTCCGGCAAAATTAAGTCAAATGTATTTGATAGCCAAGAAAAAAATGAAAAATGTATAAATTTATCATCTTTTTCCTGGCTTTTCTCAATCTGTCCGGTGATTGATGCAGATACCTTTCAGGTACCATTCGTACAACCGATGTATACCTTCGTCTATCTCCACCTTATGATGCCATCCCAGGTTGTGCAGTTTGGTTACATCCGTCAACTTGCGCAGCGTGCCGTCCGGTTTGCTTGCATCCCATCTCAGTTCGCCCTTGAAGCCGATTTCCGCCATGATTTTTTCCGCCACTTCCCTGATGCTGAGTTCCTTTCCGGTTCCCACGTTAATGTGGCAGTTGCGTATCTCTTTCGAACCTGCCGCATACGTATCCTTGAAGTCTACGTTCAGCAACACATGTACGCTGGCATCCGCCATTTCTTCGCTCCAGAGGAATTCGCGCAGCGGCTTGCCCGTGCCCCACAGCGTAACGGCTTCCGGCGTAATTCCGAATTTTGCCAGCTTTGCCAGTATCTCCTCATCGGTGCAGCTTCCGTTCACACCCTCTACCGGGCGCAGGTCTATATCCTTGCGTACGGCATCCCAGTTGCCTTCGTTCAGGCATTTGGCAAGGTAAATCTTACGTATCATGGCGGGCAGCACATGGCTGTTCTCCAGGTGGAAGTTATCGTTGGGTCCATACAGGTTGGTAGGCATCACCGCTATGTAGTTCGTGCCGTATTGCAGGTTGAAGCTTTCGCACATTTTCAGTCCGGCAATCTTGGCAATGGCATACGGTTCGTTTGTATATTCCAACGGCGATGTCAGCAGCACTTCCTCTTTCATCGGCTGCGGAGCTTCACGCGGATAGATGCAGGTACTGCCCAGGAAGAGCAGCTTCTTCACTCCGTGTCTGAAGCTTTCACCAATCACATTCTGCTGTATCTGTAAGTTCCGGTAGATGAAGTCCGCCCTATATTGCAGATTGGCCATGATGCCGCCCACGTGGGCGGCAGCCAATACCACGGCATCGGGTTTCTCTTCATCGAAGAATTTCTTTACAGCAACTCCATCCAACAGGTCCAGCTCCTTGTGGGAGCGGCCTGTCAGATTAGTATATCCTCTTTGCAGCAGGTTGTTCCAGATGGCGGAACCCACCAGTCCGTGATGGCCTGCTACAAAAATTTTAGCGTCTTTTTCCAACATAATTTATCAGGTATGATTATTCTTTATCTTTTTCTTTCACTTCGCCGCGGCGTGCCTTTTCGGTGTAGCGCAGTTCCTTTTCAATGGTCATATCCTTGCCCAGACCATACGTATGCAGTCTTTCGGGCTCTATACCCACCTTCACGAGGAACTTCTTCAAGGCTTCGGCACGTTTCAGCGTCACTTTTTTGTTTATGGCTTCTCCGCCCGTATGGTCGGCATAGCCGCAGATGTCAATCTGTATTTCCGGATTCTCTTTCAGTGTTTTGGCAATGGTGAAGAGTTCGCGTGCATACTTGTCCGTATCCAGTTTCCACTTTCCGCGTTCAAAGTATACGGCGGGCAAGTCTTTCGGGAAACCTTTGCATACCACTACTTCCGGAGATTTTTCAAGCACTTTCTGTTCGATGTAGATAGTATCGTGCACCACTTTCGTAACGGTTTTTGTAGCGCGCTTCCACATAGGCAGATAGCCCGGAGCGTACATGATGTTGTCTTTCTTGCGTCCCTTGCTGTTGCCTACCTTCCATATCAGACCAACCTGTGCCGTAATCATGCTGTTGTGTTTGGTGGTATTGATGGAGTTGATACCGTCGAAGTCCTGATTGTTAATCCAGATCATACCTCCCTTCAACTGTACGTCGAAGTTGTGGTTTATCCGGTAACGTACGGCAAGGTCGCCTCCCAGTCCGAGATTAACCTTGTTGTCGAGTTTGTCGGCAAACTGTTCGTCGTTGGAGCGGTTCTTGACGGTAGACGAGAACTTCTGCAGGTAGATACCCGGTGCCAGCACCACAGCCCAGCGGCGGTCACCGTCGCTGCGGCGGAAGAGGTTCAGCAGGTTTACCTCTGCGTTCAGTCCGAAGTTCCATGAGTGAACCGAAGAATACAAATCCTTGTAGTAGCTTCCGCCTTCCGGAAAGTCCACGTTATAGTAAGTGTTTCCGTTGGGCAGCAGTACGAAGTCGTCCTCGTAGCGTTGCGAACCGGCGCGGTTGCTTCCGTAGTCCACAGAGAGGCGTGCCCCGAAAATCGGATTGAACTGGTAGCTTCCCTGCAAACCGAACATATAGCCTGCCCAGTTGTTGTTACCTCTGCTCACGGAACGGAAATCGCCTGCATAGAACGGCATTCCGATGTTCACTCCGATGCTCCACCGTGAGTAGTCTTTGTACAAAGTCTTTTTGTCAGGATAGTCCTTCCAGGGGTCGTCCACTTTGACCACCTCTTGTGCCATGGCTTCCATGCCCGGCAGAGCTGCCAGACAGAAACCGGCGATGATGTATTTCAGTGATTTCATAAACGCTTTGTTTTAAATGTTATTACCGGTTATTTCTTTTGCAACTCCACGCAGATATAGGCAGGTTCTCCATAGTTGATTCCGTCCTTGCGTGCCTGCAGTCCGATTACCACTTTGTAGCCGGTAAGGTCATCGGTTACGCGCGAGGGATCCAGAGTCAGACCCATGGAAAGCGCTCCGTTGTGCATGTCTACCTTTATGTAGTTTGGCAGGTCCGGTTGCGGCTTTCCGGCTTCGTCATAAATAATGCCCAAGCTGTAAACAACCGGGATATTCTGGTTGCTTTCGTTTGCCGTTGAGGAGCCTAAAACTTCTGTTGCAAATACCGGCAGGTTATCTACAATTTGAATGACTTTTGTATCGACATTCTTCACTTCTCCCAGCACAGCGTGTTTGTAGATGTCCTCTTCTGCAAATGCGCTCAGTCCCAGGTCTGCTTTGGTGCGCACCACTTCTGTTCCCGATTTGAACTCATATGTAGTCTGGTCTTCGCTTTGGGCAGGCACGTAGCGTACACCCTTATAGCTTGTAGAGCGGTTGTTATTGCTGTTTTCAAACTCAACGGCTACGGTAAACGGCATCTTGTGAGTCACCGGATCCACTGTAGGCAGTTCGCAAGTAGCCGTAACGGTGAATATGCCTTCGGCTGCATCTTTTACAGCGACTTTTTCTACTGTAAATGCCGGTCCTGCATCACCTGCTCCACGTGTAGGAATGGCTTCTCTGGAGTCGATGTGGAAGTAGCCTTCCAAAGCGGTCACTTCGTTAAGCACATCTGCCGGATTGATTTTCACATTTACATTCAGCTCATATTTGTTGCCTTCACGCGGCTTCAGTTCCACTTCCTCGTTACTGCTGTATTGTGGAATGATTACCATACTCTGGATGCGGTTGAACAAACGGTCAACTTTCTCTTCCAGTTCCGTGCATTTGTTTTTCAGTTCGTTGATTTCTCCCTGCATCAGAGCCAGCTGATCCTTGATTTCTTTGGTTGCCTCTTCAATCAGCTTGTCCATTTCATCTTTGTTAGGGATATTGTTCAGTTGTTCGTATACCATTGCGAACTTTTCATCAATCTCTTTCTTGTTGTAGTAGTCGGCAAGCATGTTCTCCACTTCCTCAATCGTGACGAACTTATCCATTTTACCGTTCAGTTCATTATACTTCTCCTGTAAGTCGAGAATATCTTTCTGATTCTTCAATACATCGGCTTTCAGTTTTCCCAGGTCGGGCAATTCTGCAAGGGCGTCTTCCAGTCTTTTATAAATCTCGTCTACACGTCCCGACAACGCATTATAATTATTATTCAGTGCCAGGAAGCCTGCATTCATCTTACTTTCCAGTGCGCTTAACAGTGCAGCCTGCTTTTCCTGATCGCCCTTGAGTTGGAGAATGTCATTCGTGTTCTTGTTCACGTAAGCTTGCAGTTCGTTCAGCATCTGTTTGATTTGGCTCAGGTCTGCCGGGGGCACGCTTCCGTTTTCAAGCGAATTCAGACGTTTTTTTATGTCGGCAATGGCATCGTCATAGATTTGTTTCATCTGTTCAACCTGTTTTTCCAAATCAGTTACACGTACTCCCAATGCATCCAATTGTTCTTCCAGAGCACTGATGCGTGCCGTATGGTCTTTTACGATGCTTTCCACATTACCCATTCTTTCACCCAGCTTTCCGTACAGCGATTCTATGGACAAATATTTGGCGTTAAGCTCTTCCACTTTGGCTTGCAGGTCTTTCAAGTCATTCTGGAGTTGTTCTACCAGTTTGGACAATTCGGGGTCTGTAGTGCCGCCACCATTGTTTATGTCTTTTATGGCGTCCCAAATTTTTTCTATTTGAGCATCATAATCGCCTATCAGCTTATTGATACGCTTGTCAAGCTCGTCATAGCGGGTGTTCAGGTTCCGAACCGTATCCTGCAGTTCACTTACCGCATCGGAGATGCCTTCCAATTGTGTATCGATTTCATTGATTTTACCATCCACTTCATTCTTTAAATTCAGGATGTCGTTTTTGGTATCTTCCCTCAGTTGTTCCAGATTCTGTGCATTTTCCTTTGCCGCATTATCCAGTTCTTCGAGTTTACTGTCTATTCTTTCGAGGTTATCGGTCAGTTTCTGGTTCAGCTCTTCCAATTGTTTCAGGGCATTTTCCAGCTTTTGCTTCTCTTCCAGTTGCGATTCTTTCAAATTGGCTATTTCTTCTTTCAAGTCACTGATAGCCTTTTCGGTTGCATTCTGCTTTTCCTGCAGGGATTGGTATTGCTCTTCAAGCTTCCGGATACGTCCGTCCAGTTCATTGTATTTGGCAGAAATCTCGGCATCGATTTCCTTGGACAGTTCCAGTAATTTCTTGTCGAATTCCTGTACTGCCTGTTCAATCATGTTCTTTATGTTCTGGTCATTCTCCTCCATTGCTTTCTGCAACTCGGCAATCTTTCCTTCCAGCTCATTTTTCGTAGTCTCCAGGTCTTTGATAAGCTTGCTGATGCTCTCCTTGAATTCGGCATGTTCCTTGGCTGCTTCCTGCAAGGTTACAATCTGCTTTTCAATCAGTTCGATTTTTTCCAGCAGATTGTCAACGTTAACATCGCCATTTTCAATCTGATTCCGAAGAATTTCGATTTGGCCGTCATAATCTTTCTGGCAGCCGGTCATTAAAATACAGCCGCTTCCTGTAAGCAACAACATAGCTGCGAACAGGGACATTGTTGAATTTCGTTTCATAATCACTAATGTTTTAAAGTAAAACGTTTGATATTTTGTTCTTCTTTCAAGCTACATACCAGCAGTGCACCGTTCCGTTCGGCAATGATATAGCCGTCCAGTCCTTCCACTACCACTTGTTTCTCTCCGGCAGTGTGCACAATACAGTTGTGGCAGTTGTGCAGGCTGATGTCATTCCCCACACCTGCATTTCCGTGTTCGTCCTGCGGCAGCAGGGTTCTTAGCGAACCCCAGCTGCCCAAATCACTCCAGCCGAATTCGGCAGGCAGTGTATAGATGCTTTCCGCTTTCTCCATTACAGCGTAGTCTATGGATATTTTCTCACAGGTGGGGAAGAGTCTTTCTACAGTGTCGGCCTCTTGTGCTGTGTAGAAATCCCGGCTCATTTCGTCCATAATAGCAGCCAGGTCCGGAGTAAACTTGCGTATGGCATCGGTTATGGTATTCACGTTCCACACAAAAATGCCGGCATTCCAAAAGTAGCTGCCGTGGGCAACGTATTCTTTGGCTGTTTCTACATCCGGCTTTTCTTTGAAAGCGTCTACCTTGTATATTTCAGTACCGTTAATCTGTTCCGCAGCCTGTATGTAGCCGTATCCGGTTTCCGGACGGCTGGGTTTGATGCCTATCGTTACAATAGAACTGTTTGTGTCGGTAAAATCGAGTGCACAGCGCATTACCCGTTGAAACTCACCGGTGTTTATCACCAGCGCATCCGACGGAGTTACTACGATATTTGCCTGCGGATGCTGTTTCTTTATCTTCCAGCAGGCATAGGCAATGCAGGGTGCCGTATTGCGGGCAGTCGGCTCTGCCAGGATGTTGCATTCGGGCAAATCGGGCAACTGTTCTTTTACAATATCCGTATATTTCTCGCTGGTCACTACCCAAAAGTTTTCCATTGGGCATAGTGGTGCAAATCGCTCTACGGTAAGTTGTATCAGTGACTTGCCGCATCCCATTACATCAATAAACTGTTTGGGATATTCAGGTGTACTCATTGGCCAGAATCGGCTTCCGATGCCACCTGCCATAATCACAATATGATTTTCCATCTCTTTTTAATAGTAAATTTTGATAATGTATGTTTATATCAATGAATAGCACAACCTATGGTTATGATTTCAATGTCCGTAATTGCTTTTAAAGAATGCAGGGTATTGGCAGGTATGCTGATAAAGTCTCCACTGCTACATGTTATCTGTTCCTTGCCAACTGTCATACTTGCATCTCCTTTTTGAAACAGGAAGAATTCTTCCATGGTGGGGTGTAGGTGCTCTTCTGCTGCTTCTCCGGCTTTTAATCGGGTTACGGCAATTTGGGTGAGGGGAGTGGATGTTTCCTGACTGTTGAGTAATACCCGTTTCTCACCGATGCCATGGGTAGTAATGATGATAGGTAATTTTTTTATATTTTTTTTATGATAGGCATGATCTTTTTGTTCCATATGTGAATAGCTGGAAGTATGGTAATTATAGTAAGGATACTTGTTACTATGCATAATAGAAAGCTTAACCGTATACTTTCTATTTCTATATGCGTTAATTTGCTGACTATAAAAATTATAGCTCTATATACAGGCTCTTGGAAAGCAAAAATTACCAATGAATTAACACCTAAAAATTCTATAACTCTATTCTTCTTTATAAGAATAGATAACTGCCAATATAGGAATATTCCAATTAATGCTATAGGAACATACAAGTATGCATTTTTTAAATAAAGTGTTGCTAAATCTGCACCTGTAAAAGGATAGAGTACTATTTGGAGCATTCCACAAATAAAAATACTGATAGCTATTGGAATTTTGCTATTGTAACTTGTTTTTATCTTGTTTTTTGTAATATGCCCTATTCCATAAAATATCATTCCAATCATTGCTGCTCCTATTCCAAATGGTGCAATATAGGTGTACTTTCTTAAAAGAAATCCTATAATATATATTAGTATTATTGTAATAAATATTTTAGTATTATTTTTTATTTTGGCAATAAAGTAATATAATAATTCTATTGAAAATAGACAAGGAATAAACCATAGAGCACCATTGAACATCATATATTTTAAATTATAAGTGCCATAGAATAGACCTATTAATTGGCTGGCTGGAGTTACCCCCCCCCTTTGTATGTCTCTCTATAACAAGCCAATACGTAAATGTTGTCAGGTAAAAAATACCATATGGTATTATAAGAGTTTTAAATTTTGATTTGATAAAATTTGTTATGCTATTATATTTGTTTTCATTAAAGAGCATACCAGAGATGAAGAAAAAAATAGGAATGTGGAATCCCCAAATATAGGTTTTAGTCCAACCAATATGACTAATATGGCCAAATACAACAAGAAAAATTGCAATTCCTCTTAAAATATCAATAGTGGGATTTCTTTTCATAACTTAGCAAGTTAAAGATTGACTGATTCTTTTGTAAAACGCCTAACATGACGCTTTGCAGTATAAATGGGAAAATAGTGTTCCTTTCGTCGCTCCATATATATTGTAACTGGTTGATCTGTTCATAGCAAGATACTGTACCTAAATTAATATGGAATTAACTTCAAAGAGTTCTTGTTTTATTCATGTTGTGGTAAATAAAAGTTATTTGTTGTCATTTAGTATATTACTATATAAAGCAACCATTTGCTTGATTTTATTATCCCATGAAAGTTCTTCTTGTCTTTGAATGCAGTTGGTCGAGAAAGTTCTTAGTATTTCTCTGTCTTTTTCTAATGTATTCAGGATGGATGCAAATTCTTTTACAGATTGTTTTGGTGTAGATAAATCAATCTTTATACCTACTTTATCATTAACACAATCCCCGTGTCCACAAGTATTGAAACATAAAACAGGTAATAGATTATTAAATGCTTCAAGTATGACATGTGGTGTGCCTTCTGCAATACTGGTAAAAAAGAAAAGGTCACATTGCTGCATGAGACTTTGTACTTTTTCATGAGGAACTTTTTCATACCAAACGCATTGCTTTTGAATTGATAATTTCTCTGATATTTCTTTAAATGGTTGCTCTTCTTCTGCGCTTCCTCCTACAATATGCAATTTGATATTTGGATTTTTACAAGCAGCTAATGTCTCTAATGCAATTATTAGTTGTTTGGTAAATATGAATCTTCCTACCCAAAGCACCTCTAAAGGTCTGTTTTTCTCAAAACTGCGGCTAATGTTATTAGCTGTGATATCACATCCGGATTCATTAATTAAGATGGGAGTACATTTAAAATATTTTTTTATCGCATTAGCAGAATCAGTAGATGCAGCGATTATAAAGGAGGCTTTTTGTGCAGCTTTATGTACTCTGGTGGCAAAACGTAATTGATTTTTATTTATTAGATTTTTTATTTTTATAAATAAGACTTTTTGCCAAGTTGCACCATCTAAATATGCTATAGGGAATGCCTCTTTTGCATTTGTTGGTCCCCATATAAAAGGTTTATCTAAACTCCATAGATATCCGGGCTCTCTAAAGCCGATCATATTGAGCTGATGTATGATGTCTATGTTATTTTCTTTAATAATTTGTTTGGCTATAGCTAATGTTTTTTGTTGCCATTTTTTGTAGTGAATATAAAAGCGCCAATCTCCTTGATTCCAGCACATTTTTCTTATTTCATCTGATACTGGATTATAATAGAAATGCATGTTTTTGGCTTGAGGAAGAGTTGGGAGTACAGCCTCAATTTTTTCTTGAAACTCTCCTTCTGTGATAATGTATAACTCACAATATTTAGCAAGATTTACACACCAATTCCAAGCCATTCCTGGTTCACTTCCCATATTTGGGGAACAAGCATATGCATTGATTAGTATAGATAACATAGTTATTTAGGTGTTTTTTATAAAAAACTTAATTATATATTTGTTCTAGGTAAGCTATATGTTTGTCTTTTTCAGTATTATTATTGAATCTATCTCTTATTTTTTTTGCAGGCACTCCTCCCCAAATTTCACATGGAGGAACATTTTGTGTAACAACAGCTCCTGCTGCAATGATAGCACCTTTGCCTATTGTTACTCCTCCAACAATTGTTGCATTGTGACAAATCCAAACATCATCTTCTATATATGTGATGCCGCTATCTCCTCGTTCTCCATTCCAAATTAATTCTCCTGGAGTGCTAAATGTATGGTCGTTTTTTCCAACAAAGCAAACTCTGCCAGCCATGAGGATATTATTTCGGAATATAACACTGGTTGCTATATTGCAATATTCTCCAAATTGTACATTATGCCCCATTTCTATTTTCATGCCTTTAGCAAAAGAAGTATGAGGCATTACTCGTACAAATCCTTTGTATTTGACCCAAGGATATTTAATATGAAAACAATACCATGTGCGGGCTATGTTCAACAAATATCGTATTATAAATTTGAATTTGGATTCACCTAATATTGTGTTGTGATAATTTATTCTCATATGCTATTTCTCTATTAGTTGAATAACATTGTTTATCAGTTGATCAAAACGTTGTGGCATCATATTTTTGCGTTGTTTTAGTGGCAACTTAACAGGAGTAGAAATATTTTTGATTTCTGTTGCTAATAGTGTCGTAAATGTTTTTTTGTCATGCGGGTTGAATGTGCGTCCGTTTATACCTTCTTTAATTAGGCATTGTGAACCGGCTAATTCAGAAATTAGACAACGACATCCTCCTTGTAAAGCTTCGTTTGTTACTGCTCCAAACGCTTCTTGCCATGATGCAAGGACAAATAATTGCGCTATATTGTACCAAGCATATAATTCATGCCCTGTTTTTTTCCCAAGGAATAATATATCTTTTCGATCTTTAGCAATCTCCTTTAATTTTGTCATTTCAGGTCCATCACCTATTATAGAGAATATGGTATTACTTTCTTGTATAGATAAGTAGGCTTGCATAACCATTCTTAAATTTTTTAGTTCAACAAGTCGTCCTACATATAAAAGTATTTTTTTCCCTTCAAGATTGAATTCTTTTATTATGCGTTCACTGATAGGCAGGCATGCTTTTAATTCTGCTTCAGCTCTGTTGTCATCGCATATTATAGGAAAATATGTGCCTTTTCCATAATGTTTTCTATAATAATCAACTACACGGGGTTCTACGTTTATCATATCATCTACTAACGGTAGCATTAGTCGTGTTGCTAATTTATGTTTCCATGAAAATTGGTTATGATTGGCTATCATATCATAACTGTCATCTACAGTAATAATGAGTCGATATGATTTTCTGAAAGTTAATTTGAGCCACCAACGATAAATAATGGCTATAATTGTGACTATGCCAAATTCATGCGGGATAATTATATCATATTTTTTGCTTGTTAAAATTTTGAGAAAATCTTTTTTGCTTTTTATTACTTTTGGTTTAAAAAGCATAAGATGTTCTAGAGATTTACTTTTGAAAGCTTGATTACAGTCTCCGTTGTACATCGTTACAATATCTGTTTCGTAACGTTCGGATAGAGTGTTAAATAAATCTACTCTATAAGGTGGAATAAAAGGATGGTATAATAATACTTTCATTTATAATATGGTTGTGTTATTATGATTTGAAATATTTTTCTTCATTTTTTTTAATTTTCCAAATCCAAGGACAAATAGCATGTAAGTTAGTTGTAATGTAGTGAAAAATGGCAATGAATAAGCCATAATGACGATATTCATAAATAAAAAATTGTTCAGGCTGTATTCCGGTTGGTTTTCGTAGTGCTTTCCATCTCACCCGAAGAGGCTTGGAACTATCACGCCATGTATCTGGCTGTTCATGAAGATCGCATTCTCCTAATATTTCTGGAGCTACCATATTTTTCAATCCTGCTTCTATAACTCGATAGCCATAATCATTATCTCCTATTGCATGCTGAAAATATGGGTCATTAGTGCCTACTTGTTGATATACATATCGAGGTATTAATACTATATTACCATTAATGAGTTCACATGGTTGTAAACGACCATTAGGGGTAAGTAAACCTTTTGTTTTTGTACGTCCTCCATAAGTTATTTCTTTGTCATTACCTATTGCAGAGGTGCTTCCTATTATAACGCTTTTATTTAGGCATTCATTAGAAGATAGTAATAGCTGTTTTATTGCGGTCGGTTTTAAATAGGTATCATCATTTAACCATAAATAAAAATCATAGTCTTTTTCTTTTATTGCAGCTTGCCAAGCCATGTACATACCACGGTTCCAGAATAGATTACCATCTCCTTTTATAATATGTACTTGTGGAAACATCTTGCCAACAGCTTCCGCGGTTCCATCAGTACACCCATCATCGGTGAGGAATACATCTAATTCAAAATTATTAAGAAGCGGTTGCTTAAATAAATTGGTTAAGCATAAAATTGTTTTTTCTTTACGGTTGAAGCAAGTAATTAGTGCTGCAATTGTTTTCATTTTTATTGTCTATTCATTAATATTTTTGATGAAGCGGGCTGGATTACCTGCCCAAATCTGATTATCAGGTATTGATTTAGTGACAACAGAACCAGCTCCTACAATGGAATTCTTTCCTATTGTTACTCCTTTAAGTATAATAGAGTGAGCACCTATAAAAGCATTCTCTTTTATGAGTATCGCCTTTGTTTTTCTAAATTTTATATCTTCTGCACTATTGCGTAATATGGGGTCTAATGAATGGAAATCAGTATCATATATGCAAACACCTCCGCCAATTTTTACACAATTTTCTATCGTGATTTTTTTTGTGCAAATGAGTGCTGTTTGCGATATTCCTACATTATCACCAATAACTAATTCTCCTTCTCTGTCTACGAATATAGTACATTTTTGATAACAGCCTATCGGGTTTCCTTTAACACCATTATTCATGATGAAGTTTTTCCCTATATAGCATTTTCCTCCACGAGCAATCATGATGTATGGCACTCCATTTGTCTTATATTGACAGAACTGAATATTGTTACCTTTCATAATCCACCATGTACATACATGATTCCAGAAATGTGAAATATAATTTATTAATTTATTAATAGTTTTGTACAAGAAGTAGAGTATCATATAATTTCACTTGATTTTATAAACGAATAAGCATCTTCTGGAGATAAATTCCACCATGAAGATTTGCTTTCTTCTTGAGAGATATTTCTATATTTTATAATTTTAGCAGGGACACCTGCAACTATTGCATAGTCAGGAACATCTTTTGTGACTACTGCACCTGCAGCAATAACTGCTCCATTTCCGATATGCACTCCGTCTAAAATAGTGACACGGGCTCCTATCCATACATCATGTCCAATATTGATAGGTTTATTTTCTTCAAAATCTAAATCTCGTGTTATAATCTTTATTTTAAAGGGATTTTGTGTTTTATAAAAAATGGGAGAGGTAGAGAATAAACTTAGTGGGTGGCTTCCTAAGCCGCATAGGCAATTACTGGCAATAGAACAATAATTGCCTATTGTAGTATTTTGGATTTTTCCATTAGGACCTATATATGTATATTCTCCTATATATGAATGATTTATTGTGCAATTTTCGAAGATGTGAGAATGCTGTTTAATAATTGTATCTTCTGTAAAACAGCATCCATTATCGATTATTGCATGAGGAAACCTTTTATTATTTATGATATCTCTAGCACCCGAATTTGCTAATTGCATTAGTTTCTGTATTAATCCAAAAGGAAGAAATATTAATCTTAATATTATTTTTTTCATCGTATAATAGTATAAAACCAATTTTTATATTCTCTATTAGTCATGTTTCGAAATATAGGAGAATAGCAAAGACTAATAAATATCCATAAAAACAGATAGTTTAAATCAAATTTGGAAAAATCTTCAATCCATGCAAACATCCATCTAAAAGCGATATAAATGCCTATGATAGGTATGAAAATATTTTTACTTTTTGTTATAGCGAGGTAAGATGCTCTCCAAAATATAGACATATAGATTATAACACCTATGATACCAAAATAATTGAATATATTTAGGATAGATGTTTCACAACTTTGTCTTTCTCCTCTTTTTAAATTAAGGGCCTTATCTGCCCAATCTTTAAAGAATAAGGAATCATAACCTCTGGCTATAGAACGACCAATTATAATATAATTATTTTTGATTGCAGATTGTATTTCTTCAGCGTATAGGAATGTACGTGTATCAACCAATGCTGAATATTCTTCTCCTGCATCATTTTTCATCTTGATTTTATTTTTGATATTAAGTTCCTCTTCTATATTAAAAATATTGAAAGTATTACTTGCTCCTAAAATAAAGAATATTATAGGACTTATAATCATACTATAGGCAATCCATTTTAATATTTTTTTTCTTTTCCAAAATTGTGGATATAGAGATGCTGATACACCTAACAATATGCAAATTGAAAATTTTATTATGTCACTTCTCGAGTCACTTCCTAAAGTTAGTGTGATTAAAAATGCAATTATTGTTATTAATAAAAATTTTATATTTCCTTTTATCAAAGGCATAGACAAGGATAAAAAAGTGCAAGGAACTAAAAAACGTCCGAAAGCATCAGAAGTGAGAAATGGAGTTAAAATTATTAATATAATCCAGGCATATTTAAACCAACATTTCAACGTTAATGTCAATTCACTAGGACGTGCATATACAAATGTGGCTAATACTAACGAGAAAACCATTAGGTTGTCAATTAATAATTTCCAATCCCAATAGTTGTCTGTCATGAATACGGCCCCATATATTGTAGAAAATCCAAGGTAAATTAGGAAAATTTTTATAGGTAGTATTGTGTAATTAACAGGTTGTAACTTAATAAATAAAAATAATATGACACTTTGTAAAGTCCACCACACAAAAGTATTAGCTATAGGCAATGAACACCATTGCAATATAGAGGAGATACTAATGAATAATATTGTATAGGGTAATATTTTTCTTAGTTCCATAATAATTGGTTACCAATAACAACCGCCTTCTACTTGCATCGCATTTTTAGACTGTCCTTCTTTACCTGGTCTTATCCAATATTTATTCATCAAAGAGGAATAGCTGCCATAAGGGATACCCCATTCTTTGACACCATAATTGGGATCTTCCCACCGTTTTCCTTTAATTCCGAACAATAATTGTAAACTTCCACCAAGGTGTATTGCTTTTTTCCCTTGTTTTTTTGCATATGCAGCCAATGGAAAGCCATAAGCACCGCAGCCTATAAGGCATATTTCATAATCTATTTTATCCATTTCATTTTTCATCCAATCAAGAGCTTCAAACCAGTCACTAAAGCGCTTATCATCTCCTCCAAGACTTTGTACAGCTTTTATGACATGAAAATCTTTAAATTGAGGCAGCATTGTAGGATTGTTAAATAGCACTTCTCTTTGATTATACTGTTTTGAAATAGCTTCTGCAAATGGATGAATAACAAGTATTTTCTTGTTTTCTAATGCTTTTGTCCATGGTTGTTTACTCCAAAAAGGTTCTAATAAACGTAATGCTATAAATTGGCTATTTCTAAGTTCTTTTTGAAAAAAAAGTTCTTGAGGTCTCCATGTGCCTAAAATATCAACTAAAGGCATAATTTCAATCATCATTTCAGAAAATTTGCTCACATTTTCTATAGTGGCAGGGAAAAAACCTGAGCATGAAAATATTTCTTCTAAACCTTTTGAATTCCACCACCACTGAGGAGAAGTACCTTTTATAAATCCGATAATATTATTTTTATATTCTTTAATCCCTTTGTAATTGGATATTGCATTTAGTTCTGTACTTCCAAAACGAGCAATCATGCACGGTTGATTGTTACTTAGTAATTCATAAATAACTCTTGAAGCTTCTTCTGGATCCTCAATTCCTTTAGGTGATAATTGTTGATTAGAAAATATATGAGAATATATTTTTCGACTTGCTTTAAGAGCGAATTCAAATGGTTTGTTCATATGTATTTTTGTTTTTAGTATTGTTGAAATATAGGACCTTTAGGGAAGGTGTTATATTTTAATTAATATATTTATTTCAGTATTTGTATTATGACAGTATGAGTTAGCCGATTTTTTTAAGAAGATACATAGCTATTCCTTTATTGTAGATGCTGTTAATTTCTTAGTTTGATTTTCTGAATTAATTTTTGTAGTATCAGTTTTTCTTCTTTGTTGATAATTGCTAATATTGATATAATGAAGAATATAAAATAAATCATGACAGATATAATTAATGCCAGAAAATTGTTGCATGGATAATATGTTGAAAAGCCAAACATTATCGCTGTAATAACTATAAATATTAAATTAAGTGGAAATGTTATGGTTTTAAAATATGAAGAATATGAAATATTACAATATTTTTTTGCATAATACAAAGTGTTTACCATCAAAAAAATACGTGATATGAAAAGAGCTACATATAAATAATAAGGCGCAAATTTGTTAAGAAATAGAATATATGTAAGAAAGATTGGAAGTAAGTTTATTATTAGTTCCCATTTACTCATGTTTTTGATAAAACCAACAGAACGAACAGCATTAGTATAAGATAAATATTGAAGTTCAACAAAATAGCAAATGATTATTAATCTAATAAAAAGAACAGTCCATTCAGGTACATTTTTCAACCAACAAGTCATTATATATGGGGTGTAAAGGAAAATAGGACATGCAACCATACCATATAATATTGTTGTTGCTCTTGTTGATTCAGCAGTTGCTTTTTGAAGCAAAAAAAGATCTCTTTTTCCTGCACTTTTCCCTATGATAGGATTTATAGCTTTAATAAAATTATTAGATAATGTTAGAATTTGACCATTAATTTGGTTTGTAATGCCTTGAGCTGCGTTTAATAATGCTCCAAAAAAGTGATTAATTATTACTCCTAATCCGTATTGCCCGATCATAGAGGAAGAAGTTGACAAGAAGATCCATCCTGCAAAGGATGTCATGTCTTTCATTATAGCTTTATTCCAATATTTTTTTGGATCTATTCTACACTCTTCATAATGGCGGTGGCAATATATACGCATAATAGTAAGGGTTATGAGAGGAATACAGGCCATTAAAGAACCATATACGATGAGTTTATCGCTAGTACTATATACACAAATAAAAGCAACAATAAGTTTTAAAAGTGATTCAAAAATGCCGACTATAGCATAGTATTTCATGTTCTCATGAGCATTCATTACAGCATCATACGGAACAGTCATTACAGTAAACATTGTGCTGACAATCAAGCTGGCATAAATTACTTGAGCTGCAAATATGCGTCCTTCAGGTATATTTAGTATGCCATTGAAAAAGAAATATCCAGCAATGATTAAAAGAATTGCTATGATAAAAGATATGACAAGATGAAGAATGAAGCTAACGTTGAAAATACTTTTTTGTTTTTCCTTATTACCTTCTCCTTCTGAATAGGACATGAATCTTTGTGTTGCGCTTGCCATGGCTGCATTAAGAAATCCTAACATGGCAATTGAGCCTCCTACGATGTTGAAAATACCAAAATCTGATGCTCCTAAAGAATTCAATATAAGACGAGTAGTGTATAATGAAATGAACATCGTGATGCCCATTTTTGCATACAAAAACCCCGTATTTTTTATTATACGGTTAGCAGTAGATGACATATATTTAACCTTGAAAAAATATAGAATAGTTTTGGTTGTTATAGAATACGCTACGCTTTCGCTTATCCCAAGCTCAAAGGATAAACGAAATCCAAAACAATAATTGATAAATGTCCTGCAAAATTACAGATTAATCATAAAAAAACAAAACTTTCCGAAGAAAAAAGCATATGAAAGAGGTAATGTATCTTCTTCGGAAAGTAATGATTTTTACTCTTTCAGCTTAGGAAATAAAGTCTTTACCCCTTCCCGATAGATACGTTGTGCGTTTTCCGGTGTCGTGAACTCTTCAAACCCTCTCAGAATCCTGTCATAGACGCTTACTTCATAATTATAGAGCCCTTTTTTATGTTGTTGAAGTGGGTGGGGCTTATGTGGCAAGCCTCACGGAGCTGGTCTTTGGTGATTTTAAGCTGTTTCATTTCCTTTTCGAGGAATTCGCTGAACTCAGGGTGGTTGGTAGCTAATCTGTAATGTTGCATAATAAAAATGTTTTTAGTTAATTATATAAAAATATATAAATCCCGTACCCATATAGTGGGTACGAAGAATATGGGTACAAAGGTATACCTTTGCAACATTTTTTAAAACAATTTAAAATATAAATGCTATGAAAGCACATAAAACTACTCTTTCCGTACGGGAGCTGCAAAAGACCATAGGGCAGTGGAAAGGTCGGAAAATTACGGATTCCACCATTGCAAAGCTGTTGGAACTGATGTTGGGGATGACCGCCTACATGAACGAGGATGCGGTTTATCCCGTGGAGAATTTCTATGATATCAGCAAGGCGCTGAAGTTTAAGAACGCGCGGTATCTGGTGGAAGCGGTCAGGTTGAGTGGAGCGTTCGGCATCGTACCCGGCGACAATGTGTACGGGATGAGTTCGTTCTATTCCCACCTCTGGAAAGAGAAAGAAAAAACGGATGATTCTGCGGAAACTTTACTGGAAACTTTACCGGTAAAATTACCGCAGGGGGATATATATAATATATATACTATACAGGATAATAAGAATAATACATCCTCCGGAAGGATTTCTTCTGCGGAAAAAAGCCTGGAAGCCGCACGTAATTTCTTTCACCTCATCAACAAAAATCCGATGGATAAGATGCGGATTTTCACTCCGCTCATCGACGGCTTCCAGCAGAAGGAGGGACTGGCGCGCGAAGATGCCTGCGCCAACCTGGTGTATCTGGTGAACGAATTGTTGGTGCCTTACTTCGCAAGCCAGGAACGCTTTATGAAATCCACCCATGTAGGGCGGCTGTGCTGGCTGAGCAACCTGCTGAAATCCGCCGGCGGGCTGCGGATGCTGAAAGATGCCACGGATGCCGGAAGGCGGCAGCGGGTACAGAACCTTGCCGACATGCGGAGCGAACAACGCAACAACCATCCGCTCTGCGAGTTTGAGTGGACGGATAAGGAAAGCGGCCTGCGCTTTTACGATGACCCGCTGGAAGGGATGGTGAACATACCGGACAATGCACCGCCCCGCCCGGGAGCGGGAGCGGAGTGGAACGTGCTGAGTGGAAAATGGGGGGAGTTGTGAGTTATGAGTTATAAATTATAAAATTTCGGAGGATGAAGCCGTTTTATTATTTGAGTGATTTTCCCGAGCGTAGAAGAGCGGGGAAGAATTATATAGCAGAGTGTCCCAAGTGCGGGAAAAAACATCTTGCCATTTCGCGCGATACGGGATTGTACTGCTGCTTTTATGCGGGGTGCGACTTTCACGGGAAGCTGAAGGACTTCTGGACAGAGCGCAGAAACACGGGATGGCAGGATGCCGGGAGTCTGGCGGGAGCTTCGCCGATGGCAAAGGGGAGTGCCGGGAAAGGAGAGCCGGGCGGTATGGCATCGGTAGGCGGAGGGAACGCCGCATTTGAGGTGTCGATGATTCCCGAAGACTACAAGCGACTGTCGCCTGAGGTTATCGCCAAAATCAAACCGCTGACCGATGACCCGGAGACCTCCGATACCGGACAGCTTGCCGCCCGCCGTTATCTTGCCGATATGGGAATCTCGTTGAAAACAGCCATCGACGCGCGTATCGGCTGCCTGGTGCACCGCTGCTTCGGAGGCAAGGACAGCAAGGACAGCAAGGACGGAAAGGATAAAAAGAATGCTGCGGGGATGATGTACCAGTGCATCGCCTATGTGAACTATATCAACGGGCAGCCCGTCAACGTGAAGTACCGCTCGTGCGACGCCACCGCTTCCGGCTATACCAAATGTTGGAGCCAGGATTCGCCCACCACGCCTTGCCCGCCTTACAACATCGACTGTATCAACCCGCTGCTGATTGCCGAAGAGAATATTCCGCGCCTGATTGTCACCGAAGGGGAAAGGGATGTGCTGACTTTGCGCGAGGCGGGCTACCCGTATGTCATCAGCGTGCCCAACGGCGCGGCAAGCGACCTTTCCAAAGGTTTCGAGGCTTTCCGCCCCTGGCTGGACCGGGTGCAGGAGTTGGTGATTTGCGGCGACAGCGACCTGCCCGGAAGGACGCTTGTGAAGCATCTTGCCGACTATTTCGGTACGCGATGCCTATTCACCGTCCTGCCCGGCGGCTGCAAGGACATATCCGACGTGCTTGTGGCGTACGGCGCCGATGTGGTGCGCGAGATTATCGGTTCGGCATGTCCGCACCGTACGTCGGACATCATCACCGTGAGCGAACGTGCGGATGAGATTATGAACGTGCTGAACGGCAATTACGACCACGGCTACGATGTGGGTTACGGTCCGCTTACCGACCGGGTGTTCCATCCAACCGACCAGGGCGGACTGATAATTGCCACCGGAAAGCCCAACAGCGGCAAGACGGATTTTCTGAACGACCTGACCTGCCGCCTCATGGCCAAGACGGGGCGTAACGTGTGCTATCTCTCCTTTGAGGTTCCCGACAAGAACAAACACATGGCAAATCTTATCCGCCTGATGCTGGGCAAGGTGAATACGGCGGCATACACCCGCGAACAGTTGCAGCCCATCGTCTCTTTCCTGGACGGGCACATGGTGCATCTGGACCTGCACGAGGTTTCGCCCACGCCCGCCAACATCATAGAGCGCGCGGAGCGGGTGAAACGTGCCATGCCGCTGAAGTATCTCATCATCGACCCGTACCTCTTCATGGAAATGGAAACCGGACGCTACAACACGGAGACGCAGGCTATCAAGGGCATGCTGACGCAGATGCAGGCGTGGGGGCGTAACAACGGTGTCTGGGTGATTATCGTGGCGCATCCCCGCAGCCTGAAAAAGCTGAACGGGAAGAACGAGCTGGAGGAGATAGATATGTACACCATTTCGGGCAGCGCCAATTGGGCGAACCTTGCCGATTTCATCTTTTCCATAAGCCGCATCGAGGAACCGGACAGGCGCTATACCCGACTCGATATGCTGAAAGTGCGCGACCAGGATTTGTGCCGGACGGGAAGCGTGCTGTTTGTGAGGCAGCCGTGCGGGCGGTATGACGAACGGGAATCGGAGGAGCAGATAATGACCGAGATGCAGGGGAGGGTTCTGGATAAGGACAGGCTGCCGTGGATGGGGCTGGTAACCCCGTGAGTTTGCTCTTGAAAGACCGGGTGTTTGCTCCCGGAATGCCTTGTGTTTCAGGCTGGAATGCCCGGAGTTTCAGATGCAAACTCCGGGCATTCGGCTTTTAAACGCCTGGCTTTTCGGGGGCTACGGTTCTCCCAATGCTTCTACGATGACGTGCACCTGAATCGGAGTGTAGCACTTGGCATTGGGAAGCATGCCGGTGGCGGCAAGCTGTTCCAGGAGTCCGGGCTTGAAGGCTATCCAACGGTTGAGCTTGCGGACGGCTGCCTTGGGCGTGATGCTGGGACTGTATAAGATTGCCAGCTCGCTTTTGCTGTAGCTGCGGGGGATGAAAGAGGATTTTTCCATGTTCTTTATTACTTGTTTTTATGATGTAAAGTTAGTGAAAATTAATGGTTTGCGAAAGAAAAAAGGAGAGTTTATCGCGTCGTAAGGTGTCATAAGTCGCAGAAAAACGCTTTATGGTGTGCAATGATGTGCGAAGGAGCGGAAAGGGGCGGAAGCGGGTAGGGAAGGTGCTATCTTTGTATCGCCGGTCAGAAGAAAGGGCCCCTTCGGATTGAGCGATGAATGATTTACAATTAACAATTAAAACTTAAAAATTATGGCAACAGCATTGGTGGTACGCGCACAGCGCTACAAGAAGATTGGCGACAAGACGTCTCCGTTGGTTTATATCCTGAAAAGAAAACCGCGCGACGCGAAGATGTATGATTTGAAACGCATCTCGGAAGAAATAGAGGCTTTGGGAGGTATGTCGGCAGAGGATGTGCTGCACGTGGGCAAGGCGATTGTGAGAAACATGCGCGAGAAGCTGACCGACGGCAACAGTGTCCGTCTGGATGATTTCGGTATCTTCCGCACTTCGTTTCACTGCATAGCAACGGAAAATCCCAAGGATTGTACGGTGAAGAATATTGACAAGGTGCGGATTAATTTCAAGGTCGCCACTACGCTCAGACTGGTGAACGATTCGGTTGCCACCACGAAGGGCGCACCCAACAATATCAATTTCGAACTGGTGTCCGACGACAACAAGACATCGGGCGGTAGCGGCAACGGCGGCGGAAATGCCGGCGGTGAGGAAGAGAATCCGTTGGGATAAGGATAAGGTGTTTTGAATGATGAATTTTAAATTTTTAAATTGAAAAAAAAGAAGTATGGGAAAAAGTAAAGGTTTTTGGGATACGATTTTGAAAGTGGTAATTGCAGTGGCTTCGGCTGTGCTGGGTGTGTTTGGTGCGAATGCGATGACATTTTAGGAGATGAGAGCGATTGACCTGATAGTAATCCATTGTAGCTCTACGCGCGAGAACTATGCGTTGACCGAACAGGCGCTGGAGGCTTCTCACAGGCTTATAGGGTTCGACGGAACGGGGTATCATTTCTATGTGCGGCGTGACGGAAGGGTCCTGGCTACCCGTCCGGTAAGCAAAGTGGGGGCGCATGTGCGGGGCTACAATGCTCATTCGATAGGCATCTGTTATGAAGGTGGGCTGGACCGTTACGGAAATCCGAAAGATACGAGGACAGAGTGGCAGCGACATTCGCTGAGTGTGCTGGTAGAAAAGTTATTACAGAAATATCCCGGTACGTGTGTAGTGGGGCACAGGGACCTCAGTCCCGACCTGAACGGAAACGGGGAAGTGGAACCCATGGAGTGGACCAAGCAATGTCCCTGCTTTGATGTAGGGAAGGAATTCTGATAGCGGGATGCTGAAAAGGCTGTAGGGTGATAGTAAAATCATCGTACAGCCTTTTCTTCTTGTTGCCTCCTCTTCTGTATTTCTTTTGTCTTTTTGTTCTTTTGTCCTTCCATTCCCTCCCCCTTTTTCTCGACAAATCCTATAGGTACATCCACATGCGCGCACCCCAACATATCCAGCCGCACAGCAACTTTACTTTTCCCGTTCACAGTGATAAGCTCTCCTTCGAGTCCGGCAAGCGGCCCTTTTATTACTTTCACGGCATCGCCGGGAGCCAGCGGGGCACTGCACATTTCCACCGCTTCGGGACTGTAGTCGAGCATGAAGCGGAACCGGTCCATCTGTTCGTCGGGGATGACGGCAGGGGTGCTTTCGCCGCGCAATACCATATAGCGGCTGACCGCCTGCAGGCTCAGGGGGAGCGGCCGTTCCTGCGGAGTGACATGCACGAATATCATCATGGGAATCACAAGACGGTCTACCCGTTTGCGGCGGTCGCTCCACTGGCGAATCTCGCTCTGGACGGGCAGGTAGCACTCGATGCCCATAGCGGCAAGCCGTTGTGCAGTCTTTTTCTCAAGGCACGACTGTACATAGGCCACCAGCCATTGGCGGGGTGCTGTATTGGTTTTTGTTTCTATGTGATTCGTATTCTGCATTGTTTTTTACGTTCGGTTGGGTTAAAAAGTATGCCGGGCAGCAGCGCTCTGCTGCCACAGCATACAAGCAAACAAACAAAAAATAAGCCCGGAAACAAGGACAGCATTGCATGTAGAAGTTCCCCAGGCTTATGGGGTGAATATCTTATTTCGAATCGGAAGTATCGCCATAACCGTACCCGTAGCCATAGCCGTATTTCTTGCCATAGCCGTAGTACCTGCCGTACTTGCCGTAGCCGTAATAGTAGCCGTACTTCTTCTTTTTCATGTCCAGGCCGTTGATAACAGTGCACAGACCGGGCAAACGCTTGTTGGCGTACAGCTCGTTGATGAGCTGGTAGTCGTTCTTATGCGTATAGTCGGCACGGCATACGTAAACGCTGATGTCGGCAACGCGTGCTATGAGCTGCGTGTCGGTGACCATGCCGATAGGGGCGGTGTCGAGCACGACATAGTCGTAGTCTTTTTTCAACAGTTCGATGGCATCGTCCAGGGATTTGCGTGCCAACAGTTCCGTGGGGTTGGGCGGGATAGTTCCGCCAGGTAGGATGTGGAGGTTGGCAGACAGGTCCGAAGACTGTATCATGCTTCGCAGGTCTGTACTTTGCGGAGCAACCAGATATTGGGTGATACCGCGTTCCTTGTGCGAAATATGGAATACTTTGTTCAATCCCGGCTTGCGGATATCAAGTCCCACAATGACTACTTTCTTACCCAATAGCGCCAAGCTGACAGCGAGGTTGGAGGCGATGAAAGTCTTTCCTTCGCCACTTGTGGTGGAGGTGACGAGAATTACTTTCTTGTCAGGGTCGCCCAGCATGAAAAGCAGGTTGGTGCGCAGGCTGCGGAAAGTCTCTGCCATGATGTCGTTGTCGTTTTCGCGGACGGCAATGGCGTACTTTTCATCGGAGTCGTTCAAGGGAACATCGCCGATAACAGGAACACGCGTAAGTCTTTCGACATCAGAATGTCCTTCGATGCGGTAGCTGAGCAGGCTCAGTATATAGATGATGGCAACCGGAATGCCGAAACCGAGTACCAGGGCTGCCAGATAAATTATCTTTTTATTGGGCGATATGGGTACATCATCCGCCAATGCGTCATCTATGATTTTAGCGTTGTTGGCGGTGGCGGCAAGCGCGATATTGTTTTCTTCGCGTTTCTGCAACAGCATCAGGTAAAGCCCCGCCTTGATTTCCTGCTGGCGCTGGATGCTGACAAAGCGGCGTTCCTGTGCAGGAGCATTGCTGATTTGACCGGCATATTTGCCTGCCTGGCGGTCGAGGTCGGCTTTAGTGATGAGCAATCCCTTGTATACGCTGTTGATGGTAGTCAGAAGGCTGGCATGCATATCATCGATATTGCTGTCGAGCCGGCGGACTACAGGGTTGGAGTCGGAAGAAGCGCGGCGCAGACGGTTGCGCTCCAGAATCAGTGCATTGTATTGGGATATTAAAGATGTGAGCGCTTCGTCATCTAAGCCTACATTGACCGGCAATGTAGTATTGGCATTCTCCGGTTTGTTAAGATAATCGGACAGATATTTTATCAGATTCAATTGTGTGCCGTTTTCCACGCATAGCTTTTCGTATCCGGATTTTTCAGCAATGGCAAGTTTGGCATCACTGCTAAGGTCGGTCAGCCCGGATTCGCGTTTAAAACTTTCCAACTCCTGTTCGGTAGTTCCTAATTCCTGATTGATAATGGCGATACGTTCATCGATAAAGCGGGCGGTATTTTGAGCCACTTCATTCTTGTCGTCATTGGCATCGCGGTTGTATATCTCTACCAGTTTATTGATAAAGTCTTCGCCGCGTTTTTTATTCGTATTGCTTATTGATATGGTAGCTACAGAGGTGGTTTTGCTGGTAGGTTCAATGGCAAGTGCCTGGCGGTAGTTTTTTGCCACGGCAAGCGGATGTTGGATTGTGATTTCGAGCTTTCCGTTCTCTGTAATGGGAACTTGTGAATTGGGCATAAAAGTTATAGTGCCTTTTTCACCGGACAATACTGCCGGCAATTCGGTAAAACTTTTATTGAAAGTCTTTTCCTCGTCGCTTCCCTTGCCGGTAGTTACATTAACTTCTATCTGTCCGTTTTTCTGATAGCCGACAGTGAGCAACATGGGTGCATCGAGCAGTTCGGCATCTTTGGGAGAATAGTGGACAAGTATAGGCGATGAGCCGTAAAGGTCTACGGTTTTGAAACCTTTGGAAGCCGTGTAGTCGATATAGAGTCCCAATTCATTAACCACATCCTTTATCAAGGACTTGCTTTGTAAAATTTCTATTTCGTTGTCGATGTTTTTTGACGGATTGAGCAGTCCAAGGTCTTCGAGTCCTGAAAATTCGCTTCCTAACATGCCGCCTTTCTTCTCATCCTTGATAAGGATAGATGCATTGATATTGTAAGCAGGGGTGCTTTGTTTCAGGTAAATCCATGCACATGCCATACAGACAATGACGGATGCAACGAACCAGGGCCAGCGGATGATGTACTTGAAAAGGCTGGCTTTGAAATCTATCTGCTCCTCTTTGTCTTCGAATATGTCGTCGTAAAGTTCTTCTTTCATAAAATCTTGAATAAACTATAATGATGATGCTTTCCGGTTGTTGTTATTTGATGATTGTAGTAATTAAACTTGCCAATGAAACGAGCGTTCCTACTACGCTGATCCATATAGTGGTGCTATTACTGATGCCGGAGTTCTTGGAAACCGTTTTATTGGGAGTAACATAAAGTATGTCATTCTGCTGCAAATAGTAATAGGGCGAATTGATGATATCACTGTCATTCAGGTTTAAGGTAATGATTTCGCGCTTTCCCTGATTGTCTTCCCGAATCAGTTTTACTTTGTCGCGGATACCATATACGGTCATATCTCCTGCCATGGCAAGTGCCTCGAATATGTTTACCTTTTCATTGGAGATGGTAAATGTGCCGGGATGGGCAACTTCACCGATAACGGAAATTTTATAGTTGACCATGCGTACGGTGACAATGGGTACTTCGCGGAATTGAGGTTGGAGTTTGTCTTTTATCAGTTGTTCCGCTTCGCTTTTTGTCAGACCGCCTATGTGGATATTGCCGATGATAGGGAAGTCTATGTTACCTTTATTGTCTACCAGATATTGTTGCAGTACAGGCTGGTTTGTCAGGTAGTTGTTCTCTTTGCTTAACGGACTCGTCACCGTCAAATTGAACGGTATGGCCAGCTCCGGTTCTTCGGGGCAACTCACTACGATAGTAAGCAGGTCTTTCGGCATGATGCGTGCATCATACAACGGCATATCAGCCGTGCCGGTATCTCCGGCGGCAGCTTCTTGCAGTGCATCCTGAAGATAAGGAACTTTTTTATAGCTTTGACACCCTGCCAACAATAGCGGCAACAACAATAAAATAATCAGACTTTTTCTTTTTCTCATGTGTTTTGATTTTTAACTCTCAGCTTTCAACTCGTTTTAGTAGGCTTCTTTTTCTCCTTTTACCGCATTCTTCACGGTTTTGTAGATAATGTACAGGTCGAGCATGAATGTCCAGTGTTCCAGATACCAGATGTCGCGCTCCACGCGTCCTTCCATCTGCCAGAGTTCCTTGGTCTCTCCGCGGAAGCCGGTGACTTGCGCCCAACCGGTGATGCCGGGTTTGACAAGGTGGCGTACCATATACTTATCAATCAGCTTGGAGTATTCTTCGGTATGTTTCAGCATGTGCGGGCGGGGACCTACTACGGACATGTCGCCCAACAGAACGTTGATGAACTGCGGCAGTTCGTCGATGCTTGTTTTGCGCATGAAATTGCCCAGACGGGTTTTGCGCGGGTCGTTTAAAGTAGCCTGCACCTTATCGCTGTCCTTGTTGACACGCATGGAACGGAACTTATAGCACCAGAACTCCTTGTTCTCCTCGCCGCTACGCTTCTGCTTGAAGAAGATAGGTCCGGGCGAGGTTATCTTGATAGCCAGTCCTATTATGATGAAGATGATAGGAAAGATTGTGCATAGGAACAATAGTGAGAACACGATGTCGAACAGGCGTTTTGCCAACCGGTTTTCGGGTTGAGCCAATGGTTCCTGACGAATGTCCAGTACGGGTACGTTTCCTATCAGTTCAAGGTGCATGCGCCGTTTCAGGTAGTTGCGTACGTTGGGCACGCTGTAAAAATGAATCAGGTTGTTTTCGCAGTAGCTGATGATGGGCAGAATCTCTTTGCTATGCGAGGAAGCAAGACCGCAGTACAGATGCTCGGCCTTACTTTTCTTAAGATAAGGGATTACTTCTTGGGGAGTGCCCAGATAGCGGCATTCCTTCGGATAATTGTCGGAAGGATGCTCGGCAAAATAGCCCACTACCTTGAAGCCGGAAGTAGGGTCGGCGGTCATCTCTTCGTAGAGTTCGACCATATTGGAGCCATCGCCCACGAGTGCAACAGTACGACGGTTGCCTCCCTTGCGGCGGTATATCTTGACGAAATGCCTGAATATGAGTCTGTATAATACAAGCAGTGCAAGGAATGCCGTATAGAATATAACGAGGAAGCGTGTGGACAAGCTGCCGAAATGCACCAGCGTGATAAGGCTGATGAATACTACCGCATGGCAGAATGTATTGCGTACGGCACGCATTACGATGTGGTCTGCACGTACGATGCGGCGATGAAGCACGACTCCTTTGGAATAGTTACATAAGAGATAGACCAAATTCAACAATACCAACAATTGCGGCAGTGAATCGGAGAGAAGGATACGCTGGGTATCTGTGTCCAATAGATAGTACAAGGTTACAAAGAGTGCATTGAGAATGCATAAATCACCGGCAATGATGATGCTCTTGATAATTTTGTTGAAACGCAAAATTTGTTTCATGATCTTCGTAATGTCCTATCAATCATTGAATTTTTGTAAATAAAATAATTGATTTTCCTGTCTTATTTGTTATGATTAATTATGGGTTCTCTTACTTACAAGGTAAGAGATGGCCTATTCCCTTACTTACAAGGTAAGAGAACCATTATTCCGTTTGCAAAGGTATGAAAAATATTATCATTACAAGCAAAAAAATATTTATTTTTAAATTTCAAATCCCCATCATAACTACTCATAAAAAGGCATAAAACATATTTTCAAAGTATTAAATGTTTACATATTTCATTGTATGCATCGCTTTTGTTTAACAAAGTTTCAAAAATGTCATTTCGCTTCCACGCCTTTATAGAAGCCTAAGTGATACAATGGGAAAAGTGCTTTTCATGTTATTATAAAAAGCTTTTTTACAGTATTTTATTCATTCTCTTACCTTGTAAGTAAGAGAATGAACTATCTATGAAACAATTTTATATAGTAAGTAATATTAATTTACATGCTATTTTTTATTCTATTCCCCTTTTTTTCTCTTTTTCTTTTTGGCATGGATGGTGGAAATTACCTTTCGGTTGGCTTTACTCATTGCATTATTGTTAAAAGAAGAGAGGTATACGTGTGTCACCTTTTCGGAACTATGCCCCAGTCCTTCGCTTATCATGGCAATAGCTACTCCTTCTTCTTTGGCGGTGGTGGCCCAACTGTGGCGTGCCACGTAGGAGGTGAGCGGCACACTCAGGCGCAGCATCTTGGATAGCCGGTGCAGGTGCTGGTTGTAAAGACGCAGTGCGCTTTTGTACTGCCGGTAGCCTTCCGGACCGACCGATGAGAGTATGGGCAGAAGGTAAGGAGAGGGGGAGTGCTTGTCGGTGTAGCGTCGCAGAATCTCGGCGGCGTACGGTTCGAGGTAGACCGATAGCTGCTGGCGGGTCTTGCGGCGGTAGTAGTAAATGGTGTTGTGCTTCATGTCCGTTTTGCGGAGATGAACCAGGTCGACAAACGGAATGCCTCTCAGGTAAAAGCTGAGCAGGAATAAATCGCGGCTGAAGCGCAGGTGGGGGGAGTGTTCCAGATTCAGTTGCGAGAGACGCCGTATAAGGGCGGGGGAGATGGCACGTTTGGCGGTAGGCTCGTAGCCGGTGAATACGAAGCGGAACAGCTCGTCGGCAGGTATTGTATCGGGAATGCCTTGCTGGTATGCCTGGTTGAATATGGAACGCAGCATGCGCATATAGGCGGAGATGGTATTGTGGCGCCGGCCTTTCTGCAACAGGCTTTCTTCGTATCGTTTTATCATTCCCGCCGTCACTTCCTTGAAGGTAAGGGGGATGTCGCCGGTAAAATTCCGGAAACTGTTGATGGCGCCGGAATACAGGTTGGCTGTGCCGTAGCGGCCGGCGCTTCTGGCTTCTTCGATTGCGCTTTGCGCAAAAGTGTATATGGTAGTCATAATCTGAATTTTAAGTTGGATAACGAGCTTGATAAACAAGCTATCTCAAAAAAAGATTTGAGATAAGACGGGTTTAAGAGTCCGTTTAAATTTTGTTCAGCTTCTTTGGGAAGTTCTTTTTGAAGAAAATTCAAAGGGACTCCGTATATAGAAAGGGTAAATATTCTATATGGATTCAGATTATGACCGGTCCGGGCATTCCCGTAAAAATCAGAGTATGCCCGAACGTACCCGGCTTAAGGTCTCTGGAGTCATCAGCAGGTAGGAGGCGATGTGTGATAGAGGGGCGCGCTTGATGACTTCCGGCTGTTGCTCCATCAGCTGGCTGTAGCGTTCGCGTGCTGTCTCGAACCGCCAGGAATCGGCTTTGATTTGTGAAACAATAAGGGAATATTCGAGTATCTTGCGATAGAACATATTGATTTCCCACGATATTTCGGTAAGAAGCATCAGCTTGTCATAAGGCAGCAGGTAGACCACGCTGTCTTCGAGCGCTTCAATCATGAGGTGGGTGGGCTCTTTCTTCAGCGTGCTTTCAATGCAGATGACGATACATCCTTCGTAGGAGAAATGCTCGGTGACGTCTTTTCCGTTTTTGTAATAGAACTGGCGCAACATGCCTTTGCCAACGAGTACGATATTATGGCTTACCTGTCCCTCTTTCAGTAAAAGTTCGCCTTTTTCCACTTCTCTGCGGATCAGGATTTCTTCCAACTGCCGTCTGCCTTCGGGCGCCATGCCGGGATAGCGGGAGTTGACGGTGGCATTCACTGTTTCTTTGAGTAATGTGTCCATAACGGTTATGCAGGTTTGGGTGTCATTTAGCGTGGCAAAGGTAGCAAAAAATATTTGATATGCGTCAAGTTGTTCTCCCTTTCCTTTCCGTATCTTTGCGCGATTTTTATCATAGCGCTTCTACAACAATGATACAGCAGGAGAATCTGAAGAAACGGCTTGCCAGGCTGGCGGCCCCCATTTTCATAGAGACATTATTAATCATGATGCTTGGCGCGGTGGATACCGTTATGCTGAGCCGCCATTCGGACAACAGTGTGGCTGCCGTAGGGGTGGTCAATCAGATTATCATGCTGATTTTCCTGGTGTTTGAGGTGATTAATCTCGGTACTTCCGTGCTGTGTTCGCAGTATCTCGGCGCACGGCTGCATAAACAGGTGGTGCAGGTGGTGGGAGTATCTCTTCTGGTGAACTTCGCGGTGGGTGTAGGCATCAGCATGCTGCTGTTCGGGTGTGCGGAGCCTATCCTGCGGCTGATGGGGCTGGGGCCCGAACTGATGCAGGACGGCATGGACTATATGCGTATTGTAGGGGCGTTTGCCTTTTTTCAGGCGTTGTCGCTTACTCTTTCCGCTTCGTTGCGCAGCGCCAACAAGGCGGTGTATCCGATGCTGGTGACGGTGGTGGTGAATGTGCTGAATATAATAGGCAACTATTCCTTGATTTTCGGACGTTTCGGCTTTCCGGAATTGGGAGTGGAGGGGGCGGCCATCTCTACGGCTTTCAGCAGAGGGGTGTCCATGGTGATCCTGTTTGTAATCTTGTTTCGCAAGCATATCCACCGTTTCCCGCCGGCTTACTTCCGTCCGTTCCCTTGGGTGGAGTTGAAGAACCTGATGAAGGTGGGGCTGCCTTCTGCCGGCGAGCAGCTTTCTTACAGTTCGTCGCAGGTGGTGATTACTTATTTCATTAACATGCTGGGAGTGGAAGCGCTTGCCACGCGTACTTATTGTGTCAATATCATCATGTTTGCTTATCTGTTCAGCATTTCCATGGCACAGGGCGGGGCGATATGCATCGGGCATCTGATAGGGGAGAAGAAACCGCGGGCGGCTTTCCTGATGGGGAAATATGTAATGAAGAAGTCGGTGATGATAACCGTGATTCTGTCTTGTATTCTTGCTCTTTTCGGGCATGTTATTTTCGGCTGGCTGACGTCCAATGCCGAGATTATAAAGATGGGGGTTACCATTCTGGTTATTGATATTGTGCTGGAGATAGGGCGTCCTGTCAATATCTTCGCGACCAATGCGCTGCGTGCGGCAGGCGATGTGAATTATCCGTTCTATGTGGGGCTGGTGGTGATGTGGAGTGTAGCCGTAGGGCTTGGCTATCTGTTCGGCATTCCGTTGGGTTGGGGCATTTGCGGCATGTGGGTAGCGTTTTTGCTGGACGAGAATATCCGCGGGGCTATTTTTGTGCGTCGTTGGTACAGCATGAAATGGGCAAGCAAGAGTTTTATAAGATAATGCTTAGGGAGGAAAGGCCGGTTTTCTGCATCGGGAAGTAAATGGGGTGTGTGCAGGTAAAGATAGGGAAACTGAACGGGGATACTCTAAAAGGTGCCTGAGAAAATACTTTTTGAAGAAAAATTAAACAGCGTATTGTGTTTTGAGTGTTAGCGTGTTATCTCTTTTCCTGCAAAAATACTGAAAAAAATATGCGGGAAAGATTTGCATAGTCCAAAAGTTTGCCATACATTTGCACCGCATTTGAGAACAAATGTTGGTTACTAAGGAAGTTTGGGTGAGTGGCTGAAACCACCAGTTTGCTAAACTGACGTACGGGTAACCGTACCGGGGGTTCGAATCCCCCAGCTTCCGCAAGGAACTGAAAGCATCGGTCTGAAAGAACCGATGCTTTTCTAAAAAAAAACTTGGTGGATTCGTCTAACGGTTAGGACACATGCCTCTCACGCATGCAATACGAGTTCGATTCTCGTATCCACTACATAAAGCAAATAAACGCACTCTTAGCTCAGTTGGTAGAGCAACTGACTCTTAATCAGTGGGTCCAGGGTTCGAATCCCTGAGGGTGTACAAATGGTATTGAAAACCAGTAAGTTATAAGAATTACCCCTCTATTTACCCCTCTAATAGGGGTTGATGAGAGGGTTTCTTGTTTAAGAGTAAGCCAAACCCTTACCGCTATGGATATGGTTTGGATACCTTGAAAACGCTTGCAAGCTTCAATGAGAGAGGATTCACGCCTTATTAGTGAGGGTTTATTTTCTCTTTCTTAGATTCTTCAGAAGTAGCCATGCTACGTAAAGCGTATGCGTGTATGGCAGATGTTCAGTAAACTTTCACGGATTCTGTGAAGGAGATTTTCGATTAATTTCAAACCTCCATTTTATGGAAAAAATTATTGAAAACGGATTGAATAAATCTGTTCTGAACATGGTATCGTATGATACCGTAATTATGGTGCTGTATCAGCAGCAAAGCGATGTTTCTTTTCAAAGAAGTGTTCCGCAACATTTAGACACAGGAAGTCTGAAAACGCTTCCTTATGGTTCTGATGATATGAAAATTTGTGGAACAGTTGAAAACCTCCGCATCACTGTCTATCCTGAAAAGATTGTTATCATGGGTAGTCTATGCAAGTATTTGAAAGGAAACAACGTTCAAGGTCTTAGCATGGAGGAAACACGTCAAGCGATTGATTTTCTTTCGCAAAAGTTGTGTTTACCTTTAAGGTTGGCTCGTGTGATGCGGATTGACGTTGCCTACAATGCTATCGTATCTCAAAACCCTAAGGAGTATCTTAATCGACTTGGGAGTTTGAGTAGGCATGATAGGCTGGAAGAACCTGATTCTCTTTATTACAGACAGTCTAAAACTCTCTTGCATGTATATGACAAGCTTAAAGAGATGAAGCGTAAAAGAGAATTTTTCGATTGTGGTTTCAATGGAAATATACTGCGTATCGAATTAAGGTTTTCCTATGGGAAGCAGGACTGGAAACGACGCTTTGGAACTGAAACCGTTTTAGTTGATATGTTGCTGAATGAGACTTTCTTTACCAATCTTGTAAAGATGCTCTATGGACGGTACAAGAAAATAGAGAAGGTCAATGATGTGCAGTTAGACCTGCGAGTTGTAAAAGGCAAAAAGGACGCCCGTGTTTTTTTGGTTGCATACATCTTGAAGGTGCAAGGATGTGTTCCCTTGGAGAAGATGATAAGCGAACAACAGAAGACTGGACGGATTAGTTCTAGACAGGTTGACTATCTACGGTCTGTGATTAGTGAGGCTAACAGTGTCGACCAATCCTTCATTCAGAAAAGCGGTCATATTGAAGAACTGGATGCAGCATTTGAACTGATGAGGAAAATGTACGGTTTTTAAAGAACTTCTATAGTAAGCGAAAGTTTCCTTTATTTCAGAGGACTTCAATTACTTAGTTCTCTATCTGTTTGGAAGGGTGATATGATGTGAATTTTCATGTCATATCATCCTTTCTTTTCTTTATTTACATACATCTTCAATCCTGTCTAATTTGTTCAAGTAACAGCCTGATTGCATAACAGAACTTCATATCAGTATTAGGATTAAAAGAAAGGACATCACAACGGATGCCCTCTCTTTCCTCCCAATCGAGTTCATCAATCAATGAACCACTTATATCGTTCATCACCATGTAATGCGCTGCTTATTCCTACCGCTATTTCAGTAGCGTTCAGACTTCTGTCTAAGAAGCTATCGATATAGCTTGACTTGTTAGCTCCAGTCAGAAGGTTGTAGAACCGCCACATATCCAGTTCGCTACCGAAGCTACCGAAATTCTCGTCACTAATGTATGCTCTTGCTACGGAGTTTATCTGCGTATCGGTCAGCAGCATTCTTGGTAGTCGTTTTTGATAGCCTTGTGGCAAGCACTGATACAGCCGCATTCTTCCCAACAAGGTAGCAAACTGGTGTTCGGTCATCACTGTATTACCAAGAGACTGCATCAGATGCAGATGCTTTGCAGGGTTGTACTGGTTAAACAATTCCAATAAAGCACGGTACAAGTCTTTTGTACTGCTGACCTCTATTTGAGAACGGTAGCCGTCAGTGAACACGCACATATTGCAGCACACTTGATTCACAAAGCCGATAGCTACGCTGAACCGTTCCAATGTCTTTCTGCTGTACAGGTTTTCACGATTGTACGCACGCACCCCTACAATGGAGAGATTCAGTTTGTTGCCACCTACTGTCTCAAATATTGTAGGAACATCAATGGCGAATGCACACCGTTCATAATAAATGGTCTTGTCGCTTTCTAAGAGTTGATTTGCGGGCTTGTGTATCGCTTCGGGTATTCTTCCTTTCACCACATGAGAAACCCGAATAGCTGGCGTCTCTATGCGTTCTCCATTGAAGAAGGAAGTGGCTGCATCATAGGTGGTTTCAATGAATGCAGGGTGTGAAATTGTGAGTTCGTTGTCCTTCGCAAAGACGGGAATGATACATTCCGATTTAAGAGATTTCAGGTCGATTTCCGAGGTGTTCGCTTCGATAAAGTGATTTGTCTTCTTGACGGTTTTCGGCTCGTCTAAGAGGATTTCTGCATCGTCTGCGTAGCTGTTTAGCCCTAAGGTCTTTCTCGGTTCTTGCTGTGCCGTATTCGGCAAAATGGTTACTGCTTCCATGTTGATAAATATTAATGGTTATTGATTGGTTTACGGATAGAAAGTATGCTAAACGGTATCTCGTCCGTATATTGTTCCTATCTGAATATAGACAGGGTTATAAAGTGGACTTAGGAGTATATTGGAACGGATTGGGAGAATTAATTCATCAGGTATAGCGATGAAAAAGTAAAGTAGTGCTTTTTCATCGCTTCATTCTCTTAAAATCAGGTTAATAACCAATGCTTGAAGTATCGGGGCTTTTCAGCTATCGTTAGTCTTTTTCTATCTTGTGTTATTTCACAGAAGATAGCCTGATAAATAGTGTTGTGGTATTGAAGGAAAATGAATGATATATGCAGAAACCATAATGGAATTTTTGTTAAAAGCCTGTTAATTTGAATCGTCTTGCCAAGATTAATTTTAGGAAGGGTGAGGATTAAAATTTTAAAAGCGAATAGTGCGGGGGGATATTAAAGGATAGGCTTCTTATGCTTATAGGTATAAGAAAATCGCATTTCAAGGTGGGCTGTCTGTTAATGAGGGGGGTAATATTTTACCCCTTATTCATTCAGGATAATTCGTAGAATGAATTTAAAATCTTACTCTAAAATAAAAAGTCGTAACAGAGCATTCCATTACGACTTTCTCACGGCTTCTTTTATTTTCTATTGCTTTACTAAAGTCATGATATATTCAGTATCGTCATCCCATTCCCCTGCGTAATCATGCCAAGTATATTTATAAGTAGCCTGATTTTTAGAAATAGCTATCGTACCTTCAATATAATCATCCTGATTCAGTATGATTTTCAGGTTGCTACCATTTAAGGTATAAGAACAATTAGATGAAGTTTCTTCTCCGTCATCCCAAACTAAACTACCATTACTTTTGAAAGTGAAAGAACCTGAACGCAAATCTTCATCAGAGCTTGAAGTATATTTCCAAGTACCCTCGATTGTAGCGTTTGCTTCTTCTTCATCATCATCGCTACAAGCTGCGAAGTTCACGCACATAATTACGGCTACAATAGCCATTCCGATAAATCTTAATGTTTTCATTTTAACTAATAGATTGTTATTTCTGCTCCTATGTTCCTTCTCAGAGCGTTATAAAATAATAAGGCATGAGGAACACGACATAAAGCCGCACGCTTTTTTGATTAGAAACTAAACCCTATAGAAGCAGAGACGCCATGCGGATAAACATCATCACCGTCTTTGTTCCAAGCCTCTCCGTATGCTTTGGAATTATAAGTATACCCAACTTTCAGAAACACAGATAACGCCTTATAAAAATTCCAATTCACACCAGCTCCCGGGTTTGCATAGAATCCTGCTGCGTCAAGCAGACTATAGCCTACTTTCGCATCAATAAACGGAGAGATTTTCTTTTTGAGGAAGGTGTATCTCACGCTACCATATAGCGGTATGGAAGTATAATCATCGCCTAAACGTACACCTACACCTGCACCGATATAAAAACGAGAGCCAAGCTGAACCCCATGCGTTGTATAAATATCAGTAGTGCTGAACATTCCTATATCGTCAGTATGGAAAGTTCTACCGCCTTCAATAGAACCTTTGTAGTTTTGGGCGTTGCACGTTAGAGAGTTTATGCTCACTGTTACAGAAACAAGAAGCATACCGATTAATCTTAATATTTTCATTTTGTTTCAGATTGATGCTTACCTGCTCCCTTGTAAGCTGTTAAAAATAAAGAGGCGTGGGAACATTGAATATTACTGTACTGAGGCTCTCGACTGCCCTTACCCAATAATAAACAATAGCCCACGCCAAACGATATATAGACTGCTCCAAGCAGAGCAGATATATAACATCAGCGTGAGCGTTCTTGCTTATTATCTTGGGTAAAAGAATTGTCGAGATTCCAGTACAAGATAATATCTTAAACGCTCTTTTATTATAATATGTCTGCACCTCGTAAACGAAATGCAATGCAAAATTACTTTATTAAAACTAATCAGCCAAGAAAAAAGCCTTTGTTTTTTGCATATACAGCACACATGTATTGAGGAGAGATGTTTCTTAGATAGAAAAAAATGTCAACAAACCGCATTTCAGACGCTTATAGGCACTTTTTTACGTGGGGGATAAAAGTATAAAGCCGCTTCCCAAAAACCGAGAAACGGCTTCATCTTCCCATTTTGACTATCTTACCCCTTGGCTCGGAGATATGCTTTCCGACTACTTTTCATAAGTTCCAAAGCGAGGTCAGCATCAATAACTATTTTCCGTCCGACCTGCGATATAGCCTTGTCAAGGCAACCTTCCTGCTTTATTCGGTTGGCGGTTGCTATGGAGCAATGAAGTAGCTCTGCAAGTCCTTTCAATCCGTAAACAAGATGTTTTACATTCTCCGTTCTTTCAGGCTGAATGGGATTCTGATTGGAAATAATTGGTTGTAAGATATCAAGAAGTTCTTGAACCGTAAGCGCCCCCACGGGCTTGTTAATGTCCATGATTAAACATTTAATAAATTTACGTTCATCTCGCACCATATTTACAACTGTAGAAGAGTATGGTGCAGTCCTTCTGTAAAATCTGTCTTGATAGACCTATGATGCGAACATGGCTCTATAAAAAAGCCCTGATTTTACACGGTCATAATACCTTATCTATTTTCGGGTGTAAAGATAAAATAGATATTATTGAAAAACAAATATTAGGCAGGAATATTCACTTCATCAGATTATATTCCTGCCTAATATTTATATAAGATAACAGACTATCAATCTATTAGAAATTCCATTTTCCCATATATGCAGCCTTCGTCTTGTCCGAAATCTCAATGTATGGTTTCATTGAGGCATAATCACGATGCCCCGTCCATTTCATTACGACTGTATGAGGGATTCCAAACGCAAGCGAACAACATATAAAGGTTCGGCGCCCGTCATGAGAGGAGATTATTTGATAAAATTTGTATTCTTCCCTTATGCGGTCATTTCCTATGTAGTATTCATCAACCCACGTTTTTGTTAGTTGAGCTAATAATGCAGCTTCTTTCAAATGACTGTTCAATTTCTGATTTGACAGCGGTGGGAACACATGATTTCCTTTCTGCTTCATTTTTTTATATTTCTTCAAGATTTCCAAAGCGTAATCATTCAATTCGATTTGCAGTCGTTCATCAGTCTTTTCCGTAACGATTTCCATAATCTTTCCATGTATATCACTCCAGCAAAGGGATTTTAAATCGCTGTATCGAATGGATGTAAATGCCATAAAACAGAACATATCTCTTGATAGTTCCAATATTCCGTCTTTTTTAGGATATTGGTAATTATAAAACTGCATTAATTCTTCTATATTCAAAAAGGAAACGGGAGTCGGAATCTCTTTGAGACAAGTATTGAATTTCAGGACCTCCCGATGAATTAGCATTCCATTCTCGGCAGCCCACCGGAGAAACCAACCTAAAAATTCAAAGTACTTATTAATAGTCGTATTTCGATATTTATGCTGTAATTTTCCGTTTTTATCTTCCGTACGATATTCAACAAACCAATCTCGGAGAGCCAGCAGTTTGTTTTCTGTAAGGTTCTGAAATGAGAGGTCAGGAGAAAAACTTCGCAAGATGTTTTTTAAGGAGATGAATTTCTTTGTCACATTCGGCACCCAGTTCTTTTGCTTCTTTTGAACTTCTATGTATTCGTCCCATACCGTAAAGAAGTTTTTGTTTTCTACTGATACCTTGACTTTTCCAAGCCTTTCATTAACCATTAGTTTGACTTCCTCCTTTGTCGGTATATGCTGGACACCCTCATAATATTTGAAAACATCCTCTATCGCATTTTTGTAGCCTCCAATGGCACGGCTTATTTCTGATGCAATCGTTTTATGCTTCCCTACCGTATGGGTCGTATTCCTTAGCGGTAATTGGTTTGCTTTGTCCCATTTAGTCTCGTCGCCGTAGTAACCAATGTAAAAGTCTATTTCTCCTTTTACCCACTTCACACGACAAATAATCTGCTTGTTACGGGATTTGATGAAAACCCGTAGATTCTTTCTGATGTTCATGTTTCTATTAAATTTTAAATTAAACAATGGAGCAACAAAAAAGAGGGGTAAAAGTTGTTTTTACCCCTCTTTTTGATGCTATTTATTAAGATTTCGTGAATATGTAATATATGGATATATAATATAATGTACTGATATTGAGTATTGTTAAGTATTTAATATTATTAGTTTAAATATCAGTTCTACTCCCTGAGGGTGTACAAGGCACAGTTATAAAGACTCTAGGATTTATTTTTCTGGAGTCTTTTGTTTTTTGTAGATTACAAGTTTAAGATTGCTGATTTATATTTTTTATATAGACTACAAGTATTGTTGTACCGATTTAGTTTGCTATTTGCAGAACTTGATTTTAGAATAATATCATTTTATAATAAAGAAATAAAAGAAGAACTATTAGTGATTATTGTCATAGGCAATAGAATGGGTTGTACTGTTTCGCTAAGTAGTTGTTTTTAATAATTTTGTTATTAATAAATTTAGAGTATGTCTAATCAAGAGTCAAATAGTAAACGAATAGCTAAAAATACGTTGTTACTCTATTTTAGAATGATTCTTATCATGGTGGTTTCTTTATATACCAGTAGAGTTATTCTGAATGAATTAGGGGTAGAAGATTTTGGTATTTATAATTTGGTGGCTGGTGTAGTTGTATTATTTTCTTTTTTAAGTAATGCCATGGTTACCGCTACGCAGCGGTATTTGAGCGTAGCCATCGGAAAAGGAGATGAAAAATATATCCAGTCTATTTTCTCTACTTCACTTCTTTCTCATTTTATTTTAATTCTTTTTATTGTTTTTGTTGCAGAAACGGTTGGACTTTGGTTTGTAAATACTAAGTTGGAAATTCCTGTGGATAGAATGTATGCTACCAATGTAATTTATCAGTTAGCGATTGCTACAACCAGTGTGAATATTATTCGTATTCCTTATAATGCTAGTATTATAGCTAATGAGCGGATGGCCTTCTTTGCCTATATAAGTATTGTGGAAACATTCTTAAAGCTGTTGGTTGTATGGGTATTGGCAATAACATCAGGTGATAAACTAGTTGTTTATTCTGTTTTATTGTTGCTAGTTGTTATTATTATCGATATTGCTTATTGGTATTATTGTCATAGATTTCTTGTAGCTAATAAATTTTATTTGAAAACAAATAAAAAACTTTTTGTGGAATTAACGAGTTTTTCTGTCTGGAATTTATTTGGCGGATTGGCAGATGTGGGCTATAAGCAAGGAACTAATATAATTTTAAATCTTTTTTGGGGAGTATCGATCAATGCAGTATTAGGTATTACCAATCAAATACGTAATGCTGTTGTTTCTTTTATTGGAAATTTGCAGTTGGCTGTTAATCCTCAAATAGTAAAATCTTATGCTTTGGGTGATTATGAATATTTTAAAACATTGGTATACCGTATATCTAAATATTCCTATTTTTTAATGTTGATAATTGTATTTCCTATAATTTTCAATATTGACTTAATATTAGAGATATGGTTAGAAAATCCTCCTAAGCATACAGCTGTTTTTGCGATATTAACTTCTGTATTTTGTTTGGTTGACTCTTTAACAGGACCATTATGGGCAGCCATGCAAGCAGGTGGAAAAATTAAAAGATTTCAAATTGTTACTGGTATTTGCTTATTATTGAATTTACCTGTTAGTTATTTGTTTTTAATGTATGGATATGTTCCAAGTGTAGTCTTAATTATACAAATTGTTATTACAGGTTTTACAGTCGGAGTTCGTGTCTTGTTTGTTAAATATTACTTGCAATTCTCAATTCGTAACTATGTTAGGGAGGTGATATTTCCCATTGTGTTTGTAACAGCATTATCTTTACCTATAGCCTTATACATCTATGCAGGAACAGGAGGATATTATAGATTGCTTTTATTTATATTATTTGTGCCTATTATGTGCTGTATAATATATGTTTGTGGAACGTGTAAAAGTGAAAAAGAAATGGTTATGCGAACAATACGAACTAAATTTCTAAAGAGAAAATAGTAGTATTTTGTTGGTAAAAACGTTTGAAGAAATGATTAAAAATTATATTAATGAATAATATTTCTCATATACATTCATGTTATGGTTGCGCTGTTTGTGCAATTGCTTGTCCTAAAAAGATAATTGACGTTCGTCTTAATTCTAATGGTTTCTATGAACCTTATATTACAGATGGAGCCAAATGTGTAAATTGTGGATTGTGCCTTGAAGTGTGTTCTTATAATCACTCAGAAATAGCTTTGAATGAACTTCCAAAAGTTTCTTATGGAGCATGGAGTAAGGAAAAAAGTGTGCGGCATATATGTGCTAGTGGTGGCGTTGGATTCGAAATTGGGAGATATCTGATTGGCAAGGGGTATAAAGCTATAGGGGTAAAATATGATGTTAAAAGAGCTAAAGCCGAACATTATGTCGCTTCTTCTGTAGATGAGTTTATTTTATCTATGGGGAGTAAGTATATCCAAAGCTATACATTGTCAGGATTTAAGGAGATCAATAGAAAGGACAAATTTTTGGTTTCTGGAACTCCTTGTCAGATAGATTCGCTTCGCCGTTATATCAATAAAATGAAGTGTCAGGAAAATTTTGTGTTATTGGACTTTTTTTGTCACGGTGTGCCAAGTAAATTTGTTTGGGATAAATATATTAAGGAACAACAGGATAAATTGGGAAATATAGATTTTGTGTCCTGGAGAAACAAACAGAACGGATGGCATGATTCATGGGCGATGACTATTAGTCCATCAGATAGAGGAGAAGTTGTTGATTGGTATGATTCTTACAATTTGTTAATAAAAGAGAAAAAAGGATGTGTTAATTCTCGATGGACCCAAGGAGATACCTTTTATAATATGTTTTTAGGTAATAACTGCTTGGGTAAAGCATGTTATAAATATTGTAAATTCAAATATGATCATTCATCTGCAGATATTCGTATTGGTGATATGTGGGGAGAGACTTATGCTAAAGAAGACAAAGGTGTAACCGCTTGCGTTGCATTTACTCAACAAGGAATGGATGTGTTGAATAATGTGAATTGTGAATTAGTTGAGTATCCATTTGCAAGAGTAGCAGAAGGGCAAATAAAAACTAAGATAAAATATCCTATGGGATGGTCATTCGTTATTTTTTTTGCTAAATTACAATCCGTTTCAATGAAACAATTGGTCTTTTTTAGTAGAATTATAGGGAAGTTTAATAAAATCTTTAAATAATAATATGCAACAAGCACTGATAGTAACTATTTTTACTGTACCTAATTTTGGCAGTGTTCTACAAACATATGCTACGCAATGTGTTGTAGAACAGTTTGGATATAAGTGTCGGGTACTTAACTATGATCATAATAGAGGAGAATGGGCTAAAGGACATGGAGTACCAGAAATGAGTTTTAAAAGTAAAGTAGGAAATTGGTTGGGCTTGAAAGCTAAACACCGTAAGGCGAAACTTTTGAAAAAATTTGTAAAAAGCCATATTCATCTTACCTCACTTTATAGTACTCTGAAAGATATGGAAGAAAATGAAGGTACTATGTATGATGTTTATATTATAGGAAGTGATCAAGTATGGAATACTAAATACACGAATTGTGACCCTACTTTTCTTTTGGAATTTGCTCATACGGATAAGAAGAAAATATCTATAGCATCTAGTTTTGCATGTAAATTATTAGATGGAAAATATATAGAAATATTTAGAAAAGAACTTTCTAAGTTTTCTGCTTTATCTGTAAGAGAAGCGCATGGTATAGAAATTTTGTCACAGTTAGGCTTGAGAAATTCACAATTAGTTTTAGATCCAACGTTGTTGCTTAGTGCTAATCAGTGGGATGTTCTACGTAAGAAATCTTTGAAATCAGAAAAATATATACTATTATATTTACTAAGATATGCTTTCGAACCGTGTCCGTATATATATGATGTGTTAAAATATTATCAAGATAAGTTGCAGTGTAAAATTATAGCATTGGAGGGATACGAAGGTCACGATCCATATGTAAAGAATTTGAAGATTGAAGATGCAACAGAATCTACTATATCGGAATTTCTTGATTATTTTGCCCAAGCATCTTTGGTTGTGACTTCTTCCTTTCATGGTACTGCTTTTGCATTAAATTACGGTGTTCCTTTATTGTCAATAACTCCGACTAATGGTGATGATAGACAAAGTAGCTTGTTGGAGCAAGTTAAATTGAATCAGTGTAGATTGAGAGTAAATGAAGAAATTACTCATGCTAATCCTTTTTATGATAAAGAACAAGAACAAATAAATTTGGGAAAATTGCGAAAAGAATCTCTTGATTGGATAGAAGCAAATCTTTGATAGAATCTCTTGGGAGACTTCATAAAGATAGAATTTTCGCATTGTAATGATGATTATAATATGTTCAAAGAAAAGAAAACGCATGCATATTTATTTGTTAGTTAAGGTAAAAGCGTGATGGTAATAATCTGTCATGCTTTTTTATTTTAAGTCAAAAATGATGATTACAAGTATACAATATATTTGCTGAATTTTTTTAATATGAAACAGTATAATACAAATTATAGAATCTCATTAGCTTATGTGCTAAACACAATGCTTTGCCTTATCTTCATATTCCCTATGAGGATGAACGGCGGAACTCTATTGGGTGAGTTATCGTTAAGTAATGATTTTTTGTCGGTTGGAGATATTAATGTGTCCGTCTTGTGTCCTAAAGGTGGTATTAATGGTAGTAACAAGTACACTTTAAATATGGCTATAACAAAAATTCCTAGTGAACTAAGAAAAAAGGATGTACGCTGTTCTTTTATTAATGCTTCAGGTAGTTTAGAAACATGGGTTTTTAATGGAGGTACATGGAGTGATGTAAAAGTTTGGAGAAAAGAAGAGATGTCAAGTACTTTTTCATTAGGTATTAATTCGGAAACTTTAATAGGAACGATTAAACGTTGCATAGCAGAGTCAAATATAGGTAAAACAGTTAGTACCGCTGATGAAGAAGATATTACAAGTGTTGATAATGGAAACGGAATACGAGTCTTAAAACGAGCTGACCGTAAATATAACCCTCTTGATTTTAGTGGAAAGGGATATAAAATTTTAAGGAAACATATTGTATTGGGGAAAAATGTATTAACACAAGCTATGATGAATGAGCCTAATACAACATATGTTATTCAGTATGACTATGATTTGGATGGTGGGGAATTAATTGTTCCACAAGGGAGTACACTTCAGTTTGAAGGCGGAAGTTTACAAAATGGCTGTATAAAAGGTTGTAATACTAATATACGAGCCGGATTATATCAGATATTTAAATCAATATCATTTAAAGGAGATTTTTCAAATCATTTTTATGTAGAATGGATGGGGGCTATTGGAGATGGAAATTTTGATAATGCACCAATCTTTAATGTTTGTTTTAATTCTAATATTTTGAACTGGGAGGGGAATGGAAGATGTTATTATTTAGCTTCTCCTGTTATGATAAAGACATTAAATCAAACTATTAAGTTGAGTAATGTAGAAACTAACGGAAACTATGATGCTTTTGTTATAACTAAACATTGGATACAATTGGACATACATTCTTTACGAAATAGAAATAAAATAGCATTAGGAAATGCTTCCGCTATTAAATTGAGTAATAATGTATATAATGCCACATTTAATATATTTAAAATATCAAACTTTAATAAAGGTATCAATTTGTATCCGCGAGTAAAATTTGATGCTGGAGATCCTGCAAATGCTACATACTCTGGTATACAATATTGTGTGTTTTCGTGGCAACATATAGAACAATGCGATGATTGTATCGTATTTGATGTGAATGGAGCAGATGAAGGCAAGGGATTATGGATTAATGAAAATCAGTTTAATGGAGGTCGATTATCTGGCAAAAATGGCATCATGCAATATGGACGCGGAAATAAATTTGATGCTATTAATGGAAATGTGTTTAATAGTATTGGTTTTGAAGATATTGATTGCCCTATTAAGTCTTTGTACAAATGGTCTGTAGATAGATTTAATTATATAAGGATGTCCGAATCAATAAGAAATTCAACTTATATAGAAATGGATAATTGTACAAACGTTCTAATAGATTTAAAGTCATATGTTGAAGCATCTAAATTCAAAATAAAAGATTGTAATACAACAGAAATAAGAAGTATGTACAGTGTATATCAGTATAATCAAAAATCTTATGATGTAAAGAAACAATATAGTAATTATCAGCAGCAGAATAAATCATTTTTATGGTATTATGATCATAATAGTAAGGGAGCGGTTAATAAACGACTTCAAAAGAGCATTTCTGAAATTTGGACAGAAGGATCTTCCAGTCCAGATGGAACAATTAATTGTAGTAAGATAATAAATCTTAGTGTATTTTTGGATGAGTTTATTTTGCAATTAGATAAACGAGCTATTAGCATAGCACCCTATTTGGAAATTTATCTAAGTGGAGGTTGTAGATCCTTTATTGTGGAAGATGCTAAAGGAAACGTAATATATTCTACTCATAGACCTAAGAAAAAGATTCAAATTAGTTTTAATAATGAGCTTACACCTATGATTTTTGATGAAGATTTGAATCATTCATTTGTTCATAAAAAAGCTTATTTTAATTCTGCAAATATGTCTGATTTAGAGAAAGATATAACAGATGTTGATTTCTTTACATTTGGAACTTCTGGTTCCAAACCTTCTGTTATAACTTACTCTAAAAAAGTATTATATAGTAATTTTAAACTAATATCTATGTATGAGGGTAGATGTATTTTAAAGAATGAGCAGAATGAAACATACCCGATTGATGAGCCTGGCATCTATCTTTTAACTATATCTAGTGATGATGCTTTGGAAGTTACCAAATTATCTAAGGTAGAGGCTGTGAATACTAAATGTGTTGGTTCTTTTCAAGAGAAGCCTTTAAACTCTGCAATTGGTTTTTCTTATTTTTGTACTGACAGAAAGACTACAGAAAGTAGTACAACAGGCATTATGATTTATCATAAAGGAAACAATATTTGGGTAGATGCGTTAGGGCGAGAGATTAAGTAAGGGTGTTGGTATCGGTCAAATAAATAGTAGTATTGAAATTATTAACTGTTCTGCTTTGTAATTTAATGAAATGATTTATTGTTTTATCTATAAAGTGAAACAAATAGTTGTAAAATTATGAAGGGAGATAAGTTCTTAGTAAGTGTTTGATAAATTATGCGTTGCATATTTATGGAAAATACAATACGTACTTTATCGGACTTTAAAAAACTATAGTATGGAACAATCCAAATTTGGAACATTTATGATTGACGATTTATACTTATATAGAGCTTCTGATGACTATAAGCAAGTTATTGAAGAAAAAATTGTACTACCAGAATATGATAAAATAAACCAATTGAAGCTTTTGTTATCCAGAACTGAATATCCCATATCAGCAAAAATCTTAATAGAAAATGGATTCTCAGAACTAACAGAAGAGCTGAAAGAAAATACAGGTCTTAAATCGTGTATAATACATCACAAACTGAAGGGCGATCAAAAAGTAAGTATTGTAGAACTTGAAAAAAGAATCTCATATTTCTTATGCCAAAGTTTTATTAAAAATTTGGATGAAACGCGGTTATTAAATCTTTGTTTGGGAGAATCTATGACCACACGGGTTAAAATGTGTATTGAATCACATTTGAATACCTATAATAATGTATTAAACATTCTAATTGATTATTGTAAAGATTTGGAAGGTTATGATTTTCAATATCAAACAGCTATTAAGAATAAAGGAATGATTAATTCAAAAATTTATATTCAAGATCGATTGTTTATTTTTTTATCAGCCTGTATAGGTGCTAATTATGGATATATCGTCAATTCTCAATATGATTTACCTATTTGGGGAATCAATATAAGCTATGATAGTAAAATACGCATGTATAATTATCGGTCTGGTACCCCATATACAGATATTAAGAAAGAGGATTTATTATCTATGATTTTTAGTACGCCAAGTCAGATAGGAGAAGTACAAAAGATGATAATAGATAATATTAAATTATTTTTTGATATAAATATTTCGTTGGATGATGTATGCTACGATTGGTCTAAAGAAAGCTATTTCGTAAAGCCGGAAGTTGAAAAGCAGATAATAGGTTCATTTTTAAATGAAGATGAAAGAGATAAAGATAAAGATGTGGTAAAGTATACGTCTCTTCAAACTTTATTGGCTACTCTTATCTCTGGTAAGATAAGAATAAATTCTATTGTAGGAATGAATGACAAAACTGAAACAAATTTTATGATAGATATGATTAAGAACTTTAGGGAACCAATAGAAGAAGAGGGTGATGAGTATTTATTAGCAAATAGAAAGTTTATTACTTCTTTTTCTGGGAAGAAGGATGATTTGAATATGTGGAGATTATATGGTGATAATGCGAGAGGTATTTGTATGGTATTCTCATTCAAATCTCAGCAAAATAGTGTTTTAAAGAAAATTCAATATGTGGCAGAAGAGGATGACATTATAAAAAGACTCAACCAACTCATGTTATCACTCAAAGATTTAAATATAAATTTTTATTTTTATCTACTACTTAATAATCAACATTTCATCAAGCACAAAGACTATAAAGACGAAGATGAATATCGATTTTTATTGAAAAATGAGCAACCTGTTGGTTGGTACATAAACAATGATAATAATGTTTTGACTCCTTATACTGAAAGAGAGTTATTTAGAAATGGAGGAAATGCATTTCCATTTGAATTAAAGTCTATCATTCTAGGACCGGCAATGGTGGCAAAAGATGTTAATTTATATCAAATCAAGACGCTATTAAGGACAAAATATAAAGAAATAAATATTAAATTAAGTAAAATAAAAAGTTATAGATAGTTTGTAAGCATCCGATAAAGTACACATTGTATTTTTCATAAATAGAAAACTCGATATCAACTTTAATCACAAGTTAATATTGAGTTTCTTCAACATAAATATTTAAACTCCAATTGTATTCGTATTAGACTTCTCCAACTTCCAAACATCGGGAAGAAGTTCACGAATATTTTTCCCGGAGTCCTTTTCCAGATAATATGGAAGTTTGGTTATGACATCATTCAGATATTCCCTTGGGTTAATTTCCTGTGCTTTACAGGTAGCTAATAGTGCTATATTTTCAGCAGCCTTATTCTTATGTAATTTTCATCTATCAGCTTCATGTGCCATCTTACTTTTTAGAGACATTTACTGAATGTTTCTTTTTAGGCACGGAATACACGGATTTCACGGAAAAAATAAAGATAATCCGCGTTTTCCGTGTATTCCGTGCCTAAAAAAATCATCAAGCTTCTTTCTGCATCTCCTCTTTGTCTTTAGCGATTCGCTGAAAATTTACCTTTTCATAATCTTTTTGAAATCCTCGGCAATCTGCTGCCCCATATTGACTATTGCGCTATCGACTTTATGTACCTCTGCCGGTGTGACCGCATCTTTGTAGCGCGCTTTGCCGAGCTTGAATTTCATATCGTCCAGAGTTCCGGATATATTCAGGCCCAGTTTGAACGGAATGGGGGATTTCAGGATGGAGATGTGATAGTCGAACTTCATATCCAGCCCTTGTGTGCCACCTACCGCCGCTCTGTAACGGTCCATTGATATTTCGAACGGATAGACGGTTACATTTCCGTCTTTGATGCCGATGTTTACGGATATGCTGTCTATCATGTTTCTCTTCTTGTTTTTGAAGAAGAATTTTTTGGAGATTTCGGCGAAAGTCTCACCGTCCATCAGCACAAGACTGTCTCCCTTGACATGAATGGCCGACCGCATGGTGGGGATTTTGATGTTCAGGGCGGAGTCCAGGGAAGCGGCGGCAGCCACATTGAAATCGACCGTTCCTTCGAATGAGCGCAGCATGGGGACAATCGTGTCCAGGGAAGGGGCGAAGTCTACCAGCTTCCCGATGTTGATGTTGTGCAGCCGGAAGTCGAAACCGGCAAATCCCTCTTCCGGAGATTTTGCCTGATAGACGAGAGTGGTGTTCATGTCGGAACCCATGCCTTTCATGCTGAGTTGTTTCAGGTAGACGGACTGGTTGCGGATGTCCACAGCTCCGCGGACATCGTTGAATGTGACTTTCTCGTAATAGACTTTCCTGAAATCGGTCTGCAGTTCAAAATCCAGGTTCTTGGGGATGACGAATAGCTTTACTTCGGTGGAGACCGTATCGCTTTCCGCAGCCAGCGTATCCGACGGGAGCGATATCGACCGTATCAGCTGGTTGCAGTCCAACTGTTCGGACGATACGTCCAGTTTGGCGCGCAGGAGCTTGTGATGCCGCATGGCGCCGTACAGGTCGTGAATCGAACCGGTGGCGGTGATATCGGATTTGCCGATGCGCATGGTGGCATTGCGCAGGGTGATGACGCGGTCGTTTACCGTGACGGAAGTTTTCTGCACCTGTATGGGAAGTGCACATTCCGGGGTGCGGAATGCCATGCGGTGGAAACCGATGATGCCTTTGGGTGTCCATAGCGAATCGCGTACTTTTTCGGCTGTTATTCCGATTCCTGCTTTGTCCATTCCCAGGCGGGTGTCGCCCATGCGGCAGAACAGTGTGTCCGCTTCCAGTGTAAGCCCTATCTGCGGATTGGCAGGGTTGTGCTCTCCGGGTTGCAGCTTGAGGCGGGCGGATGATTTTCCGCAAAAGAGGTCGAGCGAATCCGCCAGGGATACTCTCAACTTGTTCATCTCTATCTTGCATTCCGTCTTGGCAGGGCGCAGTGTGTCTTGGGAAGGATAGGTGCTGATTGCCGCCGTAAAGCTTTCCGTGGCTGAGTTCAGGGCAGGTGAGCGGAGCGTCATATCCTTGATTTCAACACGCCCTCCGAGCCATTCGTTGCCGGCAAAGTCCAGCGTAGCGTTGCTTGTGAACTCGAAATTCTTTTGGGTATGGCGCAGCACGAGTTTGTCCGTCCTGATTTTGCCTTGAACCTTTACCCGTCCCCAATCCTGTTTCTTGAGGGTGGACAGGCGGCAACGCAGTTTCAGGTCGGCATTCATCTTTCCATCCATGCCGATGCCTTCCTGAAGAGGGAAAATCTGCGCCAGCGTATTCAGGTCGACGGTGGAGCGGGTATGAAAGGTGATGTCCGGGTCGGTGAGCAGGTTGTCCACTTTCATATCGGCCAATATGTCGGTGTCGGCGCCTTTGAACTGGAAGATTTTCAGGTTCAGGCAAGAGGGGGTGTTCCGCATGAGGTCTATCCGGGCGGAAAAGTCGGCGTTTACCTTGTCTATGCCGTAAGGCAGCCCGGCGTATCTGGCGAAAGCGTCTTTTATCCTGATGTCCAGCGTAGCAAGGGGCATCTTCTGCTTGCCGTACATGCCTTTCAGCGTGCCGATGAAACTTACTTCTCCTCCTGCCGATACTTCTGCCTTTTTCAGGATGCTCTCCGGAATCATGTGCAGTACGGTTTCCAGCGAGGGGGTGTGCAGTCCGTATTGCAAATTGACGTCGAGTGCTTTGGCTGCGGTGTCGCGGCGCACGGTTCCTTTTACTCCCAATTTCGTACCGTTGATGTCAATCATGGCATCGTGCAGGAGCAGGGAGTGCCGGGCGGTATTCAGTTCAAGGTCGGTGCGCAGGTGGGTGGCGATGCGGTTTGCCAACAACTGCCCGTCTTGCCAGAAGAGAAGGTTCTTGTTGCGGAAATCTACCGCCAGCATGGAATGGCCTTTCTTCATATTGGCTTTCAGGGTAAGGTCTGTGTCCCATAGGTTGGCGAAAATGCGTGTGTCGCGGTCGTCCATGGTTACCGTGGCGTGCTTGATGGAAATTTGCCGGATGTCGAGCTCGCTGATGTTCATGGCGTCTCCGGCAGGTGAAGAGGCGGACTGTACCGTATCCGGAACGGTGATGTCCCAGTTGGCAATGCCGTCTTTGTTTTTATAGGCGTAGATATCGGCATGTTCCAGCGCCAGGCGGTGGATACTGATTTTCTGTTGCCGCAGGTAGTCCATGGGGTTGACCACCGCTACGGCCTTTTTGAATGATACCAGGGTGTCGGTCCGTTGCCACAACGTGTCGCGGATGGCTTTGGAAACCAGGGCTCCGTCGGTCAGTTGCACTCCGAAGCGGGGGAATGTTGAGAAAAAGGTAAGCTCCACGCTTTTCATGTCCAGCTTGGCGTTCAGGTTGCGGTTGGCGGCTTCCAATACTATGGGAGTCAGCTTCTCGGAAGTGAATATGAAGTTCAGGACTACGGCAATCAGTATGCCTGCAACGGCTGTGAGTGCTCCCAGTATGATACCAGACAGTTTGAGTATTTTCTTAGTTTGACTTTTCATTTTGTAATTCGTTCTGTAAATATTGGGCAAGGAGTGATTTCCTTTCCTTAATCATGTGCAAAGTTATAACTGTAATTTGATAAAGCCGTAAGCCGGTATTGTTAAAAAATGATTAAAGGAATTTATGAATGATTTTTCCGCTATAATGAATAATTGAGTTCTTTTTTTATGTTAAAGCGTGAATAAATGCTACTTAAATTTTATATTTGCATCGTTGGTATCCGGTTATATTACCTTATATATAAGGTATATCGGGATGCCTTAAGTTTAATCTAATAAATTGATGTTATGAAAAAGTACATTGCAGAAATGCTGGGAACCATGGTTCTCGTTCTTATGGGCTGCGGCACGGCAGTCAGTCTGTCGTGCACATCGGCCGACCCTAATCTGGCGGCCACGGTAATAGGTACGGCGCTTGCTTTCGGATTGTCGGTGGTGGCTATGGCCTATACTATCGGTGGTGTTTCGGGCTGCCACATTAATCCGGCGATAACGCTCGGTTGCCTGCTTTCCGGCCGTATGAGCGGAAAGGATGCCGGTATGTATATGCTGTTTCAGGTGATAGGAGCTATTTTAGGTTCTGCCGTTCTTTGGGTGCTGACTTCCAATTCGGGTGTGAGCGGAACAGGCGCCAATGCCTGCCAGGAAGGAGTTTCCGTAACGGGTGCCCTGCTGGCCGAGATTGTGTTTACATTTGTGTTTGTACTGGTGGTACTGGGCACTACCGATGCCAAGAAGGGCGCCGGTAATTTTGCCGGACTTGCCATAGGTCTCTCTTTGGTACTTGTACATTTGGCCTGCATCCGTTATACCGGTACTTCGGTTAATCCGGCTCGCAGTATAGGCCCTGCGCTCTTTCAGGGTGGAGAGGCTTTGAGCCAGTTGTGGATTTTTATTGTAGGCCCGTTTATCGGTGCGGTGCTGAGTGCCGGAGCATGGAAGATAGTTGCCGGCGGAAAGGAATGAGCCGGTGCCTGGCCTGAACCGGGCCGGTGATATTTGAAGAGGATATTTAAAGAGGATGTTTCCCGATTGCGACAGAATGCTGTGTTTGGGGAACATCCTCTGTTTTTTTACTCTTTCGACTGGTGTACGGTGAGTTGCGGGAACGGGAATCCGATGCCTTCTTCATTAAATGTCTGGTAGACGATTTCGTTGATATCGTACAGTACACTCCAGTAGTCGGCGCTTTTTACCCATACGCGTACCGTGATATCGACGCTGCTTGCGCTCAGTGAACCTAAGACGATGAGAGGAGCGGGGGTGTCCAATATGCGGCTGTCTGCATTGATGATGCGTTGCAGCACGGCTCTTACTCGCTTCACATCCTCGCCGTACTCTACGCCGAACACCCATTCGACACGGCGCTTGTCCTGCTTGCTGTAATTGGTGACGGCATTGCCGCTGAGGCTTCCGTTGGGCACATAAATCATACGGTTGTCGAGGGTGGACAGTATGGTGTGGAAAATCTGTATTTCCTTTATCGTGCCGCTTACTCCCGGTCCGTCTATGTAGTCTCCTACCTTGAATGGCTTGAAAATAAGTATAATAAGTCCGCCGGCAAAGTTGGACAGGTTTCCGGAAAGCGCCATACCCACAGCCACACCTGCGGATGCAAGCAGCGCCGCAAAGCTGGTGGTTTCCACACCGAGCTTGCCGATGATGGCAAAGGCAAGAATCATATTCAGCAGAATCTTTATCAGGCTCTTCAGGAAGGTCTGTACGCTGGTTTCAATCTTCCGCTTTTCGAGTATTCTGGCTACCAATGCGCTTATCTGCCTGATGATGAAACGTCCGATTACATAGATTAAAATGGCGATTAATATGTCCTTGCCGGCATCCATTCCAAAATCTATCAGTTTTTCCAATGCCTGTTCGAGTTTCCCACCGGCGGCGGGAGTGTTCAATAAAAGTAAATTCATTTCTTTTTCGCAATAAATAAAATAATATTATAAAATAGGTGTATATTCAACATGCAAAGATAATCAAAATCCGGGCGGTTGTGGCGTATGAAATATATAATGCGTATTATTTCCTAAATAGAATTAAAACATTAATTTTGCCAAATATTACACTCTAACTTAAATAAATTAATAAAAAATGAACGTATGAAAAAAGTATTAACTTTATTCGGATTGCTTTTTGTGCTGTTGGGTAGTGCCCATGCACAGAAAGGAAAACAGGCGATAGGTTTTGGCCTGAGTTACGGAACGGAAATCGAAAGTATCGGGTTGGGTATCAAGTATCAGTACAATATTACCAATCCTATCCGTATAGAGCCGTCTTTCAACTATTTCTTCGAGAATGACAATGTAAGCATGCTGGATTTGAACGTGAATTTTCACTATCTGTTTCCGGTGGCCAAGAGCGTTAAACTTTATCCGTTGTTCGGTTTGACATTGTCCAACTGGATGTTCGACATGCACGACTTTGATATTGATATGGACGAAGGCCATGTGCATATCGACGATAACGGCAATCATAACGAATGCCGGTTCGGTGTAAATCTGGGAGCGGGAGCGGAATTTGCACTGCCTCGTAACTGGGCGATGAATTTTGAGTTCAGATACCAGCTGGTAAGCGATTTCGACCAGGGGGTTATCAATATAGGAGCTGCATACAGATTCTAAGGGAGCAGCGTATATTTTCGGGCACGGATTACACGGATTTCACGGAAATACAAATTACACGGAAAACACGGATTTTCTTTATTCTTCTTCTGTGAAATCCGTGTAATCCGTGCCTGAAAAAAAATATCATGTGCATTTTGCACGTCCTCTTATAACGTGTTAAACAAGAGGTGTTTCAGTATATCAGAAGTTTGTCCAATCGCACGGGAAAGTCATTGTTTCTCCATATCTGCTGAGGGTGTATGAAGATATGGCATTATTCTCATTGAGCGTGTAGCTCAGATTATAACGTTCGGTTGAGTTCTCGCTCGGATCCTCCAGGTCGGTGTTTTTGATAGTCATTGCGGTGGGCAGGTTTGCACCGGCATTTCCCAGATAACCGGTTATGGCAAAGACGTTGAATACGCAATCGTCCGAAGCCAGCTCTTCCGGGAGAAGAAGCAGGGGCATGGCGTTATAGGTGTTCTTTATTGCCTGGGTATATTCATAGGTTTGGCTGCAGGTGACGTTTTTGCTTTTTGCTTCTATTTTTTCCAATACCTTGTTGTTGTAGGTGTAGTTGATTTCACCTGATTCGGAGTAAGAACCTTCGTCATCTTTACCGTCGGTTTTCATGCTGATTTTCTGCATCTGTCCGTCCGCATTGTAATTGAAAGTATAGGCTATATTCATTTCTTCTCTAAACTCCGGATCCGTATCTGTATATTTTAATTTATAGGCAGTGACAAACCCTGAAGTGTTGAAAGTAAAATCGGAAGCAATCCAGCGTTCGCTTTCACGTTCGGATGAAGTGATGCTGATTAAAGAGCGGATAGGGTCTACCTTTATTGCACGCGAAGAGGCATAATTGAAAACAAGAGTGTTTCCATCTACTTCCGCTTCTTTGATGGTTCCGTCTTCATTGTAGGTTACGTCAACGCCCGACATGGAAGTGGCGCGTACACCGTCGACAACCGATGAGGGAATGCCGATTGGTGCAGGACCGTTACCTTGCATGCCGTTTTCGTCATCGTCGTCGCAAGCTGTAAGATTCAATGCGCAAATTGAAAAGCAAACACAGTACAGCAGGTTCTTGCTCAAATTTGCCAACTCAAATTTCTTTTTCATAATGTAATTCTCCTAACCCCAATTTCGAAGGTCCGTTAAAAACAGAAATAGAAAGAGATGTGAAATTGTATATGCTATTCTTTATATACTTATTATAAAAGAGAAAAGCTATAACATCCTTTCGTTGCAATTCTTGAATATGTAAAAATATCAGTAATGCAAAAGTAGGGTTGAATTCTTATTTAAGGAAATAAAAACAGAGATTGTTAGGCGCGAAAACCGACCGGATAATCCGGCTTTTGTGATGTATAGTCCGACAGGCTGGATGCGGATGAGCTAATTTCAATTAAATATACTTGGACTTGGTGATTTATTGTAAATATTTAGTCTATAATTATATTTTAAATAAGGTAGGTATAAACCAGGTTATTTGTTGTGTAAAATACATAAATATAAGTGGCTTTTTAAGAAGATGAATCGTAGATATATGAGATAGAAAAAGAGTGATTTTTCTATCATAAAAGCCTTATTATCTTAAATATCACCATATTATAATTAATATAATTTAGTTTTTAATGGCTTTTTCTTCCCAATTTTTGTTCTATATTATATTTTTTTACTACATTTGCGATGTGAATATTTTTCTTGATATAAAAATGCTAAAACAAAGTCTTTTTAGCTGAATGGTATGTAATAAAAAGATGCCTTACATATTGCGAGGCGGATAAAGATAAATATACATTAATATATAGGAAAATAATATGGTGATTATTGCTGATTGTATCAAATTTTTCGGAGAGGTTTGCATTGGTGATATGCCTATTTGTTTTACGGACATATATTCACCGATAGGTTATAGACCTGCTGTCTCTTTTCCGGTAATTACCCGGACGTATCGGCCGTCTGATGCCGCTGATAATCATGGTACATATAATAAAATGGATTGACATGAGAATAAAAGGATTCTTTTTTTTCCTGTTGTTGCTTTATGGCGGATATGCCCAGGCACAGGAACTGCGTGATTCCGTGAAAATCTATTTCCGGCAGGGGTACTCCGTGCTGGACCTTTCGCGAAGAAACAACAAACAGTCGCTGGATAGGATAGCGGACAGCCTGAAGACCAGTTATGCGGATTCTGTTTATCAGTTGCGGCGTATCATGGTTGTGGGCGGAGCTTCACCGGAAGGAAGTATCCCTTTGAACAGGCGTTTGTCTGTGAATCGTGCAAAGGTGCTTTTCAATTATTTGTCCCGTTATGGTGAACTGCCCGACTCGCTGAAAACGAATGTCTTTCTCGGAAGAGACTGGAACGGACTGATACGGCTGGTAAAGGATGACGAGAATCTGCCTTACCGGGAAGAGACGATGGAACTGTTGTACGAGCTGGCGGAGGATGCGGCAAACAACGATTTGTCGAAAGGTGACCATTTGCGGCGCATGCAACGGCTGCGCGGCGGAGAGCCTTATTGGTACATGTATAGGAAATATTTTCCGGAACTGCGTGCTTCGCGGTTGTATTTGTGGTATGAAAAGGTGTGGAATCCCCTTGCACCTGTATCAATGCCGCCCGTTAAACCAACCATGCCTCAGACAAGGGCGGTAGAGCCGATGATTGTTCCTTACGTGCCTCCACAACCGCGCAAGTGGTATATGGCTGTAAAGACCAATATGCTGTATGATGCGCTGCTTGTACCCAACATCGGTGTGGAAGCTTATTTGGGCAAGGATTGGAGTGTGGCAGCCAACTGGATGTATGCCTGGTGGAAAACCGACCGGAGACACTGGTATTGGCGTACTTACGGAGGAGACCTTTCCGTGCGCAAGTGGCTGGGAAAGGCTGCTAAAGCGAAACCGCTGACCGGACATCATTTAGGAGTCTACGGACAGATTTTTACTTATGACTTTGAAACAGGCGGAAAAGGATACATAGGCGGAAAGCCAGGCGGTACGCTTTGGGACAAGATGAACTATTCGGCAGGGGTGGAATATGGTTATTCATTACCGGTGGCCTACAGGCTGAATATTGATTTCAGCATTGCCGTGGGCTATTGGGGCGGTACTTATTACGAATATAAGCCTGTGGACAACTGCTATGTATGGCAAAGTACGAAAGAACGGCACTGGTTTGGACCTACAAAGGCGGAAGTGTCATTGGTGTGGCTGATTGGCCGCGGAAACTTTAATGAAGGAAAGGGAGGCAGACGATGAAGAGCAGGATACAAATTATGGTATGCGGACTGCTGTCCATGATTCTTTTTTCGTGCGAGCATAAGGACTTGTGTTACCATCATCCGCATGTGGCTGTCGTGAAGCTTGAGTTTGACTGGAAGAATGCTCCGCAAGCCAATCCGGAAGGTATGTGCGTGTTCTTCTATCCGGAAGAGGGGGGAGAACCGGTACGTTTCGACTTTACGGGAAAGACGGGCGGAGAGATAGATATAAAGGTGGGAAGGTATAAAGTGCTTTGCTACAATAACGATACGGAAGCCGTACAGTTCAGGGGAATGGAAGATTTCAACGCGCACGAGGGGTATACACGCGACGGAAATGTGTTTGAAAGTATTTATGGCAACGCTGCCCATTATGCGCCTCCTGCCAAAGGAGCGGAAGATGAACGGGTGGTTATCTGTCCGGATATGATGTGGGGATGCAACGCGCTGAACGTGGAGATCACCGAAGCGGGACTGAGCTATGAATGTGTGCCTTTTGAGGATAAGGACAAGACGGAGTGGATGGAAAGTACGGAACATATCATCACGCTCTATCCGGCAGAATTGATATGTACCTACACGTATGAGGTGCGCAATGTGAAGAATATGGAGTATATGACACAGGCATGCGGCTCGCTTTCGGGCATGGCGCCTTCGATACGGCTTGCCGACGAGGAATTGGGCAAGGAGTGTGTGACGGTGCCTTTTGAGACGAACCTGCATCCGGAAAATTCAACGATGACCGGAATGTTCTATACCTTCGGACATCATGAGGAGAACATGGAACCGCACATGATGGCGCTCTATGTGTGGTACTCCAACAAGGAAAAGTTCTATACGACTTTTGATGTGACCGACCAGGTGCACAGCGCTCCGGACAAACGGCACGTGCATATCATCATCGACAATGCCGAATTCCCCGAACCGCTGCCGGAAGACGGAGGATTTGACGTGGAGGTCGATGACTGGCAGGAAGTGGAAAACGACATTATAATGTGATTGTACAAACATATGTTTTGATTTTTTATTATTATTTTTTTTAGAGTTATGCAAACGAGATCAATTTTTATGGCACTATCGGCCATGGCATTGGTAACGGCATGTACCAACGACGAAACGATAGAAATGAACCAGGGCGACGGCATTACCTTTAATACCGTGGCGGGAAAAGCTACCCGTACTGGAAGTGAAGCTACTACGACAAACAGTATCAAGGACTTCCACGTGTATGCCTTTACACAAGGACTGGAGTATATGAATCATGATGTGACGAAAACAGGCAACACATGGACATACGGTGATACCAAATTCTGGCCGGAATCAACTGTGGATTTCTATTCTTACAGTCCGATGGATATGAGAAGAGGCACAGTGAATATAACGGCAGAGGGAGAGAAAAAAATCGAAAAATATTTGGTGGCAGGTGATGAAGACTTTCTGTATGCGCTGAACCTGGGTGAGAAGAAAGCCGACCACGAAGCCAAGAAACCGGTGAATATCAACTTCCGCCACGCTTTGTCGCAGATTGTATTCAAAATTAAAAACACCAATCCTAATCTGACTGTATTTGTGGATGGAATCAGAGTGGAAGGTGTAGAGAATACCGGTGATTTTACTTGGCCTACAAAAGGCACTGCCGAATATTGGGATGGTTCTGAAGCTGATACGGAAACAGACAATTCATGGGGTACTTGGAATATTGTTTATAATCCGAAAGAAGCTGAAAGGATTTCTTATAATGCAGACATTACTCCGATAATGGGAGAGGGGCTTGTTGGCTCTAAAGAAGCTCCTGTACAGGATTTGACCGTGAAGACGGACAATAGCTATAAAGGTTTGCTGCTTTTGCCGCAGACTTTGAATCCGTGGATTACAAATACGGGTGATGTGGATGCCGACGGTGATCCTATTTATAAAATTACGGGTACTGCACGCGTACTGGTTAAATGCCGTCTGGTAGATACCGAGACAAATGTCCAGTTGTGGCCGAAACCTGAAGAGGGTGCTGTGACCAAGTTCGTTGGTGTTTCCTTGGTTGGAGAAACAGTAGCTGAGACTGACCAGCCGGCTGCACAGGTCTGGAAGCAGGGCAAGCGTTATGTCTATACTCTTATCTTTGGTGAAGGCGGCGGTTTCAATCCTGAAAATCCCGATCCTGAAAATCCGGATCCGGAACCCGTTTTGGTTCCTATCACATTCGACGTAACTGTGGATAACTTTGTTGAATATCCTCAGGATCTCGATGCCAGTGTTCCTGATTCAAAACCCGGAAAATAAACTGAACCACCGCAAACCTGTCTTTCCCATCCGTCGGGTTGCGGAAATATAACAGGCCGGGCGGGGTTGAATGTTCCCCTCCCGGTCACTACTTATTCAAATAAAAAAATAAATGCCTATGCGACTTAATTTTAAAAAGGATTTCCTTCTTGTCACGGCCATGCTGGTCGCTGCCGGCTGTTCCGATAGCATGACGGAAGAAAACAATCCGGAACAACAGGTGCCGATTGCCTTTGGCACACAAGTTGCCACCCGCGCCGTGGTGGAAAGTGACAAGGAGGGTATGGATAATTTCACACTGTGGGGATGGGTACGGGAAAGCGACGGGCCGAAACTGTTTTTCGATGCCGCTTCGGTTACTCCGTCGGGAAACTATGGCGAGAAACGTTTCTGGGCTGTAGGTAGGCCTTATGACTTTTTCGCGTTGCATCCGGAAAAAATGAAGGAAGAGGAGATTGCTGCCGAAGTTTCCTGCAACGACAAGGGCGAACTCAGGGTTACGGGTTTTGATTCTTCCAGAATGGGGAAGGATGCCGTGGATTTGATGACGGCAACAGAGACAGACGTGACTTATGAGGGTGGCGGAACGATGGCGCCCGTGCTTCTGGCATTCAAACATGAACTGGCACAGGTGAAATTAACTGTCCGTACCGGAGAGAAGCAGGCAGAAGTGTCGGACATCAGACTTTTCGGTGTGGACTATAAAGGTGACTTGTTGTGGACGCCGGAAAACTCGACATGGCAAAACCGGGTGAACTGTACGGAAGAGAAAACTCCTTTCGTACGCAGCGGGAGCGTGCGGATAGAAGCCGGAGGCAGCGCTACTGTGCTGGATGGCGTATTGCTGTTGCCGCAGCCGGTGACGGAGGATGTGGCGGTAACCTTTAAGTATGCCTATGCCGGCAAACCGCTGTCGGAGGCAAAAGAAGCGATGGTATACCTGGATGCGGCTCTGACAACGGAATGGATAAAGTCGAAGACTTACCATTATAAAATAACGCTGCCTGCTGCCGATGCCGACATTACTGTCAAAGTGAGCGTGGGCGATTGGGATAGCAAGGATATTTCGGCAGATTGGTAATCTCATAAACAGGAAGGAGAAGATATGAAAATCCTGAAATACTCATATATATGTATGTTTGCCGCAACGGCGGGGATAATGACGGCTTGTGCACCGGACGGGCAGGAAGGGATGTTTCCCGGAAAGGGAGAACCGGTGACGGTGAAATTTTCAATCGATACAAGGGCGGCAGGAACGGATGATTTCGACTCGCAGGTGAAGACGCTCAGGGTGTATGCTTTCCAGGATGGCAGCCCGGTGGGGTATTATTATGGCGGGGAGGATGTGCCAGCTCATACTTTTGAATGGAAGTTGCCGAAGGGAGAAGTCTGGTTTTATGCAGTGGCCAACGAACAGGAGGCCGGAAGTCTGCTTTGCGAAAACAAGGGAGATATTTTTGTGCTGCCCGGTGAGACTGCCGGAGGCGTACATCCGGTTGAGGGGTTGGAAGTGACGCCGGACAAACTGGAGTCCTTGACTTTCAGCCGGCTGCCGGAAGCGGAATATGTGTCGGGCGGAACGGAGACAGGCAAGGATGAAACGGGAAAAATTTACCGTTCTGCCATTGTGCCGATGACCGGTAAGTGTCGCGAAACGGTTGCTAACGACCATCAGGAGCTAAAGCTGGTTTTGAAACGAAGCGTGGCGAAGCTGAACCTGTACTTTGCCAAAGCGGACGTGACCGATGCCGGAAAGGGACAGCTCTATATGGGGCGCGGATTGTACCTTTATAATATACCGGAATACGGGTATCTGTTTCCAAAAGAGAAGTACGAATATACGGGAGCTTTCAATTGTCTGGAAGGAGCGGGTGACAGTTCCGATTCCCGGCATCAGAAAAACGGAAAGGTGATTCTGAGTGCGGGGTGGCCGGAAGAACCGGAGAATGCCCCTCAGGAGGGTACCGATGCGTATGAGGAGTACGAACAGAACCTGAAAGAGAAAACCCATATCAACGAGATTAATGCACTGGCACACGCGGGCAATACAGACCCGGAGCAATTTCAGTGGATGCCGGCCAAACCTGTCTATCTTTTTGCCAACCCTAATGGGATAGCCGACCTTTATCCTTCCGCCCCTGCCGGTGACAAGGAGAAAGGATATTATCTGAAAATACTGTCGCATGAACATAAAGTGGGAAGTGACGGTACGGAAGGACATGAGGCTGATATGCAATATGTGGCTTTGCCCGAAGTGGAAGCCAACATGAACTTGCGGCTGTTTTCCGTTATTTCCATGCACGGACACGTGGCTATGACAGCACATTGGATGATTGTTCCGTGGGAACTCGGAGGCGGAGATGTGGAATTTAATTAGGCAGACGAATAACAGACAAAAATATACAGCATGATGAAAAAAACAGTGAATCATATTCTGGCGGCGGGACTGTTGGCGCTCCTGTCGCTTGCATCTTGCACCGATGAGTTCATCGAAGGAAACGACTTGCAGGGAGTAGACCGTGACAAGCGGGTGGAGGTGAGGCTTCCGTTCGGTGTGGGACGTGGCATCACTACCACGATTACAACCCGTGCGGCAGGTGGAGAGATTGATTATGACTCCCAGCTTTCGGGCGTGATGGCTTTTGTATATGAAGCGAAGAGCGACAATCCGGAAGAAAATGAGTTGTTGGCCTATCATCTGTTCTCCAATCCGTCCAATAAGCCGCTGGAAGGCGCTACCGGCGGATGGATTGCCGATAATGACGACCCTACGTGCGGTGAAATCAAGTTCTATGTTCCGGTGGGCGATGTGTACATCTATCTGTTGGGCAATGCGCAAAGTTCGTTCCTTAATTTCTTTCCGGGAGTATCGGGTGGGGATGCGCTGGGCACTCAGGCGGAGTTTTTTGAAAAAGCAACCCCGAAGTGGAACGGAAACATACACAGCGTAGACGGTTATCTGCCGCTTACGGGTATGGTGAACAACAATACAGGATTATGTCATGTGAACGAACAGGGGCAAATCAGTTATACGGATGAAGAGGGAAAAACTCATACGCTGTTGCCGGACGGTAAGCACGATGAAGACAACTCGTTTGTGCTGAAACGCCTGATGAGCAAGATTACAATGAATATCAGGGAAGGTAAAGGAGTGAAGTTTACGCCGCGAGATTATACGGTTCGTCATATACCTCATTATGTATCGCCCACCGCACAGGCGTGGACGGAAGAAGAGCGGGACCGTATCCTGGTGGAAGATGCCAAGCCGGTGAATTTTTTCGGTGTACTGGATTCTCTCACTTTTACTATATACCTGCCGGAGAACATACGCAAGGTAAGACCCGGCGTGGAGATTACCGAATACAGGCAGCGGGATAAGGTGGTGAAGACTGCCGACAATAAAAATACGGAAGAGACCGCTCCCGATGATTTTCATGCCGATAATGCCGATAATCACAAAGGGCACTACAAGTTTGAGTTTGCTCCGAAAGCTTCTACTTATATTGAACTGACCGGATGGTTTGAAAATGCAGATACGACGGTTGCTGCCGATGTCCGTTATTATATCCATTTGGGTAATTTCGGGAAAGACCTCAACCACTTCAGCGTGGAGCGCGACCATCACTATACGTATAATGTAACCATCAACGGAGTGGAGGATATAGTGGTGGAAGTGGAAGATGAGAACGAAAAGACTCCGGGAGCGGAAGGAGTGGTGTTCAAGCATGAGGCTTTCGCACATATCGATGCCCATTTTGACCAGGTGGAGATGAAATTCATGCGGAAAGATATTGAGAAGGGTGTCTATCTGTATACCGACACACCTTTCGGGGTCATGGGAGTGATGTATTATCCTAAAGGTACTCCCGACGGAGGTGCGGAAGGCAAATGTGTATCTGTGAGCAGTTTCGGTATTACCAAAGAGGTGGCACAAGGCTATCTGGCGTGGCTGGAGTTTGCGAAAGAGACGCAAAAGGATAACTATTTCTATAATGGAACAAAACCGGATAAGGAAAGCCCCTATCTCCTGGAATACTATTCTCCTGGCAAGGTGAAAAGTGTGTTCGATGCGCTCGATGAGTTTTATGCAAGCAAGGAGGATTCGGCGTACTACACCTGCTTTGTGGATGAGAACTTTTATGAAAGACATCCCGACCCGCGCATTACGGTACCGGTACATCTGAAAGATTTTATCAACTGCAAGGACCGTATCTTCTCGCTTGCTACCGACCTCGAGTTCAGCCAAGATGGTAAGAGCGCGGTGTCGCAGTCGGTTTATACGCTGAAACAACGTTCCATTGCCTGCTTCTATGATATGAACGATGAGACTCTCAATAAATTCGGCTTGGAGTCGGTGGAAGAGCAGAAGCACATCCTGTATGAGCCAGAATCGGGCGAGAGGGAAGTTTGGGACGGCAGAAAGAATACTTGGCAAAAGCTGGATGGTCAGGTTGGAAATTGTAATATGCATGGTATGGAATGGGGGCTTAAAACATCACCTTTCCTATCCGGTTTTATACTGAGGAAAGATGGAAGTCTGAAGGAATCCCGACCGATTAGCGGACAGGCCGACGATCCGGTTATCATGCTGATACGTAACCGTGATTTGAACGGCAACGGCTATCTGGACGAGGAAGAACTGCGCTGGTATGTACCTGCCATAGGGCAATTGGTGGGTATGTGGCTGGGAGAGCCTGCCATGGCAAAAGAAGCTGCCTTGTGGAAAGCGTCTTTCGATATATATATAGGAGCAGACGGGAAAAAGATAAACAAGGATCCCGTACAGGGATATACGGCCAGTACATACGGTCCTTATTCCACAATATGGTCGGAACTGGGAGGATACATAAGTCATACGTATCTGAGACACATGATTAGTGTGAGGAGCTTGGGAAGCGGAGTCGTGAGTGGCAGGATGGACAGGGAAGTTTCGTCTCCTTATTACAAATACGATGAAGCAAGCCGTACGCTGGAAGTCTTTTTGGCGGATGAAGCCATGCGCTCGTTCAGTTACCGGGAGCTTCAGCCCCATAACGAACGCGATACGCAGAACCGTCTGTACAAGAAATTCCAGCTGGCACAAGAACCCATGCTGATGGATACGATTGCGAAATTTGAGTGCACTGACCCGAGTCACCTGAGATTTGATAAAGATACTCCCAGTAAGGTAACATGGACAGGTACGACATTGAAACTTATTGAGATAGACAATGCCAAACGAGATAAGTTTACCATAGCCCAAGACTATCACGAAGCAGGAGACGGAGTGACCTCCGCCGGAGCGTGGCGCTTGCCCAATGAACGCGAGCTGACATTGATTCAGCTGGCATTCAACTTCTTCCAGGATGAGGACAACCTGCCTTTCTCGCCCATGGTGAAGCCGGGAGACAAGGATGCCGTAGGTGATGCTTACGGCTGGTACAACCCATGCAGTCTGACATGCGATTTAAGTGATAAAAAGAAGCATAACTTTAAGCACCGGCTTTGCGCCATGTTTCATTGCCGTACGGCGTATTCTTACAGCCGCTATTATCCCGGTAGACACGAATATACGCCTACCGGCTACATACTGAATTATTGGAAGACCGATTCGGAAGAGGGGTTTCAGATAATTCGCCGGGTAGAAATGCATATGATGCCCTACTATTCAGATTGGAGAGGCATGGTGGAGGATACCGATGAAGATCGGGAAAAATACGGCAAAGCCGGTGTGTTCTGTGTGCGCGATGTAAAGTGATGATTTATGCAATTCGGTTGTCTCTTCCTCTTTCCATGCCGGGCTCGGGTTTGCTTAGGAGCGTGCCTTGATTTTATCCGCGAATTTTTTCCAGCCTTCGGCCGTTTTGTAGGCTTCGACGGCTTGTGCGGGTACGGAAATGCTTGTTATGGTTTCCGGAAATCCGTACCATTCGCCTTTGGAAGTGGCAGGCGGTGTGAGGGCTTCCACAATGACCTCTTTTATGCCTGTGTTGTCGAAAGCGGAAAAGTCGATGCGGGTGACACGGGCGGGAATGGTCAGTGTATGTACCTTTTGGTTGCCGGTTATCAGGCCTTGCCCCAGGATGCTTATGCTTTGAGGAATTTCAAAGCGGGCAAGGTTGGGGCAGCCTACAAGGCAGTGCTCTTTGATTACGGCATCCGGATGGTTGCTTGAGGCAGGACCGTATGCGGATACTTCCGTCAGGTTGGGGCATAGGTAGAAGGCACGTGCTTCTATGGTGGAGATGCTGTTGGGAAGTTGTACGGTGGTGATGCCGCTTCCCCGGAATGCTTCCATACCGATATGTGTGACGCTTTGGGGGATTACTGCGGATTTCAGATGTTCCGTCATCATGAATGCTTGTGTTCCGATGGCTGTGAGTGCAGACGGCAGTAATACTTCTTCTACTCCGGAGCATGCGAAAGCGCTTTCGGGAATCCGGGTGATTTGGGTGTGCGAGAGGTCGACCCGTTTCAGCCGGTCGCAGTAGTAGAACAAATCCGGCGCAAGCTGCTGCAAGGTGGACGGAAATACGATTTCCTGTATGCCGGAGTTGAAGAAGGCCATTTCGCCGATAGAAGTCAGTCCCTCGTTCATTACAACTCGGGTGATTTGCCTGTTCTGCATAAAGGCTTCCGGTGCAATGGCTGTTACGTGTGGGGGAAGGGTGATTTCGCTGTATCCTTTATATATTTCTGTCAGTACGCCTTCCTGTACGCGGATGGGAGCAATGCTGACGGTGAAGGTTGCCTGACGGTCTTCTATGCCGATGGTCAGTACCAGCCGGTCTGCCGGAGCATCGGAAGAAAAGCCGCTGACTTGTTCCGGAGTTACAGTGACGGGATATTCTTTGCCATTACTATATACGCCGGTCAGCAGGAGTCCGTCCAAGTCGAGTGGTTCTCCCAAAGTATATGCTATTTTATGAGGCGGCTGTGCAATGGACAGCCCGATGAGTGTTCCTTTGTCTTCCGGCTGCTCTTCTCCGGGGGCGAGGGCGGAAGTCAGGCGGATTTCAAGCTGTATGTCTTTTCCGGCATCTATCGTTTTTCCGACGGACCATATACGGTAGTTGTCCGGACCGCCGCCTTCCTGTACGACAAATGTCAGGAAGCGCTGCGATTGTCCGGAGAACCATACTTCGCCGGGCAGCGTGAACAGGGCGATACCCTGCGCATTGGCGGTTGCGCCGGCAGTGGGAGGCGTGAGGTTATCTTGCTCGAATGCCTTGTAGTCTTTTTCGTCATACATCTTTACGGGAATGCCGGGCATCGCTTTTCCGTTTTCGTCATAAACGGTTACGCTTACACGGCTTTCTTTTCCTGTGTGCTGTTCCTTTTCGCATGCTATCGTCAGGAAGACCGCACATACTAAAAAAATAATCTTATTCTTCATATTCTTACACATTTTTAATCGTTGTTCCGGTTGCAAAGATAGTGAATACGGCTCTTCCGGGAGTTACGATTTGAATGTGTAAATCTAACAGGTACGTTTTTATACTGCTGTTTTACAGCGTATTATGAAATGAGGCTTTGTTTTTTTCTAACACGGCTCTGACATCTATCCGAAAAGGGATAAGAACAGGTCGGTATGGGGCGTTCCGGCTGCTTTGATGCGCGACTTCAACCGGGATTTTCGGGCATATATGTTTGCCACGCTCTCTTTCGTGAACAAGCTGATTACCTGCGGGGAGAATCCGGTGAAGATGTAGCAGAGCAGGCGGATGTCATTTTCTTTCATTGCCGGAAAGTCCTGCCGGAGTTTCTGCATGACGTTGTCATGGCAGGTATCTGCCATTTGTTCGAGTTCCCGGAGCATTTCACTGTTTTCCGAGAAGTCGGTGATTATCCGTTTTACTTCCTGAAACATGGCTGCCTGTTGCGATGATGTATTCTCGCGCTCGTAATAGGTTTTTCCGAGTTTGTCGAGGATGTCGAAGCGGGAAGCAACCAGGCTTTTCAGCCGTTTTTCCGTGTTCTGCCGCCCTTCCAGTTGCCGGGTGAGCGCCCGGTATTCGGCACGGGCCTCTTCCGCCAGCAGCAGGTAGCGGTCGTTGCGTTCGCGCTGGATGCGCAGGCGCTGGCGGATGATATAAACGGCTATTCCGGCGAGGATGAATATGCCGCAGGTAACGGTGGTTTCCCAGAAGATGCGGTTCTTCATCCGGTATTCGGCAAAGGCGGATTGTTCCTGGAAATACTCTTTCTCCGTTATACCGGCGGAGATCTGCATGGTGGAGCGGGTGAGGGAGTCTGTGAGGTAGATATAGCGGTGTATATGGTCGGTCGCTTTCCGGAAGTTTCCGGAGAGGGCCTCTATCCGGTAGGCTGTGTATTGCAGTTCGGCCAGGTCGAGCACGTCATTGTCTTGCGCCTCTGCCAGTTGCAGGTAGTGGCGCGCGCTGTCCGTACGGTGTTTGAGAAGCTGGACGTCTATCATGGTGTGGGGGCCGTAGCGGGATGCCTTGCGTGCCGACTGTTCGATGCGTAACAGCAGGTCCTGGGGGATTTGTTTTCTGCCCGATTTTACATAAAGGGAGGCAAGGTTACTGAGGGCTGCTCCGGCAAGACGTTCGTCTGCCTGTTCGTCGGCCAGGTCGAGGGCAGCCGAATACAGCCTGATGGCACGTTCCAAATCTTTCTGGCGGTAGGATGAGGCTGCCATATCAAGCGTGGCTTCCGTTTCCTTACGAAGACTGTCGGATACTTGAAAATTTTCTCTGGCCTGCTTGAAGTAGTGGTAGGCGCGGACGTAGTTCATCTGTCCGTAGTATATACTGCCGATGCGTTCGTAGAGAAGCCCTTTATTGTAAGGGTCTTGCCGGCTTTGCAGCTGCTCTTCGATTTGCAGGAAGATGCGCAAAGCTCCGGATTTATCGCCGGCATCGGTCAGCAGGCTGTCCGCGAACTCAAGGCTGGGGAGCGGTTTACGTTCATGGCATCCCGCCAGCGACAGGAGCATACATATAATACATATAATAGGTATGATAAGGCGTTTCATGCCGTGAATGTAGTGATAAAAGATGTTTTGCACAAGTGAAAGGCGGGAAATGAGGAGCTTTGTGTGAATTTCCTGCATTTCTTTTTTTAGGCTTCGCGGAACTTCCTATCTTTGCACTTCTAAATGTAGATAAAACCGTAACACTTTGGAATGGCTATATAGTTTGTTTGTCGAACACTCCGCATTGCAGGCGGTGGTGGTGCTCTCGCTGATTTCCGCTATCGGATTAGGGTTGGGGAAAATACATATTTGCGGTATTTCCCTCGGCGTGACGTTTGTTTTCTTTGCCGGTATTCTTGCCGGACATTTCGGACTGTCCATCGACCCGCAGATGCTGAACTATGCGGAAAGTTTCGGACTGATAATTTTTGTGTATGCACTGGGACTGCAGGTGGGGCCGGGCTTTTTCAGCTCTTTCCGCAAGGGCGGGGTACAGTTGAATATGCTGGCGCTGGGAGTAGTGCTCCTCGGTACGCTGATGACCGTATTGGGCAGTTATACCCTGAATATTTCGTTGCCGGACATGGTGGGCATCCTCTGCGGCGCTACCACCAATACGCCGGCGCTGGGTGCGGCACAGCAGACATTGAAGCAAATGGGGCTGGAAGCCAGTACGCCGGCTTTGGGATGTGCCGTGGCATATCCGCTGGGGGTAGTGGGCGTTATTTTTGCCGTGCTGATAATACGCAAGGCATTGGCGCGTAAGGAAGATCTGGAGTTGAAAGAGAAGGACGATGCGAACAAAACTTACATTGCGGCGTTTCAAGTACACAATCCGGCCATCTTCGATAAAAGCATCAAGGAGATAGGCGGTTTGAATTATCCGAAGTTCGTAATCTCCCGTCTGTGGCGGGACGGCAACGTAAGCATTCCCACTTCCGAGAAGATAATCAGGGAAGGAGACCGCTTGCTGGTGGTGACTTCGGAGAAGTATGCTCCAGCACTGACCGTACTGTTCGGTGAACAGGAACATACCGACTGGAACAAAGAGGATATAGACTGGAATGCCATAGACAGCCAGCTCATCTCGCAGCGTATCGTGGTGACACGTCCCGAACTGAACGGAAAGAAACTGGGTTCGCTGCACCTGCGCAATCATTACGGCATCAACATCAGCCGTGTGTACCGTAGCGGCGTGCAGTTGCTTGCCACCGCGGAACTGACTTTGCAGTTGGGCGACCGTCTGACAGTGGTAGGTGAGGCTGCCGCCATCCAGAATGTGGAAAAAGTGTTGGGAAATGCCATCAAGAGCCTGAAAGAACCGAATCTGGTAGCGGTGTTTATCGGTATCATCCTGGGGCTGGCTTTGGGTGCGATTCCCATTTCCCTGCCGGGCATCAGTGCTCCGGTGAAGCTGGGACTTGCCGGCGGACCGATTATCGTAGGTATCCTGATTGGTACGTTCGGACCGAGAATGCACATGATAACCTATACCACACGAAGCGCCAACCTGATGCTCCGTGCATTGGGACTGTCGCTCTACCTGGCTTGTCTGGGACTGGATGCCGGAGCGCATTTCTTCGATACGGTGTTCCGTCCGGAAGGTCTGCTGTGGATTGCCGCAGGGTTCGTGCTGACCGTTGTTCCGGTGCTGATAGTGGGAGTGGTTGCCTTTAAATGGATGAAGGTGGACTTCGGCTCCATGGCAGGTATGCTGTGCGGAAGCATGGCCAACCCGATGGCGCTGAATTATGCCAACGACACCATTCCGGGCGATAATCCGTCGGTGGCTTATGCAACGGTGTATCCGATGTGTATGTTTCTGCGGGTAATCATAGCACAGGTGCTGCTGATGTTCCTGTTGAATTGAGAGCTGAGAATTGAAAATTGAGAAATAACAGAAAGAGCTTAATTGCTGATAATTGAATATATATCATAAATCTAAAATCATAAATCGTATCATGGGAACTATTACTCCGGAAAGTATAGTCAACGACTTACGCTATTTGCAACTGTTGTCGCGCAGTTTTCCTACCATCGCCGATGCCAGTACGGAAATTATCAATCTGGAAGCTATTCTGAATCTGCCTAAAGGTACGGAACACTTCCTTACGGATATTCATGGAGAGTATGAGGCTTTTCAGCATGTATTGAAGAATGCTTCGGGTGCGGTAAAGCGGAAGGTGAATGAAATCTTCGGGCATACGCTGCGCGAAAGCGAAAAGAAGGAAATCTGTACGCTGATTTATTATCCGGAAGAGAAGTTGCAGTTGATAAAGGAACAGGAAACGGATCTGGACGACTGGTATCTCATCACCCTGAACCAACTGGTGAAAGTCTGCCAGAACGTATCTTCCAAATACACACGCTCGAAAGTGCGTAAAGCCTTGCCGGCGGAGTTCTCCTATATCATTCAGGAGTTGCTGCACGAGTCCAGCGTAGAGCCTAACAAGCATGCGTATATCAACGTCATTATCAGTACGATTATCTCGACCAAGCGTGCGGATGACTTTATCATTGCCATGTGCAAGCTTATCCAACGGCTTACAATCGACTCGCTGCACATCGTGGGCGATATCTACGACCGTGGTCCGGGCGCACATATCATCATGGATACGCTTTGTGACTACCATAATTTCGACATTCAGTGGGGCAACCATGACATACTGTGGATGGGTGCCGCATCGGGCAATGACGCCTGCATAGCGAACGTTATCCGTATGTCCATGCGCTATGCCAACCTGGCGACACTGGAAGACGGCTACGGCATCAACCTGCTGCCGCTGGCTACCTTCGCAATGGATACCTATGCGGATGATCCTTGCACTATCTTTGCTCCGAAGATGAACTTTGCCGATGCCAATTACAACGAAAAGACACTGCGGCTGATTACGCAGATGCACAAGGCGATTACGATAATCCAGTTCAAACTGGAAGCGGAGATTATAAACCGGCGTCCGGAGTTTGACATGGACAACCGGAAACTGCTGCACAAGATTGACTTTGAACGGGGCGTATTTGTGTACGAAGGCAAAGAATACGAACTGCGCGATGCCAATTTCCCGACTATTGACCCTGCCGACCCGTATCGCCTGACGGATGAAGAAAGGGAGCTGGTTGAAAAGATTCATGCTTCGTTCATGAACAGCGAGAAACTGAAGAAGCATATGCGTTGCCTCTTTACATACGGCGGCATGTATCTGGTGTGCAACAGCAACCTGCTTTATCACGCATCCGTGCCCCTGAATGAGGACGGAAGTTTCAAGCATGTACGTATCGGCAAGAAAGAGTACTGGGGACATAAACTGCTGCAAAAGACCGACCAGCTTATCCGTACCGCCTACTTTGACGAAGATGGTTCGGAGGAGAAGAATTTTGCGTTGGATTATATGTGGTATATGTGGTGCGGCCCGGATGCGCCCTCTTTCGACAAGGATAAGATGGCTACTTTCGAGCGTTACTTCATAGCCGACAAGGCATTGCATAAAGAGAATAAAGGTTATTACTACACGCTTCGCAACCGTGCGGATATTTGCGACAATATCCTGGCGGAGTTCGGGGTAGAGCCGGGACCTCATTCGCATATCATCAACGGACATGTGCCGGTGAAGACGATTAAAGGCGAGCGCCCCATAAAGGCTGATGGAAAGTTACTGGTGATTGACGGCGGTTTCTCCAAAGCCTATCAGCCCGAAACGGGTATTGCGGGCTATACGCTGGTATATCACTCGCACGGCATGCAGTTGGTGCAGCATGACCCGTTCCAGAGCCGTCAGAAAGCGATTGAAGAGGGGCAGGATATCAAGTCCACAACCTTCGTCATCGAATTCAATTCGCAGCGTATGATGGTGAAGGATACCGATAAGGGCAAGCAGCTCGTGACGCAGATTCAGGATTTGAAGAAGTTGCTGGTGGCATATAGAACGGGATTTATCAAAGAAAAGGAGATTTTCTGATATGGTTGTATGTTCCGGTGCTTGCATTGCCTGGCTTTTCAGGCACGGATTAGTATTTGAATAATACCACACCGCCTTCTACAATGGCTCCCTTGTCGAAGTTGGCATTTCTGTTGTAGTATCTGTCCCAACCGTAACCGCCCGTAACGAATACTCCTAATTTTGCCGTCAGACGGTATTCGAGGTTGATACGGGTTTGGAGAGAATAGAGGCGGGCAGGGAAGCCATAGTCTTTATTCTTGAAGGTTTCTACGTGCTGGTATCCCAAATCGCCGCTGATGAACAGTTGCTTGCAGACGGGCAATTCCAGTCCGGCGCGGTAGAAAAGCGCACCGGAGAACTTATCGCTGAAGTCGAGGAAATGCGTACCGCCGCCGAGGATGGTATAGAACAGTTTGTTCTTGAAGCGGGCTGCAAGGTTCAGTTTCGTGGTGTTGCCGCCGAAAAACATCATCTGTACTTTGGTGTCCGGGTTGGCATTGACCAGTCCCAGTTGGAAACCGTCCAGCTTCTCCTTGTAGTAGTTTACCAAACCTATCTGAAGGCCTTTGGCACGGACGGCTACATTCAGGGGAGAGAGCTGCACGCCGGCAGACGTACCGCCTGTGATATTGCCCAGACCGGAAATCTGGAGCCCTTTCATATCATCGCCCACCACATTCAGCAGGCCGGATATGGTGACACCGGAAAAATTGCCACCCGATATATTGGCGAGTCCTGAAAGCTGTACGCCGGCAGTCTTTTCGCCTGTAATATTCAGCAAGCCGCCTACAATCATTCCGTTGCTGTTATCGCCCGTGATATTGGCAAGGCCGGAGAAGACCATTCCCCGTGCGTGATTACCCGTGATGCCCACAAGACCGGAAACGGACAGACCGCTGAGGTTATTGCCGTTGATATTGGTGATGCCCGCTACCTGTACGCCCCGCATACTTCCACCCACCATATTGGATATACCGGAGATTTGAACTCCGTTCATGTCTCTGCCCGTAACAGCTCCCAAAACATTTACTCCCAAGCCGTTCAAACGGTTCATCGCCGAGAAGATACCGAGATTGAAGAATGTGCTTCCGACCGTATCTGTACGCTGTGTGGAAAGATTCTTCCAAAGGGAAAGGTTGATACCGGTTTTTTCTTTATGGGCAGACTGTTGCCTGCCTGTCCGGGCATGGCCTGTCCCTGCCAATAGCAGGGACAGACAGATAAGTGGAAATATACGTTTCATAATTCTTTATAATGTTTCATCGGGCCAGGGCGCCAGTCGGTTGGTGGCACGTAATACAGGACGCTGCGCATCCACCGACCGCAGATAGTTGCTCAGCTTTTTTGATAGTTTCTTTACAAGTTTGGGGTTCTCGGCGGCTACGTCATGTTTTTCGCTGATGTCGGCAGGGATATTGAACAATTCGTGCTTGCCGCTGTCGAAGTAGTACACCAGTTTCCATTCTCCGGAACGGATGGAGCAGGTGGCGCCTATACCCGGACCGGAAGGGCCCCAACTGTGCGGGTAATGCCAGTAGATGTCACGGGCGGGCATCCTACCTTTGCCCGTAAGCAGGGGCAGGAAGCTGATGCCGTCGCGTTTCTGTACCGTATTGTAGTGCTCCACACCGGCTATTTCGAGAATGGTGGGGAAGAAATCTTCTATCATCAGATAATGGTCGCATTTGGTTTCTGCCGCTACCACGCCGGGCCAGCGTACAATCATCGGTTCGCGCACTCCGCCTTCGTAGGCGGAACCTTTTCCGCTGTTGAGCGGATAGTTCTGCCTGTGCAGCTCTCCTGCACGGGTGTGTGCAGCCAGGCCGCCATTATCGGACATGAAGAGCAGTACAGTGTTGTCGGTGAGATTGTTTTTGTCCAGATAGTCCATCAGGTCGCCGAGGCTTTTGTCCATACCTTCAATCAGGGTGGCATACGCAGCTTCTACCGGGGGAAGTCCTTTGTCCAGATATTTTTGGTAGAAACGCATGTCGGGCTGGATAGGCGTATGGATGGCATAATGGGCCATGTAGAGGAAGAAAGGCTTGTCCGTTGTCCGGGCGTTGTCCAAAGCTTTCTCGGCTTCTATGGTAAGGGCTTCGGAGAGGAATATGTCTTTGCCGTGATATTTTTCCAGTCCGGGTACGGCAGCCAGCGGGCTTTTTCCGCCGGGTTTGTTTCCGAAGTTCTGCATGCCGTAGTAGCTGGCGGGAGAGCCTGCCGCATGGCCGGCTATGTTCACATCGAAGCCCATTTTCAGCGGATCGGCTCCGGGCGTGTCATTAGCTCCGAAGTGGGCTTTGCCGCAATGGATGGTGTGGTAACCGTTGTCCTTGAGCACTTGTGCCAGCGAGGTGACTTGCGTGGTGCGTTCCACACCCGGTTCCTGACAGATACCGTTGACATTCCATTCGGGGTATATCATAACGGAGTCCGGCTGTTCGTGGGTGGTATTCTTGCGTAATGTCCAGCTTGTCACCCGGTGACGCGCAGCGTTCATACCCGTAAAAAGGCTGACGCGCGTAGGCGAACTGATGCTACAGGCATAGGCTTGCGTGAACATCTTGCCCTGCTTTGCCAGACGTTCCATATTGGGTGTATGGTATGTGTCGTTGTAGCGGGTGCGTTGTGTCCAGAAAGGCAGGGATGTGTCCTGCCAACCCATATCATCTACCAAGAATAAAATAATGTTCGGACGCTTGTCCGTAACAGGAGCCGTTTCATTTGACGGCTTTGTGTGTACTTCTCCTGCCATTCCACATAACGGAAGCAGCGCAGCAGATAATAACAATTCGTTTTTCATCGGGAAAAGAGAGGTTAGGGTTAGTGGTTAGTGATTAACATTAAAAATAGCGGTAAATAATTAGCGCAATATACTGCACAGTCTACTAATCGCTAATCACTAACCGCTAATTACTATTTCATCATCCTTTTGCTTCCTGATACAGGAAGCGTTTGATAGATTTTTTGGGTGTCTTTTCAAATTCTTCGGGATATATCTTCATTTTGGAAATCTGGCTGTAAGCAGGCAGTTCTGCATTCAGAGCCACACGATTCTCTTCCATGACACGTTCTATATCGTCGTTGTTGAGGCCGTGGGCAAAGGCATCGTCAAAGTCGGGATATACCAGTCCCACGAGCTTTTCGTTCTGCTGTACGATGATGCTTTCAGCTACGTACGGCAGGTTGTTCAGCTTGTCTTCTATTTCTTCGGGGTAGATGTTCTGCCCGTTTGGACCGAGGAGCATATTCTTGCTGCGTCCTTTGATGGTGACATTGCCTTCGGCATCCATCAGGGCAAGGTCGCCGGTGTGCAACCAACCGTCTTTGTCCACAACTTCGGCGGTAGCCTCTTCATTCTTGTAGTAGCCCAGCATGACGTTGGGACCGCGGCAGACAATCTCGCCGGGGATATTCTCCGGATCGGGAGAGAGAATCTTCACTTCCATGCGCGGAGCGGCTTTTCCGCAGGAACCGGGTTTGAAGCGCGTCCAGTCTTCGTAACAGATGATAGGACCGCATTCTGTCATACCGTAACCCACGGTATAGGGGAAGTCTATCATGCGCAGGAACTGTTCTACTTCCTGATTGAATGCTGCACCGCCGACAATGACTGTGGCAAAATTGCCGCCGAATGCCTGTACCATTTGCTCGCGTACGGTGGCTTTTATCTTGTCGTTAATGATAGGCACTTTCAGCAACAGTTTCATGGTAGGCGTTTCCAGCTTGGGCAATACACTCTTCTTGATAATCTTTTCGATAATGAGCGGTACGGCTACGATGAGGTTCGGCTTTATGTCGGCGAATGCCTGGAAGATAATCTTCGGACTTGGCATACGGGTGAGGTAGTAGATGTGGCAACCTACGGAGAACTCGTACAGGAATTCGAATGCCAATCCGTACATATGAGCCATCGGCAGCATGCATACCAGTTTGTCGCCCGCTTTCAGCGGCAGTACTTCGAAAGCGAATCGGGTGTTGGACCACAAGCTGCGATAGGGGAGCATTACGCCTTTCGAGTAACTGGTAGTACCGGAAGTATAGTTAATGACCGCCAGCTCTTCGGGTTGGTCTTTGTGATAGTCGATGTGTTCCTTACGGAAGTTCTTGGGAAATTTCTTGCCGAATATCTCGTTGAGGTGATCGCGGGCGTAAGTAACCCGTTCGTTGCGCGATACCAGCAAGGTGAAGTCCGTCATCATGAAGATACCTTCGAGCAACGGCATGGCGCTTTCGTTGAGATTTTCCCACACCTGGTCGCCTACAAAAAGAAGCTTGGCCTCGGAGTGGTTGACGATGTTATGCACATTGTCCGCCTTGAATTCGTGAAGAATGGGCACGATGACCGCACCATACGTCAGGGTAGCGAGGAAAGTGACTCCCCAATGCGAACTGTTACGTCCGCAGACGGCGATTTTATCGCCTTTTCTGATGCCGCTCGCTTCAAAGATTATATGCAGTTTTTCTATTTTGCGGGCTACATCCTTGTATTGCAGGGTGGCTCCCTTATAATCGGTCAGGGCATCCAGGTCCCAGTTTTCCTTTATACTATTCTCTATATAGGCGATAAAACTTTGTTCCATTATATATTGCACATTTAGTTGAAAATTGTGCAAATATAAGGGTTTATGTAGAGAATGCAAACTTTTAGGGGGAAAAAGCATTTTATGCAAATTCCCCCTTTGAGCCTATTTATTGTTATCCAGGTACCAGCGGTACATCCGCTCTACACCTTCTTCGATGTCTATTTTATGATGCCAGCCCAGTGCGTGCAGCTTACTCGGGTCGGTAAGTTTGCGCATGGTCCCATCGGGTTTGGAAGTGTCGAAGGTCAGCTTTCCGCGATAACCCACAACGTTGACAATCAGTTCGGCAAGCCGGCGGATAGTAATTTCCTTACCTGTGCCGATGTTGATGTGGCAGTTGCGGATGTCCTTGTCTCCGGGGTTGCAGGTGTCTTTGAAGTCTACGTGCTCCATGACGAATACGCTGGCATCCGCCATTTCCTCGCTCCAGAGGAATTCGCGCAACGGAGTTCCCGTACCCCAAAGCCGGACTTCTTTTTCGCTGATGCCGTATTTGGAAAGTATGTTCAGTATCTCTCCGTTGCTGTTGCTGCCATTGATTCCTTCTACCGGACGCAGGTTCATGTCACGGCGTACGGCATCCCAGTCGCCTTGTTGCAGGCAGTGGGCCAGATGTATCTTGCGAATCATGGCAGGAAGTACGTGGCTGCGTTCCAGGTCGAAGTTGTCGTTGGGACCGTAGAGGTTGGTGGGCATGACGGCAATGTAGTTCGTGCCGTATTGCAGGTTGAAACTCTCGCACATTTTCAATCCGGCAATTTTGGCAATGGCGTACGGTTCGTTGGTGTACTCCAGGGGTGAGGTGAGGAGTACGTCTTCTTTCATCGGCTGTTCGGCATCACGCGGATAGATACAGGTGCTGCCCAGAAAGAGCAGTTTCTTGACATTGTGGCGGAAACTTTCGCCTATGACGTTCTGCTGTATCTGGAGATTCTTGTAGATGAAATCGGCACGGTAGATGCTGTTTGCCATGATACCGCCCACGAAAGCAGCGGCAAGGAATACGTATTCCGGCTGTTCCTCATCGAAGAAACGGCGGACAGCAACACCGTCCAGCAGGTCGAGTTCTTTGTGGGTTCTGCCCACGAGATTGGTATAGCCTTTCTCTTGCAGGTTTTTCCAGATAGCAGAGCCTACCAGTCCGCGATGCCCTGCGATGTATATTTTTGCGTTCTTGTGTAACATTGTTATAAAATGAATTGGTTTCAGACAGAAGAACAAAAGAACATATTCGGTTTATACTCTTTTTTATTTTCTCATATATATATATATGTTCTTTTGTTCTTCTGTCTGAAAAATTAAATTATCTGTTTCACTCTTCTTTGCTTCTCAAATGCAGTTTCCGTACAAACTTCATGTCATGTTCCGCCATGATGTGTACCAACTCCTCAAAGCTTGTCTGCTGCGGATTCCAGCCCAGTAACGTTTTGGCTTTGGTAGGGTCTCCCAGCAACTGTTCCACTTCGGAAGGACGGAAATATTTGGGATCCACCTCTACCAGTACCTTACCGGTTTGGCTGTCAATACCTTTCTCGTTCACGCCTTCGCCTTCCCAGCGCAGTTCTATGCCGGTTTCCTTAAAGGCAAGTGTGGCAAATTCGCGTACGGTGTGCATCTCTCCGGTAGCAATCACAAAGTCTTCCGGCGTATCGTGTTGCAGGATAAGCCACATACATTCCACATAGTCTTTGGCATATCCCCAGTCGCGGCGTGCATCCAGATTGCCCAGATACAGTTTGTCCTGGAATCCTTGTGCAATGCGGGCGGCAGCCAGCGTAATCTTGCGGGTAACGAAGGTTTCGCCGCGGCGCTCGCTTTCGTGGTTGAAGAGAATGCCGTTTACGGCGAACATTCCGTAGCTTTCGCGGTAGTTCTTTGTAATCCAGAAACCGTATTGCTTGGCTACGCCGTAGGGACTGCGCGGGTAGAACGGAGTCGTCTCCTTCTGCGGCACTTCCTGCACCTTGCCGAACAGTTCCGAGGTAGATGCCTGATATATCCTGGTTTTCTTTTCCAGACCGAGAATGCGTACAGCTTCGAGCATGCGCAGCGTACCTATAGCATCTGTTTCGGCGGTATATTCGGGTACATCGAACGAGACCTTTACGTGGCTCTGTGCAGCAAGGTTGTATATCTCGTCCGGCTGCACCTGCTGGATAATGCGTATCAGCGAACTGCTGTCCGTCATATCTCCATAATGCAGGTTGATAGTTCGCTTCTGCTTCATGTCGCGCACCCACTCATCGAAATACAAGTGCTCGATGCGTCCGGTATTGAACGAAGATGAGCGGCGCAATATGCCGTGTACTTCATATCCTTTTTGCAACAGGAATTCTGCGAGGAACGAACCGTCCTGTCCGGTTATTCCGGAGATTAGAGCTTTTTTCATTGTTTCTGGTATTATACTTTTTTTGATTGTTGCATATTTCGTCCTGCAAAAATCGTAATTTATTGTGAGACAACAAAGCCAATGCGGTAAATGATTTTGAGATTATTTTTGCTTTATACCGAGAGTAGCGTCCGGATGATTGCCGGGAAGCGGATATGACATCGTTTTTCTGTGTCAATCCTTTATGAAAAAAAATGAATTAATTTCAAATTTGATACGAACAAACAGACGTTATTTTTTGTTTTAATAACAAAGATAAATTATACAAGTATATGGAGAATTTAAATAAAACAGACATTGGACTGATAGGGCTGGCCGTGATGGGCGAGAATCTTGCATTGAATATGGCGGACAAGGGCTGGCAGGTTTCGGTTTATAACCGTACAGTTCCGGGGATTGAAGAAGGTGTGGTGGAACGTTTTATAAACGGACGCGCACAGGGTAAAAGTATTGAAGGATATACGGATATAGCTCGTTTTGTAGAGTCTGTAGCCGTTCCGCGCAAGATAATGATGATGGTTCGTGCCGGTAGTGCGGTAGACGAACTGATGGAGCAGCTTTTCCCATTGCTCTCTCCGGGAGATATATTGATAGACGGCGGCAATTCCAATTATGAAGATACCAATCGCCGTGTGGCATTGGCTGAAGCGAGAGGCTTCCGTTTTGTGGGAGCAGGTGTTTCCGGCGGTGAAGAGGGTGCATTGAATGGAGCTTCTATCATGCCGGGCGGTTCGGTAAGCGCCTGGGAAGAAGTGAAGCCTGTTTTGCAGAGTATTGCTGCCAAAGCATCCGACGGCACGCCTTGCTGCCAGTGGGTGGGACCGGCCGGTTCGGGACATTTTGTCAAGATGATTCATAATGGCATCGAATATGGCGATATGCAGCTTATTTCCGAAGCCTATTGGGTGATGAAGAACCTGCTGAAGCTGGATAACGGAGAAATGTCCTCGGTCTTTTCGCAATGGAATGAGGGCAAATTGCGTAGCTATCTTATTGAAATTACTGCTAATATCTTGCAGCATAAAGATAAGTCGGGCGGTTATTTGATAGATAAAATACTGGATACAGCCGGACAAAAAGGTACAGGCAAATGGTCGGTAATCAATGCTATGGAGCTTGGTATGCCGTTGGGGCTGATTGCCACGGCTGTTTTTGAACGCAGCTTGTCGGCTCAGAAAGAACTGCGGAAGTCGGCTGCCGGGCATTTTACCTGCCGGCGCACGGAGGTGGTATACAACAAATCCGAAATGGTAGGAGATATTTATTCGGCGCTTTATGCATCCAAACTGGTGTCTTATGCTCAAGGCTTTGCTGTATTGCAACGTGCTTCGGACTCTTTCGGATGGAACCTCGACCTGGCTTCCATTGCCCGTATGTGGCGTGGCGGTTGCATCATCCGCAGTATCTTCCTCAATGATATTGCAGCATCTTTCGAGCGGAGTGAGAAACCGCAGCATCTTCTTCTTACTCCTTATTTCAGCAATGAGATGAAACAACTGCTCTCCGGCTGGAAACATCTGGTGGCACAGGCTATGAAAGAGGAACTTCCGGTTCCTGCATTTTCATCGGCATTGAATTATTTTTATTCACTCGTCTCCGCCAACTTACCGGCGAATATGATTCAGGCACAGCGCGATTATTTCGGAGCGCACACCTTTGAGCGTGTGGACGGACTGCGTGGGCAGTTCTTCCATGAAAACTGGACAGGACACGGCGGAGAAACGAAGTCGGGAACCTATAACGTGTAGTCTTTCTTTAGTGTGAAGATTACTGAAATTCCCCTACAAACATAAAGCTATGAGTAAATTTGTGATGATAATTTTCGGCGCTTCCGGTGACCTGACGAAGCGCAAGTTAATACCGGCATTATATAATCTGTACAAGGATAACCGCCTGCCGGAAGGTTTTGCTGTTTTAGGCATCGGACGTACCGGATACCGGGATGATACCTACCGTACTTATATACGGACGGAAATGGAACGTTTTGTGGCTTCGGAAGAACATGCCGGCGGACGTATGACTGATTTTTGCAATCATCTGTACTATCTTTCGCTTAATCCGGCCGAGGCTGCCGATTATGGAAATCTGGATGCCCGTCTCCGGGAACTGACGGGTGAGCAGAAGCCGGATGGCATGTTGTACTATCTGGCAACGCCGCCGTCGCTGTATGGTGTGATTCCTCTTCATCTCAAGACTGCCCGCCTGAACCGTCCTCATACGCGTATCATCGTCGAGAAGCCTTTCGGTTATGATTTGGAATCTGCCCGTGAACTGAACCGTATCTATGCTTCCGTATTCGAGGAGCATCAGATTTATCGTATAGACCATTTTCTGGGTAAAGAGACTGCGCAGAACATTCTGGCTTTTCGTTTTGCCAATGGCATCTTCGAGCCGCTTTGGAACCGTAATTACATTGACTATGTAGAGATTACCGCAGTAGAGAATTTGGGTATCGAACAGCGTGGAGGGTTTTATGAAGGAACCGGAGCATTGCGTGATATGGTACAGAATCACCTCATTCAGTTGGTAGCGCTTACCGCGATGGAACCGCCGGCAGTTTTCAATGCCGATAATTTCCGCAACGAGGTGGTAAAAGTATATGAATCTCTCTCTCCTTTGACCGAAGAAGACCTGAACGAGCACATTGTCCGTGGGCAATATACCGCGTCTGCGACCAAGCCCGGTTATCGTGAAGAGAAGAACGTAGCTTCCGATTCCCGTACCGAAACTTATATTGCCATGAAAATAGGCATTGACAACTGGCGGTGGAGCGGCGTTCCTTTCTATATCCGTACCGGAAAACAGATGCCGACCAAGGTGACCGAAATCGTGGTACATTTCCGCGAGACACCTCATCAGATGTTCCGTTGTGAAGGCGGTCACTGCCCGCGTGCCAACAAACTGATTCTGCGTTTGCAGCCCAATGAGGGTATTGTGCTGAAGTTCGGAATGAAAGTTCCGGGACCGGGGTTTGATGTGAAACAGGTGATGATGGACTTCAGTTATTCTGATTTGGGCGGTCTGCCCGCCGGAGACGCGTATGCCCGCCTGATTGAAGACTGTATACAGGGAGACCAGACACTCTTTACCCGTAGCGATGCCGTGGATGCGTCATGGCGTTTTTTCAATCCTGTGCTGAAGTATTGGCAGGAACATCCGGATGCACCGCTTTACGGTTATCCCGTGGGAACGTGGGGACCTTTGGAAAGTGAAGCTATGATGCGCGAACATGGGGCCGAATGGACTAACCCGTGTAAGAATTTGACGAATACTGATGAATATTGTGAATTATGAAAAGTTATGTATATCCTGCTGCAACCTCGACTGCACGTGCTCTTATCCGGTATATAATCGATATGATGAACCGGGAGCCGGAGCGGATTTTTTACCTTGCTTTCAGTGGAGGAACGACTCCTTCCCTTATGTTCGACATTTGGGCGCATGAGTTCAGAGAAGAGACTCCTTGGATGCGGATGCGGATTTTCTGGGTGGACGAACGTTGTGTATCCGTCAGCGACTCGGACAGTAATTACGGTACTATGCTGCGTTTGCTGCTGCAAGAGGTAGGCATGCCCGATGAATATGTATACCCCATTCATGGTGATTGCCGTAGTCCGGCGCAAGAGGCAAAACGTTATTCGGATTTGGTTTCCAGTACGGTTCCTTTGCGCCGGGGTTTCCCTACTTTTGACATTGTGTTGCTGGGAGCAGGCGATGACGGACATACTTCTTCCATTTTCCCCGGTCAGGAGTATTTGCTCTCTTCTTTTCATCCGTATGAAAAGAGCATAAATCCTTATAACGGGCAGCCTCGTATTGCCATGACGGGATGTCTGCTGTTCAGTGCCAGAAAACTTATATTCTTGATAACGGGCAAGAACAAGACGAAAGTTGTTTATGACATTCTGAAATCGGGCGATACTGGTCCGGCTGCCTACGTGGCGCATCATGCCGCGGATGTGGACATCTTTACCGACATAGAAATTGACGGATAAGCGGTTACCTTTTTGAGGTTCCGCTTTCCAGTATGCTTACGATGGAGAAGAGTGTGAAACAGATACCGCCCAATCCTGCCAGTACACGTGCCGGTACAAAGTAGACTTCGTGTATGCTTGCCATTTCAAAAAGGAAAGCAGACAGGAACAGACAGAGCAGTGCGGTAAATACGGGTATCAAGGGAATTCGGTTTGCCAGTTTGAAAGTGTTGCGCCATATTGCTGCCAGGAGTATGACTTTGCTTGAAATGCTGTAGCAAACCAATCCCAGGCCTATCATTATATACCCTATGGAAGATTCGGCAGGGTTCGGGTTTTTCAGTATCAGTAGCCCCCAAAGGATGCTGAGTGTTCCCATGGCAAGTACCATTACAGGCCACCATTTACGTTCTGCATGCGAGTAACTGTTACGTATTTGGCGTACGATAGTTGCCACCAATGCCACGAGGCTTGTACAGATGCAGGCTATTCCTGCCATGACATGCCCTGCTACATAATAGGCGTTGTGCACATCGCTTTTTGCAAGCAGAAGGAATGTCCATATCCAAGTGGCAAGTGCCAGCAATGCCGCAACAACTATAAGAAGCTTACCTTGTGTGCCGTTAAAGGCTTGTGGGGGCACATTGTTTTCCGTCGTTTGGGAATTGGCAGGTATAAGGGTGAACCGGGTGGAAGAAGTGGCGGTCGTTGCCACACAGGCAGTGATGAAAGCTACGCCGCAGATTACATGTCCGGCTACGAAATGACTGGCGGTGGCAGCTTCGCTGATATATTCCCAGCCGCAGATGAAAGTCAGTAGGGCAGCCAGATAGCCAAGCACGGGCAGAGCGTACAGGACAACCGTATTGTATGTGTGAATAATCTGCCGGATAATGGTAGCCGCTGTTGCAAACAAGGCAATGCAAATCATTCCTAATGACATTACTACCGGACCGGCAACGTTTTTTGCCGGGTCCGTTCCCATATCAAGTACAAAAGCTCCGTAACCAAAACAAAACAGGGCCATCAGCAGAGGGATGGTGCGAAAGAGAACACTGATTCCGTAATTCATAATTATTTTCTATTAAAGTTTTCCCCTCTAACAGCAGCATTATGACTTTGTTTCTCATTTTAAGCTTTATTCATAGGATATAATACTTTGACAGTCCGGTTTAGGGTGCAAGGCGGTTTATCTCCCATTTTTCGGAGTTTGGACACGATAGGCCGGAAGCGGACTTTTCTTCGTGGAGAGTATATTCGAAACGGTCGTGCAGCCTGCTTTCCCGTCCCTGCCAGAATTCGAAGCGGGTGGGGGTGACGGCAAAACCGCCCCAGTTGTCGGGACGTGGTACGGTCTGTCCGGTCAGCCTGGCAGCTTCCTTTACAAAAGCGCGGATTATTTCCATCCGGCTGCTGATGACGTGACTTTGGGGGGATATTCTTGCGCCGATCCGGCTTTTGTAGGGTCGGGTGGAGAAGTAAGCGTCCGATTCTTGAGGAGTGCATTTCTCTGCTTTCCCTTCAATATGTACTTGTCTTTCCAGCTTATGCCAAACGAAAGAGAGGGAGATGTAGGGATTGGCTGTGAGTTGCCGTCCCTTACGGCTTTCGTAGTTGGTGAAGAAGATGAGTTTACCATTTTCCACGCCTTTCAGCAGTACGGTGCGGGTAGAGGGCCGTCCGTCCGGTGAGACGGTGGCTATAATCATGGCGGTAGGTTCGTTCTCGCCGCAATGCAGGGCGTCGTTGAGCCAGCGGGCGAATTGCTCGAAGGGATTCTCCGAGATAGTATTCCGGGTGAGCTTGCCTTTCTTATATTCTTTTCGTATGTCCGAGAATTGGGAATCCATATAATTACTGTTTATTATTATAACAATGAAAGAGCGAAAGGGTTGAAATACGGATACGTTAACCGCTAAAAATATCTTTTTTTCTTCTTTTTTTATAATTGTAATGATAATTCTTCTCAGTTTCGTTATGTGTTTCCGTTCTATAGGACGATTTCATGTAAATAATGTTTATATTTGTACTTCAATTACAAACATTGTTTATATGAGCGACAGACAACAATTCATTATAGATTGCACATCTCTTATTCCTGTTATAGGAACTTTGGTTTTAATAAAAATAGCTAACGAACAAATGGTTACCATGGTTGCTGCTTATGTACTTTGTGGCGAACTTTTGGGTGTATTGATCAGTAGGATATTGAGGTTATATTATATTGATGTGGCTTTCGTCTGGTTGGGTGGAATTATGCTTTGGCTGTGGTATTGGTTCGGAGTACAGCCCAGCTATATGGGGTGATAGAGCATCAGCTGCAAGTGTGGATAGGACGTCTTGTAATTCAAGTTATCAAATGGACAGACGATTAATCAGAATAAGTTGATATTCATAAAATTAGTATTTAATAGGTCTATAATAAAAGCACTTCCAACGTTCGCTTACGGAGGAAGTGCTTTACACAAAAACTAAAACTACTATTTAGCTGGATTATAAATATTTTTTTAAGTCCTGATTTTAAGTTTCCTTTTTTGTAATCTATAATCCAGGTGAAATAAATATGTTTTCTCAGAAATATATAAAAACGTACAAAATAGTTCTTTATGGTGTATTTATGCAGTGTATTTTGTTTTGTATATTTGCGATATTCTATTCACTAAATAAAAAAAGTTATGTTTCAATTTTTTAATGATTTTGGATTTACATGTGTTGTAAATGAAAGATGTGACGAATTACGTGCAGATAAGAATATGTATTATAGGAAAATTCCTAATAGCGATTGTGATTATCTTGTTATAGCCAATGAGTTGTTTATGGTAAAGGGGAAAAAGCCAGAACCCCAATGGACAGTATCTATTCAGTCATATTGGTCGGAGGAAGAGATAGGCAAGGAGAAACCGTCTCATGATAATACTATTATAGGTGATTTCCAAAAGAATACAGATATGGCTCTAATTAAGAAATATTTATAGTCAGTTTGACAAATATAATTATAGTGAAAGGGATTATGGTCGGAGAAAACCATGTAGCAATTTCACAATAAGATTCTGTAGTTTTGCAGTAATATACATTGCGATAAATCTACTGCCATAGTTTGGCAACCCTTTCCTGGTAAGATATTCCCTACTCATAAATTTCTTGTTTACTTTCGCTGAAAAGTGATTGTAAATGAGTACATTTGTCATGTTTTATTGGTTAACGCCCATGAACGTGTCTTTAACAGGATGCGTTCGTGGGCTTTTTTTGTTTAATTAAAAAAGTTCGTAGATGAAAAAGAAACTGATTGTTTTGGCTGTTGTGGTGGCCGTGATTGTAGGTCTGCTGGCTTATTACCAGTATGTACCGTTTTGGGCAAGCATTGTGAGTACCGGTGCGTTTATTGCCGGCATTCTTCTCGGTTGGAATGCCAAGGGGTGGAGTGATGAACATGTAACGGGGATGAAGGTATGATGGAGGAACTGAATGAACTGTTCAATATCACCGGCGGGATAGTCACTACTATCCTGCTTCCTCTTTTCGGTGTGTTCATGTTCTATGATTCAAAGAAGCGCAAGGCGGCTGCGGAAGCGAGAAAGGCGGAAGCTGACAATATCACCTCGTATGCTGCTGAATGGAAGGAACTGTACGAGAAAAAGGAACACAGGGTAGTGGAACTTGATTCCAAAATAGACCAGCTTTATGCCGAGAAGAATGAAGACCGCCAGCGTATCCGCGAGCTGACCGAAAAGAACGCTACACTGGAGATAGAGAAGATAAAGCTGGAAGCAAAGCGGTGTGATGTCCGGGGATGTAGCGGGCGGAAGCCACCGAGCGATTATTGATTCACGGGAAGGAAGGTGTTTCGCAACAGCTTCCTTCCCTTTTTAGCATAAACTTAAAGTTTAAATAAAGGTTTCTGCAAATGTAGTGTATGTTTATATTAAATCAAATGATGTATGAAGTATTTTACGATAAAAGAACTTTGCCGTTCGACAACTGCCGACCGCAAAGGAATTGACAACAGATGTGGCAGTGATATAGAAGCCAATCTGACTGCATTGGTAGATAACGTTCTTGACCCGCTACGCGAATGGTATGGCAAACCTATCGTTGTGAATAGCGGTTACCGTTGTCCGGCATTGAATAAAGCGGTGGGCGGTGCGACAACCAGCCAGCACATGAGTGGACAGGCCGCGGACATTGATACCGGAGACAGGCAACAGAATAAGCTACTGTTCGAACATATCCGCAAGAACCTTCCTTTCGACCAGTTAATTGATGAGAGTAATTTCGCCTGGGTGCATGTGAGCTACCGGGCGGACGGTAGAAACCGGAATCAGGTACTGAAGCTATGAAAAAACTACCCTGGCTATTAGTTGTATTGCTGGCAATCGCTTGTATAGTGGCTTGGTTCCGTCCGCACGAGTCTTTGCCGGCAGAAATGCGTACCGAAACAAAGATACAGACGGTTGTCAAGACTGATACGGTTCTTATCTCCGCACCGATAGCGGTCTTTTGGCAGATATTGCCGAATGACACAGTACGTATAGGCGATACCCTGCTCTACCGCAAACGAGTTGTGTATGAAGATAGCTTGTATCGTGCGGTGGTGAGTGGATATGTAGACCCACGGCTGGATAGTATGACTGTGTATCCGAGGACGGTTTATCAGACAGTAACAAATGACGTCTATCATCCGGTTCCCATTAAGTTGAAGAAGAAGCGTTGGGGATTAGGGTTGCAAGCTGGATATGGGTATCCGAGTGGAATGTATGTGGGTGTAGGGATAAGTTGCAACTTATTCATGTGGTAATTGGAATGTGGGAAAAACAAAAACAGAATATTCTGTTAAGATATTTTTTTGGTGAATCTTTGTTTCCTGCACTAAAATACGTATTTTAGTGCCGCCAAATAAATATATCTTAAAAATGAATCCCTTTTCATTGTGTAATCCGTAAAATCGGATTAAGGTTGTAGATAAACCTTTTGGCACGCAGTGATAAGGGATTCGCCATTTCTAATAAGTATGAAAACAACAATAGAAGCTTACACTATTACTGTAAGAAGAAAAAGAGAAAAGGACCCTTTGTTATTTTCTGATTCTCCTGATATTTATGATTTAATGGTTCATGATAATGTTAGTTTCATTAAATATATAGATAAGAATATTACAGGAGATCTTCCTGCGGAGAAGATGACAGTAAGAATTCCTCCTAAAGACCATAGTCATAATGATAAAAAGAGATATCTATGTGGCATTATTGAGACTGGATACTATGGGAAAGAGTATGAGGCAGTAGACAAAGATGACCCCAAAAATGAAACGAAAAAGATTCTTTTAGGTAAAAGCAAAGCAATACTTAAGCCTTTTTTTTATTATATTCAGATTCCGCGAAAGGGCAATAAGGCTTTGTTAATATTGGAACGTGTAGATAATAATGGTATCTATCCTTTACTTCGAAGTATTTTAATTTCATTTTTTAATTATCATTTTCAGGTTGAAGATTTATATATAATTGATAGGAATGCTGTCGTATTGACATCGTATTTAAAAAAGTTGAAAGAGGGTAGGTATAACTCTTTATCCTTATCTGCCAATTCTATACATACAGACGCTGCTGAACGATATTTTGGAGGATTAAATTCTGAAGATTTTACGATAGAATTGACGATGAAGTTTAAGAATGGCATGGGGGAAATAAAAGAAAAAAAAGTTAAGGAAATGATTAATTCAGGAAAATTTCTTTTTGATTCTCCAGATTTAAATGCTATATTTGAAGACTCGACGAAGAAGGTTACTGCGAGTATTGCAGGTGGAAAAACTAGAACCTTGTATTTAGGTAATGATAATAAGAATATCATTCATCCTTATTATGAAATCGAGGTAAAGGATAATGAAAAAGTTTTTTCAGATTATTCTTCAATCAAGGAAGCTACCAAATTGTTTGTTACTAATAATACAGAATTTAAGGTGTTTGAATAAATGAGGTTTACTTTTATAAGCATAAGAGATATCCTTCAAAAGCAAAATAAAATACTGAAGGTGGATTCTAATAATAAATGGATTTTCATAAGATTCCCTTTATTATTAGGTTTTCTCTGTAGTATACTATTCTATAGTGATACTAAAAGTATTTTAGGTATTCTTACTCTTTTCTTATCTATATTTATTCCTATATTTATTAGTTTGTTGGCAACATTAATTTCATTCGTAATGAATAAAATTAAAACTCGTCATAATAAGGAAAGAATACCATTAATAAAGGAAACCTTTTATAATATATGTTACCTTATCCCCATATCTTTATTCCTGTTGGTTCTATCATTATTGATGAGTTTAAGTATAGGAGATAGATGTGTGCTTTATCAGTACAACTTTATATCCCCCATATGTGGTACTGTCTTTTCTATAGAGATTACAGTTCATTTTATTTATTTGTTAATTTTCGGCGTATTATTCTATGGTGGAATTATTCATTTGATTATGAATATACTCATGGTGACTAAACGAATCTTTAAATTATTTGATAAAGAGATAGATTTATTGACTAATCCAGAAAACAATTTCGTGTCTGACTGTAAAGAAGATATTTCTTCAGAAAGTGAAGACGGAGAGGTTTCTGATATAATTGACGATTAATAAATTCACGAAGCTTTAATCGCATATATGCCCCGACTTTCGTCGGGGCTTTTTTATTTACTTTTTATTTGATAATTCTACCTTGGCTTTGTATTTTTGTGAAGTAACTTTGATTTAAAAAGTTGATACAAGATTATTTGTAATTATCTGAAAACGAAAGTAATAAGCAGTGCTATAATATGAAACAGAGAAGAAATAGAACCGAATCCAACTATAGACGTGCAAAGGTCAATTCATGGTGCAGGCTCTTGGAAAAGGACTTTGATTGGGATTATGTATTTTTGTTGGAAATAGAACGCAAGAAAATAATGGAAATGCATGAATACTTTAAAAAGTGTATACGTTTAGATAAGATGCCTATAGTGACAAGAGATTTGCGACTTTGTATCAATCTATTGGATATTGTACTCGAAAAGGATGATTTACAGTTAGAGTTTTCAGAAATGAAGACTATGCGTAGAGATGACGGTATGTATGAAATGGTAGAAAGTCCACATGTAATAGCTTGTAGGAATTTGTACATTAACACTAAAAATGCATCAAGGTTCTGTCTATTCAAATTCCCAACAGATGATTATGATATTGAAATTATTCATAAAGAGGAATTAAGAAGATATAAGGCATGGTATCTATATAATAAAATCAGAACTTACAAGTTGTTTTCTTGGTGGGATTAGGTAATAGGTGGTCATCGTTCTTACATCGTAAGGTTTTGATAGGTAAAGCAACCCAATAAGCTGCCTTTCCTTTTATTCATATTTCAGTAACAATTCAGACCTATTTATGACGTGCCCTGACTTCCGTTGGGATTTTGTTTCATTTGGGCCTTTCCTTTTATAAAAACTCCCTCAAATCACGTAGGGAATTTCAGAAAAGCAGTTATCTTTATAGCAGTTGAATATGTTTTTTAAATTTTGGTGTCAGCCAATTATATTTAGATTGAAATGAAAAAAATTGCTTTTATTTTTTGTTTATGTCTGTCGGTCATTCACCTTTTTGCCGGTGAGCGAGAAGGGGATTTTAAAACTAATAAAAATGTTTTGTCTCTATCCGGTTCTCTATTTGCATATGGTTCTGAACCAGCTTTAGGGCTTGAGGTATCATATATCCGTTACATTGGAAAATATATTGGCGTTATGACTGGTCTTGCTTTTCAAAACTGGATGGACAATGATTATAAGCCTAATACAGAGGTGAGTGACGGCAAAGGTCAGAAGTATACACTCTATGATGACGGTAAACTGTTGAGGGGGAATTGGTTGATAGGTCCCAATTTTAGGACTCCTTCAGTGAGCTTGGGGCTTGAAAGGGATTATCAGCTTTTTCTTCAGTGTGAGCCGGCATTGATTCTGACATTACCCAACGAGGCTTTTTCATATGCACATTATACTGAAGAAGGCGGAAAGATAAAGGGAGAGTTTAGGTCAGTTCGTAATAAGGGAGGGGATGTTGTCTTTTGGCGTGTTAAAAGTGCTCTTTCTTTAGGAATTGACCAGTTGGCTTTTTCCTTGGGCTATACGATTTCCAATCAGGACCCTTATTCAGGTCGAAGAAATGTATGTTTCGACGGACACAAGATTAGTCCTTCACGAGGTACATATAAATTTCTTCACGAATGTTCAGTATCTCTCAGCTATAGTTTTTGAATACTAGCATAAAGAAGGGGTGGCTGAATAGCCGCCCCTTTTCACTATATTTTGCTATCTTTGCCCCATGACTTACAAAAAGGTTTTATCATATTTGGAACGCATTAAGGATACCGCCATTGGTGCACCCGTGAAAGGGCGTTTCATAGAATCATTATTCATCGGTCCTACCGATTGGGAACAAATGACAGACTTTATGAATCTTCGTATCCAGAAAGGAGAGGAAACGGCTTTGACTGAGTTTGACAGTGCCGGCAAGAGTCTTTCTGTATATGGGGTGTCGGTCAATAATGAATTTGACGTGTCGCATTGGGATATGACTATTATGGATAATTGGGGCTGATGATAGGTAATTGATATGAAAAATCCCCGTAGCGGCTCAACTACGGGGATGGCGTCAAATAACAGAGTATCAATATGAGATACTAAGTGAGCCTATTTTTTTAGAAATGTCCTGTAGGGCATCGTTAAATGTCTGTAATTCTTCTTGTGTGAAGCGTGCCGGTTTTCCGTTTACCAGATTACCATTTAATCTCTGATACAGCCATGACCTACTTTTATTAAAGTATTTCTTCGCAAGATAGCTTAGAGAGACTATTTCAGCCACTTCTTGCAGCTGTAGTTTGATTGCGTTCTCTTCTACAACATCCAGTTTCTTATCAATGTTCTGTAAACGCTCTGATACAAAGTTGGCAATAGCTTTCTTATCTTCTTCCGAAGTGTACTTGGCTGCTATTTCTGTCATTCTGGTATAGAACTCTGGAGAGTCTGTACCAAGTAGTGGCTTTAATGCCAGTAATTCATCTTTCAGTGCCATATATTTATTTTTAGTGCCCTCTCCGGAGAGAGGGGCTTTGTTTTACTTCTTTTTTTCTAACTCTTTTAAGACTTTGTCGATTGTCAGTAACCGGTCTAACCTTTTGTCAATCTCTTTTTCTTGGTTTGTTCCGGTAACTTCAGCGATAAATCTTAGTTGGTCCAGTTCTTTTTTGAGGAATGCTCTTTGTATAAGCAAATCCTTTTTAATTTGTTCGTTACTCATGTTGATTACTTTTGTTATTTGACATTACAAAGATAATAATCTTTTGATTATTATACAAACATTGCATGAATTATTTTCGCTATCTCGTATATTTTTTCCATATTTACAGTGCGTTACATATTTTATTGAATAGGAGGAATAGTAATATTCCGACCGTAAGGCTACTGGTGATTGATTTTGCCAGTAGCTTATTCATATACGGTTCTGCCCCCTGTGTAATAGCTTAATGGTTTCACTGTATCCTCCTATTTGAGAATATGTAACGCAACGGGAAAGCGGAACCGTTCTTTTTTCCGCTTCTTAATCCGTTGCATTATGGGTAAATCTCAATCATCCTCTCCAAAGCTTACAAAGGCTTTCATTGGCTACGGTCATTATCAGCTAACAGTCTCACGTATTCCGATTACGTGAAAACCGCCATAACGGGAAATATGGAGTTAATAGACCGCTTAAACTCTGATATAGAAAAGGAGAGGGAAGAAGCTGCTGCAGAAGCAATAGCTTTTGTCCAGGAACAATCACTTTAAGCTGTCGAAGATTTTCCTCATTGCATCATCAGCGTGTTTTCGCATTACTCGAAAATAGTTGAATATAGGGCGGTTCGTTTTCATTGATTGGCCGATACAATATTCAAGAATTTCTAAGGATATACCTAATTCGAATCCATGCTGAACGAATGATTTACGTGCAGAATAATAAACCACATGCTTTCTTATCCCTGCTATTTTGGCGAGTTCTTCCATTTTACGGGATACAACAGAATAACATTGCCCGAATGTTTTATACTTACCAAAAACAAGTTTACCATTCTTCTGCATATATTTGTTTATGATTTCCCTTGCTTCCGGCTGGACGGAGAATGCGGTTTTACTTTCACCACTTTTTTTGTTCTTTGTTTTTCGCCGGTAATATTCTATCCATTCTTTTCGGAAATCAATATCAAGCATATCTACAAGATTGATACCACCCAAGTAATAGCTTAACATGAAAATATCACGTACTACTCCGATATTGTATTTAGGAATTTCCATATCTCGGATTGCCTTTATTTCATCAATGCTAAGGTCTAATTCACGTATATTGGCTGACGGCATTCTGCAGAACTCAAACGGCTCTACTTCGTATCTGACCATATTATGTTTCTTGGCATAGTTGATAATTACTTTGAGTAATGTAAGGTAGATTTTAATGGTGGTAGGAGAGAGCCGTTTGTCTTCAAGGTCCATTTCAAAATGCTTGATGTTTCGAGGCGTAATCATTGAAAGTAGCAAATCACCTTGTGACTTGATGAATGATTGGCATGCCAAACGATACAACTTTTCAGATTTGTTTCTTTTCTCCTCTGCGAGTTCTGACAGATAAGATGTCATTGCAGAGGAAAACTTGGCATTGGTGTAGTCTTTCTTTTTTATGATGATTTCTCGGAGCTCGGAACATGAATATACATCCACATCATATATGTTGTCGATAACATTCTGATAATGGTTAAGTAGATTCCGAAGTTTCATGTTCATTGAAGCGGCTTCCGGATGATTGATAACTTGCCCCTCTTTGAATTGTGATAGGGTGTCAATAATACAGTTTGTTGGAATATACCTGGTATTGGAATTATGGGCCAGTGATATTCTTACTTTGTGCTTTCCGTTGATAAGCACTTTTGCAGGTACGATACAAAGTTTAAGCGTTGCCATATTTTTGTTTAATAAAGTTGCGACAATTTGTTAGTAATAAAATCGGTGTCCGACAATCGTCCGACAATCAAATTTTGCAACCTGCTGCGAAATATTGGAAATGCGCTTTTTCCGTAACTGCTTGATATACCTAAAATAAAAGCACTTCCAACGTTCGCTTACGGAGGAAGTGCTTTACACAAAAACTAAACTAGACTTAACTAAACTATTCTATTGGGGGAGTTTCACAACTCCTATCTGTTCGCGGCAAAGGTAAAAAAACATCTTTTAATATGCAATAGGATATTATTAGAAATAGCCCGATTTCAATAAAATATAAACCTATAAGGGTATTTTTAACTCCTTTTATTAAGAAAATCTTGGAATATTTGTTTATAACTGTCACTGACGGGGATATAGTTCTTGCCAAAGACAATGCGTCCACGGTCGATGATACGTATTTTGTCTTTTTGGACGATATAGGAACGATGCACGCGTATGAAGCGTGAAGCAGGCAGAAGTTCTTCTATGGACTTCATGCTCATGAGCGAGAGAATGGGTTTGGGAGAGTTCTCCTCATAGATTTTGATATAATCTTTCAAGCCTTCGATGTAAAGAATATTTTTGAGCTCCACTTGTATCAGTTTGTAATCACTTTTTACGAAGATGCTTTCAATTTCCTCTTGGGGCTGTTGCAGCAGTTCGAACCACTTCACTGCTTTATTGGCGGCTTGCAGAAAGTCTGCATACGAGATGGGTTTCAGCAGATAATCGAGGGCGTTGACCCTATACCCGTCTATGGCATATTGGTCGAAGGCGGTGGTGAAAACGATACGGGTATGTGTATCTACCATTCTGGAGAATTCCAGGCCGTTGAGTTCGGGCATTTGGATATCGAGAAAAAGAAGGTCGATACGTTTGTCCGGCAAGTCGCTCATCGCTTGCACTGCACTGGAGTATTTGCCGGCAAGCTCCAGAAACGGGGTTTGGTTGACGTAGCTCTCCAAAAGGTTCAGGGCCAGCGGTTCGTCATCTACGATTGCGCACTTCAGATTCATGTTGTCAGTAATTGATTGTTAAAACCGATTTATATTCTTTTCCGTCCTCACTTATGCCGTGCTTCCATTCGTACCGGCCGGGATAGGTCAGTTCCAGACGCTTGCCTACTTGTTCCAGTCCGATGCCGCTGCCGCTTTTGTCGGCTTCGCTCTTGGGGTGGTAGCTGTTGGTTATTTCGCAACGTACTTCATGCACGTTCTCGCTGAAATATATACGGATATGGCTGGGCTCGGTGGGAGAGATGCCATGTTTGAAAGCATTCTCTATGAGGGAGATGAATATCAGCGGGGCAATCTCCGTAGGGCTGTCGGGACGAATATCGAAACGCGTTTCAACAGTGACGTTGGACGAGAGACGGATGCGCATCAAGGCGATGTAGTTCTTGATGAAATCCATTTCCTTGCCTAAAGTTACGAAGTTCTGCTGATTGTCGTAAAGGACATGGCGCAATAAACGGCTCAGTTCCTGTACGGCTGTTTGTGCCTTATCCGTATCAAAGGCAATGAGTGCGTAGATATTGTTCAGCGTGTTGAGCAGGAAATGCGGGTTGAGCTGGTTGCGGAGATTCTTTAATTCGGCTTCCGTGCGACTTTTTTCGGCTTCGCGGCGGGCGGCTTCCACCTGCACCCAACGTCCGCTGAGGCGAATGGCCGCACTCAACCCTACGGTAAGTATCATGGAAAAGAAATCGCGCATGATGAATATCCATTTCGGCGGACCGATGTGCCTTTGGCCCTCACCGTCGGCTTTTGCGTAGGTGTGGAATGCGTACTCCTGCCAAAAGTGTACACCGGCTGTAACGCAAGCTATCAGCAGTATGTTCAGCAGGAGATACTGCCGTATGCGCCCCTCGAACAGATAACGGGGAATGAGGAAGCAGTAATTGCAGTAGAATACGATAAGAAAAGACAACGGAACAATGCTGCCATGACGCAGGTATTCCATCCATGTAATGGTGAAACCGCTGCGTGTCATCATCACGAAAGGAAAAGCAAATACAATTCCCCAGCCGATGATATGAATCAGGGCTTCGATGATGCGCGACCGTGAGTAGAGAATTTGTTTCATACAAATGCAAAGATAGTTTTTTTTAGCGATAAGCGATTATCACTCGTATCGTATTGCTTCTATCGGGTCTAAGTCTGCTGCTTTCTTTGCAGGATACCATCCGAAGAACACTCCTGTCACCGTACAGACGGCAAAGCTGAGGAATACGCTCCATGCCTGTATATAAATAGGCCAATGGGCTGCGCTCTTCACAATCCAGCTTGCGCCGCAGCCGATGATGACGCCGATGAGACCGCCGGTGATGCTGATGAGGATGGCCTCGATGAGGAATTGCGACAGGATGTCCACTCCTCTGGCACCCACACTCATGCGCAGACCGATTTCGCGGGTACGCTCCGTTACGGATACATACATGATGTTCATGATGCCGATGCCGCCTACCACCAGCGATATGCCGGCGATGCAGGCGAGGAGAGTAGTCATCAGGTCGGTGGTGGTGTTCAGCATCGAGCTGAGCTCCTGCTGGCTGCGTATGGTGAAATCATCGTCGTCGCTGTCCTTCAGTTTATGGTTCCGGCGCAGAATTCCGGTGATTTCTTCGGTGGCGTTGTCTGTCATGTCCTCGGTGAGTGCAGATGCGAAGATACCTTGCAGATAGGTCTGTGCAAGCAGGCGTTTCATTACGGTGGTGTAGGGGGCAAGTACAACGTCGTCCTGGTCCATTCCCATGCTGTTGTATCCTTTGGCTTTCAGTACGCCCGTCACGCGGAAAGGCACTTGATTGAAGCGGATAATGCGTCCTACGGGGTCTTCTCCGTTGGGGAAAAGATTATCCTGTATTGTCTTGCCGATGACACATACTTTGGCGGAAGTCTGTATGTCGGTTTCCGTAAACATCGTGCCGTTCTCCACCGTAAGCTGGCGGATTTCAAGGTAGTCTGTGCCTACGCCGCTTACGGATGAGGGGTAGTTGTTATTGCCTGCAATGAGCTGTCCCGATGAGGATACGTTGGGGCTGACGGCAGCCAGGAAGTTCGTTTCGTTGCGCAATGCCTCGTAGTCGGTGAGCTTCAGCGTCTGCATGGCGCTGGGGTCTTGGCGGACGCCGCCGCGCATATCCGCTCCCGGATGAATCATTATCATATTCGAGCCCATTTCGGAGATTTGCGCCTGAATGCTTTTTTTTGAACCCTGTCCGATGGCGAGCATCGTGATGACGGACGCCACTCCGATGATGATGCCCAACATCGTGAGGAAGGCACGCAGTTTATTGTTGGCAAGTGCCCGAAAGGCTATTTTGAAAAGGTTGGTTCCATTCATTGATTTGTAGTTTTATGATATTGTTTTTCTTTTTTCATCCTGCAATAAAGTAATTTACGTACTGCGTCAGTCATCCTCCTGCTTGGGCAGTGCTGCCAGTGTTTCGGCGGCATTCAGAATGTTTCGGTTGGGCTTGTCGTCCTTCACTTGTCCATCGCGCAATACGATGTTGCGGCTGCTGTATTGGGCTATTTCCGGATTGTGCGTTACGAAAATGATGGTGCGTCCTTCGGCATGCAGTTTCTGGAAGAGCACCAGGATTTCGAATGAGGTACGGGTATCCAGATTACCGGTGGCTTCGTCCGCCAGGATTACGGCAGGGTTGTTTACCAATGCACGGGCGATGGCTACGCGTTGCATCTGTCCGCCGGACATCTGGTTGGACTTGTGCTCCAGCCGGTCGCCCAGCCCTACGGCTTTCAGCGCTTCGATGGCGCGTTTCCGGCGTTCGGCTGCCGATACGGACGAGTTGTACATCAGCGGCAGTTCCACATTTTCCACGGCTGTGGTTTTTGCCAGCAGGTTATAGTTCTGGAACACGAAGCCGATTTTACGGTTGCGGAGTACGGCACGCTGGGACTTGCTCATGGTGCGTACGGAGATGCCGTCCAGCAGATACTCTCCTACGGTGGGCGTATCCAGGCAGCCGAGTATGTTCAACAGCGTTGATTTGCCCGAACCGGACGTACCCATGATGGTGACGAACTCTCCCTCGCCGATAGAGAATGATACGCCGCGCAGCGCATGCACCGTTTCGTCTCCCACCTGGAAGTTCCGCTTTATGTTTTGAAGTTCAATTACGGTTTTGCTCATGATTAATGATGTATGGTTTACTTTGTACTGTACTTTTATACTCAGTCTCTGTACGCTGTTTCATCGGCTGTTGTTTTTCTTCTTGCTTCCCGGAGGACCCGGCATGAACGGGCTTTTCTCACCGCTTGGTTCCTGCGGCATATCCGCCGTTGGGCCTTCGCCCGGCATGCGCCCTATGGTGGCTTCGGTCACTACTGTCGCACCTTCATCGATGCCGCTTACAATCTCCGTATTCACACCGTTGGAGATACCTATCGTTACCGGATGCGCGATGAATGTATTGCCCTCGCGTGTCCAGAGTTTGTGTTCGCTTTCGCAATCTTTCACAATGTCATTCTCGCCGATAAGCGGCTTTTCGGGTGTGAAGCGGAGCGCACGTGCCGGAACGGAAAGCACATTCTTGCGGTCGAGTGTGTAAATCGTGACGTTGGCCGTCAGGCGCGGTTTCAGTTTCAGGTCGGGGTTGGGAGCGGATATGACAACTTCGTAGGTGACGACCGTACCGGATGTGCCGCTGCTGCCGGAACTTGTAGAGCTGTCCTCTCCCAAGCGGATTTGCGTTACTACACCCTCAAACGTGTCATTGGGATAGGCGTCTACGCTAAACGTCACGCGTTGCCCGTCTTTCACGCCGCCTATGTCGGCTTCATCCACGTCGGCCACAACCTGCATCTGCGTCAGGTCGGCAGCGATGGTGAACAGGGTAGGAGTCTCGAAACCGGATGCCACCGTTTGCCCTTCCTCTACCGCACGGTTGATGACCACGCCGTCGATGGGCGAAGTGATGGTGGCGTACGACAGGTTGCGCTCCGCCTTTGCCAGCGACGCCTGACTGCTTTCGTAGCTGCTTTTCGCTTTCTCGTAATTGTAGACGGACTGCTCGTAGTCGGTATCGCTGATAAGCTGCTTTTCGTGCAGTCCCCGGTTGCGTTCGTAGTTCTTCCGCTGATATTCGTATTCGGCTTTCGCACCGTTGTAGGCGGCGCGTTGGGATGCCACTTCGCTTTGCAGGGTCACACGGTCCATTTCGGCTATGAGCTGGCCTTTGGTAACTACGGAATTGTAGTCGGCATATATCTTGTCGATGATGCCGCTTACCTGCGTGCCGACTTCCACTTCCGTCACCGGTTCGATGGTGCCGGTGGCGGTTATGGATTCCGATATCTCGCCTTTGATTACGGTGGCTGTCTCGTAGGTCACTTTATGTTTGGCCGTGGAGCCGCCGAAAAGCCGGATGCTTATGCCGGCTACCGCCACAACGGCTACGGCGATAAGGATAATCTTTTTCTTGTTCATATTCTGTATATCATTATTGGGTTTTAAGTAGCGTTGGTCTATACCGCAAGAGATAGTTGCGTATGGGGGTATTATATTGAATAGGTCAAAGCGTAATCTGTTCTCCCTGGTAGAATTTCAGCAGTTGCGTGTTCAGTATTGCCATGTATTTGGCTTGCAGGGTTTCCTGTTGCGCGTTGAGCAGGTTGTTTTTCTCGGTCAGCAGTTCCACGGTATTCTTCATGCCGAGGTTGAATTGCTCTTGGATGAGGTCGTAGCTGGTCTGTGTGCTTCGCAGCTTCTCTATGGCGGCAACGTAGCGTTGCTGTGCGCTGTTGGCATCCAGCCATAACCCTTCGATGGTCTTGTACAGGTTTTTCTGATTGTCCAGCAAGTCCAGTTCGCTGTTCTGCTTCTGTATCTTGGCTTTCTGTACGGCGCTCTTGGTCTGCCGGTTGTTGAAGATGGGTACGCTTACGGTTACTCCCAAGGAGTTGTTCCAGTTCTGCTTGATTTGTTCGTCGAAGGTGAAGTCGTTGCCGTTGGTGTTCGTGCTCCCTATGCCTGCACTGAGGCTGATGGTGGGGATGTAACCGGAGCGGGCAATATTGATGTCGAGTTCCGAGGCTTTGACATTCAGTCGGCCTGCTTCGATTTCCGGGCGCAGGGTGAGGGCGGAGCGGTAGACATCGGTCTTTGAGGGTAGCGGCGACAATACATTCTCATCGCCGAGTGTGGGAATGTAAAGCGTCATCTCCTTTTCGCCGTCCAGTTCGAGGAGTTGTTTCAGTTGCAGTTTGTAATCTTGCAGGGTAGCTTGTGCCGTTACCAATTGATATTTGTCGGTGCTGACCTGCGCTTCCAGTTGGGCGAGGTCGCTCCTGGCGATGCTTCCCGCTGCAAGCAGGGCGCGTGCCCGTTCGCATTCCGCCCGGCTGACGTCGAGGGTTGCTTCATTTACCTTGACGGCTTCGGCTGCATAGAGAATCTGCACGTAAATCTGCGTAATGCTCTCTTCGATGGTGTTCTCGCTCTCCGCCACGCCCAGTTCGGCAATGCGGTTGTTCATCCGCTGCTGTTTCAAGGTATTCAGCCGTTTGCTGCCGTTGTAAAGCGTCCAGTTGGCATCGATGCCATAGCTGCCGTTGTAGCTGGTCTTGCTTTGGCTGCTGGTGATGTTGTCGCCGTCTATTATCGTATTGGTCTGGCTGTTGGGCCGGTTTACGATACGTTGGCTTACGGATGCCGTGAGGCTGGGGAAGAGGGCTGCCTTGGCGGTCTTTACGTCCACTTCGGCGCTCTCGGCGTTGAGACGGTTCTTGCGTATCGTGATGTTTTGCTGCAAAGCATAGTCGATGCAGGCTTGCAGGTTCCATTGTGCGGGAAGCGTCTGCGTGCTGTCCTGCTGTTGCGTACCGATAGCGGTTTCCTGCGTTTGCGGCATTGCGTTGCCGACACAGGTGCTTGCCGCACAGAGCGATATTACGGTCAATCTTTTTACATTTATCATATTACCTTGTTTCTATGGTTTTACCATTGCAAAAGTATACGCAGCCTCTTGAAACGGCAAAAACAATAGACCATTGCCGGGATTGTGCCGACGGATTACTTTTTCCTGCCGATAATTAAGAGTTTGCTTTGCTGCTTTTATGAGGTGTCAAAATACACTTGCTGATTTCTATTAGGCACGGATTTCACGGAAAACACAGGTTTTCTTTATTCTTTTTTTATCGTGAAAATCCGTGAAATCCGTGCCTAATAGAAACCAATAGTAAGCGAATTTTAGTTTTGACCCCGTAAAGACAGTAGATATCTTCCCAAAGAACTTCTTTATAGAATACCGGACAAAAATCAAGCTGGCTATAACTTTTCAGTTTTTTATTTGTTATTTATATAAAAGTATTTTATATTTGTAATGATTATAATTTGAACTTTATGAAAAACCTTGTTACCAGTATCTGGCAATTCTATGTCGATGGCTTCCGAAGCATGACATTGGGGCGTACCTTGTGGCTGATAATTGCAATCAAATTGTTTATCATGTTTTTTATTCTTCGTCTTTTCTTCTTTCCGAACTATCTGGATGAAGCTGCCGGAGAAGGCGATAAAGAAGATTACGTCAGCAGTGAACTGATTATGCGGGCAGGAAGATAGGGGATAGTGATAAGCGGTTAATGATTAAGGAGGGAGGTATTCCTTTTCCTTATTTATACCTTATACTTTATATTTTATACTTTAATTTCATACTTAATATTTATTCTCATGCTTGAAAACATTGACACTTCTCTGATTGATTGGTCGAGAGCGCAATTTGCCTTGACCGCTATCTATCACTGGATTTTTGTGCCGCTTACTTTAGGATTGGCGGTAATTATGGGCATCATGGAAACGGTGTACTACCGTACGGGTGACAAGTTCTGGAAACATACTGCCAAGTTCTGGATGAAACTCTTCGGCATCAACTTTGCCATAGGTGTGGCAACGGGACTGATTCTGGAGTTTGAATTCGGTACGAACTGGAGTAATTACAGTTGGTTCGTGGGCGACATCTTCGGTGCGCCGCTTGCTATCGAAGGTATTCTGGCATTCTTTATGGAAGCCACGTTCATTGCTGTGATGTTCTTCGGTTGGGACAAGGTAAGCAAACGTTTCCACCTGGCTTCTACCTGGCTTACGGGACTTGGTGCTACTATCTCCGCCTGGTGGATTCTGGTGGCGAATGCCTGGATGCAGAATCCGGTAGGTATGGAGTTCAATCCCGATACAGCTCGTAACGAGATGGTTGACTTCTGGGCGGTAGCCACTTCGCCGATGGCTGTCAATAAGTTCTTCCATAGCGTGCTGTCCGGCTGGGTACTGGCTGCGGTGTTTGTGGTAGGTGTGAGTTGCTGGTATCTGTGGAAAAACCGTGAGAAGAAGTTTGCTTTGGCAAGCATAAAGATAGCTGCCTGGGTAGGACTGTGTGCCGCTGTGCTTTCCGCGTGGACGGGCGACGGTTCCGGTTATCAGGTGGCACAGAAACAACCCATGAAGCTCGCTGCCATGGAGGGTTACTATCAGGGGCAGGAAGGAGCCGGACTGGTGGCTTTCGGCATTCTCAATCCCGACAAGAAGACGGCCGATGACGGTAAGGATGCTTTCCTCTTCCGCATGGAGATTCCCAAGTTCCTTTCATTGCTTGCCGAGCGCGATTCAAAGGCTTTCGTACCGGGCATCAACGACCTGTTGAAAGGCGGCTATCCCTTGAAAGACGGTACAACCGCGCTCTCCGCTCAGGAGAAGATTGAAAAGGGAAAGACGGCTATCGGAGCTTTCTCCGCTTATCGTGCCGCCAAAGCTGCGGGCAACGATGCCGAGGCGCAGGTGGCTGCCAAAGTGTTGAAAGATAATGTAGCCTATTTCGGTTACGGTTATATCAAGGATGTGAACGAACTGGTTCCCAACGTGCCGCTCACCTTCTATATGTTCCGTGTCATGGTGATACTGGGCGGGTACTTCATTCTCTTCTTCATCGTGGTTCTCGTTCTTGCCTACAAGAAGGATTTGTCGCAGATGCGCTGGATGCATTGGGTGGCAATGCTGACCATTCCGCTGGGCTATCTTGCCGGGCAGGCAGGTTGGGTGGTTGCCGAATGCGGACGTCAGCCGTGGGCCATTCAGGATATGTTGCCCACAAGTGCCGCCATTTCCAAACTGGATGTAGGCTCCGTGCAGACCACATTCTTCATTTTCCTTGTACTGTTCACCGTTATGCTGATTGCCGAAGTAGGCATTATGCTGAAAGCCATACGGAAAGGACCGGAAAAAGAACTTTCTCATCAATCATAACTTATAACTCATAACTCATTACATGAATACCTATATATTTCTTCAACATTATTGGTGGTTTATAGTATCCCTGTTGGGAGCCATCCTTGTATTCCTGCTGTTTGTGCAGGGCGGTAACTCGCTGATATTCTGTCTGGGCAAGACGGAAGAGCAGCGCAAGATGATAATAAACTCTACGGGGCGCAAGTGGGAGTTTACGTTTACTACGCTCGTAACGTTCGGCGGTGCGTTCTTTGCATCGTTCCCGTTGTTCTACAGTACGAGCTTCGGCGGTGCGTACTGGTTGTGGATGATTATCTTGTTTACTTTCGTGTTGCAGGCTGTAAGCTACGAGTTTCAGTCGAAAGCGGGCAATCTGTTGGGTAAGACGACGTATCGCGCTTTTCTGGTGATAAACGGAGTGGTAGGGCCGGTGCTGCTGGGCGGTGCGGTGGCAACGTTCTTCACGGGTTCGGAGTTCTATATCAACAAAGGTAATATTGCCGATACGGTGATGCCGGTTATCAGCAGTTGGGCCAATGCGGGGCACGGGCTGGATGCGTTGCTCAATCCGTGGAATGTAGTGTTGGGACTGGCTGTGTTCTTCCTGGCGCGTATTCTCGGTGCGCTTTACTTCATTAACAATATCGGCGATGCGGATTTGGTGAAACGTTGCCGTCGTGCGCTGTGGGGCAATACGGGGCTGTTTCTGGTGTTTTTCCTTGCATTCGTTATCCGTACGCTGCTTGCCGAAGGCTATGCGGTGAATCCGGAAACCGGAGAGGTATTTATGGAACCCTATAAGTATCTGACAAACTTTATCGAAATGCCTGTGGTGCTGCTCGTATTCCTTATCGGTGTGCTTGCCGTGCTTTGGGGAATTGTCCGCACGGTGTGGAAACCGTCTTTCGACAAGGGTATATGGTTTGCAGGCGCAGGCACTGTGCTCACGGTATTGGCGCTGTTGCTGGTGGCTGGTTATAACAATACTGCCTATTATCCCTCTACCGCCGACCTGCAAAGCTCGCTTACGCTGGTAAACAGTTGTTCCAGCCAGTTTACGTTGCGGGTAATGGCCTACGTATCTGTCCTGGTTCCTTTTGTGCTTGCCTACATTTTCTACGCATGGCGCAGCATCGACAGGAAGAAGATAGATGCTGCAGAGATGCAGGATGAAAAAGGACACGCCTATTGATTTTATAACTCCGGGGATTTGCTCCCGGTTTCCCTGGAGTTTCTTTGAAAATGCCGGGGGATATAAGAGAAAACTCCTCACGTTTGGGTTGCAAACGTGAGGAGTTTTCTTTTTGTTCTTATGTTCTTATGTCCGAAAACCGGATTGTTATTTTCCCGCTTCCGCATTCTTAATCATCTGTTCGCTGGCATACATGAATATTACCACACGGCGATTTTCGCTCGCCGACAGGCTTTCGTCGTATTCATTGTAGCCCACACCTTCCACTTGCTTGAACTGAGAGGGAGATACGCCGCAATCCTGCAGATAATTCTCTACGGCATAGGCACGGTTCTTGGACACCTTCATGTTGGCTTCGTACGTACCGACCTTGTCCGTATGGCCTATGATGGCGATGTCCGTAGTTGTGTCTTCCTTCAGAATCTTGGCGAGGTCGCGCAAGGAAGCTTTCGCATCGTTGCTCAGCGTAGAGGAGTTGAAAGCAAACAGAATACCGGAGTCGAACGTCACCTTGACGGCATCCAGGTTATTGGCATCTTTCACCATTTCCACCTGTGCGCCTTCAATCTTGGCAGCTTCGGCAGCCTTTTTATCCATCTTATGACCGATAGCCACACCTGCGCCCGTACCTACCGCTGCGCCTACTGCCGCACCGATAGCAGCGCCTTTACCCTTGCCGAACAGTCCGCCGATAATAGCTCCTGCCGCAGCACCCGAGCCACCGCCGATAATGCCGCCTTTCGTCGTATTGTTCATTGTACCGCAACTACCCAGTAGTATGGCGCCGCTCAGCAGAAATGCTGTCATTTTCATCTTTTTCATACCTTTTATTTTTTAATTGGTTCAAGTTTTACTAATGCAAATTTATGTATATAATACATTTGTTGGCATTAAAAAGTTTACCATTGCAGTTTTTTTAGAGAATTTTCCTTTTAATAAAGAGAAAACGGCTGGACTTATACGTTACTTGTAATTCAGGAAGTTTTCCTGCACCAGCTTTCCTGCCTGCCACACGGCACTTATGTTCAGTTCCTTGTCCATGATGAGGATGTCGGCGTCCTTGTCCTTTTGCAGGGAACCTTTGCGGTCGTACACGCCCATGATGCGTGCCGGGGTTTCGGAAGCCATGCGCAGGGCGTCGCCCAACGGGATACCCGCCTTGACCATAGTACGCACCAGCACGTCCATGGTGGCGATACTGCCTGCCAATGAGGAGCGGTCGGCAAGCTTGCACACACCGTCTTCGATGATGTAGCGCGGGTCGTTGATTTCCTTGCCTTCGGTGGCGGCGCAGGAGAGGGCGTCCGTTACAAGGCAGGTGTGCTCTACGCCTTTCAGCTTGTATGCCAGTTTCAGGATGGTGGACGGCAGGTGGATGCCGTCGGCAATGAGTTCGATGGTCATGCCGTCGGTCAGGTAAACGCTTTCCACAGTGCCTTCGTACTTGTACTCGCGGCGTTTGTGGAAGCCGGGCATGGCGTTGTAGAAGTGGGCGGCATGGGTAAATCCGGCTTCGTAGGCGGCACGGATGCCGTCGTATTCGGCTTCGGTATGCGATACGGCTGCCAGTATGCCTTTTTCGCGCAGGTAGCTCGCAAACTCCAGTGCTCCGGGCAGTTCGGGAGAGGCGTCCCAGCGGCGGATGCAACGGGTGCTTTCCACCAACTCGCGGTATTCCTGTCCGTCAATCTCCTTCACCTGGTCGGCAAACTGTTCGCCTGCCATTTTCTTGTTGAGGTAGGGACCTTCGATGTGCAATCCCAGTACGGGGCTGCCGGGCTCTGCCATAAGCTGCTCGCACACTTGGGCTGCCTGGTGCAGCTTTTCGAACGGAGATGAGGAAATGGTAGGGTAGAAACTCGTAGCGCCATGACCGAGGTGTGCATTGATGATGCTGCGAAACGCTTCTTCGGTACATTCGGTGAAGTCGTGGCCGCCACCGCCATGTGCGTGCATACACACGAAGCCGGGCACGATATACATGCCTTTGGCATCGATGAGGCGTGCGCCGATGAGGGCGAGGTCACAGTTGGTCACTTCGAGTATTTTTCCGTCGCGCATCAGGACGGAACCTTCATTCAGCCAGCCTTGCGGGGTGAATATGCGTCCGTTGATAATTTGAGTAAGCATTTTTAGATTTATGATTTAAGATTTATGAATTATAATCCCAGCGTTGTGCTTTTGAATTTATCGAAGGCCAAAATTAAGCATTATAAATTAAAAATCCTATATGCGGGATTTTTTAATCATCTTCTTCTCCGTCTTCGGTGGCGGCGTTGTTTCTGCCGGTATTTGCGTATCTTGCCGTATACCAGCCAGACGAACAATACCCCGAATACGGAGAATATCAGCAGTACGATGCCCGTGTTGAGGTTGTCGCCTTTCACACGGCTCCACATTTCGAGTACGAGTTCGGTGCGGTTGCCGAAGTCGCGTATCATGGCGCAGCGTTCCACCACTTTCCTGTCGGGATATTGCACGGGGTTTATCTGCAGGCTGTCCGCACCCACACCTTCACCGAAGAAATAGCTGAGGTCGGAACGTGTCGTGATGGCGGTGTCCCGTTTGGCTTCCATGATTTCGGGAGTGGCAACGGCGCTGACGTAGCCTATGGCGTCCATATTGCGCAGGGCGATGTCGGGGCGGCAGAGGTAGTTGATGAAGTAAGCGGCAGCTTTGGGATTGCCTGCGTATTTGGGGATTACCCAGCCGTCGTACCAGATGTTGCTGCCTTCGCGCGGCACTTCGTAGGCAAGGTCCACGCCCACGGCACGGGCTTCTTCGATGGCCCATACGGCGTCGCCGCTCCAGGTGAGGTTGAGCCAGGTCTTGTTCTTGGTCATCATCTCCTTGCCGAAGTCGGCTTCCCAGCCTGCGATGTTGGGCTTCATGGCTTTCAGATACTTCTCGGCAAGGGCTATGGCTTCGGGAGAGTTATCGTTCATCAGTTGCTCCACGGTGACGGTGCTGTCGGCAAGCTGTCGGGCATGGGCGTAGATGATGGCGGTTCCGTAGGCATCGCGGTAACTGTCTTTCATCAGGATTTTGCCTTTGTTCCTGGGGTTCCAAAGGCAGTGCCAACTGCCGGCTTCGTCGGGGGTGATGAAGTTGCGGTTGTAGAGGATGCCGGCTGTGCCCCACATATAGGGTACGGCATAGTCGGTGGTGGTGCGTCCCGGCTGGCTGGTCTTGTTCAGTTCCCGGCGGATGTAGTGGGAGATGTTGGGCAGATAGTCCGGGGTCTTGCCGAAGTTGCGGTCGATGGGCAGGAGAAGGTCTTTCTTCAGCATCCGCTCGATGATGTACTCCGAGGGGCATACCACGTCGAAATCCTCGTGGCCGCGCTCTATCTTGGTGAGCATGATTTCGTTGATGTCGAACACCTGGTAGATGAGGCGGATGTCCTCGCCCGTCTGCTGCTTGTACCAGGCGGGAAATTCGGCCAGTACATCTTCGTCGATGTAGTCGGCCCAGTTGTAGACTTTCAGTACGTGGCTGCGCTCTTCGCCCGAATCCTTGCACGAGACGGCTGTGAGGACGAGGCAAAGGAGAAGGAATATGTCTGTTAATCTTTTCATTTTTTATTCAGCAGGTTTATCTTGACTATGCTTTCGTTTTTCGGCTTACGGGATGAATCTCTCCGTGCTGCGGGACGAATACTCTTATCTTGCGAGACGCAGGCGGACTTATTTCTTCCGTGCACGTTCCGCACGCTTGTTGATGACAATCAGCAGCACCAGCACTGTAATGAAAATAAGGGTGGACAGAGGACGCAGCTCCGGTGTCAGTCCGCCTTTACGCGCATCGGCGTAGATGTAGGTGGAGAGCGTTTCCAGTCCTTCGTTTCCAATGGTGAATATGGTTACTGCGAAGTCGTCGATAGAGAGCGTAAAGGCAAGGATGAAGCCGCTGATCATGCCCGGAAGTATCTCCGGCAGAATTACCTTGCGCAATGCCTGAAAGGGAGTGGCGCCAAGGTCGAGGGCGGCTTCGTACACGTTCTGGTTCATCTTCTTCAGGCGGGGCATTACGCTCAGCACTACGTAAGGGGTGCAGAATGTGATGTGTGCCAGCACCACGGTTGTGAATCCCTGCGAGATACCGCAACTGACGAACAGCAGGAACAGTGACACGCCCGTAATGATGTCCGCATTCATCATCGGAATGGCATTGGCGAAGTTCATTACCCGGCGCGTGCGTGTGCGCAGGTTGAAGATGCCGATGGCCGCGATGCTGCCCAACGCCGTACTGGCGGTGGCTGCTAACATGGCAATGGCAAAGGTGTTCCAGATGGCGCTCGTCAGCGAGTGGTGCATGCCGCCTGTGAAGAGGGAGCTGTACAGCTTGGTGGAGAATCCCGTCCAGTTGCCCAGCACTTTGGCTTCGGTGAAAGAGAATACCATGATGATAAGGATAGGCGAGTACAGCAGCGCAAGCAGCAGCCACAGATAGCCTTTGGCAAGAATACGCGTCATCATATCACACCTCCGCTTTCATTGGATGCGCCGTCCTCTTCGTTCGTAAAAAGGATGGTGACGCCTATCAGCAACAGCATGATGAGCGACAGGGCTGCACCGTAGTTCCACATTCCGTTGTATATGTTCTCCTGCACGGTTGTTCCGAAGAGCTTGATGTTGTTCATCGTCAGCAGTTCGGCTATGGCAAAGGTGCTTACCGTAGGCATGAACACCATTACGATGCCGCTCATGATGCCCGGCATGGAGAGGGGCAGGATTACTTTGCCGAATACCTGCAAGGGATTGGCTCCGAGGTCTTGGGCGGCTTCTATGAGGCTGCGGTCCATTTTCTGCAGAGTGTTGTAGATGGGGTATATCATGAACGGCAGGAAGTTGTAAACCATGCCGAACACGAGTGCGCCTTCGCCCAAAGGCAGGTTCAGAAAGTCGAACAGCGCCACTGTGGCGAGTGTGCGTATCAGTATGTTCACCCACATGGGCAGGATGAACAGCACCACCATGGTCTGCGAAGTGTTGAACTGCTTCTGGCTGAGGATGTATGCCGCCGGATAACCCAGCAACAGACAGGTCAGCGTGGTGATGAGAGCGATGCCGATGGAGTAGATGAAGGTGTTCATCGCCTCCGGGTGCATCATGAACTTGCGGAAGTTGGCAAAGGTGAAAGCTCCGTCGGCATCCGTAAAGGCGTACAGCACAATCAGCAGTAGCGGCACTATCGCAAATATCAGCAGGAACAGTGCGTAGGGCAGTGTCCAGTTGCGTCGCCGCAGGAAGAAATGGGATAACTTATCAAGCATTACTCTATTATATCTTATATCAAGCGCTACTCTATTTAATCGAGTATTGCTTTATTATATTAGGATTATGAACGGTAAGATGACGGGATGATATCTTATCGTTTTATCACTCTGATGTTTTCGGGCGCTATCCGTATGCCCACGCGATCTCCGTCGTCCCAAACGTCGTTGGTGTCTACGAAGATGTCCTCATCCCAGTCGGTAAACACGGTGAGGTGATAATGGTTTCCTTTGTAGAGGATGAATTTCACTTCGCCCGTCAGTCGTCCGTCTTCTTCGTTATCCTCCAGGATGACGTTTTGGAAGTCTACTTCCACCGTTACAGGCGTTTCGGGACCGATGTCTTGCACCGGACTGCATTCGAAGCTGCACCCCAGGAATTCCACGTGCGTTTCGTCCAGGAGCTTGCCCTCGAAAGTGTTGCAGGTGCGTTCTTTCTTCATTACGTGGATGTCGAAAGGTTTTACCAGCAGACCCACTTCGCGGCCTGCCTCGAAGCAGTGGTAATCCTGTACCATCAGCTCGTAGCCCTCGCGGGTCTGTACCAGCATTTCGTAGTGCACGCCTTTGAAGATGGAGCTTGTTACGGTTCCCGTCAGTTGCGCCGCATCCGAGGGTTCGAAGATGTAGATGTCCTCCGGACGGATTACGACGTCCACCTGTGTACGGTCGCCGAAACCGGTATCCACGCAGTCGAACTCGTGTTCGCAGAAGCGGACGAGCCGGTCGTGCACCATGACACCGTTCAGTATGTTGCTCTCGCCGATGAAGTCGGCTACGAAAGAGTTGATAGGCTCGTTGTAGATGTCTGTCGGAGTGCCGATTTGCTGTATCCTGCCTTCGCTCATCACGACGATGGTGTCGCTCAAAGTGAGGGCTTCTTCCTGGTCGTGGGTGACGTATATGAAGGTGATGCCCAGCTTCTGGTGCATCTCTTTGAGTTCCATCTGCATGTCCTTGCGCATCTTCAGGTCGAGGGCGGCAAGGGGCTCGTCGAGGAGCAGCACTTCGGGTTCGTTGACGATGGCACGGGCTATGGCAACGCGCTGTTGCTGTCCGCCGGAAAGGGAGTCTACGTCGCGGTCTTCATAGTCGGTCATGCCCACCATGCGGAGTGCCTGCTTCACTTTCTTTTCGATAGTGGCGGCGGGGAGCTTCTTCAGCTTGAGACCGAAAGCAATATTATTGAATACGTTGAGGTGGGGAAACAGGGCGTACTTCTGGAACACCGTATTCACCGGGCGGCGGTGGGGTGGTGTCTGCGTGATGTCTTTTCCTGCAATGGTAATCACTCCTTCCGAAGCTGTCTGGAAGCCCGCAATCAGACGCAGCAATGTCGTCTTTCCGCAACCGGACGGTCCCAATATCGTTACAAACTCGCCCTTGCGGACAGACAAATTCACATCATTCAGTACGGCTTTGTCTCCGAAAAACTTCGATACGTGCTCTACACCGATGATGCAGTCGGACTTTTGCATAAGCGTTTCTTACTTTATCCAAACTAATTAAACAAATCTCTACCTGATATAGTCAGTCATAAAAAAAGTGGCGCAAAGGTACATATTTTCTTGAGAACTTTAGAGTTTGTTTAAAAATTGTTCAGCATTCTTTTGCGAGTTCTTTGGAGACGGATGTTTCCTCTTTTTATTCGCCACACACCCGCTTTGTTCTCATAAAACGCCTCCAAAGAACTCGCAAAAGAAATGGAAGGAAATACTTGGGAAAAGAAAAATCGAACAACCCAAAACAGGGTTATGAGTTATAAATTGCGGGTAATTGACCGATACTCGCAAATAAGTCCTAACTTTGCAGTCCGTAACATTAAAGTCTTCGTAAGAAATGGAAAAGAAAACAGTACTCATCACAGGTGCTTCTTCGGGTATAGGAGAGGGCTGTGCACGTAAGTTTGCCATGAATGGTTACCGCCTGATTCTCAACGGACGGAATGTAGAGAAACTGACTGCCGTAAAGCGCGAACTGGAAACGGAATATCGCGCGGATGTCTGTCTGCTGCCTTTCGACGTACGCGACCGCGGGGCTGCGAAAGCGGCTCTTGACTCGCTTCCCGAAGAATGGAAAGCGATAGATATCCTCATTAATAATGCCGGACTGGTAATCGGCGTGGACAAGGAACACGAAGGCAATCTGGACGAATGGGACATCGTGCTTGATACCAATATCAAAGCATTGCTTGCCATGACTCGCCTGGTGGTTCCCGGAATGGTGGAACGCGGACGCGGCCATGTCATTAATATGGGTTCCATTGCAGGCGACTATGCCTATCCGGGCGGTAGTGTATACTGTGCCAGCAAGGCTGCCGTAAAGGCGTTGTCAGACGGCTTGCGCATCGACCTTGTGGATACTCCCGTACGGGTAACCAATATCAAGCCCGGCCTGGTGGAGACGAACTTCTCCGTAGTGCGCTTCCGTGGCGACAAGGCGGCTGCCGATAATGTGTACAAGGGCATCCGTCCGCTTACAGGCGACGACATTGCCGAAGTGGTGTACTTTGCCGCTGCCGTTCCCGAACATATACAGGTGGCGGAAGTGCTGGTAATGCCTACCAATCAGGCTACGGGTACAATCGTCAGCCGGAAATAAGCACTTTTCCGTAACAACAGAATCTAAGAGAATAAGAGTAAACTCTGCCAATCATGACTAATAAGTACGAAGAACGCCTGGGCACGGAGCGTATGCTGCCTTTGGTTTTCAAGATGGCGCTGCCTGCGGTGGCAGCACAGTTTGTCAATCTGCTTTACAGCATTGTAGACCGTATTTACATCGGACACATACCGGGCATCGGAACCGATGCGCTGGCGGGAGTGGGAGTAACCATCTCGCTCGTTGTGCTGATTTCTTCTTTCTCCGCCATTGTGGGTGGTGGCGGTGCTCCGTTGGCTGCCATTGCCCTCGGACAGGGCAACCGTCGCCGTGCCGGAAAGATACTTGGCAATGGCTTTACTCTGTTGATTCTTTTCACTTTGCTCACTTCGTTCATAGCCTATACCTTTATGGAGCCTATCCTGCTTTTTACGGGTGCTTCGGAGCATACGCTGGGCTATGCGGAAGACTATCTTTCCATTTATCTGTTGGGGACACTGTTTGTGGAAGTGTCTACCGGACTGAATGCTTTCATCAATGCACAGGGGCGTCCTGCGGTTGCCATGTGTTCGGTGTTAATAGGAGCTTTGTTGAATATTATTCTTGATCCTATATTCATATTCTGGTTGGATATGGGAGTGAAAGGCGCTGCGTTGGCTACGGTGCTGTCGCAGGCTTGCAGTGCGGTGTGGGTGCTGTCCTTCCTTTTCTCACGGCGCGCTTCCCTGCCTTTGGAAAGGCGGTATATGAAGCTGGAAAAGAGTATCGTGCTCTCCATGTTGGCGCTCGGCGTATCGCCTTTTATCATGGCGAGTACGGAAAGCTTGGTGGGGTTTGTGCTCAACAGCAGTCTGAAAGAATTCGGAGATATCTATGTCAGTACGCTTACCGTCCTGCAAACGTCTATGCAGTTTGCCAGCGTGCCGCTGACGGGGTTTGCGCAGGGATTTGTTCCGGTGGCAAGCTATAACTACGGGCATGGCGACAAGCAGCGTGTGAAGGAGTGCTTCCGGATTGCGCTGATTACCATGTTTTCTTTCAATCTCGTCCTGATGCTGTTTATGATTTGCTTCCCTGCGATTGTGGCATCCGCCTTTACGAGCGATGCAAGGCTGATAGAAACTGTTCGCTGGACGATGCCTGTATTCTTGGGCGGTATGACGATTTTCGGTTTACAGCGTGCCTGTCAGAATATGTTCGTGGCGTTGGGGCAGGCCAGAATATCTATTTTCATAGCATTGCTGCGTAAGGTAATCCTGCTGATACCGTTGGCGTTGATACTGCCGCATTTTATGGGAGTAGCAGGTGTATATGCGGCAGAAGCCATATCCGATGCTACGGCTGCCATTTGCTGTACATTGCTGTTTTTCTGGCAGTTCCCTAAAATACTGAGGAGAATAAAAAGTAAAAGCCTGTCGTGAGGCAAACTTTTTTTGTTTGATAATTGATTGATAACCAGTAGTTAGTTTCGCTTAAAAAAGCTAATCTCTACTTATAAGCATACATAGAGGGTTTCAATAACCAACTGATACTGAAGACAAAAGTATATAAAAAAGTCGGATTGTAAAACACTGGAAAAGAACCTTCTTTTATCAATCAAGGAAATCAAAAAGTGTATAGAGCAAAGTGGCGCATGTATGGTATAGATAATTCCGTACATGCGCCACTTTCTTAATCATCTGATTTGCATTGATTTACATTAATTGTTATTATATACTATCATTTGGTACTGATAAGCATTGATTTTGCTTGTGGGGTGTATTATTGTCCACCTAAAAAAATCAAGAATATCTCCTTGAAACGGGTTTGACGAGCAGGTCGATGTGCTCGTGTTCAAGGATATGTTCCATAGCCTTGTATATGGGCATCTTTTCGATACCGGCAATCTTCAGGGCTTCCATCTTGATGGTATTCTCGATGAGCAGCAGGTAGTCTTCCTCCTTCAGCTCAACATATTTCTGTGACTGTGATTTTAATTTTGCCATATTGATGTTGTTATTTGTTTCCGAAGTCGGCAGGAATCTCACCCCACAGGCGGTTGTCCCAGTGCAGCACTTCGATGTCCTTGATTCTTGCCTCCATCACTTTGAGGAATATCTCCGCTTTCTGCAATGCCGGGCATCTGCGTGAAGAGGCTGTCTGTTTGTTACAATACCACGTGATGGCTGTAATGCTGTCCGAGTAGATTGTTCGCGGACTTTCCGGATGTTCCATGACATATCTGACCGCCTCGACAATGCCGAGAAACTCCCCGATATTGTTCGTCCAGTTACCGATAGCTTTGGAAAAGAGTTCTTTTCCTGAAGAGAGGTCGACAGCCCGGAAGCGTGTCAACCTCTCTTTTGCAGAATGGGCACCGTCGGTCGCAATACCCACGACCGGTTTTTCTTTCATTGAATTCCTCCCTGATGTCTGTCTCCCGTATAGATGAACCCGTCGGATTCCATACGTCGTACCAGAGCACGCGCCTGATTCAGATAGTCGGTGATGACACCTTCCTTGTACTTGATATCCTTGCGTCCCTTGAGGATTTCCAGCACACCGTCTATTGTGCGGCTCATTACGCTCTTGCCGTCTTTCGGGTCGAAGAAAATCTTTTTGTTGCCGAACGTCACAGTTACTTGATACAATGTCTTCGGGACGATCACTGTTTCCACATGCGCCTGAAATAACACGGGGGTAGCGGCAACGACTACATACCCGTTGGCTTTGTGCATGGGTTTCAACTCTACCGAGTATAGTATGTTTGGCTCGAGAGTTCCTTTCAGGTCTTCCGAAAGGACACAAATCTGCTTGCCGAATCTTGAGTCTTCACGGACTCCCATCAATTTACGTGTCTTGGAATGGCGCGAAACGAACCCTATCAGTTCGCCCGTCTCTTCCGATCTCGCAAACTTCAGTTGCGATTTTTCCGATGTCATATTACTGTTCTTTCATATTCAATCTATTGCTTTCAATTGACAATCTGTTTTCAATGGGTCACTTTTCCATACAAATATATGCCAATTTTTCACGCCAACAAAACGTTTTAGTTATTAATTTTCAGATGGTTATGTGTAATATATATAGAGAAAAGGCTGCATTCAGTACAGCCTTTCCTCCTCTGTAAAATGACTGAAACGCTCGTCAGTATCAGAAGTTTGCAGTAGATAACGGCATTTCCAATAACGGTAAATCCGCCTTCCGTTGGGTATACAGTGATTTATATCGTCAGCATTCAGATATTGGTTCCCTTGTTCCGTACCGTGGTGCATCCATGTAGCGCACCCGGGCAGGTCCGGGTTGTTCCGGACATAGAAGTCCATTTTCTCTTTACCGGCGACAAAGATATTGTGTATCCGTACGTCCTTATCGATAGGAAACCGGTAGGCGTACAACGCGAAGTCACAGATGTCGGTTTCCAGCAGGTTGCCGCCAAAGTGTTCGGGAGCTTTCCGTTTCAGGTTCTCGAACCCCTCCAGAATACCCGGCCTGTCGCATATCTCGGCAAACCTTTCATCCGTTACCGGCTCAGCCGTCGCATAAACCACCCGAAAACCATTATCCGTACTGTCCAGTACCATGACATGCGCGACTATCCCCGGTGATTTGTTGATACTTTCGTCAATGCTGTCCGAGTCCGTGGTCAGACAGCATTTCAGCGTTCCGATGATTAATACCGCTACCACCAACAGTGTCCAAGGACCTATTGCTGCCGCTATCAATACCAATTCATCGGCCCGTTTCCGTATTTGTTTCATTGATTTTGAGAATGTGGCGGCCGGATACCCCCCGGACCTCGGACACGCATACCTTGCATCCTGCATCCAGCAACCGGTTTCTACATTCTTCCAAGGCGGCGTCGGAAATCCTGATGGCAGGTATACCCGCCGCCGTCATCTTGAACCGGGGCACTTCCGTGATCCGGGTAATCGTTTCGGCATCATCAAAATACGCCTCGAATGAATCTCCGACATGGAAAAGGATGATGGTTTCCACGCCATGCCTTTCCTTCATGCCGCCGTAACAGCGGCGAATAATCTCTTCCTTTTTCATATCAAATAGATATATTAGGTTTGATGTCAGCCAAACATGAAAGTGCCTGTAATCCGTTCAACTGCCGGGCTTTCGTCCGAAATACATATACAGACTTTCTTCATCTGACAAATATACAATAAATTACGGAACGACCCATGTCTATTGCATGAAACTATCCTTTCATCTTCACCTCCCTTCTTTCAAATTGTTCGCGGATGATTTCAACGAGTTGTCCGATGCTGTCGATTTTTTGACTCTTACCGCAGGCTTTGCCATGGAACAATGGCGTGAAGTACAGGTTAAAATCCTCATCGATGGAAAAACCTCCCACGAGGACGATACCCGCCTTGATACGGTAATACTCGCCGTACATGGCGTAATCATCCGTAGTTTTGGTGAACCCGTACTCCGGCAACAAGTCCGGCAAAGTGTCCAGGATCGGCCGGATGACATCCTTGAGAAAATTCGGGGTCTCAACTTCCTTTTTCCGTTTCCGACCTTTTCTGCCGGTTCCGTTATCGTCTTGCAGGTAATGGGCATCGAAACGATCCCGATACCTTTCTGTCAGTTCCTTAATATCCATATCCTTTATACATTTAATTGTTTTCCTCAAGCCACTCTTCCAGTGTCATGGAGTCCTCGAAACCGTATTCGTCAATCTGTACATAGCCGTCCTTTTCCGTGATAAACTCTTTCCTGGTCAGGATGGTTCCGCCATGATTTACCATCACCGTCGGTTCGATGGTCGCCAGACGGTCCCCGTCATCCGACTCCCGGATATCGTATGCGTACAGTCCCTCCGGAACGGCATTCCGGTCAATCCGCATATCCGTAAACAATGCAGGCGTGTCATTGATGGTCATAGACTCAAAGGTCTCGTTGCCAATGTTTTCTTTTGTAATCATATTTATTGATTCAAATAGTTTATTATTCCTGCTTGGGAAGTTCAATGGCTCTTACCCAATTGTTCCGGTCATCAAAACATTCATCATTGATGTTGGCCGTAAATTCCAGCGGTATCATCTTCTCAACCCGCGTTGCGGGGTTATTTTCGTAATCAACGATGATTTTCCCGGCCGGAACGTCACGTTCAAATTCGTCCAGCGGGAAAGAGAATATCCATATTTCCCGGTCTTTATCTTCCCCAAGAAACGCCTTGAGGTTGTCTGTATAAGCCTGGCATTTGTCCCACGAGGTTTCCACGAATGAAATGATTTCCTCTTCCGGTTTGCCGGTACGGTCTTTCAGGAATGCAACGGCATTCCCTTTCCAGATATCCTGCTCGACACAGAGTTCCAGATAACGTTCCCAGACTGTCACCAGCCAGTCCATGTTAATCTCATGCAGGTGGCGGCAGGTGAAACGCTCCCGGCTTTCCGCATTGTAAAGCGTGCAGCTTCCGTCCGTGCGTATCTCCTCCAACCGGTACATGGTGTATACCGGTATCCCGTGCCCATACCCGTCTTCCCCTTCCTCCTCGACATATACCGTATGGGGCAACATATTTTCCGGCATTTTCGGTATCGCACACAGGTTGGCTATAACTTCCTGTTCCAACGCTTTTTGTTTCTCCTGTATTCTCATTGTCTATCCATCTTTTAGTATGATTTTACCTTCTTGAAATAATCTCTGTTTGTAACGACGGTGGTTGCGTATATTTTCGGTATGTTTCTTCCGGTCATATTTATACAAGCCTTTTGCCTTGTTCTCTCTCAGCAGTTCCTTGTTCCGCTCTTCGCTTTCTGGGTTCACAATGAAGGTTATCAGCCTGCGGCTGACACCGTATTCCCGGGCAAGCTGGCGCTGGCTGACAGCTTCTGTCATGTAACGGTGGAAAATTTCAGCCTTCTGAAAAGGAGTGAGCTTCTGCCTGCGGTCATATTGTGTCCCGCTGATGATTATTCCCGAGCTTTTGTATGGCATAGTGAAGTCTGTTTTTCGTTTGTGGTCCATGAATGGTAGATGCGTTGTTTGCCATCTAAGGAGAGTAGAAACCAGCGGCTATAAATCCGTTCCAGCGTTTCGGTGTCGTGCCCGTATATCGGTCCCAGTTCGTTTGCAAACATCGCCGCTACCTTCAGCCTCCTGGTATCGGACAGCTTCTCCCACCAGCGGCAAATGGTCTTGTACTGCTTCACGTCCGTTACAAGGTCCGGAACCGGAGCGGAGGAGATATATTCCGCCTCTTTGCCGCACGGTGCCTGCCAGAACCCCTGTTCGCAAAGAGCGCGTTGCTCGTCACAAACCCGTTCTGCAAAGGATTTGAGTGCCATTTGGAATATCTTTCTTTCCAGTTCCTTACGTTCCATGGACAGTTCATGCACACCCACGTTCAGCCCGTGCTTATTGCGTTCATCCGGGGAAAGCTTGTTGCTCAAGGCTTTCCTGACCAGTTCCAGCCGTTCTTTCAGAGGGCCGTATTCGTTGTTATCTAAATACCGGTTAAACAGTTCCTGTTCGTTTCCGGGCAGTATGAATATATTTTCCATCATGCATCATTTAAGTTATCGGATGTGAATAGGATATATCGCAGTGGATAGCGGGTGTCGGGGTGCGGAAATAGCCACGAGATCCCGTGCCGTCAAGGGGCGCAGAAAAACGGCATCGAACTCCTGAGTATCGTCTTCACGGATATCTCGGACTTCAATGATCCATGTGCCTTCATAGCGGCACCAGGCAATCACCTCCAAAATCATTTCCTTTCTGTAGTCAGCCGGTCCGTCCCCGAAACTTTCACGTATCCGCTTAATTGCATCGTCTGTCAGCCGGACAAATTCCCCTTTGCGGAACGGAGCTTCCGGCGTAACGGCAGGAGCCAGCATCTGCCAGTCTTCATGTCCGTCCAGGTCTTCCACAGCCATTGCGTAGGCTTTGTATTCAGCTTCGGTCTCGAAATGTCTGGTTATCACATATCCCCCGGATTCGGCCGTGCTCTCCACCGACGAGATATCCCCGGTTTTCCTGTATATGCTTACAGTATCCTTACCGAGTAGAACTTTTACTGTTATCATTATTGCAGATGGTGTGGTTTTATTATAAATGGAACTCCACGTCTTCCTCCTCGAACTCCGTGTCGTGGTCCTCGTTGTACCCCTCGACGGTCGAACCAGGGACATAGGTCTCTCCGCCAATCCCATAACGTCCGGCATCGAGCAGTTTCCGAAGGGTTTCGGTGTCCCCGTTTAGAATCCTTTCGATGTCCTCCCGGCTGCCCCGGACGCTAATTCCGAGACGTAGCCAGAGATTTTCCTCTCTCGAGGTGTCCGCCTCTTCCGACCGGTGGCGTATGATATGATAATCACTCCATCCGTCGGCATCGTTTACCCCGGCGATGTAGGCATTGTACTCCGCCTCAGTCTCGAACTCTTTCTCGTCCACGACGCCCCCGTTATCCGCCAGCCATTCTTCAGAAGGCAGTTCATTGTTCTCTTCATATTCCCGTACGGCGTCCTCGCCGAAAATCGTTGTTATCTTTATCATGTGTCTTTGGGTTTTGAATATTTGTTATTTAATGGTTATCAAACTCGTTTGCCCGAACCGGTTTGATTCGGTTCGCAGACAGCCACCCGGTTTCCGGCGCGTATCAGTTTGGGGAGATACACGTCCAGGTCACGAAAAGAAAACCGCAGTTCCTTGACGCCTTTCCCTTGCCCGTCGACGCGTTCGGCGGTGGCAATGCCCAAAATGCCGGAAGCGGCGATGGCATCATCCTCATACAATTCACAAGATTCCCCGTTTCGGAAAATGTACAGGGCATCCGGGTGCGCCGCTTTCATCTCGCGGTATTTTCCCATCATGTCGGAAACTCCCGGGACATTTCCGTTCCCCGTTACATTCCGGGTCTTCAGTAGGTTCCTCGTGGCGTCGATGTCGATGAAATTCGTCCAGCCGGCTTTATGAAGTTCGACAGCAGCTTCCCGCAGGGATACCTTCCCGTTCTCGACCTCCTCTTTCAGGGATTCGAGAATGTTCTTGATTTTATAATCATTCATCATATTTTTTATTCTTTGGTTACATTGTTACTTGTTCCGACGGTATTCCGGTCAAGGGGAAAGCACCCGTGGCCTCCGGTAACCCGTCGATACACTGCCCGTCGTCAGGATTTCCCCGACAGGTAATGCCCGATGGACTTGTAACGGTTAGGAATGTTCGCGTTCTCGTTGAAACCGTTCAGGCAGTGGAGCAAGGCATCTTCGAGCGTGACATAACGACGGTCGAAAGTTTGGATATTATCCAGACAATAAGCATTTACAGCGTATTTGAAAGGCGCGTACATCCTTTCGTTCTCCCGCTTTAAAATGACAAACCAGTCGAAATGGAGTTTCAAGCGGAAACCGTCGCTCTCGCCGACTTTCATCAGCCGCTCTTTGTCGAGAAGCCGCCGCACGAGTGTGGCGTCGAGCTGACGGGTATACTCCCTGTACGCCTTGATACGGGCCGTGTAAGCCGCGGCATATTGTTCGATGTCCGTTTCTTTCAGCCGATGTTCCGCCGGGTAAAAGTCCAGCACCTCTTTCGTCGTGACGGGAATTTTCAGGTCGTCCACCCCGATCTCGTAGGTCTTGTTTTCCAACACGTCGTGGAACTCGAACCCTTGAATTCCCATGAGGGTAAATTCTCGCGTCGGGTCAGGGAGCGCAAGTGATTTGAGCTCTTCGAGGTCGCGGCACACGGCCACGACCGGATACTTCTCGACCACGTCTGACGGGCCTCCGATGCGGATATACGCCTTTTCACACCCGTCGTAATCACCATGCCGGACAATGTCGCAGCAGGTGTAGTTGGGGGCGGCACGATGCCGCGCCGTATATTCCGTCCAAAGCTTGTCCAGCCCGGCTTTTACTTCGTCAGGGTCGGTCAGGGCAACGTTGCCGCACTGGCTGCACCGGCCGTCCGACAAGGCGTTGCGGGTAAATTCGAGGAACTGTCTGGTGTTCGGGTCGATGACGGCGGTACATTTCACTCCAGTGCCGCCGCAGATACTGCATACGATTGACATAAGTTTTTTGATTTGTGTATTTATTCGTACAATCTTTCTTTTTGACGCTTTTTCAAGGTCATCCGGAGATATTGCATCAGTTTCCCGCAGGGACACAGGGCATGTTCCCGTTGGCGGGCATAACTCAGGTCCCCGTTGGAGAGAACCATGCCTTCAGCATTGAGACAGAGGTCGCCGTAAACGTAGTTCTCCTCCGTAAGATAAATCCCATGAACAGGGTTCGGAAACCCCTCCGTGCTGCGGCCTTCCCGGAAAAGGAAGATACGCTCGGCCTGTCCCCGGACTCCGAAAAAGGGATACGGGGAAAGTGCCGCGAGCGTGGCGGCATGCTCTGCCGGATCATGGAAGCGGTCGTCGCTCATTTCGAGCATGTGGCCGGAGTCCTGTTCCTTTTCCTCCTGGTACTCGTACAGTGCGGCGCAGGCTTCTATGAATTCCTCCGAACGGGATGTGGCAGAGCCGTTGGTTACGATATAAAAGTCATTGACAGTAATACCGTAGGCGCGTACCCGTTCGAGGATATGGCGGATGGCCCGGACGTTAAGCGACGGCTCGCCGCCCGTGATGTTGAAATGGTGAATATGCCTGACATGCCGCAGCAGGTTGCTTATATGTTTCAAAGGGATATCCACGGATTCGGCATCTCCCCGCATGCAATGGGTACAGCGCATGTTGCAACGTCGGGTAATCTCGATGCAGAGATTCTTGATATATAGTTCTCTCATATTCGATGTAGTTCGGCTTAGGTTTCATCCGGGATTTCCTTTCCCGTGTAAGGATTATACAGCGGTGTGTTGCCAACTGCCTCGGCGTCAATAGCGAAACTGCCACGGCCTACGTCGTAGAAGAGTTCCAGCTTTAGTGGCGTTGAAGCGATGACTTTCTCAGCCTCGGCTTGTGACAGGCCTGAATACATCAGGCATTTGACACGACACCGGAACATTTCCGGATTGGTTTCCGGCGTGGTAACTACATCAACGACCTCGCACACTTCATCCGTGATGGCGAAGCGGTCGGGATTGGGTGTGCCGTTCCTTCTAGAGCCGTCCGATGCGGCATGTCCGGTGATTGAATGGTTCCGCACCTTTTCGGCGGGATAGGTCTTATCGCCTTTGGCGAAATACGACTTGCCGGAGGCGACACAGGCATGATAGATTACGTCGTGGACCTTTCGTCCGTTGTCAAGTATAATTGTATAGACCGTTCCCTCCTGCAAGACAGGAACGGCATTCGGTTTATGAGACATAAGATTTGTTTTTAGCTGTTTATGAATTTCGGTCTTGCACGCCGCATGATGTGTAGGTCATCGTAACCGATGGCTCTCAGTTCGGAAAGCGGGTTGCGGTACTCCTTTTCATGGGCTGGCCGTGTCATGGCGATCACGCCCGCATAGTCGGCTGCGCCATGCTGGCCGACATGCATGTAGGAGGTTATTTCACCCCGCCGTCCGCTCCACGGTATGTCCGGGAACAGGGCGATGACCTGTCCGTCGGGATAGCGTCTAAAGACCACCTTCGTCATTTTTCCCGCAGATTTCCGTGTCGATTTCATAGTCCCCGTAATTTTTGAATTCATAGTCCACTTCGCTGATAATTTCGTCAACCTCTTCGTCCGTTATTTCATCAGCCTTCGGGTTGTCGATATCGAGCCGTACGGTCAGGTAAATGGTTCTTGTTGCCATAATATCATACATTTTTTAGTGTAACAAAGCCGGCTTATGACGGACCGACGGTATATTTCTCTATCAGCCGCTTCCGGTACGCCTTGTCTTTTCCGGCGGCAAGGCTTGCCAGTTTGCGGATATTCCGGTTGGCTTTTTCCGCGACCTGCTCCACTGTCGGTCCGGGAGTCATGAAATCACGGCATCCGGCACCGCAATACCGCTGCTTCCCCTTGACCGTCCTGCCACAGGCCGGACACCGGCGCTTGCCGTCACGCTCCAGCACTTCCAGAATATTGGCATGAATGCCTTTCCACCATTCAATACGGTCTATGTCATAATCGTAGACGGTTATCGTGTTCCCGAAACTGCGGGCTTCGACCTCAACGGCAATGCCCTCATTTTCAAGGTAAACCTTCAATACCGGGTCTTCGTGAGGCTCACAGTGCCTGTCATACCAGATGATATAGGTGGGATCGTCCAGTTCGTCAGGCTCTCCCAGACAGAGTTCCGTAAGGCCGTTGTTCACGAGAATGTTGCGGATGGCGTCTTGTAAATCTTTGATACAGTCCATTGATATTTCGTTTTATGGTTGTTCCTCATTCGTCAGTTCATCTCCGAAGCGTGGCCGACGAACTGGAAGATATCGGCGTATTGTTCGCTGTAGATATAGAATCCGTCCCGTTTTTCCCCGGTCTCCGCATCTATTCCGTCAGCAAGGAGATATTCCCCGTCATCCGTCAGGTAGACATCGGTAAGCTTGATACGGGGCGTGTCGTGCTTCCCGTACAAGGTTGTCGTGACGGGGAAGTTGTTGTCATCGAGTTCCTCCTCTTCTGTAAGGCCGAGTGATACGCGGCCATATTGTGCCAGGAACTCCAGCATGAATTTCAGCATGGCTTGCTCGGCCTCGTGCAGCCGTCCGTCGATAAAGGCGTACTGGGTGGCGAACAGATGCAGCTTGTCGGCGCTCATTTTGTCCGGGGCTTTGCCCGGCTCCGCATTGTCTTTCTGTATTTTATCCATATCTGTCATATTGTTGGTTTCATGTTTCCAGCGGGGTGAAGGAGACGGTCAGTATCACTTTCTCGTCACCCAGGTTGAACACTTTCAGGCAGTCGTTACTGATAGTCCTTTTCAGGATGTCTCCCCGGTATCGGGAATTGCGTACCTTGAAGGTAAAATCATCAATGAACGAGCTGATGCAATGAAGCACGTGGTCGAATTCTTCCTTACCATACCGTTCCATTTCAGGGAAGATGCCTTTCAGATGCGCCCGCAGGCTCAATATGTAGTTCGGGGTCTTGCCCGTGATTTTTCCCGAGTATGTGATTTTGTATTTCCTGTCCATGATATGCCGTTCCATTTAATCGTTACTGTCATACCAGCCCTCGATCTCATCGAAATAGCCGTTCGAGTCCCATTCTTCCAGCAAGGTGGTCGGGTACGTCCATTCAAGGCTGTAAAACAGATCCTGGCACACCTCTTCATTACCCTTGCACAGGGCGAGCAGTGAGTTATGCGTGAAACAGCCGTCACTGCTCTCCGGCACACGCCACCCCTCATGGTCTTCTGCCGCGTATTCGGGTATATAGCACACTTCATCGGGGCGGTTGAGAAAGGCATCCTCGTTCTTGTAGATGTTTCCTTCCCCTCCGTATTCCAGTTCATAGAACACACCTTCCGGCGTTTCTATCCTGTTGCCAATCTCTATCATAGCGTTACCGTTTCGTGGGTATATATAATCACCATCCGGGAGGAGAGCACCTTGTCGCGTACCGTGGGGTTGGCGATTGCCCAATCGGAATGGAAATGCATGTCCGGAATGGATGCGGTGTCCACAATATCGCCCCCGTTTTCCAGATGGAGATAATCCGGCTGATACAGGTCGCAAAGGAATTTGCCGTCCGTATCGCTGATGGCGTATATCTTGCCGTCGAGTGCGGCCGTCATCTCCTCCTCGCTGCGGTAGACCAACAGGTATTTACAGCCGGTCTTCATCTCTTCCGCAATCCGCTTATGCAGTTCTTCAGGAGATAATTCACGCAGTCTTGACACGACCGCCCCGATACTTTCCACGGCATCGTAGCTGTCCAAGACATCATGGCAGGTCGTTTCAAACTCCTCTTTCGGACGACCCGCAAAATTGATGGTACGGACTTCCTGCCCGTGCCCGCCGAGCAGGTAAAAGGGCGTACCGTTCCATTGTTCCTTTCTGACAGAGAGCGGCCGGGAGCATTCCCGTGTCTGCCGGTTCACAACGGCATACAGTTCCAGACTTTCCCCGCATTCCATACGCAGGATATGCCGGGCGAACTCCGTAAATGTCATGATTTTGATTCCTTCCCCGTTCGCCGTGAAGAAATCCTGTCTTGTCTGTTTCATAAATCCGTTTTTTTAAGAGTAGGTAATCGTTTTGTATAAGGGGTGGAATACTCACCTCGTTTTGAAAAAAAAGACCGCCGCAGCCGTAGCCGCGACGGCCCGTCATCATTATGGCATGTGATGAACAGGTTCTATTTTCGTTATTCGGCCTCGTAGTACGGTACGCCGTGCCTTACCACTGCTTTTTCCATTTCTTCCCACCAGATTTCACTATGGCGGTCATTGTCAAAATCTATGGGCTTTCTTTTACCGAGCCGCAGCCGGTCCCGTGTCTCCATTTCCGTTTCGTACACAATCTGTTCCATTTCTTCGTCCGTAACATGGTAGGTATCGAACGGCTCCGGCAGAGATTCCAACTCCCTGCGTGACAGCTCGGATTGCCCGCAGGTGAAAACCTTGTCATAGAAAGCGTCATCTTTCGGCGGCAGTTCGGGTTCCTGTTCCGGCAGCACATCCAAATAATCCGACTCGTACAGGTAGTTTTCGTCGCGCCCCTTCGTCTGCCGGTTGTTCTTGAACTCTTCCAGATCACTTTCCGTCAGGCGGAATTCCTTCTTCTTACGCCGCAGGTACTCCATCATGTTTTCGAGGGAGGAGAACGGGGCTATGAGCTCCATGGAAGAACGGTTGTGCCAGGCATCGCTCCGGTACAGCAGGTAGACCTGCGGGCGGTTCCGGGCCGCCTCCTTACGGTATTCGCCGAACTCATACAGGGCGTTGTCGAAACTTCCGAATGCCAGCCGGACTTTGTCTTCGACGGATATGGACTCCCGGCATTCCTCGAAACGGCGTTGCACGTATCCGATGAAATCCACGTCTTCCAGAGTCTCCATGACCGTGCTGTCATCAGTCGAGAGCGCGATGTCAGCTCCTGCGAAATTGTCGGCTGACAGCACGTGTTTCTCTTCATTGTATTCGTCTTCCGCCCTGCAGACGGCCAGACCGGGCGTTTCTGCCTCGATCTCCACGACCTTACGGAGCGTCTCTTCGATAGCTATCCGGTATTTTTTCATTGTATGATGTTTATTTGTTTCAGTTCACGTTTGTAGTTTCTCAATGACGGCTTGTGCCCTTTCTCCCTTACGATCTGGCGCATCTGTGCAAAGGTGTATGCCTTCTCCATGTCCAGGCCGTAGTCCGTGGCGAATGCCGTCATTCCGATATAGCAGAAGCCGAACTTCCGGTGCAGCATGTCGGCCGTATAAGGAGTCATGTCTTCCGCCAAGGTTACGGGGACAGCCATTCCCCGGATCTTGAACTTCAAGCCCTCGATAAGGGTCCCGCAGTTGTCGCTGTGGTAGGTCAGGTCCCTGCGGCGGGCGCAGTAACCGATGGTCTCACCCATGAAGGTGTTGCGGAAGATTTCCGTACGGTTCAGGTCCTTCAACTTCTCGACACCGTAATAGCAGACCGCCTGTACGGCTTTCAACGCTTTGTCCACACGGGGTTTGACAAAGCGGGGGTCGTTTTCCGCCACGATCTTTTCCAGCCACGTGCGGTGGAAGGTTCCGACAGGCACGTCGAACACCTTCTCCGGCGTGCAGTATTTTGAATCCGACCGCGTCATCATCAGATGTGCCGAGGACGGCTCGTATTGTTCTTTCAGGTAAAAGGCCAGACAGGTATTGCCGACTTTGCAGTAAGTATAGTCGTCACGGCTGTTTTTCAGCGACAGCATCGTGGTTTCCCCGCCGTAGAACTTCTCGGGCAGTCCGGTCTGTCGGCAGAACTCCGTGAGGAAATGTCCGGGGATGGCATGTGCATAACTGCGCTCCTGGTAGCACTCCTTCGCCATTTGCGGAGTGATGAACCGTTTGGCAAAGTCACAGATATGGTAATGACCGTAATCATACGCCGCCTGCGTGTTCGCGGAGCTCTGGAACTTTTTGGGCATCTGGCGGAACCAGCGGAAACTCGTCCCGTGCTCCATGCAGTAGTCGACAAATTCCCGCGTCCATACATTTTCAGGAAATTCGGGACAGTTGCCGTTTCTTCGGATGAATGCCTTGCACACTTCCACCGAGAGCAGGGATTGTTCAGTTTCCTCGTCGATATAGCAGTTCGTCTCCCGTTTGCTGTTATCGATGGCAATGACCAGTCTTTCCGGTGTCTTGAACCGCTTCGGCAACTCCCCGAACATGTAAGGGTGTTTCTCCATCAGCCGGTCCGCCAGCATGTCGTCCAGATATACCGACAACGGCTTGAAAAACTGGGGGTCTGTGATGAAGTTTTTTCCTTCGGTCGAACAGACAGCCGCATGGAGAATCTCATAGGAATAGAACCGGGCGGGAACAAGCGAGAGGTCATGTTCCGCCATCTTGCGGTAGTATGCCGCAGTCTTGAAACGGGACGGCACGACGGCATCGGTAACCGTGCTCAATATTTTCATCCCGTCGAGCATCCCGTAATAGAACTCTTGAGTCTTTACCTCAACGGGGACATATCCGAGGATAAGCCCCGTTTTCATGACGGCGTCTGTCCTGCTGTCCGTGTAATACGGGTCGTAAATATAGCTGCGCAAGGCCAGGTATGCCAGTTGCGCATCCCAAAGGCGTTCAGGTATGAAGGCGAGAATGTCGAAATCCCCGCGTCCGTTTCGGATGACCGCTTCTGCCATTTCTCGGGTAACCATTGCTTCGGGAACGGCCGTGATATTCTTCGGTTTTTTGCGCATGGCGTAGTCACAGACTGCTCCCGAACGGTACGCCTCCGGAATATTGCGCAGCTCGAAGCTGTGCCAGCTCTCCGTGCTGCCCGCGATGATTCGTTCTATACGTCCGGGTGTGAGGAAACGTCCCGGAATATGGCTCAGCACCTCTATTTCCTTGCTTTCGACGGCTGCTTCCACGATCTCTTCCGTGAACAGGTGTTCCGGCAGCCATTCTATGGCCGATACGATGTTATTGTGCCGCATACAGTTTCTTTTTAAGGTTGGACGAACGGACGATTCTCACAAGGCGGCACCCCCGGTAGACATAGAGTATCCTGGATTCCCGTTCGGCGAGTTCCTCAAGTCCCTGCCAGTGCTGCGGTGTATTTATCTTTTCGAGTCGGACATGGTTGTTCACATATACCGTGATCGGTTTCATGCTGTCATGGGAGGGCGTATCTTCGACGAAGAGCGGCTGTTCACAGTATTCTCCCTTGTCCATGACATGCCATCTGCCGTTATCGAACAGGAGGCACGTGTCCTCCATGCGGCCGAAAATGTCTGCGTTGTCCGCGATGCGTGATGCGGATTGCCGCGGTGTTTCCCGTCCGTCACGGATCTTTGAAAAACAGTGGACGGTATCGCCGGTTCCTGTCCATTTTCCATAGGGTGACGGTCCCAGTTTTTGTATGTCGCCCAGCGACAGCAGGGCATCTACCCGTCTGTCATTGGGATAGAACACCCGGAGTTTCCTCACAAGGTCTTTTGAAAGCGTCTCATGGAGCGCCTTGATGTGCCGGACACTGCCGTCCGGCAACAGTTTTCCGATTTGTATGCTCATAATAGTGCTATCTCTTGTTGTTGAAGTATAGCCGGGTCGTCCTTCTTTCGATTGACAGTCCGGCTTGAAAATTATGATTTACAGAAGTCTTCGGACTGGTATCCGGCCATGTCCGGTACGGAACCGCGTGTCATTCCGTCCTGTCGTCTTCCCGTCTTTTCATTTTCAGTTCCCTGCCGGTTGCCGTGCGGCAGAGCGGCAGTTTCCCGGAAGCGGTTTGCTTGCATCCCTCGACGAGCCGTCCTTCGGACACCATTTTCCCGTACATTTCCCTGATATAACGGTATGCCGGGGAGGTGTTCGAATAAACGGACTTCCCACGGAGTGTCTTGACACGCAGCTTTTCGACGAGTATTTCCAGCACCTGCTCCCGGCTCTTGTACAGGTTCCGGCGCTTGGTGCGGAAGGCGTCGAGAAAGACACCCCCGATAGTCATGTCATGAGTCTTGTGGTAATACGCGAGTTCTTCCTCCTCCGTCAGGTCGAGAATCTCGCCGTAAGTGTCAGTACGTAGGTACCGGAAGGTCGTTCCTTGTGCCAGAATCTTCTCGATAAGCTCCATGTGCTCTTTAAGAACAGGGCCCGATAACGATTGGGGATGACAGTACAGGCATGTCTTTCCGAGATACACCTCGGGACAACCGTCTTTGTATTTGTTTTCCTTGATGCTGAACCCTGTTTCCGTGAAAAGGCGCTTTACCTCGTCGAAGAAGCGTCCGGCTTTCTCTTCCGGCATGCGACCGCCGTCATAGCCGGACTCGACGCGGAAGTATGTGTCGATATATATCGGTGTGTCCATTTACAGTTCTGATTTTGATATGTTATATAAAGCATAGCCCGGAACCTCCCGCTCGGGTTCCGGGCATCGTTGAAAATATTCTCATAGACGTATGGAATCGAACACTTTGTCGATGTCCTCCTGCGCCAGCCCGATGTAGCGCCGGGTGGTTTCCAGGTTGGAATGGCGGAATATCTGGTTGAGCAGGATCAGGCCCTCGGCCGAGCGTCCCATCAGCTCGTAGACATAGCGCCCGAAAGTCTTGCGGAAGGTATGTGTGGAGAATGCCCTGATCGGCAGCCTGTACCTTACCTTGAATACCTTGAGCAGCCTGTTGATGTATTCCAGCGAGTAAGGTTTCCCGGTACGCGGGCTGAGAAAGATGTACTGTTCGGGGGCGGGTTGTCCGAGCATCTCGTACAGGAAACGGTTCTTCTCCTGCACGTCCCTGTTGAACTTGATCAGGCGGTTTTTCTTTGTTTTCTGCTCGATGCGGGTCATGGTGCTTTTTCCTAAGATGTCTTTCCAGCGCAGGGTCCTCACGTCGGAGGCCCTGCATGCCGTGCAGAACGACAGCCAGCAGTAGGTCTCCCACAGGTACTCGCCGTCCTTCTCAAGCCCGCGGACCAGCCTGTTATATTCCGCTATGGGCAGGTAGTCGGCTGTCGTCAGTTGTCCCTTGATTCTTGTCACGTGGCAGCCTTTTAAGATTCCGGCAACCCTTCCGAGAGCATCAGCTCGGCCAGCGCCCCGTTCTGGGGAATCATGGCCGGAATGTCCGTACGTCCGGGCTTGTAGATTTCGGTTGCCACGTTATAGATATCCCACGCCGTGAGCGTCTTCTTCTCTTCGGTGAGTTTGAGCAGGTCCTCGGTGAAGATGGAAATCTGGGACTGGTTCAGGGGATAGGTCTCCACCTTGGACGAAAGACGCTTGTCGGAACTGTCATGCGATACGCGCAATGCTGTCAGCAATCCGATGTAGGCGTACATCTCCACCGGGGTAATTACTTTCGCTTTCAGGCGGCGGATGCGTTCCCTGTCCTCGTTCATCTGTACCTCGAAGTTCGAGAGCCACTCGTCTACACGACCGAAAAGCTCTTCGGTGGTGACTTTGTCTTTCCCGTAGTTCGACACACTGCGTTCGGGGGAGAGGATGCACTGGTTGTGGCACACCCTGACGCACGGGCCGATGGCCGCCTGGATGCCGTCCTGATGGAAGGCGATGACAAGCGTCGTGGTCAGCTCGTCCGTTTCCCATTCCTTAATGCGGATGGTCGTATAAACGCGGCGCAGGATATGCGCCTCGACGGCCATCGCCCCGTACTTTTGTTCCACCTGGGGCAGGACGACCACGCCGGGCTGTGCCTTGTTCTTGTTCTGGGCGGCGAAGATTTCCTCCACCTCGTAATTCAGGTTGTGTTTCTGGCAGATGTCCGCCATGCGCTCTATCACCTCGTAATGGTAGATTCCCTTGAGCGGGTTGCCATAGATGTCATTTTCCTTGTGTGTGCGCCGGAGCGTGTCGAGCGTCATCACCTCGACGTTGTTGTTCTGGAAATCGAACTGCACGGGGGCGGCCGTTGTTGCTAATGCTGTTGCCATAATGATTGATATTAAAAAAGTTATACAATAAGAAAGGCGGTGAACCGTTGTCCATCGCCTTTCCGGAATTCATTTTGCGGTTTCAGGCAGGTAACGCCTGCATATCAGGTCCGTGATACTCGGGTAATACACGTTGCCATAAGTTCCGTATGGTCCGAAACGGGCAAGGAAGCGGAAGTAAAAATCTACCGGACGCCGGTAGCTCGTCTGTATTTTGGTTTTCAGCAGGCGGTAGGCGTACTCGTCAGAATTTTCCACCTTGACCTTGCGTCCGTTGAAATAATAGTTTCCCTCCTTATCTGAAGAAAACGATACCTCTTCCTTTGCCGGACGCTCGCCGGCAACGACCCTGAAGAAGTCCTCCAGGGAGCGGCAATCCTGGTATTCTACCGGAATCGTGTCGCCCTCTCGCAGTTTCACGTCCAGTTTGTCAAGCAGTGTCTTGATGGCGGGCGTGTAGATATTTTCGGATTGGAAGCATCTTGTATCCCGCCAGTATTTCTCGAAAAGAGAGCCGGTTTCAAGGAGTAGGAACAGGGTTTCACGCGCTGTCTGCGGTTTATCGGCCAGATATGGAATATACTCGGTCACCAGTATGGAAAGTGAAAGATACTCCTCCGGTTGCAGTTCGCTCTTCTGGTGCAGGTTACAGTGCCTCTCGAGCAGGGAGTCGATGTCGGCTTCCCGCAAGCTTTCGTCCGTCCATACCAGGCAACCTTCTTTCTTGCAGGCGGGACATTTATCCGCTCCATACGGCAGGAGCATCACCTTGCCGCAATCGGAACAGGTGACCAGGTCGCCTCGTTCCGTATAAACATCTACCGTTTCCATTCTCAATCCTCCGCGTAAGGCCATTCAAGGCAGCAGTCATTGCATACGGCCACGCCCTCGTCACTCAGAATGTCAATATCTGTGCCCCCACATTCGGGGCATACCGGTACCTTTTTCTTGTCCATTCGTCGCTCTGCCGCTTCTTCCGTCAGAAGCAGCGGCACCCAGTATGCCGATGTGCCGAAATCCCGTATCCCGTTTTCATCCTGTATGGGTTCACAACCTTTCGTTCCCATGTATTTCTGGGAGTCCGGCCAACACACGGCACGGTAACACTTGTCCCGTTCGGGAGATTTGCCGGTATGGCGTATATAGTCTTCCTCGGGCACGTAAAGCGCCCCGTTCTCCCCGCTTCCCCATGCCGGATAACCGGTTCCTTCTTCCTCGAAAGGAGCACTTTCCTCGGGAAATTCCACGAGTGCATATAACTTGTCATCCCATGCCAGGGAACACTCGCCGCAGTGGAACCGACTTTCGTGAATATCATAACGGATATTTTCCGAATTGCATTTCGGACAGATAATGTCTTTTGTTTTTACTTTCGGGAAACTCAGGATTTCTCCGGCAATGATTTCCATGCTGGGCCAGAACAACTGTTCGCAGTAATCGTCGGCCATCTTTTCCGCCAGATTCTGCATGTCGTCATCGCTGATCTTTTCCACATCGAAACCTTGTCCTTCCAGGTCATCGCGGTGGACGGACGTGATAGGGAAATACCCGGCGTTCAGCTCCCGGATAAATTGTCTTTCCTCTTCTGTCGGTTCGGGTAAGTTGTTGAAATATTCCCTGAGCCGTTGATAAAGTTCTCTTACCATAATTATATTCCTGTTTTTAATCTAATATCCACCAGTCGAGGACCAGTAGTTCCGGTCCATGATTTTTTCAAGTTCGAGGTCGGAACGTTCTTTCCAGAGGTCGAAGTCATCAAGCAGCTCCGTTCCGTCCTCCAGAGAAAGCACAGTATCCTCATTGTCAAACAGATAGTCTTGTATGTCATATCCGGACGGATAACGGTTTTCCCGGATGATTTCTTCTGCAATTTCCTTGTCCATTCGGTTGCCATTTTTTCAGTTCGCCGGTATTGTAACCGGATTCATTTGTTTTGTCTTTTCCTTGTAAAACCTGTCGATGGCAAGGAAGTAGTCCTCCGCATCCCAATCAGTGCCCGCATGCTCAGTCTCGAATTCTTCCGCCCACTGGACGATCTCGGCATTGACGGCACGGGAGTCCCTGTCCTCCCACAGGTTGTCCGCCCCGGCATTGTAGGCAAGGTCCACGACAGCCTCCTGCAACTTGTTGTAGCCGTTACACTCTCTACCGTTGGAACGCAGCCATAAGTCCACGTCGACGGCATCCTCTTCCGTCGTCCCATTGTGCAGGCACAGGCACTGCCCGTTGCCGTTATGGCATACGAGGACCGGCCGTTTGGTGTCGGGGCATATCCGTACCAGCAGCTCATTGGCGGCAAGTGTTTCCGTATCATGCCCATTGAGCATTGCAGGAAGCGCCTGGCTGACCAGACTCAGGATTTCCTGTTCCTCCTTTGTCCCGGACGGCTTGGAAGCCAACAGGTTCTGTATGCGTTTAAGAAGATTGTAAATCATAATCAGCAGTCATTATGTTCTTTCCAGATTTTACGTTTCTCGTCATAGCCCTTGTTTTCCCACCATTCATTGCAGGTTTCGGCAAACCCCTGATGGTTGTCTCCGGCCGGACACTTGTCCTGACGGCAACCCGTGATCTGTTCCATTTGATTTGCGTCCAACGAGTTCCACCATTCCTCCATGCGTTCTTTGAACTCTTTTAAAGTACAGAATGGCTGATGGTCCTCGCATTCGTCGCACCAGTTATCATAGCGGTCTATACCCGTGGTACCGATGAATGTACGGGCATTCGGATCCACCCATGCCTGGGTCTGTATATTGTCTGAACCGCACCCCTCGCATACGACAATCTCGTCGTCATTGACATCAGCGGAGATGAACCCGTGTTCTTCCAGCCAGTGGGCAATCTCAAGCAATCCCTCGGTCTGTACCTGTCCGATGGGCTCATCGAAATCCTCGCCGGCTTCGCCGTTGAGCGTGCAGAGCAGTTTGCCGTTCCCGTCGATGAAAAGTTCATAAACGGTCGCACTTTCATAACCGCCGTATCCGTAAAAAGCGGAATTGTGGACCACCACTATCGGGGAGGTTTCATACTCCGCTGATTCCGCCTCCCGGTAATGTACGCCGCAGTTGCGGTAGAACGTGCCGATGATGTTGTTCTCCTTCTTCACGGCGTCGCGGATTTTCTCCATAAGTGATCTTCTGATGGAGATGATACTGAGGTGCGCATAATCCTTACGGAGACGTCTGTACACTTCCTGCTCGAAGTTGCCTCGAACAGAGTCGAAAGGGGATACGCCGGCGTTCTCCCGGATATATTTGTCCTCGTTAAAGTTGTAGCGCCGGCAGACAATATTCTTGACGCGGCGGAATTCCTCTCCGGCAAATTTGAGGATACTGTTCTCGCCTAGCGAAGTCGGAAAATAGCAGCGGGGCATGTGCACTGTCATTTCACGGTAAAGTGTGTCATCGTCTTCCGGAAAGGTTCTGTCTGTTTCCGGCTTTGTAGGTTTTTCCTGTTCCATGTTGCTTGTTTTTTATCTGTAGTTGAACAATTTCCGGTTTGCCGCCCGTTGCATGGCGGTCACCATATTCTTATGTCATAATCTTTAAAATAGTATTCCAACTCTTTTAATCCTTCCAAAGAGTGCAGCTCGTTCTTTCCGGTCACTTCGATGTCGACGGATACTGCATTTTCATCTTTGATGTTTACTTTGGCATTGTCAAATACGCATCTTACATATTCTGCAATGCATGAGGCAGGCAGGTCGTTTTTTACAATATTAAGTACCATATTATTTATTGTTCATTAAATGTTTGCTACGTCCATAAACCGGGCACCGCTTGCGGTATCTGCATTCGCCCCGGGCCGCGTCGGTATGCGCCCGGTGCCATTCATCCCAGCTCTTCACTCCATTGTCTGTAAGGAATATGATCAGTTGCATGCAGCAGAAACCGCGTTCCTCACGTTTCCGGTCATGAAGGTTGGCCAGCCCGTTATCTTTAGGTTTCATACAGGTTTGATGTTACGGCAGGTTTGCTCGAAACGCCTTCATGGCATATCATTAAAACCATGAGACATGCACATAGGCATCGCTTTGGTCACTGCCGTTGATTAGACAATCGAGTACTTCGATAAACTTTTCCCGGTCCATCCCGACCTTTGCCAGGCAGGAATAAAATTCTTCGGCATTCTGCCGGAAGGTTTCATCCTGTTCTGAGATATGTTTTCTTAGCTGCTGCAGACCCGAACGGGCTATTTCGAAGTCATCGGTATAGGCGTCTTCTGCGGAGTTATCAACTTCGAACATTGTCAGGATATCATAAAAGATATCCTGACCGTCCCCGCCATACATACCCGGATATTTGTATTCGATTTGCCAAACTCTGGCTACATGTAGTTTTCTGGCCATTATCTTTTCATTTTTCGGATTTGTTGTCTTATGCAGTGCAGCATCAATTCGATACCACGGATGCTTTCCTCATTCTCTTTCAGTTTGTAATAGTAGGCGTTCGCTTCGTCGTAGTCTTCCCGTGCCTTGCGCAATCTGCATTCCTTGGCGTCACGGACCTGTTCATGGGACAGGTCGTAACCGATGAACTCGTCCATGAAACAGGAAACCGTACGCCCGTAATAGTGGTCCGTGCGGGTTTCCACCGCAGTACGGATGATGTCGTCGCACCGCCTTCCGAGTGTCCGGAGTACGTCGCTGATATGCCGGTCATGGTACTCGTAACCGAAGAAACGGGTATACCACTCGTGTTCCTGCCGGTTTGTCTTCCCCGCGTAATACTCGTACCATTGGGCGTCGCACTTGGTGTGCCTCTGGGTAACCTTGAATATGGCATACTCTTCACCGATCCATGTAAAACGTGAGAGTATCTCACTCGCTTCTTCCTCATAGTAGCTATCCCGCCAATTCAATTCTTCGGTCTGGCTGAGCGGGAGGAATGACTGTTTGGTGATCCACTGCCCGAAACCTTTGTGCGTGACATGCGGAAGCACTTTCACGACCTTGCTCCATGCCTCGTTGCAGGCTTCATCCAGTGAAGGGAAACTTTCAGGAAAGCGTTCCCTGTCCGTTCCGTCTCGCAACACCTCGTTCCAATCTTTGTCGCAGACAATGAGGGTGAGGTCCTCCCTCACATGGCAGTCGCGTTCGCAATAGCCGTAGGGAGCATCGCAGAGCGTGTACCACTCCTTCGGTCCATAACCGTCGTCACGTCCCAGATAGCGTCTGGGCTTCCCCTTCTCTGTCTGCACCTCCCATACTTCCGTGCAGTTTCCACGGTCGATATGGTGCAGGCGTACCCTGATTTCCTTGTTATCTCGTTTTTCTTCCATGTCGTTCATTTTTAGTATGGCCTGTCTTTTTCTTTTCGAGAATCCGGTAGATTTCTTCAAGGTCATGCTCATTGTCTATCGGTTGCCCGTATTCCGTATCCACGATGACCACCCTGGCATTGGCCAGGTGACATCCTGCTATCGTCTTGTCATAGTCGCTCCATTCAGGATTGATTTCTGTTACCGTGTCAAATTCAAGTCCGTATGATGTCTTCATTGTATTTCCAGTTATTATGCGTATTTTTCTATTTTATGCTGCCGCTTTGTTCTGCCCGTCGATAATATGCCTGCATTCGGCTTCCAGTTCTTTCATACATTCCGTACCATAGAATCCCCAACAACTGTCCAGTTCATTGTCATCGTCACTTTCCGGCATGATGCGATACCCGAAAACTTCCCCGGTATAGTAGTTGTCAAGGGTACTGATTTCGTCTTGCAGGTATCCCTCGATCCGCTTCCTGCGTTTCGCGGTGATGTTCTTCCACCCGTATTCCCGGCGCACCTTGTCCAACGGTACCGCGATGATTCCGAAAAATCCGGAATCCCACGGGCAGCTGAACGGCGAGGTGGATATTGTAATGCCGCCATGGTCGTAGAGGTAGACCGGCAGGGCGATATATTCCTTCAGGAACGATTCCCGGAAATTTCCGATATGCCCTTCAAAAACCTTGTCGATATCGAAGTGGTCATCAAACTCCTTCTCCGGGCGGTAGCGACGATGTGCCGTATAAAGCGTACCGAGATTGTCATACGCTTCACGCGGGCTTCGGGCGTCATCATCATAATAGATGTTGATGCGATACCCGTTATATTTGATTTGATTATATAGATTCATTTGCCTGGGTATTATGTTTTGTTACAAAGTCTTACAAATTGTTCCGTAATCTCGTCCCGCTCGAACTCGTCGCAGTTCAGGTCGAAGAATATACCCGAAGCCGCGAGCATGTCACGGGCTTCTCCGTAGGTAAGGTCGTTCCTGTGCCTGTATCTGTCCACCATATCCCGATGTTCGGCTTCCGCCCGGTCGTGCAGCCTCATTTTATACTGCCTGTACCATGCGGGGAACTGTTCCTTGGAAACCATATGTTCCAGCTGCAAGTCCCGGTATCTTCCCGGTGCCAGCAGGATGTGGCTGTCAATGTAGGACTTCGCCTCGGCTATGATTCCCTCCCTGGTGAAGGGACGGTGGGAGCGTGCCGTGAAATGCACCCATCCACCATGCAACGGGTGTTCGATTTCAATCTGCACACCCTGCCTCCTGACATGTACCACGATATAGGCGGTCTGGCCGGGGAACATATCGTCCTTGAGGCTCACTTCCCGGCAGGCCGGCGGGTCAACATGGATGTAGTGGTCCTGCCTTGCGCCCTCGAGGAACCTTTCAAGCTGCCGCATCGACTGGCAGTAGATGAATGTCCCCACGCGGCACTGGCCTCGGCGGATGTCGCCGTAATAGTACTTTCTTGCCCTTGCTCCGGTAATGCGGGACTCGTCCGA